>Ga0105106_10000706_pt1 | contig 23686 bp, 23 predicted proteins | sample PPLLaktember2015_5_FD_79109 | JGI IMG/M metagenome (GOLD analysis project Ga0105106, IMG submission 79109) | Freshwater sediment microbial communities from Prairie Pothole Lake near Jamestown, North Dakota, USA - PPLs Lake P8 Core (1) Depth... | ecosystem: Environmental > Aquatic > Freshwater >...
ATGCCGCCCATCGCGCGCGCGCCTTCCATGCTGAGATCGTCGCTGAACACGAGCCCGTCGAAGCGCAGCTCTTCGCGCAGGATGCGCTTCAGCCACACGCTGGAGAACCCCGCGGGCCGCGAGTCGACACGCCGGTACACGATGTGCGCCGGCATGATCGCAGGCAGACCCGCGCGGATGAGCCTCGCGAAAGGCACGAGATCGTCGAGCTCGATGTCCTCGTACCGCCGGTCGTCGACGGGAAGCTCGAGGTGCGAATCCGCCCGCACGTGCCCGTGACCCGGAAAGTGCTTGCCGACGGCGCTCATTCCGCCTTCTCTGAGACCCTGCACGAGCGCGCCGGCGAGCTCCGTGACCGCCTCCGGCTCGCCGTGAAATGCACGGTCGCCGATCACGCTGCTACTGCCGTGGTCGACGTCGAGCACAGGCGTGAAGCTCAGGTCGACGCCGTGCGCGCGAAGCTCCGTGGCGAGCACGTAGCCCGCTTCGTGCGCGAGGTGCCGCCCCTCCGGGTGGCTGCGGTCCCACGCCGCGCCGAGCGCGCGCATCGGCGGCAGCCGGGTGAAACCGGCGCGAAAGCGCTGAACGCGCCCGCCTTCGTGATCGACTGCGACGATGAGCGCGGGCTCGCGCAGCGCGTGAATCTCGGCGGTGAGCGACTGGAGCTGCGTGGGGGACTCGTAATTGCGCGTGAACAGGATGACCCCGCCGGTGAGCGGGTGAAACAGCCTGCGCCGGTCGTCCTCGGTGAGCGCTTTACCTTCGACGTCGATGATGACGGGGCCGAGCGGCATCGCGTCAGCTTGTCACGTCGAGCACGGTTTCGAGCACGACGCACGCGCAGGCGAGACTGTTCTCGTCGCTGATCGTCACGTGATGCCGCACGATGCCGCGGCTTTGCAGGAGCGCATCGAGGTTGGGGTGGAACTCGAACCCGGGCTTGCCAGCCCTGTTGGGAACGACGCTCATGCACTGGAGCGTCACCGGATACTTGAAACCGGTGCCCATCGCTTTCGAGAACGCCTCCTTGGCCGCGAAGCGATTCGCGAGGAAAAGCACGCGTTTCGCGGTTTTTTCGTAACCCGGCCATTCGCGCGGCGTCAGGACTCGCCTTGCGAAGCGCTCGCCGTATTTGTCCAGGAGTCTCGCGATGCGGTGCGGCTCGCACACGTCGATCCCGATGCCGTAGATCACGCCGCGCGTCCGATCGCGGCGAGATAGTTGCGCACGGTCTGCGCGAGGCCGTCGTCGAGCGCGTCCGAGATGAGCGCGTGGCCGATGGAGACTTCGAGCACGCCCGGCACCGCCGACAGGAAGGCCGGGAGGTTTTGCTGGTTGAGATCGTGACCGGCATTGACGCCGAGCCCCGCCTGCGCCGCCGCGCGGGCGGCGGCGGCGTACCGAGCCAGCACCTGGGACTCCTGCGCGGTGCCGTACGCCTGCGCATACGGCTCGGTATACAGCTCGACGCGGTCCGCGCCGACGCTCGCGGCGGCTTTCATGTCGGCGTCCGCGTCCATGAAAAGACTCACGCGCACGCCGAGCGCTTTCACTTCCGCGATGAGCGGCCGCAGGCGCGAGGCGTCGCGCGCGAGGTCCCACCCATGGTCGGAGGTGTATGCAGCCGGATCGTCGGGAACCAGGGTGAACTGGTGCGGGCGCAGCGACCGTACGAGATCCAGGGCGTTCTCGAAAGGATTGCCTTCGATGTTGAGCTCGGCGTCCGGATAACGGCGCATGAGCTCGGCGAGGTCCTTCACGTCGGTCGCGCGAATGTGGCGCTCGTCGGGACGCGGGTGCACCGTGATGCCGTGCGCGCCCGAGTTGAGCGCTGTCACTGCGGCGCGGGTGACGCTCGGTATGCCGAGCGCGCGGGAATTGCGCAGGAGCGCGATCTTGTTCAGGTTGACGCTGAGCTTCGTCACGGCTCGAGTGCGAGCAGGTCGCGAAGCAGCTGGCGCGTGTGCAGCACCTGGTCTCCGAGATAGTGGTTGATGAGCGTGCGCATGAGCGCTTTGCTCTGCTGCTGCGTCACCGCGCTCGAGTAATCGCCGGACTGCATGTCGAGGAGCGTTTGGCCGAGCAATTCTACCCCGTTTCTCCCGCCATCATCCCCGGCGCTGACGGGTCCGCGCTCGAGGACATAGGTGTAGCGCCGCTCGGCCGCGATCATGTGACCGCTCTCGACGTCGCGGTCGAGCGTCACCGCGTAACCGAGCTCGCGCAGAAGCTCCCTCTCGAAGCCGCGCAATATGCCGGAAGGGTTGCGCTCGGGGCCCAGGTGAGTGAGCGTGCCCGCGTAGGTTTCGAAAAGCCGCTCGTGGGCGTCGTGGCGCGGCAGGAGCTTCAGCAGGAGCTCGTTCAAATAGAAGCCGCAGATGAGCGCGAGGCCTTTGAGCGGGTGATAGCCGCCGTGCCACTCCGCGCGGATCAGGGTATGGAGCTCGCCTTTCCCGGACCACGAGACGAGGAGCGGCTGGAACGCGAGGAGCACGCCGCGCAGCGAGGACTTGGGCCGCCGCGCGCCTTTGGCGACCACGGCGATGCGGCCGAAGTCGCGCGTGAAAAGCTCGACGACGAGGCTGGTTTCGCGAAAGGGGTAGCTGTGGAGGACGAACGCCGGCTGCGCATCCTGCCGGTTCGTGCTCGTGCTCCTGGCGGCGGGCGGCGCGCCCACGCCGGTCGTCACAGGACACGCCTCAATCGAGACCCATCCTCTTCAGCCCGGCAGCGTCGTCGGCCCAGCCGCTGCGCACCCGCACCCAGACTTCCAGATAGACCTTGCCGCCGAAAAGCCGCTCCATGTCCCTGCGCGCCTGGCTGCTGATCGCTTTCAGCTTCTCGCCGCCCTTGCCGATGACGATCGGCTTCTGGTTGGCCCGGTCCACCAGGATCGCGACGTAGATCCGCCTCAGCTCGCCGACCGTTTCGAAGCGCTCGATCTCGACTGCAGTCGCGTACGGCAGCTCCTCGCCGAGCAGGCGAAAGAGCTTCTCGCGCACGAGCTCGGAAGCGAGAAAGCGCTCCGAATGCGTGGTGACCTCGTCTTCTTCGTAGAGCCGCGGCGCCACCGGCAGGTGCCGCACCATTTCCTTCACCAGCGGCTCCGCGTCGGCATCGCGCTCGGCCGAGAGCGGAATGATCGCCGCGAACGCGTGCTGCGCGCTCACTTTGGCCATGAACGGGAGAAGCTCGTTCTTGTTCTTCAGCCGGTCGATCTTGTTGATCGCGAGGATCACCGGGATTTTCTCGGGTAGCAGCTTCATGAGCGCAACGTCGCGATCGTCGAACTTCTTCGCTTCGATCACCCAGACGATCACGTCGACGTCCTGCAGCGCCTGCCCCACGCTGCGGTTCATGATGCGGTGCAAGGTGCTGCGATGCTCGGTCTGGAAACCCGGCGTGTCGACGAAAACGAGTTGCGCACCCGGGCGCGTGAGTATTCCCGTGATGCGGTTGCGCGTGGTCTGCGCCTTGCGCGAGGTGATGCTGATCTTCTGGCCGACGAGCAGGTTGAGGAGGGTCGACTTGCCGACGTTGGGGCGCCCCACGATCGCGACCGAGCCCGCGCGGTGCGCAGCTTCGCTCATCGCGCCGTCGCCTCCTCGTAGGCCGCGCGCGCCGCCTCCTGTTCCGCGCTGCGGCGGCTGGCGCCCCTGCCCTCGCAGCGGATTCCGAGCTCGGCGACTTCGCACTCGACGTGAAAGAGCTGCTCGTGGGCGACCCCGTGGGTTGCGACGACGGTGTAGCGTGGCAGCGCCATGCGGCGGCTCTGCAGGTACTCCTGCAACAGCGTTTTCGCGTCTCTGCCGGTGGTGCTCGGGTCGATGCCGGCGAGCGCATCGCCGAAGAGCGTCTGCACGACTGCGTGCGCCGCGTCGAAACCGCCGTCGAGCAGGGCCGCGCCCAGCACCGCCTCCACAGCGTCAGCGAGTATCGAGGGCCGGCGCGCGCCGCCGCTCCTCACCTCGCCTTCCCCGAGCCGCAGGTGGGCCCCGAAATCGTGCGCGTTGGCGATCGCCGCGAGCGAAGGCTGCGACACGAGGCTCGCGCGCAGCCTGGAGAGGTCGCCCTCGGAGAGATCGGGAAACTTCCGGTAGAGCGCGAGAGCGACCGCGCAGTTCACCACGCTGTCGCCGAGGAACTCGAGTCGCTCGTTGTGCGCGGCGCTATGGCTGCGGTGCGTGAGCGCGCGCAGCAGGAGGTCGGGGTCCCTGAAGCTGTAGCCGATCGCCGCGCTGAAGCGCTCCAGGTCCATACATGCGGGCGCAAGGCCCCGCTACTTCGACGACGGGCTGAAGTCGAAGCATGCGGAGACGTTCTTGAAGAGCGGCACCTTCTTCGAGTACTCGCCCCTCACCAACAGTCCGTCTCCGTCCTTCTCGACTTCGACCGCGTCCGGGCTGATCGAGTGCAGCTCGTCGATCGCCGCGCGCGCGCCCCACGCGTTGTTGATGGCGTTGCGGCTGGCCCCGCGCATCTTCGGGTCCAGGGAGAGCGCTTTCATCTGGTTCTTGATCGCGAAGTACTCGATGTATACCGGCACGATCTTGGCCGCGAGCAGGAGGAGCATGATGCCGATAGTCGACACGATGATCATGCCCGTGAGCGTCAGGCCTTTTTGTCTCTTCATGTACATTTCCCCTATTCGATGGCGCTTCCGATGCGCTTGAAGTCGTCGAAGTTCCACCAGATCAGAAACGCCTTGCCGACGATGTTGGCCTCCGGCACGAAACCCCAGTAGCGGCTGTCGTCGCTGCCATCGCGATTGTCGCCCATCATGAAGTAATGGGCGGGCGGTACTTTGCAGGCGAAGCCCTCGTCATTGTAGGCACAATGATCGCGATATGGGAACATCCGCACCCCCGAGACCGGGAAAGGTCCCTCGTCCGGTCTTATGAGGATTGCATGTTCGTGGCCGTCGAGCTTTTCGAGGTAGCGCTCGGTGGAGACGAACCTGATGTTCTCCACGTAGTTGAAGTCCCCCGCGCGCCTGACCGGCACTTCGCGCCCGTTGATCGTCAGGCGCCTGCCGCGATAGACCACCTGGTCTCCCGGGAGGCCGACCACGCGCTTGATGTAGTCGAGCGAAGGATCGACCGGATAGCGGAATACCATCACCTCCCCGCGCTGCGGCGCGTTGACGTCCATCACCTTGACGTTGATGACGGGCAGCCTGATGCCATACGTGTACTTGTTCACGAGAATGAAATCGCCCACGAGCAGCGTGGGCAGCATCGAGCCCGAAGGGATCTTGAATGGCTCCACGAGGAAAGAGCGCAGCAGGAACACCACGAGTATCACCGGGAAAAAGCTCTTCGAGTACTCAACCCACCACGGCTCGGGCACGGTGTCGTCCGGTCTCACGCCGCCGGCGTGGCGCGCGGCCCGGCGCCCGCGCAGGACGAGCGCATCGAGCGCCCAGATGCCGCCGGTCAGCACCAGCAGCAGGAACATGATCAACGGGAAGTTCATTTCTCGACCTGCAGGATGGCGAGGAAGGCTTCCTGCGGAATCTCGACGTTGCCGACCTGCTTCATGCGCTTTTTCCCTTCCTTTTGTTTCTCGAGCAGTTTCTTCTTGCGCGTGATGTCGCCGCCGTAGCACTTGGCGATCACGTTCTTGCGCAGCGCCTTCACGGTCTCGCGCGCGATGATGTGCGAGCCGATGGCCGCCTGCACCGCGATGTCGAACATCTGGCGCGGCAGGAGCGAGCGCATCTTGGACACGATCTCGCGTCCCCTGTAGGTCGCGTTCTCGCGGTGCACGATGAGCGACAGCGCGTCCACGCGATCGCCGTTGATCAGAATGTCGAGCTTCACGAGGTCGCCCGCGCGATATTCCATGAGCTCGTAATCGAGCGAAGCGTAGCCGCGCGAGACCGACTTCAGGCGATCGAAGAAATCCATCACGACTTCGTTCAGCGGCATCTCGTAAGTGAGCATCACCTGCCGCCCGAGGTATTGCATGTTCTTTTGCGCGCCGCGCTTCTGCGTGCACAGCGTGATGACCGAGCCCACGTATTCCTGCGGAACCAGGATGGAGGCCTTGATCATCGGCTCGCGCACCTCGTCGATCAGCGTCGGGTCCGGCAGCCGCGAAGGGTTCTCGATTTCCGTGACGGTCCCGTCTCTCATTACGATCTGGTAGACGACGGTCGGGGCGGTCGTGATGAGTGCCATGCCGTACTCGCGCTCGAGCCGCTCCTGGACGATGTCCATGTGCAGGAGGCCGAGGAAACCGCAGCGGAAGCCGAATCCCAGCGCCTGCGAAGACTCCGGCTCGTAGCGCAGCGACGCGTCGTTCAGGTGCAGCTTCTCGAGCGCGTCGCGCAGCGCATCGTACTCGCTCGAATCGACCGGATAGAGGCCGGCGAATACCTGCGGCTTGATCTCCTTGAATCCGGGCAGGGGCTGCGCGGCCGGCGCGTCCGCCCGCGTGAGCGTGTCACCGACGCGCGCCGCCTTGAGCTCCTTGATGCCGGCGATGACGAACCCGACTTCGCCCGCCGAAAGCGCGTCCTTGGCGCGCGACTTGGGCGTGAAGACCCCGACCTGCTCGCACAGGTAGGCCGCACCCGTCGACATGAACTGGAGGCGCTCCTTGGGCCGCAGCGCGCCGTCGACCACCCTCACCAGCATGACGACGCCGACGTAGTTGTCGAACCACGAATCGATGATGAGCGCTTTCAGGGGAGCGGCCGCATCGCCCCGCGGCGGCGGAATGCGGGCGATCACGGCTTCGAGGACGTCGATCACGCCTTCCCCCGTCTTCGCGCTCACCTCGATCGCGTCCTGCGCGGGAATGCCGATGATGTCCTCGATCTCGGCTATCACGCGCGCCGGGTCGGCCTGCGGCAGGTCCATCTTGTTCAGCGCCGGCACCACTTCCACGCCCTGCTCGATGGCGGTATAGCAGTTGGCGACGGTCTGCGCTTCCACGCCCTGGGAGGCGTCCACGACGAGCACGGCGCCCTCGCAGGCCGAGAGCGAGCGCGAGACTTCGTAGGAAAAATCGACGTGGCCGGGGGTGTCGATCAGGTTCAACTGATACATCTGCCCGTCACGCGCCTTGTAGGACAGCGCCGCGGTCTGCGCCTTGATGGTGATGCCGCGCTCGCGCTCGAGGTCCATCGAGTCGAGCACCTGGGCTTCCATTTCCCGGTCCGACAGGCCGCCGCACGTCTGGATGATGCGGTCCGCCAGCGTGGACTTGCCGTGATCGATGTGGGCGATGATGGAGAAGTTGCGGATGTGCTGCATGCGAAAATAGGGGACAGACCCGGTATCTGGGGTCGGTCCCCTATTTTTGGTGGGCGAAAGGCGACAATTCTAGCCGATTTGCGCCAGGTAATCAGAAACCAGCGCGCCGTCCAGCCGGTGCCGGCAGAGCTCGCGGGAGCCGTGCGCCAGCACCGGCACGTCCTCGCCGTAGCGGCTATCCAGCGCTGCGTCGGAGTCGACGTCGAGCACTTCGACGCTGAAACGGAAACGGGCCTGCAAAACGCGCAGGCCCGCGATCATGTCATCGCACAGATGACAGTAACTCCGGCTGTAGACGGTCAGGGTGGTTGCGCCGGCATCAGTTGGCATTGGCACGGAATGGGATGTACAGCGAGTTCCCGCCGCGGCGCACGAGGAGCGCCACGATCCGCCCTTTCTCCACCTGGCCCATGAGCTCGCGGAAATGCTCGATCGATTTCACGTCCTGGTTGTTGACGGCGGTGATCACGTCGCCGCGCCGTATCCCGGCGCGGGCGGCCGCTCCCTGAACTTCCGCGACGAGCACACCGCCTTCGACCTTGAGCTCTTTCTTCTGCGCCTCGGTGAGCTCCGAAAGCGACATCCCGAAAACGCCCGGCGTTGCCGCCGGGGGTTTACCGCCCCGGGGTTTCTGGCCGGCTGCGCGGTCGTCCTGCAATTCCGCCACGACCACCGGCAGATCGCGCGAAGCGCGGTTGCGCCACACCTGCACCGTCACACGGGTACCCGGCCTGGTGCCGCCCACGACGCGAGGCAGATCTTCCGAGGAGCTGACGGGCTTGCCGTCGAAGCGCAGGATCACGTCCCCGGCCTCGATGCCCGCCTTCTCGGCGGGGCCGCCTTTTTCGACCGAGCTCACGAGCGCGCCCTGTGGTTTGGTCAGGCCGAAGCTGTCGGCGAGCTCCTTGGTGACCGGTTGTATCACGACGCCTATGCGTCCGCGGATCACCCGGCCGCCGCTCTTCAGCTGCTGGACGATCTCGTTGGCGACGTCGATCGGAATCGCGAACGAAAGGCCCATGAAACCGCCGGTGCGGCTGTAGATCGCGGAGTTGATGCCGACGACTTCGCCTCTCAGGTTGAAGAGCGGTCCGCCCGAGTTGCCCGGATTGACCGCAACGTCGGTCTGGATGAACGGAACGAAGTTCTCCTGGGGCAGCGAGCGGCCTTTCGCGCTGACGATGCCCGCGGTGACCGTGTTCTCGAAGCCGAAAGGCGAGCCGATCGCGACCACCCATTCGCCGACCCGCAGGCGCTCGGGATTGCCGAAGCGCACGTAAGGCAGGCCCGTCGCGTCGATCTTGAGGAGCGCGATGTCGGTGCGGCGGTCGGAACCGATCACTTTCGCGCGCATCTCGCGCTTGTCGGTCAGCTTGACCGTGATCTCCTCCGCGGCTTCGACGACGTGGGCGTTGGTGAGGACGAAACCGTCGTCGGTGATGATGAACCCGGAGCCGAGCGACTGCGACTGGAACTCGCGCGGTCCGCCCTGGCCGGGGTTCGGCGCGAAGCGGCGGAAGAATTCCCACAGCGGGTCGTCTTCGGGAATGTTAGGCAGGCGTCCCGCCATGGGGCCGCGGCTCGTTTGCGTGGTGCTGATATTCACCACCGCTGCGCCATGCTTCTCGACGAGGTCGGTGAAATCGGGAAGCTGCGCGGCGAGCTGCAGCGGCACGAGGAATATCGGGAGGATCAGCGCGAGTAGATAACGTTTCAGCATGACTAGCCTTCTTATTGTGAACGCCTGCGCCCGGGCGGCGGAAACCGCTTGAAGCGCGTTCGTGATGCCCTGTCGATCAGCGCAGCTTCGCTGCGCACAGCAAGCAACTTATATTTGCACCTGGCGGCGAGAGCCGCCTTAAGCGCGCTCTTAATGCCCTGCGGAGCAGCGAAGCTGCGCAGCAGGAAGCAACGTACCTTACTGCAGCGTCGGCGTAGTCGGTTTGAGCTCCAGCGTATTCGCGATCTGCATGATCGTAGCTGCCGGCGCCTCGCCGAGCACCGTCACGACGTGGTTGCCGTGGGGCCGCTTGTAAATGTTCACCGCGCCCTGGTAGCTGAGCGAAGGCGCGGGCTGCTCGCTCGGCATGGGCTCGATGAACACCGAGATCGCGGCGAGCCCGTCCGAAAAAACGATCTGCGAGACCGCCCCGCTCCGGCCCCCGATCGAGCGCTTGGCTTCCATGAGCTTTTTGAAGCCCGGGAGGCGCGTCGTGAGCACCCAGCCCGTGTCGGCCGGCGTCGTGGCCGCCGGGCTGAATCCCGAGCGGTCGATGCGCCATTGCTGGGCGCGGCTCTTCTGCGCGTACTTGGACTTCACGCGGTCGCGGTTGAAAACGCCGCCGATGGTGACCTGCGTGAAAGCGAACGACTCGACGCGCTCTCCCTTGTCGTTCAGGGTCTGGGCGCGCAGCGGCAGGCCCGAGCCCACCTCGGCGCAGTAGCGGCGGCCGTAACGCAGCTGGTCGCGAGGCACGAGCGCGATCCACTGGCAGTCGTGATCCGCGACGCGATCGACCTCTTCCTTGCGCACCTGGTAGCTCTCGTTGATGCCGCCGAGCGACTCCGGGACGAGCGCCGGGAAATTGCGGGCGCTGCGGTTGCGCTCTTCGATCAGCACCGTTTTCGCCGCGGGCAGGTAGCAGATCACCTGGTCGTTGCTGCGTATCACTTCGCGCGGCGGACCGTCGAGCGTCTCGAGCTTCTCGAATTCACCGCCGGCGGCGTTGACGTAATGCACCACGCGCGAGGTTTCCACGTGGTTGCGGTGCTGGTAGACGATGGTGCCGCTGTAGTTCAACTGGCGTGAGGCCGTCGCCATTTTCTTCAGCCACGCGACGCCGTCGGTGGGGGCGGCGCCCGCGCCCGCCTGCGCTGCGCCGGCACCGCTTAGCGCTCCCAGCAGGCCGAGACGTACCAGCAGTACTCCAGGGCTGACTCGCATGCCGGGCCGTTCGCGCATGCGGCGGTTTAGCGCCCGTCGCCCTGCCGGATGGCGGTCACGGTGCGGATATAGGGCGCGACGCCCTGCAGCACGCTGCCGGGCGACAGGCCTTCGTGGGCGAGCAGGTATTCGTTCATGCGTCCGTCGCTGGGCACGCCGCGCAGCGGCTGCGCCACGAGCTCGACGGCCGCCTGCACCGGCGCCGGCGCGGGGGCCGAAGCGAGCTGGGGGGTCGTCGGCGCCATCGGCGAGACGGCCACCCAGGCGACCAGGGCGGCGGCCGAAAGCGAGGCCGCGGCCGACAACGCGTAAGTGGTGACCCGGCGGGTCTTGGGCGCCATACGGCGCGGCGCGAGGACGGTGGGCTCTTCCGCGAGGCGCTTCGAAAAGCCCGCGGAGAAGGCGGACGAGAGCACCGGCTCGCCTCTCAGCGCGTCGCCGACCATGTGAAACTCGTCCCAGAGCTCGCGCGAGCGCTCGTCGGTCTTGAGCCGGCCGATCTCGCGCAGCGCGTCGCGGTCGTCGAGCTCCCCATCCATCAATGCGGATATGCGGTCCATCACCATCTCCTGTCCTTGCTGGTGCCGAGCAGCGGTCTCAGGCGTTCCGCGATCGCCTCGCGGGCACGGAAAATCCTGGATCGCACCGTTCCGATGGGACAGTTCATGATATTCGCGATGTCCTCATAGCTCAGCCCTTCGATCTCGCGCAGCGTGATCGCGGTACGTAACTCTTCTGGCAGCTCTTCGAGTGTTTGGTTCACGGTTTCCGCGACCTGCCGGCTCATCATCTGGTTTTCCGGCGTGTTCAGGTCGCGTAACTGGTCTCCGTCCTCGAAACCTTCGGCTTCCTCGCTGTCTATGTCGGTGGTCGTCGGCGCGCGCCGGCCCATCGCCACCAGGTAGTTTTTCGCGGTGTTGATGCCTATGCGGTAAAGCCAAGTATAGAACGCACTGTCACCCCTGAAGGTCGGCAGCGCCCGGTAGGCCTTGATGAACGCCTCCTGGGTCACGTCTTCCACTTCCGTCGAGTCGCGTATGAAGCGCGACAAGAGGCGAGCGAGCTTCCTCTGATACTTGCTGACCAGCAGGTCGAAAGCATGCTTGTCGCCCCGCTGCGCACGCTCGACCAACTGCTGATCGATCTCGCGATCGCTCATCTATTCCGTCCCTGACAGCGTATTTATCCAAATCGGACGGCAGTGCCGGTCGGACAAAAGGCGACAGTATAACTGTCCGGCCGAGCACCGTGGACGCGCCGGGGAGCGATCGATACTGCATCGACCGGGCACGTCCGATTAAGTTCACTCAGGATTCTTGCGGCAGGCGCAGCCCCGCCGGAACGACGAGCCGCTCGAGGGCGTCGAACCCCCACTGGACGATGAGCGCGAGCGCGGCCGCGGGGATGGCCCCCGCCAGGAGCATCGCCGTGTCGTTCACCGCGAGGCCCGCGACGATGCGCTCGCCGTAGCCCCCTGCCCCGATGAAAGCGGCGATGGTCGCGGTGCCGACTCCGATCACCGCCGAGGTCTTGGCCCCCGCGACGATGCTGCGGCTCGCGAGCGGCAGCTCGATCCGCACGAGCCGGGCCCGCCGCGGCAGCCCCAGTGCCTGCGCCGACTCTCTCAGCGGCAGCGGCAGGTCCATGATGCCGCTCGCGGTGTTGCGCACGATCGGCAGCAGCGCATAGACGAAGAGCGCGACGACCGCGGGCGCGGCGCCGATGGTGCCCATGAGCGTGATGAGGAAAGCGAGCAGCGCGAGCGCCGGCACGGTTTGCACGAGGCCCACGATCGCCATGATCCAGTGCGAGGCGCGGGGCGAGTGCGCGGCCCAAGTGCCCAGCGGCACCCCGATTACGATGGCCGGGACGAGCGAGGCGAGGACGAGGCCCAGGTGCTCGAGCGTGAGGCGCCACAGATCCGGGCCGAACAGAACGCCCAGGAACGAGCTCGCTTCGGGAGTTGCCGCGGGAGTGCCGGCCGCGCGCGCCGACCCGACGAAGCCGCGCGCGACGTCGCTGAACGAGCGTCCCGAAAGCTCGACCTCGGCATTCATCCGGGCCATCGTCCGGGCATCGATGCGTCCTTCCAGCGTGGAGAGCGCGGCCCAGGAGCGCGGATAGCGCCGGGGAAAATCGAGGCGATGGAAAACGAGCGCTTCGTACGGCGGGAAAAACGCGCGATCGTCTTCGAGCTGGCGCACGCTGTAGCGCGTAATCTTGGCGTCCGTCGAATAGACGTCGATCACGTCGACCTGCTGCGCGGCGAGGGCCTCGTAGGCGAGTCCGTGGTCGAGCCCTCGCACGTCGTGGGAGAGTCCGTAAGCCGCCTTGAGCGCGCGCCAGCCGTCCTTGCGATTGAGGAATTCCTGCGACAGTCCGAATCGCAGCCCCGGGTGACGCGCGAGGTCCGAGATGCGAACGATGCCGAGCTCGGCCGCCCGCTTCTCCGGCATCGCGATCGCATACGTGTTGCTGAATCCGAGCGGTATCGCGACACCCAGCCCGTGGCCCGCGAGCTCGCGCTCGAGCGAGGGCAGGTCTGCGGGCGCTTTACGGTTCAGGAGCTCGAAAGCGATCGTTCCCGTGTACTCGGCGTAGAGGTCTATCGACCCGGCTTTCAACGCGGCGAATACGATCGCCGTGTTGCCGAGGCCCTGCTGGTGCGTGACCCGCGCCTCGCCCGCCTCCTGCAGGGTCTGGGTCAGTATCTCGCCGAGAATGTAGGACTCGGTGAAGCGCTTGGACCCGACGTCGATGGTCTGTCCGCTCGCGAGCGCAGGCACGAGGATCAGCAGCAGCAGAACGTGCGGCCTCATGGAATCTGCACCGTCGGAGCGCGCTGCGCGCGCATGAAATCGCCGACGTAGGCGTCGGCCGGCCGCTCAGTGAAGTCGTCGAGCGCGCCGCGCTGGACGACGCGCCCTTCGCGCATCAGGACGAGCTCGTCGGCGAAGTAAGCCGCCTCACCCATGTCGTGCGTCACCATGACGACGGTTTTCGCGAGCCGCGCGAAGATCGATTTCAGCTCGTTCTGCAGCTCGTAGCGCGTCACGGGATCGAGCGCCCCCAGAGGCTCGTCCAGGAGGAGGAGCGGCGGGTCGAGCATGAGCGCGCGCATGAGTCCCACGCGCTGGCGCTGGCCGCCGGAAAGCTGCTGCGGATAACGCGTGAGCGCGTCGGCGGGGATGCCCGCGAGCGTGCTCAGCTCACGCACGCGCTCGTCGATAAATGCCGCGCTCTTGCGCAGGTGGCGCGCAAGGAGGGTTACGTTATCGCGCGCCGTCAGATGCGGAAAGAGACCGCCGTCCTGGATCATGTAGCCGGCGGCATGGCGCACGCGCTCGAGGTTCGCGGCCGTCAGCGTCTCGCCGCCCACGACGACGCGCCCGGTGTCGGGCCGTACCAGTCCCACGATCATGCGCAGCAGGGTCGATTTGCCGCAGCCGCTGGGACCGATCAGCACCGTGGTGCGGCCCCGGGAAAAACCGATCGTCGCGGGCTGCAGCGCGAGGCGCGCGCCGTAGGCCTTCGAGACGTTTTCGAGCGAGATCAAGCGCCGGCACCGGCCCCGGGCTCCGCCGCACGCTTCGCATACTCCGCTGCGGCGTCTTCGAGCTTCATGAAAACGGCGCCCGCCTCTTGGAGCGTGCGTATCAGCTTGCCGAGCATGGTCATGCGATGGCCGCGTCCGATCACGAAAGGATGGAAGGTGTAGGTGATGACGCCCCACTCGAGGTTGTGATGCAGGTACAGGAAATCGTCGACCCAGTTCTCCAGCACCTGACCCGCGTTCATGTTGCCCGGCAGTATCCACGTCGGCGTGCGTATGAACTCGAAATGGGGAAAATCGTCCAGCGTCCAGCTGATCGGCATTTCGATGAGCGGCGTTCGCGGGCCGAACACGGCGGGCTGCTCGAGCGTGATCACGTCGCCGTTTCGCACGCGATACGGCGTGTAGTCGTCCCCCATCATGCTGCTGTCGTAGATGAAGCCGTGCGCGAGCAGGAGATTCACCGAATGCGCGCTCAAATCCCAGGAAGGCGAGCGGTAGCCGCGCGCATAGTGCCCGGTCAGGCGACGTATCGCCTCGTTCGCGCGCACGAGCTCCTCTTCCTCTTCGTCGCGAGTGAGCGTCGCCGGCGGCCGATGCGTCCAGCCGTGATGACCGATCTCGTGTCCGGCTTCGGCGACCCGGCTGCACGCCTCCGGGTAGGTCTCGAGCGTGTGGCCGGGGATGTACCACGAGCTCGGCACGGCGTGGCGCTCGAGCAGATCGAGGATGCGCGGCACGGCCACCTGCGGTCCGAATTCGCCTCGCGAGATCGGCCCCGGCGTAGTCATGCCGCGCGCGATCCAGCCCGACACGGCGTCGAAATCAAAAGTGAGGCAGACAATTGCGCGTCCCATGCCTGACCGAGCCCGCGGAAATCAGGCACCGAATATAGCATTCGGAAGACGCCGGGCCGGGGAACGATTGCAGGTGGTTCTCCACGGGTCCGACTGGCACAATGGCGCTTTCAGTGAGAGTGCGCCCCCATGAATCCCAGAGACTATCCGCTCGATCCGTTCTGGATGCCGTTTACCGCCAACCGTTCCTTCAAGGCGAAGCCGCGCATCCTCGCCTCGGCCCGCGACATGCATTTCGTGTCCGAGGACGGGCGCAGGATCCTCGACGGCACCGCGGCCCTCTGGTGCACCAACGCGGGACACTGCCGCTCCAGGATCACCGAAGCGATCCGGGCGCAGGCGGGCGAGCTCGATTACGCGCCGCCGTTCCAGATGGGCCATCCCGGGCCGTTCAAAGTCGCGGAGCGCCTGAAGCGCCTCATGCCCGCCGACCTCGATTACACGTTCTTCACGAACTCGGGGTCCGAGGCAGTCGACACCGCGCTCAAGATCGCGCTCGCCTACCACCGCGCGCGCGGAGAGAGCTCGCGGCGCTGGCTGATCGGGCGCGAGCGCGGCTATCACGGCGCCAACTTCGGCGGCATTTCGGTCGGCGGCATACCCGGCAATCGCAAGGCTTTCGGGAATCTGCTCTCGACCGTCGACCACCTCCAGCACACCCACAATCTCGAGCAGAACTCGTTCACGCGCGGGCAACCCGAGTGGGGCGCGCACCTCGCCGACGAGCTCGAGACACGCATCGTGGCGCTGCACGACGCGTCCAACATCGCTGCCGTCATCGTCGAGCCGATGGCGGGCTCGACCGGCGTGCTGGTGCCGCCGAAAGGCTACCTGGAACGCCTGCGCGCGATCTGCGACAAGTACGGCATCCTGCTCGTGTTCGACGAAGTGATCACCGGTTTCGGCCGGCTCGGCGCGCCTTTCGCAACGCATCTCTTCGGCGTAGTCCCGGACATCATCTGTCTCGCGAAAGGGATCACCAACGGCACCGTGCCCATGGGCGCGGTGGTGGTGCGTAAAGGAATATACGAAGGCATCGTGAATGCCGCGCCGGAAAACGCGATCGAGCTTTTCCACGGCTATACGTATTCGGGACACCCGCTCGCCGCGGCAGCCGCGCTCGCGAGCCTCGAGGTGTTCGAGGAGGAAAAGCTCTTCGATCGCGCCCGCGAGCTCGCGCCCTACTTCGAAAACGCGGTGCACGCGCTGCGCGAGCTGCCGCACGTCCTCGACGTGAGGAACCTCGGCCTGGTCGCGGGGATCGAGCTCGAGCCGATGCCCGGGAAGCCGGGGACTCGCGCGTTCGATGCTTTCCTGCGCTGCTTCGACAAAGGGGTGCTGATCAGAGTGACCGGCGACACGATCGCGCTCTCCCCACCTCTCATCATCAGCAAGCCGCAGATCGACGAGCTCGTCGGCACCCTCGCCGACGTGTTACGCCAGGCGCCCTAGCTAGATTCTCTGCATCTGACGCGCGCCGAGCTCGACCAGGCAGTGGTCGATCCACTCGGCGGTGAGCTTCTCCTGAGCGCCGTTCTGGCGCAGCCGCGCTTCGAGCGCGCGCCAGTCGACGCTGTCGAGCGGCTGGTCCTGGTTGAAGCAGGAGAACACGTAAGTCGTCTCGCCGGTTTTCGGATCGACGTGCGGCTGCAGGCATTGCGCGCAGATCTCTTTCATCATGCACTGCATCGGCGAGTTGATCGATCCGATCGCGAAGTGGTGCGGCTTCATGTAAGGCTTCAGCACGTCGTGCCGCGCGCGCGCCACCGCCGCCATCATCCGGTCCGAACCGATCGCCATGATACGGTCCGCATCGGCGTAGGCGATCGACTGCGCACCGAGCGCGCCACTCGCGTAAGCGTGCATCGCCTGCACGATATTGCCGACGAAAGTCCTGTCCTGCGCCCGCTCGGGGCTGAAGCCCGGTTCTTCGTCGCAGCACCAGACCACCACGTCCGAGGCCGCTTCGATCTCGGCGACCTTGTAGCGATCGGTCATGTGCTTGTAGGCGGCGAAATACAGCACGCGATTTCCCGCCGCACGCATCGCCTGGCCGATCGAGAACAGCACCGCGTTGCCGAGACCGCCGCCGGCCAGCACCACGGTCTCGCCCTCGGGAATCTCGGTCGGTGTACCGGTCGGGCCCATCAGGACCACGGCTTCTCCGGGCTGGAGCAGCGCGCACAGGTCGGATGAGCCGCCCATCTCGAGCACGATCGTCGATATTAGACCCCGCTCGCGGTCGACCCACGCGCCGGTGAGGGCCAGGCCTTCCATCGCGAGGCGCGTGCCTTCGATGCGGGGCGAGCGCGTTTCGAAATTCTGCAGGCGGTAGAACTGCCCAGGCCTGAAGCGGCGGGCCGCGAGCGGCGCACGCACGACGACTTCGACGATCGTCGGTGTGAGGCGCCCGACTGCGTGCACGGTCGCCCGCAGGTCGTCGTTCAACCGCCGCAGGAACGCCGCGTCGGTCTCGGCGGATGCGGGCTCGATCTTAGCGAGCACCTGCGTGACGAGGGGGTAGCCCTGCTTGGCCGATCCCATCGCCTTGACCACGTTTCCGAAGAACGACGGGTGCACGTCCCCGAAATAGCTCATGAAGCGCCCGTCGGGCTCGCGTGCGAGAAGCACCCGAACGTCGTTCGGTTTCGAGATCGATCGTTCCGGACGGACAGCGTTACCCGCTTCGTCGACCGCCTGGAAATAGCGCCCGTCGAGCGGGAAGTTCGGCGGGTCCTCGCGCGCGAGCACCGTGTTGGGCTGCGTGCCTGCCGCGACGAGTATCGTTCTCGCAGGGAGCCCGATCTCCCCTTTCCCTACCCATTTGCCGTCTGCGGCGCGGGTTTGCACCGTGAGCGCGAGCGCCTGCGCATGGCCGTAGCGGTCGACCTGCACGCGCACCGGGCTGAGTCCTTCCGAAAACACCACGCCCTCTTCCAGCGCTTTCTGCACTTCCTCGTGATTCAGGGTGTACGAAGGACTGTCGACGAGCCGCCTGCGATAGGCGATCGTGACCCCGCCCCACGATTTCAAGATCTCGACGATGCGCGGTGCACGCTTCTCCGCTGCAGCGGCGACACGCTCCGCCCTGATCGCGCGCGCGTGAGCGAGGAACTCGTCGGCGATCGCGCGCTCTTCCTCGGTCCACGCGATGCGCGCCGCCGCCTCGCCGTGCTCGCGCGCGAGGCGCTCGTAGCGCCGCAGGAATTTCTCGACCTGCACCGGGTAATATGCGAGCGCTTCGGTCGCGGTGTCGATCGCGGTCAGCCCGCCGCCGATCACGACCACCGGCAACCGCACCTGCATATTGGCGATCGAATCGGTCTTGGCCGCGCCCGTCAACTGCAGCGCCATCAGGAAGTCCGACGCGGTGCGAACGCCGCGCGCGAGCCCGTTGGGCATGTCGAGCACCGTCGGGCGCCCTGCGCCGATCGCAAGCGCGACGTGATCGAAGCCGAGCGCGAACGCCTCCCCGGCCGTGATGGTGCCGCCGAAGCGCACGCCGCCGAAGAGCGCGAAGCGGCTGCGGCGCTCGATCAGCAGCCGCACGATCTTGAGGAAGTTCTTGTCCCAGCGCACGGTGATTCCATACTCCGCGACCCCTCCGAAACCTGCCATCACGCGCTCGTCGAGCGGCTCGTAGAGATCGGCGACGAGATCGCGGATCGGCTTGAAAGGCACACGATTCCCGTGCTCGTCCACGCCGGAGATCTCGGAAGGCAGCGGCTCGATCTTCAGGCCGTCGATGCCGACCACGGTGTGGCCGTCGTTCATGAGGAAGTGGGCGAGCGAGAAGCCTGCCGGGCCCATGCCGGCGACGAGTACGCGCCGGCCGCTGGCCGCTTTCGGGTAGGGCGAGCGCAGGCTGAGCGGGTTCCAGCGCGTCAGGAGCCCGTAGATCTCGAAGCCCCATGGCAGCTCGAGCACGTCCTTCAGCGTGCGGGTTTCCGCCTGCGGGATGTCGACCGGCTCCTGCTTCTGGTAGATGCACGCCTTCATGCAGTCGTTGCAGATGCGATGGCCCGTCGCCGCGCACAGCGGGTTGTCGATCGCGATGATCGCGAGCGCACCGATGGCATTGCCTTCGGTCTTGGTCTTGTGGAACTCGGAAATGCGCTCGTCGAGCGGGCAACCGGCGAGCGTCACGCCGAAGACCGTCTTCTTGAATGAGGCCTCGCCGCGGCCGGTCGCGGCTTTTTCGAGCAGCCCCTTGGAGCAGGAATCCTTGCCCTGCTCGTGACACCAGATGCAGTAATGGGCCTGGTCGAGCGCCCCGGTGAGGTCGGTTCCGGGATCGGTCAGCTTGAAGCCGTCGCGCCGCCGGAGCTTATCGTCGGGCAGACGAAAGCTCGCGTGGCCCGCCGACTCATCGATCAGCGCGGGCACCAGCCGCTGCGTATCGAGCTTGTGCGGCGCCTTGAAGAGCACGCCCGCGCGGTGCTTGTCCCGCCCGGCCGCGCTCGTGGCGGCCCACGCCGCGTACTGCAGCGCGAGGTCGAGCGCTTCCCCGTTCGCCGCTTCGTCCTGCTGCCAGTCGATCACGTGGCGCGCGAAAGCGAGCTCGGTGAAAGGCTCGCCGAATATCGCTTCGAGGCGCGCCGCGAGCGCGGGCCCGTCGATCTTCCCGGCTTCGTCGCTCTTGATCCTGTGCATCGCCTTGCGCTGGACGAAATTGCGCTTCACGCCGAAAAGCGGGTTCAACGCGTGGTGTCGCGCCGCGAGCGCTTCCACTTCGTTCTCGATCCCGAAAAGCCACGCGATGAAAGTATCGAGATGCGGGCTGAGAGCGAGCAGGAGCTCCGATTCCTGCTTGGACGTGAGCGCCTGCGGCCGGGTGCGCGCAAGCTCGAGATCGTCGCGCAGCGCCGTTGCTGTGCGTGCGAGGCGCTCCAGAAAGAGCGCATCGAGGCGCTGCAGCCCTTCGTGCTCGTACAGGTCTTCGAAACGAAGTCCGGACTCGGTGCAGGGGATTGTTGCGGTGACCACGAGGTGATGTGCGAAAAGATGCAATTATAGCAAGGGGTTGCGTAGCGACTTAGGCCTGCCTGCGCTAACGATATGCAGCGCGTCGATGTTCGCGTGGCAGCTTCTGCGCGCAGTGGGATAATCGATTCGAAGGACACCGAAATGCTCCACGCACGTTCATGAACGAAGGCAGGCTCGTGGGAAGCTCTCAGGCGCGCCGCCGCATGCTCGCGTGGCTCGTGCTATCGGTGCTCGCCGCGCTGCTCGCGTGGGTCGCCTTCCGCGGCTATCTCAACCCCGAGCTGCTCTTCCACTTCGCAAACGGGTTGTACTGCTGACCCGCCGCTACAGGCGTTCGGCGGCGAAGACCGTGTTCGCAACGAGCATCGCTACCGTCATGCGCCCGACCCCGCCCGGAACCGGGCTGATCACTCCCGCTTTTTCGCGCACGGCCTCGTAATCGACGTCACCTGCGAGCTTCCCGTCGGGCAGGCGGTTGATTCCGACGTCGATCACCACCGCCCCCGGTTTGACCATGTCGCCCGTGACGAGCCGCGCGCGCCCCGCCGCGGCGACCAGGATGTCGGCCGAGCGCGTGAACGTGCCGAGGTCCGGGGTCTTCGAGTTGCAGACGGTGACCGTCGCACCGCGCGCAATCAACATCAGCGCGAGCGGCTTGCCGACGATGCTGCTGCGCCCGATCACGACCGCGTGCCGGCCTTCGATGGCGATTCCCGCGCGCTCGAGCATGCTCATGACGCCGAGCGGCGTGCACGGCGCGAGCCGCGGATGGCCGTCGACGATCGCCCCGAGGTTGGTCCAGTTGAAGCCGTCGACGTCCTTGTCGATCGAAATCGACTGCAGGATGCGCTGGGCGTCGAGCCCGCGCGGCAGGGGAAGCTGGACGATGATGCCGTGCACCGACGCACTCGCGTTGAGCGCCGCGACTTTCGCGAGCACGGTGCTCTCCGCCGCGTCCGCGGCGAGCTCGTGCAGCTCCGCATGCAGCCCGACCTCGGCGCAGGCTTTCATCTTGTTGCGCACGTAGACGCGCGAGGCGGCGTTCTCGCCGACGATCACCGTGGCCAGGCCCGGCGTCACGCCGCGCTTCGCGAGCAGCGCGACGCGCGGCTTCAGCTCGGCGAATACGTCTCGCGCCATCGCGGCGCCGTCGAGAACCAAAGCTGTCATTACAAAACCATGTGATAAGAAGTTAGGATACCGCGCGAGTGCGAGCGAACCAAAGGAAAGGAGGTTACGGAGGGAAACCTTGGTTTCCCTCCGTATCGTTATATCCCCCAGAGCGGAGCGATGGAAACCTTGGTTTCCCTCTGTATCGTTATTTAAGTCCTCGCGCAGAGGGAGGATCTTGGAGCAATTGGAAGAACATTTCGTCCTGGCGGACCATGCCGAGCTCGCTCCTCGCGCGCTCTTCGATCGCTTCCAGTCCCTGCTTCAGATCGCGCACTTCGGCGTCGAGCGCGCCGTTACGCGTTTTCAGTTTGACGTTGATCTCGCGCTGCGACTGGATCTGCTGGTCCACTTCCCACACTCGCAACCAGCCGCCCTTGCCGAGCCAGAGCGGGAACTGGATCAGCACGACGAGACCGGCAAGCGCGAGCGTGAGCCATTTCATGGCGGACGCAGCTGATAGAAAGCGCTGCGGCCCGGATAGACCGCGGTGTCCCCGAGGTCTTCCTCGATGCGCAGCAGCTGGTTGTACTTGGCGAGCCGGTCGGACCTCGAGAGTGAGCCGGTCTTGATCTGCATCGCGTTGGTCGCTACTGCGATATCTGCGATCGTCGTGTCCTCGGTCTCTCCCGAGCGATGCGACACGACGGAGGTGTAGCCTGCGCGCTTCGCCATCTCGATCGCGGCGAAGGTTTCGGTGAGAGTCCCGATCTGGTTCACCTTGATCAGGATCGAGTTGGCGATGCCTTCGCGGATGCCGCGCTCGAGGTAGCGCGTATTGGTGACGAAAAGGTCGTCGCCGACGAGCTGCACGCGATCGCCCAGGCGCTGGGTGAGCATTTTCCAGCCTTCCCAGTCGTTTTCGGCCATGCCGTCCTCGATCGAGAGGATCGGGTATTTGTCGACGAGCCCGGCGAGGAAATCGACGAAGTGCAGCGAGCTCATCTCGGCCTTTTCCGCGCGCAGCGTGTATTTGCCGTTGTCGTGGAATTCGGAGCTCGCGCAGTCGAGCCCGAGTGCGACGTCCTTGCCCGGCGCGTAACCCGCGGCCTCGATCGCTTCCAGGATCACCTGTATCGCCGATTCGTGGGTCGGCAGGCGCGGCGCAAAACCACCCTCGTCCCCGACGGCGGTGGAAAGCCCGCGGTCGTGCAGGAGCTTCTTCAACACCTGAAAGATCTCGGCGCCGCAGCGCAGCGCTTCCCTGAACGACGGCATCGAAAGCGGGAGCAGCATGAACTCCTGCATGTCGAGCCCGCTGTCCGCGTGCACGCCGCCGTTGATCACGTTCATCATCGGCACCGGCATCGCCATGGCGCCGGCGCCGCCCAGGTAGCGGTGCAGCGGCAGGCCCGACTCCTCCGCGGCGGCCTTCGCCACCGCCATCGACACCGCGAGGATCGCGTTCGCTCCGAGCCTTCCCTTGTTCTCGCTGCCGTCGAGATCGATCAGCGTGCGATCGACGAAGCTCTGCTCGGTCGCATCGACGCCGATGATCGCTTCACAGATCTCGGTATTCACGTTGCCGACCGCTTTCAGAACGCCTTTCCCGCCGTAGCGCTTCTTGTCCCCGTCGCGCAGCTCGATCGCCTCGCGGCTGCCGGTCGATGCGCCCGACGGCGACGCGGCCCGGCCGAGCACGCCCGACTCGAGCAGCACGTCGGCTTCCACCGTCGGGTTGCCGCGCGAATCGAGTATCTCCCGCGCAATCACATCCACGATCGCACTCATGCTTTCCTCTGCTTGTTTTGGGTGCCGGGCGCGAGCAGATCCTCCGCGAAGCCCGCTCGCTTCACCGTGTCGTCGAGCCGCTTCAGCGTCTCCAGCAGCGCTTTCATGTGCTGCAGCGGCCAGGCGTTGGGCCCGTCGGAGAGCGCCTGCTCCGGATTCGGGTGCGTCTCCATGAACAGGCCCGCGACGCCGCTTGCGACGGCCGCGCGCGCGAGCACGGGAATGAACTCGCGCTGGCCTCCGCTCGAGCTTCCCTGGCCTCCGGGGAGCTGCACCGAATGCGTCGCGTCGAAGACCACCGGACAACCGGTCTCGCGCATGATCGCGAGCGAGCGCATGTCCGATACAAGATTGTTGTAGCCGAAGGAGACTCCGCGCTCGCAGACCATGATCCTCTCTCCGGCCTGGCTGTCCTCGGGCCGCCCCTCGCGCGCGGCGCGCCGCGCTTTCTCCACCACGTTCTTCATGTCCGAGGGCGCGAGGAACTGGCCTTTCTTGATGTTGACGGGCTTGCCCGCGGCGGCGACGGCCGAGATGAAATCGGTCTGCCGGCACAGGAAAGCGGGCGTCTGGAGCACGTCGACCGCCGCCGCGACGGCGTCGATCTCGTCGATCTCGTGCACGTCGGTCAACACGGGAACGCCGATCTCCTTACGGACCGCGCCCAGTATCTCCAGGCCTTTGTCCATGCCGAGGCCGCGAAACGATTCGATCGAGCTTCGATTCGCCTTGTCGTACGACGACTTGTAAATGAACGGGATACCGAGCGCTGACGTGATCGCCTTCAACTCGCCCGCGGTATCGAAAGCGAGCTGCCGGGACTCCACTACGCACGGGCCGGCGATGAGAAAGAGCGGCCGATCGAGGCCCGCTTCGAATCCGCACAGCTCCATCGTTAACGCTCGTGCCTCAGCACGTCGAATCTCCCTTCGCCCTCCCTCATCCCTGACCCTTCTCCCGAAGGGAGAGAAAGAAGGGAAACGTGTGCCTCCCCTCTCCCTCCGGGAGAGGGGTCGGGGGTGAGGGATGGAGGGGTCGGGGGTGAGGGAAGAGCGAAGCTCATTAAGCGAAGTTCTGAAGACGCTCGGGCAGCGCGGGCTGCGTCGCGTCCCCGTGCGTGTTTCCGAGCGCGGCCTCGACGAACGCGGTGAAGAGCGGATGACCGGCGCGAGGCGTGGAAGTG
>Ga0105106_10000707_pt1 | contig 23678 bp, 13 predicted proteins | sample PPLLaktember2015_5_FD_79109 | JGI IMG/M metagenome (GOLD analysis project Ga0105106, IMG submission 79109) | Freshwater sediment microbial communities from Prairie Pothole Lake near Jamestown, North Dakota, USA - PPLs Lake P8 Core (1) Depth... | ecosystem: Environmental > Aquatic > Freshwater >...
GCGCGCGAGATCTTCGAGGAAGGGTTTCACATTCCGCTCGCCGTTCTGATGCGCGCCGGCGTCGTCGACGACACCTTCATCATGCTGCTCAGGACGAACGTGCGCACGCCCGAGCAGACGGTCGGCGATATATTCGCGCAGGTGAGCGCGCTCGGCATGATGGAGAGCCGGCTCCTCGACGTGCTCGGCGATTACGCGCTCGACGATCTCGTCTCGCTGGCGGACGCGCTGTTCGGGCGCGCCGAAGGCGCGATGCGCGAAGCGATCCGCGCCGTGCCCGACGGGACCTACCGCTACCGCATGCTGACCGACGGCCTGGAGCAGCCTTTCGTGTTCGAGGTGGCGTTGACGGTGAAAGGCGACGCCATCAGCGCCGACTTCGCCGGGACCTCGAATCAGCAGGCGCGCGCCATCAACTGTGTGTACGCCTACACGTATGCGATGACGGCATATGCGATCAAGGCTGCGCTGTTGCCGCAGCTTCCCAACAACGAAGGCATGTTCCGGCCGATCACGATCACGGCGCCGGAAGGTTGCCTGCTGAATCCGCGATTTCCCGCATCGTGCGGCGGACGCTCGTCGACGGGGCATTACGTGCCGACGCTCATCTACGGCGCGCTCGAGCAGGTGATCCCGGAGAAGATCATCGCCGGCACCGGCTCGCCGCTCTGGAACATCACGCTCTCCGGCGTGCGCGCGGACGGCAAACCTTTCGCGAGTGTCCTCTTCTTCAACGGCGGCATGGGCGCGAGCGCGGTGAAGGACGGCGAGAACGCGACGTCGTGGCCCAGCAACATCTCGTCGACGCCGAGCGAGATTTCGGACCGCGACAGTCCTTTGTTCACGCATTACCGCCAGTTGCGGCCCGGCTCCGGCGGTGCCGGCAGGTTCCGCGGCGGCCTCGGCCAGGATGTCTTGCTGGAGAACCGGCACGAAACACCGCTCGCGGTGGTATTTCTGGCGGAGCGCGTGCGATACGCCGCGCCGGGCGCCTGCGGCGGAGAGCCCGGTGGCCTCGGCGACGTCAGGATCAACGGCACGAGCGTCGGCGATACCAAGCGGCAGGTCATACTCGGTGCGGGCGACACCATCCTCATCTCCACGCCGGGAGGCGGGGGGTACGGCCAACCGGGAGAGCGCAGTGCGGAACGGATCGAGCGTGATCGCGCGCTGGGGTACATCTAGACAGGGCGTCCGGGGTCGTCACCGTTATCGGTCGGTGCGTATATCAAGAGGAGGAAACATGTTCGTACGCTGGATGGTTGGAAGCTTTCTCGCTCTCGGAGCGGGGCTCGCAGGGCTCGCCGGGGCGCAGACGTTCCCCGCGAAGCCGATTCGCATCATGGTCGCCTTCCCGCCCGGCGGGCCTTCGGATTACGCCGCGCGCGTGGTGAGCACCAAGCTTGCGGAATCGCTGGGGCAGCCGGTGGTGGTCGACAACCGGCCCGGAGCCGGCGGCGCGCTGGCAACCCAGCTCGCCGCGCGCGCAGCGCCGGACGGCTACACCCTGGTTGTCGGCAACACCGGCACGCTCACCGTGCTGCCGCACCTGCAGGCGAAGATCCCCTACGATGCGCTGCGCGACTTCACTCCGATCACGAACCTGATCGGCGGGCCGTCGTTCCTGCTGCTACACCCTTCCGTGCCCGCGAAGAACCTGCGTGAGCTGGTCGCGCTCGCCAAGCGTCAACCGGGCAAGCTCACCTATGCCTCCGCCGGCGTAGGGCAGATCTCGCACATGAACGGCGAGCTGCTGAAGCTGCTTGCGGGAATCGACCTGCTGCACGTTCCCTACAAAGGCACCGGTCAGGTCACGCCCGAGCTGCTCGGCGGCCAGGTGTCGATGACCTTCTCCACGTCGGTCGACAACCTGCAATTCGTCAAGGCCGGCCGCGTGCGCCTGCTCGCGGTGACCGGCAAGGAGCGGCTGGGCGTCATCCCGGACACGCCGACCATGGCCGAAGCCGGCGTGCCGGGTTTCGATTCGCTCAACTGGAACGGCATCGTGGGGCCCGCGCGCATTCCCCGCGACATCGTGAACCGCCTCAACCGTGAGCTGGTGCGCGCGGTGAAGGCGCCCGACGTCGTGGAGAAGGTGGTTGCGCAGGGAAATTTCGTGATCGGCGACACCCCCGAGCAGTTCGGAGGCTACATCCGCACCGAATCGGAGAAGTGGGGGCGCGTGGTGAAGCAGGCGAAGATCAAGGTGGACTGAGCAACGGAAGCGGGTGTGGATTCATGGTGAGCACAACAAAAAAATCCCGCGTGCGTATCGCGGTCGATATCGGAGGGACGTTCACCGACGGACTCGCCGTGATCTCGCCGCAGGGGCACATCTGGGTCGCGAAGACGCTCACCACGCCGTCGGACCCGGGCGTAGCGGTCACTGCCGTGATCGTCGATCTCCTGCGGCAGATCGAGGCGGCGCGCGGGCTTGCCAGGGGCGCGGTGAGCGAAGTGGTGCACGGCACGACGCTCGTCACCAATACGCTCATCGAGCGCAAAGGCGCGCGCACCGGCCTCATCGTGACTAAGGGCACGCGCGACGTGCTCACGATCGCTCGCGAGATCCGCTACGACCTCTACGATCTGAATCTCGAAATTCCGCAGCCGCTCGTCGCGGAGGACAAACGGCTCGAGATCGACGAGCGGCTCGATATCCGCGGCGAGGTCGTGAAGCCGCTCGATCCATCCGATCTCGAGCGGCTGCTCGACGACGTGGGGAAGCTCGGGGTCGAAGCCGTCGCGGTGTGCCTGCTGCATGCGTACGTGAACGACGCGCACGAGAAGAAAATCGAGAAGGCGCTGCGCAAGCGCTATCCCCAGCTCGCGGTTTCGGTGTCTTCCGGCATCGCGCGCGAGATCCGCGAGTTCGAGCGCATGTCGACGACCGTCGCCAACGCTTACGTCCAGCCGCAGGTCGCCGAATATCTGAGCCGGCTCGACGCGCGCGTGGGCGAGCTCGCGCCCGGAGCGCCGCTTCGGATCATGGTCTCGAGCGGCGGCTTTACTTCGGGCAAGGCTGCCGCCGAGACGCCGATATTGCTGCTCGAATCCGGACCTGCGGGAGGCGTGCTTTCAGCGCTCAATACGGCGCGCAACAACGGGATCGGCGAGATACTCGCGTTCGACATGGGCGGCACGACTGCCAAAGCCTGCGTGGCGCTCGGCGGCGAGCCGCTGATCGCGCACAGCTTCGAAGCGGCGCGTGTCTCGCGCTTCAAGCGCGGCTCGGGGCTGCCGATGCTGATCCCGAGCATAGACCTGATCGAGATCGGCGCCGGCGGAGGCTCGATCGCCCATATCAACCATCTGGGGCTGTTGAACGTGGGGCCTGCATCGTCGGGCGCCGTACCGGGGCCCGCGTGCTACGGGCTGGGCGGCGCCGATGCCACGGTCACCGATGCCGATCTCATGCTGGGCTATCTCAATCCCGAGAACTTCCTCGGCGGCGCGATGAAGCTCAGGCGCGATCTTGCAGAAGCCGCTCTCGCGCGCCTTGCCGCCGCACTCGAGCTCACGCCCTCGCAGGTCGCGTGGGGCATATGCAACATCGTCAACGAAAACATGGCCGCGGCCGCACGCATCCACATCGCGGAGAAAGGACACGACCCGCGCGAGTTCGCGATGGTTGCAACCGGTGGCGCGGGCCCGGTGCACGTGGTCGAAGTCGCGCGGAAGCTCCGCATCCCGCGCGTGCTCGCGACGATCGCTGCGGGCGCGGGCTCGTGCCTCGGACTGCTCGCGGCACCCGCGCGCGTCGACCGCTCGTGGTCCAATCCGGCGCTGGTGACGGAGATCGACTGGACCAAGACCTCGCGTGCGTTTTCCGAAATGCGCAGCGACGCCGACCGGGAGCTCAAGGAGGCGGGGGCTCGCGCGGGCGCGCTCCGGTGGTGGATAGGCGCGGAGATGCGCTATGCCGGACAGGGCCACAACGTGTCGGTGACGCTGCCCTGGCGCAAGGTGAGCCCCGCGCTCGCGGCCACACTGGTGAGCGAGTTCGAGCGCAACTACCGCAAGCTCTACGGTCATCTGGTTCCCAATGCGGCGCCGCAGGTCGTCACATGGCGTCTCACGGGACGCTCGCCGGTTGAAAGCCACCGCTTTGCCTGGGGCGATGAACGGGTGAGCGGCAAAGCGCTCATGCGCGGAAAGCGTGAAATCTATCTGCCGGTGAAGCGCAGGTTCCAGGCGGTCCCCGTCTACGACCGCTACTCGCTCACGCCCGGCACCCGGCTCGCAGGCCCCCTGATACTCGAGGAGCGCGAGTCGACGCTCGTGGTCCCGGTCGAGGCTCAGGTGAAAATCCTCTCCGATTACACGGTGTCGGTCGCAATCAGGGAGTTCGAATGAAGCGCACCGCTTTGGACCCCGTATCGCTCGAGATCCAGTGGAAGCGGCTCGTCAGCATGGTCGACGAGGCGTCAGCCGCTTTCGTGCGCACGTCTTTTTCGGTCCTGGTGCGCGAAGCGAACGATTTCGCAGTCGTGCTGACCGATTCCCGCGGCCGCTCGCTCGCGCAGTCGGTGCTCTCGATTCCCTCTTTCATCGGCACGCTGCCCGCGACCGTCAAGCACTTCCTGCGGAAGTTTCCGGCGCCGACGTTGAAGCCCGGCGACGTGATGATCACCAACGATCCCTGGATGGGCACCGGGCACATACACGACGTGAACGTCGCGATGCCGATTTTCCACAAGGGGAAGATCGCGGCATTTGCCGCTGTCGTGAGCCACATGCCCGACATCGGCGGGCGCATCCGCAATGCAGGCATACGCGATATCTACGAGGAGGGGCTGCAGATTCCGATGCTGAAGCTGATCGCTGCCGGCAGGCCCGACCAGAACGTGCTCGACATCATCGGGCAGAACGTGCGCGTGCCCGAGCAGACGCTCGGCGACATCTGGGCGCAGGTAGCGGCCTGCAAGATGCTCGAAGAGCGCCTGCAGCCGATGCTGCGCGACACCGATCTCGAAGCGCTCGGCGCTGAGATCCGCCGCCGCTCCGAGGCGGCGATGAGGAAGGCGATACGCGCGGTCGCCGACGGCGTTTATCGCGCGCAGACCTCGCACGACGGATTCGAAGAGCCGATCCTGATCAACTGCGCGGTCACCGTGAAAGGCGACCGGCTCGCCATCGATTACACCGGCTCCAGCGCGCAGGTGCCGCGCGCCGTCAACGTCGTGCCCATCTACACCTTCGCGTACTCGGCGTTCGCGGTCAAAGCGCTGCTGTGCCCCGACGTGCCGAACAACGAAGGCAGCTTCACGCCTATAACGACCTCGGCGCCGCTCGGCTCCATATTCAATCCGCGCTATCCCGCGGCGAGCGGCGGGCGCGGCATGATCGGTCACATGATGGTGCCCGCGATCATGATGGCGCTCGCGGAAGCGCTGCCCGACCGCGCGATGGCGGAAGGCTCGTCGAACTCCTCGATCACCGTCACCGGAGAGCACAACGGGCGGCCTTACGCGGCCGTCAACTTCATGAACGCCGGACAGGGCGCCACCCGGTCCCGCGACGGCTACACGATGCTGTCGTTTCCGTCGAACCTCTCGAATACGCCGATCGAGGTTCTCGAGCAGATGGCGCCCGTGCGCGTGATCGAGCGCAGCATCCGGCGCGGCAGCGGCGGATCGGGCGCGCATCGCGGCGGCGACGGGCTCCGCTTCGAGATCGAAGTGGTCTCGGACACGCCGATGATGGCATCGATGATCATGACGCGGTTTCGCTCGGCGCCCAAAGGCGTCTTCGGCGGCGGCGCGGGAACGGTGGGGGCGCTTTTGCTCAACGGAAAGCCGATCGATCCGGCCGATCACTGGGTGCTCAGGAAAGGCGATCGCGTCGTCATGGAGACCGCGGGCGGCGGCGGCTACGGCCGGTCCCGGCCCGCCGCGGGCGACACGCCGCAATCCGTTGCCGGGGACGTGCGCTCGTGACGAGCTTGCCGGATCGGCCTTTGCTCTTCACGCCGATCGCGTTGCGGAGCCTCGTCGCGCGGAACCGCGTGGTCGTCTCGCCGATGTGCCAGTACGCCTCCGAGCACGGCGGGCCCACCGATTTTCACCTGGTGCACCTGGGCAAGTTCGCGATGGGCGGCGCCGGCATCGTCTTCTGCGAGGAGACTTCGGTCGAAGAGCGCGGGCGCAAGTCGCACCATTGCGCCGGTATCTACGCCGACTCGCACGTCCCGCAGTATCGGCGCATCAACGACTTCATCCGCAGCCAGGGCGCCGTTCCCGCGATACAGATCGGACATTCGGGGCGCAAAGGCTCGGGTTGCTCGCCGTGGGAAGGCTATCGTCCGCTGACCGGGGACGACGCGAAGCACGGCAGCCCCCCGTGGACGACCGTCTCCTCCAGCCCGTTGCCGCCGAGCGATGCCGCACCGGTTCCGCATGCGCTTGCGATCGGTGAGATTCGGGAGGTCATCGAGCACTGGCGCGTCGCGGCGCTGCGCGCCGCCGACGCCGGCTACGACATCATCGAAATCCATGCGGCGCACGGCTATCTCGTCCATCAGTTTCTTTCGCCGATCGCGAACCTGCGCGACGATGCCTACGGCGGCGACCTGCAGGGCCGCATGCGGCTGTGCCTCGAGATCGTGGAGGCGGTACGGGAAGCGTGGCCGCAGGAACTGCCGGTATTCATGCGCGTCTCGGCGGTCGATGGCCTCAACAGCCGCTGGAGCGTCGAGGACACGGTCGAGCTCGTGCGGGCGGCGCGGGAGCGCGGGGTCGAAGTGGTGACGGCGTCGTCGGGCGGCATCAACGGCCCCGGCACGGCGACGCTCGTGCCGCGCGTGCCGGGCTATCACGTGCCTTACGCCGAGCGCGTGCGTCGCGAAGCCGCAGTCAAGTCGATTGCAGTGGGGCTGATCACCGAAGCACGCCATGCCGAGCAGATCCGGCGGGAGGGCCAGGCCGACATGATCGCGCTGGCGCGCGAGCTCCTGTGGAATCCGAACTGGCCGGTTCACGCCGCGCGCGAGCTCGGGGTACCCGACCATCTCGAGCTCCTGCCTCAGTGCTATGGCTGGTGGCTCAAGCGGCGGGAAGAAATACGCGAGCTCACACGCGGCACGCAGGGCCAGTCCGGCCCGGCGCCATCCGGATAAGAGGGAAGCAATGCAGATCGCAGCACGATTGAACCGCATCAGCGCTTCGGTGAGCTCCATGGGGCGGCAGAGAGCGCGCGAGCTGAAAGAGGCGGGGCGCGACGTGGTGTCGCTCACGACCGGCGAGCCCGATTTCGACACGCCCGAGCACGTGCTCGAGGCGGCGCGGCGCGCCATGGCCGGCGGTCAGACCAAGTACACCGATCCCAGCGGCACGCCGGAGCTGAAAGCCGCGGTGCGCGAGAAGCTCTCGCGCGAGAACGGTCTCGAGTACTCGCAGCAGGAAATCATCATCAGCGCCGGCGCGAAGCAGGTGATATTCAATGCGCTCATGTCGACGGTGGAAGACGGCGTTGAAGTGATCGTTCCGGCGCCGTACTGGGTGTCGTATCCCGACGTGACGCGGCTCGCGGGCGGCAAGCCGGTGATCCTGGCCGCGACGCGGGAGAACGGTTTCAAGGTGACGCCGGAAGCGCTCGAGCGCGCGATCACCCCGCGCACGCGCTGGCTCATGATCAACGCGCCCAACAATCCGTCGGGCGCGCTTTATACGCGCGAGGAGCTGAAAGCGCTCACCGACGTGCTCGTGCGCCACCGCCACGTCGCATTGATGACCGACGACATCTACGAGCACATCCGGTTCGACGGCCGCGAGTTCGTGACGGCGCTCCAGCTCGAGCCGAGCTTACGCGATCGCACCCTGGTGGTGAACGGTGTCTCCAAGGCCTACGCGATGACCGGCTGGCGCATCGGATACGGCGCCGGGCCCGCGGAGCTCATCACTGCGATGAACAAGCTGCAGTCGCAGAGCACGACGAACCCGAACTCCATCGCGCAGGCCGCGTCCATCGCCGCGCTCCTCGGGCCGCAGGACAGCGTGCGTGCGAATACGGCGCAGTTCGAGCAGCGCCGCGATATCGTGGTCGCCGCGCTCAATCGCGTGCCGGGCATCGAATGTCACAAGCCCGAGGGCGCGTTCTACGCGTTTGCGTCGTGCGAGGGTCTGCTCGGCAGGCGCACGCGCGCGGGCAAGGTGCTGGAGACGAGCGATGAAGTGGTGCTCTTTCTGCTCGACCAGGCCAACGTCGCAGTACTGTCCGGGGCCGCCTATGGGGTCGAGGGCTACTTCAGGATCTCGTTCGCCATATCGACCGACGCTCTCAACGAAGCCTGCGCGCGCATCGCGCGCGCCTGCGCCGAGCTGACGTGATGGAACCCAACTGTGTCATTGCGAGGAGCACGGCGACGAAGCAATCCCGGGGATCCCCGGGATCGCCACGGCGCGCTACCGCGGCGCCTCGCGATGACACCCATACAAGAGGAGGCATTCCATGATTTCTCGTTTCATCACCGCCGCTGTACTCGCGCTGTGCGCGGCGCCCCTCAGCGCGCAGAGCTATCCGACCAAAACCGTACGCCTGGTCGTGCCCTTCTCCCCCGGCGGCTCGACCGACGTCACCGCGCGCATACTCGCGCAGAAGCTCACCGATGCCTGGCGCCAGCAGGTGATCGTCGACAATCGCGCGGGCGCCGGCGGCAACATCGGCGCGGACTCGGTGGCGCGCGCGGCCCCCGACGGCTACACGCTGCTGCTCGCGACCACCGGCGTCATGGCGATCAACCACAAGCTCTACAAGAGCCTCCCCTACGATTCGCTGAAAGACCTCGCGCCGGTCACGCAGATCGGCGGGCTGCCGCTCATCCTGATCGTGCATCCTTCGCTGCCGGCGAAATCGGTCAAGGACCTGGTGGCGATGGCAAAGGCGAAGCCGGGCAGTCTCTCTTTCGCATCCTCGGGCGTGGGCAGCGCGACGCACATGACCGCCGAGCTCTTTCGCATGATGGCAGGCGTCGACATGGTGCACGTCCCCTACAAGGGCAGCGGGCAGGCGATGACCGATCTCATCAGCGGCCAGGTCGGCGTCGCGTTCGACCAGATCACGAGCTCGATCGGCCACGTCCAGTCGGGCAAGCTCCGCGCGCTCGCGGTGACCAGCGCGAAACGCTTCCCGTCGGTCCCGAACCTGCCGACGGTGGCCGAAGCCGGCGTCGCGGGCTACGAATCGGTCTCGTGGAACGGCATCGCCGCGCCCGCCCGGACGCCGCGCGAGATCATCGACCGGATTCAGGGCGAGGTCGCGCGCGCGCTCCAGCAGGCCGATATGAAAGAGCGCTTCCTCAAAGATGGCATCGAGCCGATCGGCTCCACGCCCGAGCAGTTCGCCGCGCATATCAGAAGCGAGCGGGCGAAGTGGGAGAAAGTCGTCGACCGCGCCGGCATCAAACCCCTTTGATCGCCACGAGTATTCGACGCGTAACGGCGGCTCACTCACCGCAGCTCGATCCACACCGGCGCGTGATCGCTGGCGCCTTCCCGCCCGCGCACCGCCTTGTCGACGCCGGCGTCGACGAAGCGCTCGAGAACCTCGCCGCTCACGAGCACGTGATCGATGCGCAAGCCCGCGTCGCGCGGCCAGCGGTTCCTGAGATAACTCCAGAACGTGTAAACGGGTTCGCGCGGATAGCGCCTGCGCAGGGCATCGGTCCAGCCCTGGCCGAGCAGGCGCTGGAAAGCCTCACGGCTTTCCGGCTGCAGCAGCGCGTTGTCCTTGAAGGATCGCGTCGAATAGATGTCGGCGTCGGTCGGCACGACGTTGTAGTCGCCGGCGAGCACGACGGGCAGCCCCGATGCGTAGAGCGATGCAGCGTGCGCGTTGAAGCGCGCGTGCCACGCCAGCTTGTAGTCGAACTTGGGGCCGGGCTGCGGATTGCCGTTCGGCGCGTATAGGCAGCCGACGAGCACGCCTTCGACTGCCGCCTCGATATAGCGGTTCTGCCGGTCCGCGTCGTCGCCGGGCAGGCCCCGCCGGCTCTCGATCGGGAGCGCGCCTTTCGCCAGTATCGCGACGCCGTTCCACGAGCGCTCACCCGCGTGAATCGCACCGTAACCCGCTTTTCGCAAAGCGTCCGCCGGAAACTCGCGGTCCGCCGTTTTCGTTTCCTGGAGACAGACCACGTCGGGCCGCGTCTCCTCCAGCCACTCGAGGAGGTTCGCGAGACGCTTGCGGATGTTGTTGATGTTGAAGGTAGCGATCTTCATGGCCGCGGGCACAGCATGCGCCGTTCAGCGATTGCTGCGTCGCGTGACGCTTACCATTTGCTTTCACTGTATGGTTCCTGATGCACGTCGGTTGGTTCTTCGAGAACTTCCAGCAGCGCTCTTGCGCAAAAGACGCGGTCGCGCCGCGCCTCACTCGTTTGCTGAACGATGCCTTGGTCCTTCAACGCTGCTATGGCGCGTTGGGCTGTAGTGAAGGCGACCCCGAGATGCTGTGCGGCCCCCGCGGTCGTAATGAACGGATTGCTTGCGAGACGATCGAGCAGCTTTGCGACCGTCGGAGTATGCCGTGCTCCGAGCTGTCTGCGCCACCCGTCCAGGAGGTTATTCATTCGCTCTGCACGGCTGAGGGCATCAGTCCCCTGATGGGCAACGCCATGGACGAAATAAAGCATCCATTCGTGCCAGGCGCTGCGCTGGCTTACCGCTGTCAGCAGATCGTAATAGTCGCTACGTGTTGCTTCGAAGAAGGCCGACAGGTACAGCAGCGGTGACGGCAACACTTCTCGCTCTACGAGGAACAAGGTGATCAGTAGACGGCCGACACGGCCGTTTCCATCCAGGAACGGGTGTATGGCCTCGAACTGATAGTGCAGTAGTGCCGCCTGGATCAACGGCGGCAGCGAACGATCGTGGAGGAACCGCTCCCACGCGTCCAGGCAGTTCGCGAGCTCGTGCGGCGGTGGCGGAACGAAGCGTGCGGACGCGACCGTAGCGCGAGGCGAACCGATCCATACCTGCGTGCGCCGAAACTCGCCCGGAGCAGCGCGGTCGCCGCGCACACCTTTCATCAGCGATGCGTGAAGCTCTCTAACGAGGCGCAAGGACAGCGGCAACTCTTTGAGCCGGGCTACACCCTGCTCGAGCGCGACCACGTAGTTTCCCACCTCGCGCAAATCCTCCGGGCTGCGCTCTACCGCTACACCCGCCTCATGGGCAAGCAATTCGCCGAGAGTCGCTTGAGTGCCCTCGATGCGGCTAGAGAGGACTGCCTCCCGCCGCACGAACGGCCGAATCAGCAGGTGCGGGTTGGGCAGCCGGCCACCCTCGCCTGCCAGCCGTCCGACAATCCGATCCGCCTCGGACAGTGCCGACACGAGTTTGGGGCTCCACGGTATATCTGGCGGTAAGGCATTGGGGATAAACGCCTTTCCGCCGCCGGGCACTTCGATGTAACGGCCTGAAGGGACCGACATGCCTGCACCTTCTATTTTCAGACGCGAAAACACTCGCATCGACTATTTTCGATACTAGCACGTGTCGAAAATAAGAGTAGGAGCTATGTAAGAAGGGTTGCAAAGCATGCGGTTCGATATGACGAGGAGGCAGCCGCATGGTGAAACATCAACGATGTGTATCGCGCGAGAACGCACGTCTAAGCAACCTGCCGGTGCTCTTGACGGCGGCACGCCACTTGCCCTCGTCGATGCATCGAGGCTGTTGCGGACACTAGCCGTAGACGAGCGCGCCGACGATCACCAGGAACCGCCGCGCCTGCGCTCGCTTTGATGCCGCGCTTTCTCGGCCAGCCGGTGGCGCTCGTGCAGGAGGCTCGCCGCGTCGGTCTCTTGCGGGCGCGGCCACGCTCCGAGCACGCGCTTCATCTCGGCGTGCGCGATGGCGACGTGGGGATCGTCATGCACGTAAGGCCAGTAGCGCGCCGCGAATTCGGTCGCGCCCTCCGTTGCCCCGGGCGCAGACACGAGATGCTCCACCGCGCCGCGCACCGCGCTCGCGAGCTCGTCCATCACCGGCTGCTCCGCATCGCGCACGATGTCGATGTCCACCATCAGCTCCGAAAGCCCGCGCAGCCACGCGAACTGCGCGTCGGTCGTCAGCAGCTCCAGGAGTTGGCCGGAGCTGAGGGCGGCGCCGTGCCCGCCCTCGTAATCGCGCCGCGCGCGCTCCATCAGCGCGCGATGTAGCTCGCGCAGGGCGTGCGCGAGGTCGTTCCATGCCGCGGGGTTCATCGAAGTCATGGTGCGCCTTTCGTAGTCAATCCCATATGGGGGCAATTGCGCGAGGAAAAAGCGAGCACCCACGCATCCGATCTGCTGATACCCTGCAAGCCGGGCTCCCGCAACACAGCAAATTCCCGGAATGGCACCTCCAGATAACGAAGCGCGCGCGACCACCGGAAAGCTTTTGATCCCCGGCCGCAACTGCTGGCGCGTCGAGCGCGCGCACCGTCTCGCTTTCCTGATCGACGCGGCGCCCTACTTCGCGGCAGTGCGCTCGGCGATCGCGCAGGCGAAGCGCAGCGTCTACATCCTCGGCTGGGATTTCGACAGCCGCATCCGCCTCGTCCCGGACGGCGCGAACGACGGTTTCCCCGAGGAGCTCGGCCCGTTCCTCCAGGAGGTGGTCAAGCGCGAGCGCGATCTGCGCATGTACGTGCTCTCGTGGGATTTCGTCATGCTTTTCGCGGGGGACCGCGAGTTTCTTCCGCTCTACAAGCTCGGCTGGAAAACGCATGCGCGGCCGCGCCTCGCCTTTCGGCTCGACGACAAGCATCCGGTGAGCGGCTCGCACCATCAGAAAGTGGTCGTGGTCGACGACGCAGTCGCTTTCTGCGGCGGGCTCGATCTCACGCACGGGCGCTGGGACACGCCGGAGCACCTTCCGGTCCAGCCGCGGCGCCTCAATGCGAAAGGCGAGCTTTCGCGGCCCAACCACGACGTCCAGGCCGTGGTCGACGGCGACGCCGCGCGGGCGCTCGGCGATCTCTTCCGCGACCGCTGGGAGCGCGCCGCCGGCCGGCCGCCGCGCAAGCCGGAACCCGGTCCGCCGAGCGATCCGTGGCCCGCGGGCGTAACGCCCGAGGTGACCGACCTCGACGTCGCCATCGCGCGCACCGATCCCGGTTTCATCTCCGGCAAGCCGGTCGAAGAGATCCGCCAGCTCTACGTCGATGCGATCACCTCCGCCGAACACACGCTGTACCTCGAAAACCAGTATTTCAGCTCGAGCGTCCTCGGCGCCACGCTCGAGGCGCGCCTGCGCGAAGCGGATGGACCCGAAGTGGTGGTCGTCTCGCGCCTCACCGAAGAAGGCTGGCTCGAAGAGCGCACGATGGGCGTGCTGCGCGCGCGCCTGCACCGGCGGCTGCAAAGGGCCGACGCGCACGGCCGCTATCGCCTGCTCTATCCCTACATACCGGGGCTGGTGAAACCCAATCTGCTCAACGTCCACAGCAAGGTGCTGATCGCCGACGACGAGCTGTGCAGCGTGGGCTCGGCCAACTTCAACAACCGCTCGATGGGTTTCGACACCGAGTGCAACCTCGCGATCGAAGCGCGCGGTGAGGAGCGCATACGGCGCGCGATCGCGGGGCTCAGGAACCGCCTCCTCGCCGAGCATCTCGTGACCGACCCGGCTGCGGTCGCCACGGAGACCGCGCGGAACAGTGGCAGCATCGTGCAGGCGATCGAGGCGCTGAAGCGCCCCGGACGCACGCTGATGCCGATCGACCCGGCGGTCTCCCCCGAGGAGGACGCGCTCCTGCCCGCGCACGCCTTCATCGATCCCGAGCGGCCGATCGATCCCGAAGCGATGGTGTACGACTTCGTGCCGCCCGAAGCGCACCGGCCGCTCGCGGACCGCGTCGCGGGCTACGCGGCAGTCCTGATCCTGCTGGCGGCCCTGGGCGCCGCGTGGCGCTGGACGCCGCTGCGCGAGTGGATCGCGATCGGCGCGCAGGTGAGCGCGGCGCGCGACATGGCGGAGAGCGCGTGGGCGCCGCTCGTGGTGGCATTGGTTTACGGCGTCTCGGCCCTGATCGCTTTTCCCATCTCGATGCTGGTCGTTGCGACCGGTGTCGTATTCGGACCGCTGGCGGGCGGTTTCTACGCCTTCGGCGGTGCGATGCTGAACGCGGGCGTCGCCTACTCGCTGGGCTGGCTGGTGGGCCGCCACAACGTGCGCAGGCTCGCGGGGTTGACGCTGAACCGCATCACCCGCAGGCTCGCGCGCAGGGGCGCGCTCGCCGTGGCGTTGATACGCCTGTTGCCGATCGCGTCCTATTGGAAAGTGAACATCGTCTCCGGCGCGTCCTACATCCGCGTGCGCGATTTTCTGATCGGCACCGCGCTCGGCATCGTGCCGCCGACCGCGCTCACCGTGATCTTCGTCGACCGCGCGGAGGCCGCCATCGAAGATCCTGGCGCCGTCACTTTCGCGCTCCTCGCCGGCATCACCGCGATACTGGTCGGCGGCGCGCTGCTGGTGTGGCGGCGCTTCGGTAGGGACGAGACGCCGCCGTTGGAGCGCAAGTAAAGCGCCCGCTCGCGCGACTCCGATGGAGTGCGCTCAAGACCCGCCGCCATCCAGACGCCGTCTCAGCCACTTGCGCAGCTCGCCCGTCCACAGCACGGCGCTCGCGGCTGCCGCGCACACGAGCCACTGCTCGAGCGCGAGCGGCACGGTACCGAAGGCGACGTTGAGGATCCCCACGTTGACGACCGCCACCTGCAGCAGGAGCGACAGCGCGACCGCGCCCCACAGCCAGCGGTTGACGAAGAGGTGGCTGAAGGCGCTCGTGGTTTCCGAGCGCGCGTTGAAGCAGTTGAACAACTGCGCGAACACGAGCACGGTGAAGCCCGCGGTGCGCGCGTTGTCGAGGTTCTGCGTGCCTTCGATCAGCCCGCCCGGCAGGTAGAGGTCTATCGTCAGCAGCGTCGCGGCCGCCATCACGGCGCCGGTCTCGATCACCCCCGCCCACATGCGCGCGTCGATGACGCGCTCGGTCAGCGGGCGCGGCTTCCTCGCCATGAGGTCGTCGGTCTGCGGGTCGACCCCCATCGCGAGCGCGGGCCCGGAGTCGGTGATCAGGTTGATCCACAGGATCTGTGTCGCGAGGAGCGGCAGCACCACGGCCTCGCCGTGACCGCCGAGGCCGATGACGCCGGCGAGCACCACCCCCAGGAAGACCGTCAGCACCTCGCCCATGTTCGACGAGAGCAGGTAGCGCAGGAACTTGCGGATGTTGTCGAAGATGCCGCGTCCTTCGCGCACGGCCTCGACGATGGTCGCGAAATTGTCGTCGGCGAGGATCATCTTGGCCGCCTGCTTCGTGACCTCGGTGCCGGTCATGCCCATGGCGATGCCGATATCGGCGGACTTGAGCGCCGGCGCGTCGTTCACGCCGTCGCCGGTCATCGCGACGATGTGGCCGTCGGCCTGGAGCGCGTCGACGATGCGCATCTTGTGCTGCGGCGCCACGCGCGCATAGACCGAAGTCCTGCGCACCGCCTCGACGAAAGCCGCGTCGTCGAGCGCGTCGAGCTCGACGCCCGAAAGCGTAGCGCCGCCCGCCTCGATGATCCCGAGGTCGGCCGCGATGCGCGACGCGGTGCGCGGATGGTCGCCCGTGATCATCACCACGCGGATCCCCGCGCGGTGCGCTTCGCGGATCGCCACCGCCGCCTCTTCGCGCGGCGGATCGATGATGCCGACGGTGCCGACGAAAATGAGATCGCGCTCGAGCGCGTCGTCGCCGGCGCTCTCGTCCTCGCCGGCTTCCAGCGGCCGGTAAGCCACCGCCAGGGTGCGCAGCGCGGCGTCCGAGAGCGTGTCGACGTCGGCGAGGATGCGCTGTCGCCGCGCGTCGTCCAGAGCGACGACCTCTTTGCCTTCGCGCACGCGCGTGCAGCGCTCGAGCAGGACATCCGGCGCGCCTTTGCTGATGACGACGCGCTCGTCGCCGTGCTCGTGGTCGACTTCGATCGTCGACATCATCTTGCGCTCGGAGGTGAACGGGATTTCACGCACGCGATCGAAGCGGCGTTGCCGCCGCTCGGTAAGCCCGAGCTTGCGCTCGGCCACCAGGAATGCGGCTTCGGTCGGATCGCCGTGGATTTCCCACTCGCCGTGCGGCGACTCGCGCAGGCCGGCGTTGCCCGCGAGGCTGCCGCCGCTCAAGACCACGATGTCTTCGGCGAGCACCGGTCCATCGAGCGCGCCGCCTTTGTGCTCCACGCGGCCTTCGGGCGCGTAACCGACGCCGGTCACGCGGGTGCCGCCCGAAGCGGTCATGATGCGCTCTATCGTCATTTCGGAGCGCGTGAGCGTCCCCGTCTTGTCCGAGCAGATGACCGAGGCCGAGCCCAGCGTCTCCACCGACGAGAGTTTCTTGACGATGGCGTTGCGCTTCGCCATCCGCTGCACGCCCATCGCGAGCACCACCGACAGGATCGCGGGGAGCCCCTCGGGCACCGCAGCCACCGCGAGCGACACACCGAGGAGCAGCACCGTGATCACGTCGGCGGCGCCGCGAAGCTCCGAGATCAGCATCACGGTCGCGACCACCACCACGGCGATCACGACCACCGCCAGCCCGAGCATGCGCCCGATGCGCCCCACTTCCTTCTGCAGCGGCGTAGGCTCTTCGACGGTCGCTTCGAGCATTTCGGCGATCGAGCCCATCTCGGTGCGCATACCGGTGGCGGTGACGATGGCGCGACCGGTGCCCTGCGCGACCGCGGTGCCCTTGAAGACCATGTCGAGGCGATCGCCGAGCGCGGCCGGCGCGGCAAGCGTCGCGTCGTCCTTGAGCACCGCCTCGCTCTCGCCCGTGAGCGAAGCTTCCTGCACGCGGAGCGCCGCGACGTGCGCGAGGCGCGCGTCGGCGGCCACCGCATCGCCTTCGCCCAGCACCAGCACGTCGCCGCGCACGAGCTGCGCGCTCGGCACGCGCTCGACTCGTCCGTTGCGCAACACCGAGGACGTCACCACGGTCATCCGCGCGAGGGCGGCCACCGCGCTCTCGGCCTTCGCCTCCTGCGCGTATCCGAGGACCGCGTTCACGACGACGACGAGCGCGATCACGATCGCGTCGACCGGCCAGGCGTGGCGGCCTTCGATCATCCAGGCGGCGAGCGAGACGACGACCGCCGCCAGCAACAGATACACGAGCGGGTCCTGGAACTGCGCGAGGATGCGGCGCCAGAGCGGAACCGGCGGCTCCGCGCGGAGCTCGTTCGCGCCGTCCTGCGCGAGGCGGCGCGCCGCTTCTTCGGGCGAGAGTCCGCGCTCGAGGTCGGCGCGCAGAATACGCGCGACTTCGCCGGCGTCGACGATCGAGGGATCGTCGAGCGTGTCGGGCTCCGCCGTCACTCCGGCCTCTCGAGCTTCCCGGTTTCGAGCGCGGGGGCCGGCGGCAGCCCGGTGACTTCGAGGATCTCCTGCTCGTTCAGGGTCTCGCGCGCGACCAGCGCCGCGGCGAGGGCGTCGAGGGCCTTCCGATGCGCGGTGAGGAGCCGCCTCGCTTCGTCGTGGCTCTCGCCGATGATGCGCAGCACTTCGGCATCGATCGCCTTGGCCGTCTCCTCGCTGAAAGGCCGGTCTCCGGCGTAACCGGCCGCGCCGCCGAGGTACGGGTTCTGCCGCGGCGCGAGCTGCACCATTCCGATCGCATCGCTCATGCCCCAGCGCGTCACCATGTTGCGCGCGAGCTGGGTCGCCTGCTCGATGTCGCTCTCGGCCCCCGTCGTCTTCGTGCCGTAGACGATCTCCTCGGCCGCGCGCCCGCCGAGCATGCCGACGATACGGCCGCGCAGATAGGCTTCGGGATAGTTGTAGCGGTCGGTCGGGGGCCGCTGATAAGTGACTCCCAGCGCCTGCCCCCGCGGCACGATCGTCACCCGGTGCACGGGGTCCGCTCCGGGCACGACCAGGCCGAGGATGGCGTGCCCGCCTTCGTGGTACGCGATGCGCTCGCGATCTTCCTGCGTGAGCAGTATCGGGCGCTCGGGGCCGAGCACGATCTTCTCCAGCGCGTCGAAAAAATCCTTCTGGTGCACTTCGTTCTGCCCGCGCCGCGCCGCCAGCAGCGCCGCCTCGTTCACCAGGTTCTTGATGTCGGCGCCGGAAAGACCGGGGGTCGTCGCCGCGAGCTCGCCCAGGTCGACGTCGCCCGCCACCGGAACCTTGCGCGTGTGGACTTTGAGGATCGCTTCGCGGCCGGCTTTGTCCGGCAGGTTCACCACCACGCGCCGGTCGAAGCGCCCGGGCCGCAAGAGCGCCTTGTCGAGCACGTCGGGCTGGTTGGTCGCGGCGAGCACGATGACGCCTTCGCGGCTCGAGAAACCGTCCATTTCGGTGAGGATCTGATTGAGCGTCTGCTCCTGCTCGCTCGAGCCGCCGATCGCCACCTGCCCGCGCGCGCGGCCGATCGCGTCGAGCTCGTCGATGAAGACGATCGCCGGCGCGTTCTCGCGCGCCTCCTTGAAGAGATCGCGCACGCGCGCCGCGCCCACCCCGACGATCATTTCCACGAACTCAGCGGCGCTCATCGAGAAGAACGGCACGCCCGCCTCTCCGGCCACCGCTCTCGCCAGCAGCGTCTTGCCGGTTCCCGGCGCGCCGATCAGCAGCACGCCTTTGGGCGCGGTTCCGCCGAGGCGCGTGTACTTCTCCGGAGACTTGAGGAAGTCCACGATCTCGACGAGCTCGTTCTCGGCCTCGTCGATGCCGGCGACGTCGTTGAAGGTGACCTTGCTCTCCTCCTCCTTGTCGAAGCGGCGCGCCTTGCTCTTGCCGATGCCCATGAGCGCGCCGCCCATGCCGCCCTGCTGCGCGCGGCGGTACATCCAGACATAGAACGCGATGATCAGTATCGCCGGGCCGAAGCCGAAGAGGAACGTCGCCCACGGCGTGCCGCCCTGGATGGGCTTTGCGCTGATCTCGACCTTGTGGTCGATCAGGAAATCCTCGAGGTCGGGTCCCACGAAAAGCGGCAGCGTGGTGGTGAAAGTGTCCGCCGATCGCGGCTCGTCGCTCGAGCCGAACCACGACGGCGTCGGCGCGGCTTTTTTCTCGCCCGCGGGCGGCCACCTCACCGCCGCGGCGAAGCGGCCTTCGATCCTCTCGCCCTTGGCGTAGATCGATTTGACGTTGCCTTTCGCCACCTCCTCCTTGAATACCGTGTACGGCACCGTCACCGGCGCATCGGGGCCCGGGAAGAAAAGCTGCATCACGAGGTAGTTCAGCAAGACGAGGACGAAAAACGTCATCCACGTGCTGCGCGGCGGCAGCCTGTCCTGCGCGCGCTTGGGTTTGTCCGGCCCGCTCAAAGCCGTGCGCTCGCGTGGAGCGGAATCGCCCTTGTCCTTCGTCTCGCCTGTCGGTCCGATCATGATCGCTCCGGTGAGGTGCCGAGCTCGAACACGCGCGTCGCGCCGCTCGCGAACTCGTGCACTTCGTCTCTGACCTGGATGCGGATGGGCGCCGCCCCGCCGTCGTGCCCGCGCACGGTGAGCGCTTCGCGCGTGAGCTTCAGATCGAGCGAGTGGCCGCGGTAGCGCACCCGCATGTCGAGGCGCGCCAGCCCCTGCGGCAGACTCGGGTCGAGCCGCAGCACGTCACCGGTCGCTTCCATGCCCGTCGATACCCGCTGCACGAGGTCGACCGTTCCGGCCATGGCGCCGAGATGCACGCCTTCGGCGGTCGTCCCCTGCTGGATGTCGCTCACGTCGCTTTGCAGCGCCTCGGCGAAGTAGCGCATCCCGCGCCGCCGGTCCGAGCGCGCGACGACCCACGCGTGCACCACGCGCGAGAGGGTGGAGCCGTGCGAAGAGCGGCTGTCGTAATAGGCGACATTGCGCGGAATCGCGTCTTCATCCAGGGAATAGTCGAGACCCGCAAAGAGCTCGCGGAGTTCCTGGGCGGAGAAGAGATAGAACAGCATCAGCACGTCGGCCTGCTTCGAGAGCTTGTAGCGGTTCGCGCTGTCGTTTTCCGCTTCGAGGATCAAATCGAGGCGCTGGATGTTGCCGTAGCGCAGCCGATAGCGCTCCCAGTCGAGCTCTTTGAGGCTCTCGTAGCCTTCGAACTGGCTCACGATGCCCCCGTCGTGGAACGGCACGAACATCCGGCAGCTCACGTCTTTCCAGCGCTCGATCTCCTCGTCCGACAGCCCGAGCAGCGTCATCAGCTCGGCGCGGCGCAGGGCGGGCAGCACTTCGAGCGCTTCCACCGCCCGGCGCAGCACCCATACCGCCATCACGTTAGTGTAGGCGTTGTTCCTGAGGCCGGGCGCCGGCGAATCCGGGTAGCCTTCGTGAAACTCGTCGGGGCCCACCACGCCGCAAATCTCGTAGCGCCCGCGCGCCCCGTTGAAGCTCGCCATGCTCGACCAGAAGCGCGCGATCTCGAGTATCAGCTCGGCGCCGTAGAACTGCATGAACTCGAGGTCGTGCGTGACCTGGTAATACTGCCAGACGTTGTAGGCGACGGCGCTGCCGACGTGGCGCTGAAGATAGGACCTGTCCGGCACCCAGCGCTGCGAGTGCGGATTGAGATTCAGGTCCTGCGTCTCCTCCTGCCCGTCGCTGCCGCTTTGCCACGGAAACATCGCGCCCCGGAAACCCGCGCGCCGCGCCGCGGCCCGCGCTTCTCCCAGGCGGCGATAGCGGTACATGAGCAGCGAGCGCGTGATCTCGGGCGTGCGGAAATTGAGCGTCGGAAAAATGAAAAGCTCGTCCCAGAAGATGTGGCCTTCGTAGGCCTCGCCGGTCCAGCCGCGCGCGGGCACCCCGATGTCGAGCCCGACCGAGTTGAGCGAGGCCGCCTGCAGCAGGTGGAACATGTTCAGGCGCAGCAGCATCGGGACGTTCAACTTGAAGCGCGCGCCCGCGACCTGCATGTGCACGTCGAAGCGGCGCCACAGGTGTTTCCACGCGAGCACGTGCTCCGCCAGCAGGTCATCAAAGCGCCCGGCGCACACGATCGCCTTGCGCGCCGCGAGCCCGCACTCCGAGATCGCCTGGTCGCGCGAGGTGTAGAGCGCGGCGATCTTCTCCAGCGTGAGCGTCTGCCCCTGTGCGAGCGGCACGTCCATTTCCTGCGCGACATAGCCGCGCTCCGCGGCGAGCCTGCGCTCGGGCTCGAGGAGACGGCCGTTCACGAAAGCGGTGGTGCGCGCGGCCTGCGCGAGCTCGATGTGCGACTGGCCGGTGCGCACCAGGAGATAGATGCCGTCGTCCTCTACGCTCGCGGTCTCGAGCGGCTCCAGGTGCCTGTTCCTGAACTTGCGGTAGAGCCTCGCGCCGTCGTTCACGACGCGTCCTTCCAGCCCCGAGCGCACCGTGACGTCCCCCGACCAGTTCTCGGCGGTCAGCGAGAGCTCGAGCGCGGCAAGGTGCATGTCGGCCATCGAGACCAGGCGCCGCTCGGTGATCGTGCTGCGCCGGCCGTGGGCATCTTCGAACCCGATTCTCCGCAGCAGCACGCCTCGCCGCAGGTCGAGCTCCTGGCGGTACGAGCGGATCGTAACCGTGCTCTCGTCGAACCAGTCCCCGCCGTCGATGCGAAACGTGAGGAGTAGCCAGTTGGGAAAGTTGACGAGGACTTCGTTCTCCACCGACCTGCCGGCGATATCGGTGGAAAGCCGGTTGTAACCCCCGGCGAGGTAGGTGCCGGGATAGTGGACGCCGTCGGCGCGCGACCACGCCGCGGCCCCGCGCGTTGCGAAATAACCGTTGCCGAGCGCGCACAGCGCTTCGCGCATGCCTTCGCGTCCCGGATCGAAATGGTCGTAGGTGAGCGACCACGCGGCCGGCGGCTCGGCGGCCACCTGTACCTGCCCGAGGTTCGTCACGACGACGTCGGCGCCCGCATCGCGCAGCGCCTGCGACTGCGCGCTGCGGTCGACGCCGATGACCGAGCCGAAACGCCCGGCGCGCCCCGCGGCCACGCCCGCGATCGCGTCCTCCACGACGACGGCGCGCGCGGGCTCGACTTTCAAACGCTTCGCCGCTTCCAGGAAAGCGTCGGGCGCAGGCTTGCCGGAAAGACCCATGCGCGTGATGTCGGTCCCGTCGACGCGCACGTCGAAAAGATGCGCGATGCCGACCGCCTGGAGCACCGTCGCGCAGTTGTTGCTCGAGGACACCACCGCGGTCCTGACGTCGCGCGCACGCAGCGCCCGCACGAGCTCGATCGACTCTTCGTAGACTTCGACGCCGCTCGTCTCCAGGTGCTGCATGAAATAGCGGTCCTTGAGCGAGCCCAGCGCGCGCACCGTGCGTGCGTCGGGCGCGTCTTCGGGAGAGCCGAAAGGAAGATCGATCCCGCGTGAGGCAAGAAAAGCGGTCACGCCGTCGTAGCGCGGCTTGCCGTCGACGTAGCGCCGATACTCCGTCTCGATGTCGAACGGGACGAACTCGGCGCCGGTGTCGCGGGCGCGCTGCTCGAGGAAGTCGTCGAAAAGCTTCTTCCACGCCGCCGCGTGAACGCTCGCGGTGCGCGTCAACACCCCGTCCAGGTCGAAGAGCACCGCGTCGTAATCGCGCGGCGAGAGCGTGATGACGTAGCCGCCGCCGCTCATGGTCGCGAGCTCATGTGTGCCGCATCAGCCATCGGCTTGCGCGTTTCGCGTTCTCGCGCGCGAGGTCGAGACGACGTCCCACACCGCGATGAACATCGCGGCGATGAGCGGTCCGATCACGAAGCCGTTCAACCCGAATATCGCGAGACCGCCGAGCGTGGAGATGAGAACGATGTAGTCGGGCATCTTGGTGTCCTTGCCCACGAGTATCGGGCGCACGATGTTGTCGACGAGCCCGATCACGAGCACGCCGTACAGGATCAGCACCACCCCCGGCACTATCGCGCCCGTCACCAGGAAATAGATGGCGACCGGCAGCCACACCAGCCCGGTCCCGACCGCCGGGAGCAGGGACAGAAAAGCCATCACCACCGCCCAGAACATCGCCGCGTGTATGCCCAGTATCCAGAAGATGAAGCCGCCGAGGGCGCCCTGGATGACGGCGATCACGATGTTGCCCTTGACGGTGGCGCGAACCACCGTCGTGAACTTGCTCGAGAGATTGCGCTGGAGATCGTCCTCCAGCGGGATCGCATCGCGCATGTGTCTCACCAGCCCGCCCCCGTCGCGCAGCAGGAAGAACAGGAGATAGAGCATGATGAAGAAGTTGACGATGAACTCGAACGTGTTCTGGCCGACGTTCACCGCCTGCGAACCGACGAACTGCAGGCTCTTCATGAGGCTGCTCGACAGGCGCTCCTGCACCGACGCGTAATCGGTGAGCCCGAAACGCTCGAGCACGCTCGTGACCCACACCGGCAGGGCGCCCATCACCTGCTGCAGATACTGCCCGAAATTGAGCTCTCCCGACTTGATCCGCGCGTACACGCCGAGGCCTTCCTGCAGCAGCATGCCGGTGATGAGGACCGTAGGCAGTATCACCAGCACCAGGATGACCGTCACCGTGGCGAGCGCGGCGAGAGTGCGCCGCTGCCGCATCGCCTTCGTCAGCCACCGGTGCAGCGACGAGAACACGATCGCGAGCACCGTCGCCCAGAAAATCGCGCCATAGAAAGGCCACAGGATCCATGCGAACGCGGCCGATACCGCGATCAGCAGCAGCAGGAAAGCCTTGTCCTGGAAGACGTGAGAGCGCGAGGGTCTGGTGGGTTTCATGA
>Ga0105106_10000708_pt1 | contig 23671 bp, 20 predicted proteins | sample PPLLaktember2015_5_FD_79109 | JGI IMG/M metagenome (GOLD analysis project Ga0105106, IMG submission 79109) | Freshwater sediment microbial communities from Prairie Pothole Lake near Jamestown, North Dakota, USA - PPLs Lake P8 Core (1) Depth... | ecosystem: Environmental > Aquatic > Freshwater >...
ACACCTCGATCTGCCTGTTGAAGACAATCCATTCCTCGGCTGCCGCGGAATCCGGCTGTGTTTCCGCCGTTCGGACTTGTTTAAACCCCAATTAAGAGCCATTTTACGGGCAGGCATAGAAACAAACCTTTATATCATGTTCCCGATGGTGGCAACGATCGCTGAAGTACGCCAGGCTCGCGAACTATTGAATGAATGCATGCATGAACTCAAATCTCAAGGGCTAACTTATCATACCAATCCACAGGTAGGGATAATGATCGAGATCCCTGCGGCAGCAATGTGTGCAGACCAACTCGCCAAAGAAGTCGATTTCTTCTCAATCGGTACGAATGACCTGACTCAATATACGATGGCAGTTGATCGCGGCAATGCCAGTGTTTCCTATCTTGTGTCAGCACTCCAGCCCGCTGTTCTTCGCTTGATCAAACTGGTCATTGACGCCGGGCATGAGGCGGGTATCTGGGTGGGCATGTGCGGTGAGATGGCTGGCGAACCATTGGCCATTCCAATTTTGCTGGGTTTCGGCCTGGATGAATTTAGTATGAACTCTCCTGCCATCCCCCGGGCTAAGCAAATTATCCGCCAATGGGACACAAGAGATGCTCGCAACCTTGCTGAACAGGTATTAAATTGCGCTACCCCGCAAGATGTAGAGGCTTTGGTAAACGGGTGGAAAGCTCAATAACCGCGCATTTGGCTGTTATGCAAATCGAGGACGACCTCATTTCTGCAGCACTCGGAGCATCTTCAGCGTCTGATCCGCCAGCGAGATATCATGCGGTTTGGCGCTGATTCGCTGACAAACAATCGGGCTGATCCGTTCCGCCGATTTCATATACATTTCTTACATAACGCGTAGTTCTTTGACCTCGCCAGAATGTTATAATTTCCTCAGGCAGTTTTTGCACTGCCCAAGGAAGGAATATCATCATGATGCGATTTGACCGGTTTACCGAGCGCGCTCAAGAAGCGGCGCAGCGCGCCGCCGAGATCATCCAGCGCTACGGGCATAACCAAATTGATACCGAGCACATCCTGCTGGCGCTCATCGAGCAGCCGCAGGGCGTGATCCCCCAAATTTTAGAGTTCTTAAAGGTAGATGCAACCGTGCTCTCCGAGCGCCTGGATTACGTGCTGCGCACCAGCCCCAAGGCCAATATCTTCGGCGGGGGCGCCGGGCAGGTCTTCATCACCCCGCGTGTAAAGCGCATTATCGACCTGGCGAACGAAGAGGCCAACCGCTTGAAAGACGAATATATCTCTACGGAGCACATCTTCCTCGCAGCGCTGAGTGAGCGTAGCACCCCCTCGGCGCGCTTGTTGGAAGGCGCCGGGGTGACCCGCGAGCGCGTTTACGATGCCATCCAGCAGATCCGCGGCGGGCAGCGTGTCACCGACCCGCAGGCTGAGACGCGCTACCGCACCCTGGAAAAATACTCGCGCGATCTCACCCAGCTCGCCCGCGAGGGCAAGCTGGACCCGGTGATCGGGCGCGATATCGAAATCTTGCGCGTGATGCAAATCCTCTCCCGCCGCACCAAGAACAACCCGGTACTGATCGGCGAGGCCGGCGTGGGCAAGACCGCCATCGTCGAGGGCCTGGCGCAGAAGATCGCCAGCAACGACGTGCCCGAGATCCTCTCCGGCAAACGCGTCATCTCCCTCGACCTGGGAGCCATGATCGCCGGCTCGCGTTTCCGCGGCGAGTTCGAAGAGCGCCTCAAGGTCGCCATCGAAGAAGTGCAACGCGCTGAAGGCGAAGTGATCCTGTTCATCGATGAGCTGCACACGGTAGTAGGCGCCGGAGCTGCCCAGGGCGCGATGGACGCTTCCAACATGCTCAAGCCGGCCCTGGCGCGCGGTGAGCTGCAGTGCGTCGGCGCCACCACGCTGGACGAATATCACAAGTACATCGAAAAAGACGCCGCCCTGGAGCGCCGTTTTGCGCCGGTGTATGTGGAAGAGCCCTCGGTGGACGACACCATCAACATGCTGCGCGGCCTGCGCGATCGCTACGAGGCCCACCATAAAGTGCGTTTCTCCGATGACGCCCTGGTGGCAGCCGCGCGCCTGTCATCGCGCTATGTCACGGAGCGCCACCTGCCGGATAAAGCCATCGACCTGATGGATGAATCGGCTGCCAAGCTGCGCGTGGCGCTGTATTCGCTGCCGGCTGACTTGAAAGCTTTGAAGAGCGAAGTAGACCGCCTGGCTGCCGAAGAAGAACAGGCCGGCCTGGAGCGCGATTACGAGCGCGCCGCCCAAAAGAAGGCCGAGCGCCTGCGCCTGGAGACCGAGTTCAACGAAAAGCGCGATACCTGGGAAGTGGAGCACCAGTTGGATGAGGTGGTGGATGTCAACGACATCGCCGAAGTGGTGGCGCAGTGGACGGGCATCCCGGTGGCGCAGATGATGGAGACCGAATCCGAAAAGCTGCTGCAGATGGAGCAGCGTCTGCACGAGCGCATCCGCGGCCAGGATGAGGCCATCGGCGCCATTTCCGATGCCATTCGCCGGGCGCGTTCCGGCTTGAAAGACCCCCGGCGCCCGATTGGCTCATTTATCTTTATCGGACCCTCGGGTGTCGGCAAGACTGAGCTTGCCAAAGCCCTGGCGGAGTTCATGTTCGATGATGAAGAAGCCCTGGTGCGCATTGACATGAGCGAATACCGCGAGCAGCACACCGTCTCGCGCCTGTTTGGCGCCCCCCCGGGTTATGTGGGCTACGAAGAAGGCGGTCAGCTTACCGAAGCTGTGCGCCGGCGGCCCTATCGCGTCATCCTGTTCGACGAGATCGAAAAAGCCCACCCTGAAGTGTGGAACGCTTTACTGCAAATCCTGGACGATGGGCGCCTGACCGATGGGCAGGGGCGCGTGGTTGATTTCCGCAACTCTGTGCTGATCATGACCAGCAACCTGGGCACCGAGTTCGTGCGCAAGTCGGGCAGCCTGGGCTTCTTGCAGCGTAACGCCGACAGCGAAGACCGCGCCGCCCATGAAAAGATCGAAAAAGCGCTTAAGAGCACCTTCCGCCCCGAGTTCCTCAACCGCATCGACGAGATCATCACCTTCTCGCCGCTCTCCCTGGAACAAATGCGTGAGATCGTCGATCTGCAGATGATGGAAGTGCAAGAGCGCCTGATGGAGCACGACTTGCGTGTCGAGCTCACTCCGGCGGCGCGCAACTGGCTGGCGGATGTGGGCTACGATCCCAGTTTTGGGGCGCGCCCGCTGCGCCGCGCCTTGCAGAAACACGTGGAGAGCCCGCTTTCGGTGAGCCTGCTGAGCGGCGAGTTTTCCAGCAGCGACAAAGTACTGGTGGATGTCGATGTGGAGAAGAACGTGCTCGTCTTCCGCCGCGCCGACGAATCGGTGTCATCGCCAGAGGTGCAGGCGGTTGAGGCAGCCTCGTAGGTCATCTTGGAACCTTTTCAAAAAGAAGGCCAGGCCCAAACCAGGGATCAACTAGATCCTGGCGGCAGTTGCACTGCGGGCAGCCGCTTGTTGCGGATGATTAAGTATCTATCCGAAAAATAAAGGGGTTGGGGTGTTTGGCGGCGCAAAGCGCCGCCACACACCCCACTCTCCCGAATTTCCGGATAGGTTTTAAGGCTTTACCCCTTTGAGAATGGCCCGCATACATTGAAACCGGTCAATTATGACAAATTACCGGTTGACATTCACCCCTCCGTCATATTTATATCCGGTTTTGGAGTGATATTTGTCTAGGCATTGAGGATATTTGCCACTAGAAGTTAAACCCTTCTCTGGTTACATTCTAGGTAACCAGAGCGGCAGGCAAAAATCATGCCAGACGATATCTTTGATCGGGTAAAATTATTCGAGGGTTTAAGCTTTGAACAGCGCCGGTTTCTTCGGCCGTTATTTGTTCCGTGCGATTGTTACACGGAAACAGTGCTGTTTGAACAGGGCGACCAAGCGGAATTTCTGTATCTGGTGGTCAGCGGCGAAGTGACTATTCGCTATAAGCCTGAAGATGGTCCGCCCATCACCGTAAGCCGCGTGCGCTCTGGTGGAATTGTCGGTTGGTCGGCAGCGCTGGGCAGCCGGTACTATACCTCCGGCGCCGAGTGCTCCGTTTACACCCAAATGCTGCGCGTGCGCGGTGAGGACTTGCGCGACCTGTGCGATCATTATCCCGAAACCGGCGTCTTGATCCTGGAACGCATGGCAGCCGTGATCGCTGAGCGTCTGAGCAGCACGCATGAGCATGTCATCAGCATGCTCAAACAGGGCATGAGCTCCGGTTCCAACCACATTTAGGAGGCATCTCGATGGTCGATCCTGAGTACGAAGAGCGCTTGCATGCGCTGGTCGAACGGATCAGCGCCTATATCGAGCATTATCATGGCGGCTCAGTGCAATATGTTGGACTGGATGGCAAAGTATTGAAAGTGCACCTGGGCGGCGCATGCCTGGGCTGTCCGCTGCAGCCCAGTACGCTGCACGGCTGGGTGGAAGGCACCGTGCGCCAGTTCTTCCCCGAGATCGAGAAAGTGGAAGACGTGACAGGCGCCCACAGCAGCTCTTCATAAGCAAGCCCCTCGTTATCACCTACGGCGACGTTATCCCCGACAGCCACAATCTCTCCATCGCCCACTGCAACGCCCACGCCGGTCCTGCCGGTGGTCGAAGGCACACCCATACCGTTCACACCGCCAGCCATCTCATTGGAGAACGCTAACACGATTCGCGTGCGGGGAGTTTTTCCCTGATGGAAAAGAGCGCCAGTGGTGTTTTATAAAACCAGGCTGCCAGGGAAGTCCGATCATCCCTGGCAGCCTGGCGGATGGACCTTTTTCTTTTACTTAAAACTGCTGCCTCAGGCTGCCGCCTCACCCCTGGGAGCAGCTTCTGGCGGCACGATCGGGTTGCGCGAGAGATAGTCATCTACGAACAGCAGGTTATCTTTGGAGCGCTTGATGATGCTCAGCAGGCGTTCCATGGTGGAGATCTCTTCGAGCTGCTCGGTAACGATCCAGCGCAGGAAATCTTGAGCGATGTGGTCGTTCTGCTGGATTGCACGGTCCATCAAATCGTTGATCTGGCGGGTGACTTCCATTTCCCATTCCAGGGCCAATTGGGCGGCTTCATCGGCAGCGCGAAATTCCGACCTGGGCGCCTCGATCGCTGGGATTTGAACACTTCCACCCGCGTCAACCACGTAGTGCAAGAATTTCATGGCATGCATGTGCTCTTCGTCAGCCTGACGGTAAAAGAAGCCTGCCAGGGTGGGCAGGTCGTCGCTGTCGAAGTATGCGGCGATGTTGATATATTGCAGGCTGGCGCCAAACTCGCGCCCGATCTGCGCATTGATAGCCTTCTCCAGCTCCTTACTGATTAACATAGGATCTCCTTATTAGATTCGTACGCGGATGAACAATGATCTCACGGTTCACTTCATCCCTGATCCGCCTGATCCGTGCTATCCGTGTCCAAATGGTTTTTGCGTGGCTGGCAAAGCACGCATAGCTTTTTCATGTCAATGTCATGGCGCAGCCATCGGCGCGCGGGTCGCTGCCCGCGGCGAGTACCCCGCTGCTGGTGTCGCGCAAGATGATCTGCCCGCGCCCAAATATGGCCCGGCTGAAGCCGTTCAGGGTATGGGCTGGGTGGCCCATTTCTACCAGGCGCTGGATGGTAGCCTGGGGCAGGCCTTCTTCCAACGCCACGCGCCCGCCGGCGCTGCCCTCTTCGATGCAAAAGCGCGGGCGGTCCAGCGCGGCCTGGGGATCCAGCTCATCGTCTGCCAGGCCCACAACCACCTGCATGTGGCCCTGCGGCTGCATAAAGCCGCCCATCACCCCAAAGCTGGCGTGCAATTCTTCCCCCTGTGGGGTGGGGCGCGTGATCATCCCGGGGATGATCGTATGGTAGGGACGTTTACCCGGCTGCAGGGCGTTCGGGTGGGCTGGGTGCAGGCTGAAGTTATGGCCGCGGTTTTGCAGGCTGAAACCCCAGCCGGGCGGCACGATGCCTGTGCCAAAGCCCATGTAATTGCTGTTGATGAAGGAGCAGGCGTTTCCCTGTCCATCTACCACGCTGAGGTAAACGGTGTCCGAGGCCGCTACAGGCGCGCCGCGGGATTGATCCAGGCGGGCGCGCTGAGGGTCGATCCGCTTGCGGCGTTCGTCGGCGTATTCCATCGCCAGCAGCTCTGCCAGAGGAGCGGGGTTGAAAGCCGGGTCGCTCACGTACCAGGCTGTATCGGCAAAAGCCAGGCGCATGGCCTCGATCTGCAAGTGCAGGCGCTCCGGCGAAAGCGCCGGCAAGGCCTCCAGGTCGAAGCCGCTCAAGATGTTCAATGCCAGTAAAGCCGCCAGGCCTTGCCCGTTGGGCGGGCATTCCCACACGCGCAAGCCGCGGTAAAGGCTGGAGATGGGCGTATCCCAGGTGCTGTGATGAGCTGCCAGGTCCGCCTCGTTCAGGCAGCCTCCGGCGCCTTGCACGACTGCCGCAATCGCTGCCGCGATAGGTCCCTGGTAAAAGGCGTGCTTGCCGCCCTCTGCCACCGCGCGCAGGGTGCGCGCCAGGCCCAGGTTGTGAAAGACTTCCCCAGCCCGCGGGGCGCGGCCCTCAATGGTCAGCTCCAGGCCCCCTGGAGCATGGCGCAGCTGGCGCTCTGCCCCGCGCCCCCAAAAATACGAGGTGACCGGCGCCACCGGGAAGCCCTCTTCTGCCAGGCGGATGGCAGGCGCCAGAATGGCATCCAACGGCAGCCGCCCGTAACGTTCGATTAAATCGCACCAGCCTGCGCAGGCCCCCGGCGCGGTGATGGTATAAGCATGGTAGGGAGGCAGCCCGGCTCCTAACCCTTCGCGGCGCAGGCGCTCAATGGTCAGGTCTGCTGGGGCGCGCCCGGAACCGTTCAAGGCGGCTACCTGGCGCGTGGCGGCGTCGTAATACAGGGCAAAGCAATCGCCGCCAATGCCGGTGGAAGTCGGCTCGGTCACGTTCAGGGCGGCAGCGGTCGCCACCGACGCGTCGGCAGCGTTGCCGCCCGCCCGCAAAATCTCCAACCCCGCAGCTACAGCCAGCGGCTGAGAGGTCGCCACCATGCCGCCTCTTCCATAAACCGGGGAGCGGCGAGAATTGAATATAAAATCCTCGGCGCTCATTTGCTTACAACCTCGATGCGATCTCCAGGCACTGTTTCGCCGATGACCCACAGCACCTGACCCGCCTGGGCAGCGCGCTCCAGGAGCGTCTCCAGCTGATCCCGTGGTACCGCCAACAGCAGCCCGCCGCTGGTTTGGGGGTCGTAGAGCAGCATCTGCTCGGCCTCGTCGATCTCTGGTGCGAACTGTACATGCTCGCTGAAATACAGGCGGTTATCGGATGCCCCGCCCGGGAAGATAAAATCCTGGGCGTAGCGCTGCGCGCCGCGCGTGAATGGAATTTTCTCGTAATACAGGCGCAGCCCCACGCCCGAGGCCTGTGCCATTTCCCAGCCATGTCCCAGCAGGCTGAAACCGGTGATATCGGTGGCGCCTTTCAATCCCAGATCGGTTGCCAGGCGGGCTGCCGGACCGTTCAAGCGCTTCATCCAGCCCACCACTTCGGAGACATCGGTGGGGTCAGCTAAACCCTGCTTCAATGCTGTGGTGGTGGCGCCAAATCCCAGCGGTTTGCTCAATACCAGTAGATCGCCGGTCTGGGCGCCGCCCTTGGTGAGCATATGCTGCGGATCGACAAACCCTGCGACGATCAAACCGTACTTGGGTTCCTGATCCTGGATGGTATGCCCGCCGGCGATCACGACCCGGGCCCGGCGCGCCATTTCTGCACCGCCGCGCAGAATCTCCCCACTGATCTTCGCTGGCAGGCTGGGCGGCAAAGCTGCCATGTTCAGGGCCAGGAAGGGCTGCCCGCCCATTGCGTACACATCGGAAAGCGCGTTGGCTGCGGCGATGGCGCCGTAGTCGTAAGGGTCATCCACCACCGGGGTAAAGAAATCGGTGGTGACCACCAAAGCGCGGCCATCTTCCAGCCGCCACACAGCCGCGTCGTCCGGGTCCCCCAGGCCCACCAGCAGGTCCGGGTAATCCGTGGGGTTGAAAATGTCTTTTACCGGGCGCAGAACCTGCGCCAGCGCTTCGGCGCTCAGCTTCGATGCTCAACCGGCGCAATTAGACAGGGAGGTGAGGCGGATTTGGCGCCCTGAGGGTGCAAATTTGCTCATCGATGATGGTGTTCTTAAGGTATTGTGGTTGGCGCCGTTGTGGGCGCTGCACCGGGCAGCGCTTCACCTGGCAGGGTTGGTCCCATCGTAGGCAGCGGCAGCAGATAGGGGGTGTCGTTGGGCACCAGCATCACCTGGATGCCGGGCGCCAGTTTGGAAATGTATTGGTAAGTGAGCAGGTCGGGGCTGTCTTCCAAGGCAGCCGCGATCAGCTCGAGCGCCTTGGCCTCCGCCTCGGCCTGGAGCAAGCGCGCGGCCGCGTCACCTTCGGCGCGGATCACAACTGCATCCGCCTGTCCTTGGGCCGATTGGCGCGCCTGCTCGGCTTCCTGGCGCCGTTGCTCGACCACCAGGCGCGCCTGCTGGGCCTGCTGCTCGGCGATCTGTTTCTGTTCCACCGAGGCGGCGTATTCAGGCGAGAAGGTGATGTTGCGCAGCACGAAGTCCACCAGGATCAGACCGTTCTCATTCAGCTTATCGCTCATGGTCTGACGAATTTGCGCCACCAGCTCGAAGCGCTTGCTGGTCACCACTTCCTCCACTTTGTATTGCGATACCGCATCGCGGATAATGCCGCGCGTCAGAGGCCGCACCAGGTCATCGGTGTAACGGTTTTGCCAGGTGATGTGCACCTGCACCATCTGTTTTGGATCGATGGAATAAAATACGGAGGCGTCCAGCAAGATTTCCTGCCCATCCGAAGTGCGCGCCGCTACCGAATCGTCACCCGGTCGTTGGCCCTCCAGGGGTGCAATCGACATGGTATAGGTCTGTTTGGAGATCGGGTAGACAATCACGTTTTCCACAAATGGGATGATCCAGCGCAACCCGGGTTCCAGGGGCTCGGAACGGTAGCCGGGCGCCATAGCCGAAATGACCACCCCGCGCTGATCAGGGGAGATGAAAACCAGCCCGGCGCTCAGCGAGGAGAGCACCAGGGAGAAAACCCCGGCAATAAGCACCAGGGTTGATGCGCCGCGCGTGCTTTGGCGGCGTGAAGCGCGCACGACAGCGATCGCTGCTGCGCCCAGAAATAAGAGCCAGGATAGACTGGCTACAATCTTCACCGCATTGGCGACGTTCATTTGTGAACCTCCTGTTTTCGGTTCCTTGATAATCTGATAGATTATACCTGCCTTTCACCGCGCCATACGGGTTCTCCCGGTTGCCGGGGCTACCGATCTGTGTTACCATCCGGGCATGCATACATCTCCTGGGCGGGTCATGGAAATCCGGATGCTTACCAGCGGTTGGGCATTGACTTTGATCGCCTGTCCGCCTCGCTTGATCCCGATGGCAGGACAATACATCATGGGCTATGCGCCCGGAGATGACCCGGTTTTAGCCGAGCCGCTTTTCCTGGCAGAGCAGGCCCCGGGCGGCTTTTGGGCTGCCCCAAGCGCGCCGCGCGGTTGGGTGCCCGGCACGGAATTGAGCCTGCGCGGCCCGCTGGGTCGGGGCTTTCGCCTGCCTGCGGAAATGCGCCGCCTGGCGCTGGTAGCGTTGGATGCGGGTGTGGAGCGCTTGCTTCCACTGATCGCACCGGCGCTGGCGCAAAACGCCGCCATGGCGCTCTTCACAGATGCTCCGCTCCCGCCCCTGCCCTCTGTGCTGGAGGCCTTTCCCCTGGAAGAGTTGCCGGTGGCCCTGTCATGGGCCGATTTTTTGGCCCTGGATGTGCCTCTGCCTGCTTTGCCTGAGCTGCTCAGCCGCCTGGGAGCGGGCGATGACCAGCCCTTGCCCGTCGCTGGGCAGGTGTTGGTGCGCGCCGCTATGCCCTGCGCCGGGGTGGGCGCCTGCGGGGTGTGCGCGCTGCCCGTGCGGCGCGGCTGGAAACTGGCTTGCAGCGATGGGCCGGTTTTTGACCTGGGTGATTTATGATGAATATCCTGGCTTTTTTTGCTCATCCCGATGACGAGACCATGCTGGCGGGTGGAACGCTGGCTCTGCTGGCGAAAAATGGCGCCGCGGTGCACTACCTGTGCGCCACGCGCGGCGAAGGCGGCGAGACCGGCGAGCCGCCCGTATGCACGCCTGGCGAGTTGGGGGAGGTGCGCGAGCAAGAGATCGTATGCGCGGTGCAAAGCCTGGGCGGGGCCAGCCTGACCTTCATGGGTTACATCGACCCGCCGGTGGGGCTGCAAGGCGAGCTGCTACCCTACAGCCAGGACCTCACCATGCTGGCTGGACAGGTAGCTGTCAGCATCCAACAGTTCTCGATCGATGCGGTGATCAGTCATGGATCGAACGGCGAGTACGGTCACCCGGCACACGTGCTCACCCATCAGGCCGCCCGCCTGGCGGTTACATCGCTGGGAAAGAGCGCCCCGCTGTTCTACACGATCGGGGCGATTTTCCCCGATCATCCCCGCCCGCGCCTGGCAAACCGCGACGATCCCGCCCATCTGGTGCTGGATATCAGCTCGGTGCTGGATCAAAAAACTCGCGCGGCTCTGTGCTACCGCACCCAATATGCCCTTTTCGTGCGCCGCCCTTCCGCCGAGCAAGGCCGCCCGATGAGCATATCGGAAGTTTTGCAACGCCTGGAGAGTCTGCATCGTGTGCACCCAGCCGCTCTGGGGCAGCCAGATGATCCCCTGGTACGCCTGCTGCGCATTTGGTCTGTGCCCGAACACAACCGTTGACGATGTCCAAGTACGACCTGTTCCTGGAACTCCCCGTGATGAACGCTGCTGGCGCCCTGGGTTTTGCCCCGGACCCACACAGCGGAGTAGATTTTACCCGCCTGGGAGCATTTGTAACCCATCCGGTCAGCCTCAAGCCGCGCACGCCTGCCCATGGAGAGCGCTGCCTGGCTTTTGCCGGCGGGATTTTGGTGCACACCGGATACCCCAATCCTGGCTTGCGGGCAGTCTTACGCCGCTACGCTTCACGCTGGCGCAGCGCCAGCCTGCCGGTGATCGTGCATTTGCTGGCGCAGCACCCCGCTGAAATCGCCGAGGCGCTTGCCATGCTGGAGGGTCTCGAGGGGGTTTATGGGGTGGAAGTGGGTCTGCCGCCCAACGTCAGCCGGGAGCTGGCAATGCAGTTAGTGACGGCTGCGCTGGGCGAGCTGCCGGTTGTGGCGCGCCTCTCTCCGGATCAAGCCGGAGAGCTGGCCGCTTCTATGCTCGAATGCGGCGTGGCAGCCGTCAGCCTGGGAGCGCCGCGCGGCGCTCTGCCTGGCAGGGATGGCGCCTTGCTGCACGGGCGCTTGTACGGCCCGGCAATCTTTCCCCAGGCCCTGGAAGCGACCAACGACCTGGTGGAACGCGGCATCCCGGTAGTTGCGGCAGGTGGAATTTACAGCTCAACGCAGATCGACGCCATGCTGGCTGCCGGGGCGCGCGCCGTGCAGCTCGATACCTGGTTGTGGCGCGGAGCTTAACGAGAACTTGTTTCGAAAATGGTTATTTGGGGTATGTGCGGCGGCTTAGCGCTCTAGCCAGATCGTGACCGGACCATCGTTGGCGATCTCTACCAACATGTGCGCGCCGAATTCACCGGTCTGGGTGGGTACCCCCTGGTCCCTTAATATCGCTGCAAAACGCTCGACTAGCGGGTTGGCAACCTCAGGCAGCGCCGCCTCGGTAAAAGACGGTCGCCGTCCCTTGCGCGTATCGGCGTACAGGGTGAATTGCGAGACCACCAGCGCTTCACCGCCGCCCTCCAGCAGCGACCGGTTCATTTTCCCCGCTTCATCTTCGAAAATGCGCAGGTTGGCGATCTTCTCTGTCAGGGAGCGCGCCTGTTCCTCACCATCCTGGGGTCCAACACCCACCAGGAGCACCACCCCCGGCCCGATCTTTGCCAGCGTGCGCCCTTCCACCGATACGCGCCCGTGTGAAACGCGCTGCAGCAAGACGCGCACGGCTTACGGCAATCCTACAGCCTGGCGCACTTCTTCCATCGTCTGGCGGGCCAGCACTCGGGCGCGCTCTTTGCCGTCATCCAGCACATCCCAGACGTACTGCGGGCTTTGCGCAAAGCCTACCCGCCGCTGGCGGAAAGGCTCCAGGTGGGCGTTCAGGTTGCGCGCCAGCAGCTGCTTGCACTGCACGCAGCCGATGCCGGCTGTGCGGCACTCACGGTCCACCATGGCCACCTCTTCGCTGGAAGAGAATACCTTATGCAGCGAGAAGACATTGCACACATCCGGGTTGCCGGGATCGCTGCGCCGCAGGCGCGCTGGGTCGGTGACCATCTGCATCACGCGCTGCTGGGTCTCCTCTGGCGTGGCTGCCAGCTCGATGTGGTTGTTCAGGCTCTTGCTCATCTTTTGCTGCCCATCGATGCCCAAAACCTTGGGGAATTCGGTGGCTTTCATCTGCGGCTCGATGAGCGTATTGCTGTTGTAGCGGAAATTGAAGGAGCGCACCACCTCGCGGGCGAATTCGATGTGGGGCTGCTGGTCTACGCCCACCGGCACCAGATCAGCCTTATACAGCACGATATCGGCGGTCATCAAGACGGGGTAGCCCACCAAGCCGTAGTTTATATTGTGCGGCTGCATGCGCGCTTTTTCTTTGAAGGTGGGCAGATCGGTCAGCTTGCCCAGAGGCGTCACCATCGAGAGGATGGTATGCAGCTCGGTGACCTCTGGCACGTGAGATTGAACGAAGATGATCGAATCTTCCGGTCGGATGCCGGCTGCCAGCCAATCCAGGGCCATCTCGTAGGTGTTTTGGCGCAAGTTTTCGGTGGACTCGATGGTCGTCAGGGCGTGCAAATCTACGATGCAGTAAACGCAATCATATTCTGTTTGCAAGGCTACGTAGTTTTTTATTGCGCCCAGGTAATTTCCCAGGTGCTGGCGACCTGTGGGCCGCGCCCCCGAAAAGACTCGACCTTTCTTTCCTTCACTTACCGTCATAAACCCTCCTGAATTGTTTTGCGGACCAGTCCTCTCACCTCGCCAGGCTCGGCATGGCGGTGGTTCTGCAATTTAGAATAGATTAACCGGTCGTTGACGCTCACTTCGAAACGCCCGCCATCGGAGGGCACCAGCGTGCAGGTTTCGATATCCGGTTCGAATTCATTCAGCAGTTCTGCCATTAGACCAATGGCACGAGCGGTGTAGTGTCAAACGGCGCAATAGACGATCTGTACTCGGTATGGCATGTTCGTATGCTCCTGGTAAGGGTAGCTTCCCCGCCCTGGCGCTGCGGCGTAGTATATCATATCTTAATCCCCAGCCCGCCAACGACCCCCACTTATAACCCTCTACCCCGGAAAATCCCAAAGAACCCGAACGATGCGGGGTTCTTATGCTAAAATCAAGATGATCTGTGGAGGTGTGAAATGGTCACTGGGCTGGATACGCGCCCTTCATCTATCGCCGGGCAATGGTACCCGGCAGATCCTCGCCACCTGGCCTCCAGCGTAGATGCATACATTCAAGCAGCCGACCTGCCAGCACTGGATGGTGATATTGTAGCCATCATGACCCCACACGCCGGGCACCGCTATTCCGGTCCGGTGGCGGGCTATGCTTTTGCTGCCGTGCGCGGGCTAAAGCCCGATCTGGTAGCCGTCATTTCGCCGATGCATTATCTGGCAGCCTCAGCCTTGCTGACCACTGCCCATGCCGCCTATCTTACCCCGCTTGGCCCCCTGTTGGTGGACCAGAGCGCTGCCCAGGAGCTGCACGGTCTTTTGATGAAAGAATTGAATATCGGATTGGACCCCGTACGCCGCGACCCCGAACATTCATTGGAAATCGAGCTTCCATTCTTGCAGCGCTCGCTGGAAGGCGCCTTTCGCCTGCTGCCGGTGATGGTGCGCGAGTGCGCTGAGCATGTGGTGCACACCCTGGGGCAATGCCTGGCGCAGGTATTGCGCCCGCATAAAGCTTTGCTGGTCGCCAGTACCGACCTATCGCATTTTTACCCTCAGGCGGTTGCCAAAAGCTTGGATAGCGAGCTCTTGCGCCGGGTCGAGGCTTTTGATCCGGCGGGCGTGCTGCGCGCAGAAGATGAAGGCGTGGGTTTTGCCTGCGGGCGCGGCGCTCTGGCGGCGGTAATGTGGGCGGCTCGAGACCTGGGAGCCAACCAGGTGCGCCTGCTCCATTATGCCACCTCCGGTGATGTTACCGGAGATTTTAGCCAGGTTGTTGGATATGCGGCTGCAGTGATGTTGCGCACCCCGAAACGGTAGGAATTCATGGAAAGCAGTGTTTGGGTAGATGTTCTCAAGTTGTTTGCGGTATTTTTATTGGTTTTGGCGAATGGTTTCTTCGTTGCAGCCGAATTTTCACTGGTCAGCGTGCGCCGCACGCGGATCAGTGAGCTGGCTATGCAAGGGAGTACGGGCGCTTCCTGGGTGCAGCGCGCTATGGAAAACCCGGATCGCGTGATTGCTGCCACTCAGTTGGGGATCACCCTTGCCAGCCTGGCCCTGGGCTGGATTGGTGAGCCGGCCCTGGCGCACCTGCTCAGCCCCATCGTGGAATTTTTCCCAGCGACCATCCAATCGGGTGTTTCTCACAGCCTGTCTGCCGGGCTGGCATTTGCCTTGATCACCTTCCTGCACGTCGTGGTCGGCGAGCTGATGCCCAAATCGATCGCTCTTCAAAACCCGGAACGCACCTCGATGTTGGTCGCTCGCCCAACCGTGTGGGTCGAGAGGATCTTCAAGCCCGCCATCTGGCTGCTCAATGGCAGCGGCAATATCCTGCTGCGCCTGGTGGGCATTCATCCAGCCTCCGCTCACGAGCTGGCGCACTCTGTGGAAGAGCTTAAAATGCTGGTTACTGCCAGCGCTGAAGGCGGCCTGGTGGAAGCGGAAGAGAGCGAGATGCTGCACGCCATCTTTGATCTGGGCGACCTGGTCGTGCGCCAGGTAATGATCCCGCGCACCGAAATGACCGGCGTGGAGGCAGATACCCCCTTACAAGAAATCATCTCCCTGGTTACCCAATCCACCTATACCAAGTTCCCGGTTTATGAAGACAACCTGGACCAGATCTTGGGCATCCTGCATGTAAAAGACCTGCTGCGCGCTATGCAGTCTTCCGATTCGGCCAACTGCACAGCCCGCACGCTTTCGCGCGAATCGATTTATGTGCCTGAAACCATCTCCGTGCGGGTGCTGCTGCAGCAATTCCGCGCCAACCGCCAGCACATCGCTATCGTGCTGGACGAATATGGGGGCACCGCCGGACTGGTGACCCTGGAAGACCTGCTCGAAGAAATCGTGGGTGAGGTCAGCGATCCCTTCGATTCGATCAATCCGGAAATTCAGACCCTCTCGGATGGCAGCGCCGTAATCGATGGTTTGGCCTTGATTGAAGAAGTCAACCAGGAATTGGGCCTTGAGCTGCAAGACCCCAATTACGATACCATCGCCGGGTTTGTGCTGGGCAAACTGGGACGCATCCCGCGCACGGGAGATGTTGTCGAAAGCGATGGCATGCGCCTGCAAGTTGAGAGTATGGATGGCATGCGCATCGCCCGCATCACCCTTGTTCCATCCAACCGTCCGGCTGCCAACAACGAGACTTTAGCCGGCGGCGAAAAACCAGGCGCAGACCAGCCGCCCGCAGCCTGAGTTCGCCGCGCTCCATCCAATCTTTGAATTATTGAGGTCAGACGGCCTGCGCTGGCTGCCGTCTCATGTGCATCCATGCCTACCTACCTGGAAGTTGCTGTCAATGTACCGCAAGTGGCAGATGTTTTCGATTACCACCTGCCGCCCGAATTGGAAGGGCAGATACAGGTAGGTCATCTGGTAGAAGTGCCCTTTGGGCGCCAGCGTGTGCAGGGCATCGTGCTGCGCTTCTTGGAGCGCCCTTCAGTGGCAAAGACCAAACCGCTGGCTGCGCTGGTGGATCCCCAGGCCGTGGTCACCCCGGCTCAAATTGCCCTGGCTGTCCAGCTCTCCAAAGATACCCTGGCTCCCCTGGCGGCTTGCATGCGCCTGATGATCCCTCCTGGGCTTGCCCAACAGGCAGATACCCTGTACACGCTTACTCTGGGCAGCCGGCCGGCTCGTTCGCCAGCTTTGAGCGCCGCGCAACTGCGCCTGGTGGAAATCTTAGAGAAGCGCGGCCCGTTGCGCGGCCGCCAGATCGATGCAGCCTTGCCGCGCCGCAACTGGCGCGCTGCGGCGCGCTCCTTGCTGCAGCGCGGTCTGCTCAGCGCGCAGGCGGTGTTGCCCGGCCCAACCGTGCGCCCGAAGACCGCGCGCACCGTGCAGCTTGCCTGTTCTCCCCAGGCTGCCGAGCAGGCCTTGCCTAATTTGGGCCGCGCCGGCAGTCCAGCGTTGGAGCGCCGCCAGGCTATCCTGCGCTTTTTACTGCGCGAGCGGGCACCCGTGGAAGCCAGCTGGGTGTATGCCGAGAGCGGAGGCAATCTCAGCGATTTGCAGGCCCTTGAGCAGCGCGGCCTGGTGTTGCTGGGATCCAGCGAGGTCTGGCGCGACCCGCTGGAATCCGTGGAACCTCCGCCCTCTCGCCCTCACACGCTCACCCCTGCCCAACAGGCCGGCCTGGATGAGATCCAACAGGGCTTCAAGCAGGCGGCAGCCGGGCAGGAGGTTGCTCCTTTCCTGCTGCATGGCGTCACCAGCTCAGGCAAAACCGAAGTCTACCTGCGCGCCGTAGAGGCGGTATTGGAACGGGGCCAGCAGGCGATTATCCTGGTGCCGGAGATCGCTCTCACGCCCCAAACCGTGCGCCGCTTCGTCTCCCGCTTCCCAGGATGGGTAGGCCTGGTGCACTCTCAATTATCCGAAGGTGAGCGCTATGATACCTGGCGGCGCGCCCGCACCGGCGAGCTGTCGGTCATCGTTGGCCCGCGCAGCGCCCTCTTCACCCCTTTTGCCCGCATCGGTCTGATCGTGGTAGATGAATGCCATGATGATTCCTACTACCAGGATGAGCCGCCTTTTTACGACGCCCGCCGGGCAGCCGTAACCTATGCGGGTCTGCTGAAAGCGGTGTGTATCTTCGGTTCTGCCACGCCGGATGTGAACCACACCTATCAGGCTGCCCAGGGACGCTGGCGCTACCTGCCGTTGCCGGAGCGCATCCGCGCCCACCAGCAGTTCGCCCCCATTTCTCCACAGTCAGAAAGCCCGCCGGCGTCTTCCGGTCCCGCCTCTGTCCAGGGCGAAACCCTGGACCTGCCGCCGGTGCGCATGGTGGACATGCGCCAGGAATTGAAAGACGGCAACCGCTCGATCTTCAGCCGCCCGCTGCAAACCGCCTTGAGCCAGGTATTGGAGCGCCAGCAGCAGGCGATCCTGTTCCTGAACCGGCGCGGCACCGCCACGCATGTTTTCTGCCGGGACTGCGGTCGCACGCTCAAATGCCCGCGCTGCGACCTGCCGCTCACCTTTCATGGCCCGCAGCAGGACCTGGTGTGCCATCGCTGCGGTTATCGCCGGGGAATGCCCAGGACCTGCCCAGATTGCAAGAGCGAGCGCATTCGCCAGTACGGCATCGGCACCGAGCGCGTCGAGGCTGAAATCCAGGCTTTGCACCCCCAGGCGCGCCTGCTGCGCTGGGATTACGAAACCACGCGCAAGAAAGGCGCTCACGAAGCTATTCTGACCCAGTTTGCCGCGCACCGCGCCGATATCCTGGTGGGCACCCAGATGCTGGCGAAAGGCCTGGACCTGCCCCTGGTGACCCTGGTGGGGGTGATCCTGGCGGATGTGGGGCTGAATATGCCCGATTACAGCGCCGCCGAGCGCACTTTCCAGGTTTTGACTCAGGTAGCCGGGCGCGCCGGGCGCAGCCCACTGGGCGGCGAGGTGATCTTCCAGACTTTCCAGCCCGAGCATTATGTGCTGCAAGCCGCGGCCCAGCACAGCTACCGGGAGTTCTACCGCCAGGAATTGGAATATCGCCGCCAGTTGGGCTACCCTCCTTTTGCGCGCCTGGTGCGGCTGGAATTCCGTCACAGCGATGAGCGCCAGGCTGAGGAAGCCGCCCAAAAAATGGCTGGACACATCCACACCTGGCTGTCCGAAGAAGGCCGCCGGGCTACCGAATTGGTGGGACCCGCGCCCTGTTTTTTCTCGCGCCTGGGTGGTTTTTATCGCTGGCAGATCGTGCTGCGCGGCCCGGCCCCGTTGGATGTGCTGCGCGGCCGCTCGCTGCCCGATTGGCGGGTAGAGGTAGATCCGCCGTCTTTGCTATAATAGAGGTGATGGTAGAAGTCATCTCAAAAATGGTTAAATGAGGTGTGTGCGGCGGCGCAGCCGCCGCACACACCCCAACAATTCCCTATTTTTGAGATAGCCTCTGGGAGTTCTGGGACGAGGGTCGCAGGTTTTGCCTGCCCCGCAACAGTAATCTGGACGCTGATAGCACGGATCGTGCGTTTTGAAGATAAAAAGCTCGATACGATCCGTGTTGATCCGTGTCCCAGGGAAATTAGGAGCAAGATATGGCACAAACGCGGCGGCACGAGATGCTTACCTGGGAGGATGTAGATCGCCTGATCGACCACCTGCTCCCGCAATTTGAAACGGAATTCGATGCGATGGTTATGATCACGCGCGGCGGCATCGTGCCCGGAGGCCTGCTGGCGGAGGCCATGGGCATCACCCACCTGCTGACCGCCGCGGTCGATTTCCCCGCCCAAACCCAGATGGAGCTCGCCAAGCTGCTCGCCTGGCCCACGTTCATCCAGTTCCCCGAAGAAAGCCAGCTCAGAGGCCGCCGCGCCCTGGTGGTGGACGATGTATGGGGTTCCGGGCGCACCATCACTTCCGTCAAGAATCGCGTTTCTGCCGCCGGCGGGCTGCCCTCCACCTGCGTGCTGCACTTCAACCCCTACCGCAGCCTGTTCGGCAACGCCCATCCCGATTATTACGCCGCCATCACCGATGCTTACATCGTCTACCCGTGGGAGATCGACCGCGGGCCTGATCGAGTCTTGCTAAGCCGCAGTCCGCAGCCGTCGTCGTAATGCTAACTTCTCTCGGTTCTTCCTCCGGCAGGGTGGTTGCCTTTATCGATATCGGCACCAACTCACTGCGCCTGCTGCTGGTGCGCATCAACCCCAACCAATCCTACACCGTGCTCTCCGACCAGAAAGAGATCGTGCGCCTGGGCGAGGGAGAATTCATCGACCAATACCTGCAGGCAGAAGCCATGCAGCGCGCCGTCTTAGTGGCGCACAAATTCGCCAACATGGCGCGCGCCTACGGCGCCGAGGAAATCCTGGCAGTCGCCACTTCCGCCACGCGTGAGGCCGAGAACCAGGAAGAGTTCCTGCGCCGCCTGAAGCGCGAAGCGCAACTGGATGTACACGTCATCTCTGGGCGGGAAGAGGCGCGCCTGATCTACCTGGGGGTCGCCAGCGGTGTGCACATCGAAGGCAAACGCGTGCTGTTCATCGATATTGGCGGCGGCAGCACCGAGATCATCGTCGGGGACCAGCAGCGCTACGAGCACCTTGATTCGCTTAAGCTGGGGGCTATCCGTCTGACCTCGCTGTTCTTCCTGCCAGGCGAGACCGGCCCGGTGCCGGCGGCGCGTTATGCGCTCATCCAGCAATATGTGCGCAATACCGCCGTGCGCGCTGTGCAGCAGGTGCGCCAGCTTCCGGTTGAGCTGGCGGTGGGCAGCTCGGGCACCATCGAAAACCTGGCAGATATCGCCGCCCAAAAATTCCACAAGCGCCGCCGCCAGCGTGACGACACCCTCACCCACGCCCATCTGCGCCAGGTGGTGGAGATGCTGTGCGATCTGCCCCTGGAAGAGCGCCGCCGGGTGCCCGGCATCACCCCGGGCCGCGCCGATATCATCATCGCTGGCGCCGCCATCATCGATACCCTGATGGGTGACCTGGGCATCCAGGAGCTGCAGATCAGCGAGCGCGGCTTGCGCGATGGCTTGCTGGTCGATTACCTGTCGCGCGAGGAGCAGGCGGGCATCCCGCAGGAGACTTCCGTGCGCGCCCGCAGCGCGTTGCAGCTTGGGCGCGCCTGCGGCATGGATGAGCCGCATGCCCGCCACGTGGCGCACCTGGCGCTCGACCTGTTCGACAGCGCTCGCCAGGCAAAGCTGCATCCCTACGGCGACCTGGAGCGCGAGCTGCTGGAATACGCCGCCTGGCTGCACGACGCCGGCGCCTTTCTCTCCTATTCCAACCACCAGCAGCACAGCTATTACCTGATCCGCAACGCCGACCTGCTCGGTTTTGACCAGCGCGAGATCGAGATCATCGCCAATGCGTGTTTATTCCACCGCAAGAACATGCCCAGCAAGAAGAAGCATCCCGAGTACGCCGCCCTGGATCCGCGCGCCCAGGGCATCGTGCGCCTGTTTGCGCTGCTGCTGCGCACCGCAGAAAGCCTGGACCGCAGTCACTCCGGCGCGGTGCAAAGCGCCTGCCTGCGTCCGCGCAAAAACGGCGAGATCGTTCTGGAGCTGCACGCCGCTGGCGATTACCAATTGGAATTATGGGGGGTACAGACTCACCGTGAGGCGTTCAAGAAGGTCTTCAAACGCAAGCTGGTGATCGATGCTGAAGCTGCGGAAGCGTTGGATGGCTCTGGCGTCCCCTCAGAGCAGCATGCTCTTGGGGGGCAGCAACCAGACTAGATCGCCTTGCAGCGGCTCCTGGTTGATGATATCCACCCGCGCCAGGGCGCCTTTCTTCACCACCAGGCTGCCGCCTCCAATCAAGGCGCTGATGGTCATGCTGAAATCCGGCTCGTGACCCACCAGCAGGATGCGCTCGGTCTCTGGGTGGGCTTTAAGGATTTCCACCAGTTTAGTGAGATCAAAACCCGGTCCCAGGCGCTCGTCCTGCACCAGCGCATCGTCCAAATCCAGCTTTTTGGCGACAATATCCGCGGTCTGGTAGGCGCGCACCAGCGGGCTGGTGATGATCGCCTGCAGGCCCAGGTCCAGGCTGCGTATAGCCTCAGCCTGGCGCACCATGTTCTTCATCCCTTTGCTGGTCAGGGGACGCAGCTCATCCGCTTTTTGCCACTGCTCCCGGTCTAGCGCCAGCCCGTGGCGCAGGAAATAGATAATCATGGCAGACCTCCTTTCCATTATAGAACCTCAACCGCCCTGGCGATATTCTGGCGCATCTCGGGGCGGTTAAAGCGCTCCCAGGCGGCGCGAAAAGTGACCATCAGGCGCTGGCGCTCGCGGTAGCGCGAGGACAGGTATTCCATCACGGCATCCGGGCTGCGGCGCTCTTGCACCGGCAGAGGCGCTTGCTGTTCATCCCAGCGCGCCAGGAAATCGCGCAAGATCTGGGTGGCTACCTGGGCGTCGTTCAAATCGCCCAGGTGATCTTGCAGGGTCTTGATCTCATTGATCACGCTTTTGGCTTCTTCGCCCAGCACTTCGCGAAAGTATTCCACGGTGTAGCGCAGCTTTTTGAACTCGATGCGCAAGGCGTGGAACTGCTCAACGGTGGCGTTTTGCAGCCACGCGTCGTAGGCGCGCACCGCTGCCAGGCGGTTATAAATCAACACCGGCGCCAGCTCGCGCACCAGGCTGGGCGTGGGTTGATCCTGGGGCAGGGCGCGGGCACCTTCCCCGGGCGTGGAGAGGAATTTGTAGAATTTACCGGTGAAGTCGCGGTATTTAGCGGTGTTCAGATAGGCTTCCATCCTGGCGCGCGCCGTAACGCGCTGGGCCTGCCAGGCATCCAGTAAAGGCTGCAAGCCTCCCCGCTGCTCTTCGGGCAGGCTATCCAGATAGTGTTGGGCCTTTTCCATGAAGACATCCAGGTCTCGCACCGCGCCCAACGCCCGCCCGGTGGCGCGCAGCCCTTTCAGGTGCGGCTTGAGCGCCTTGGGCGTGAAGGCTTCCCCAAACACTTCGAACGCCGCCCGCATGCGGCGCGTCGCCACGCGCATATCGTGCAGCGCCTCGATATCTTCCCCCAGGCGCGTGCCGCTTTCGTTCAGCAGCATCAGGGCGAAATGATAGCGCCACACTTTGCGCCCGGCTTCCGACAGGGGGTCATCCGGCAGCACGCCCGGCGAGCGGCGGGTCTTTGCTTCTTCCATAAATTCCAGCAAATCGGGTGTGCCATCGCCGGCAGTTACTGGAGTTTCAGCCGGTGTGCCGGGTGTGGAGAGCAATAGAACTTCTTGGCGCGGGGTTTCAACGCTTTGTGGCGCTTCTGGGCTGGCCTCTGCAAACATCTGCATGCCCATCAGGCTGAATCGCCTGAGCCAGTACCGCGCCGTCCCGCGCGAGATGCCGGTCTGGCGCGCCGCCTCTCTCACCGGGCTGCCATCATCCACGTGCAGCAGAATCCTGGCGCGGCGCGCCCAGTCAGGGGCCGCCTCCCGCGCCAGGATTTCCACCCGCGGCCTTTGCTCGGGTGTCAGCAAGCCAGAAGTCATTCACTTTAGCCTTTCTGCAAACGCTGGTGACGGTTAAGCAACCAGGCCTGCACATTTACAGGCGGGTCGTTGTGCACAGGTGTAACGCGCTCGTACGCCCCGCTGGCAAGCAAGCGCCGCGCCTTCACATTTTCGATCAGGTAAGTCCCTAGCACGTCATCGCGCAGATAACGGATCATCGGGGCAGATTTCACCGGGAACAACACTTCTACGCGCCGGTTGATGTTGCGCGGCATCAGATCGGCGCTGCCCAGGTAGATCTCTTCCTCTCCGCCGTTGCGGAAGTAATAGATACGGCTGTGCTCCAAAAAGCGCCCGACCACGCTGATCACGTGGATGTTTTCACTGACGTCCAGCACACCTGGGCGCAGGCAGCAAATGCCGCGGGTCAGCAGGTCCACTTTTACCCCTGCCTGAGATGCGCGGTAAAGCGCCTGGATCATGGGCTTATCCACCAGGGCGTTCATCTTGAAGATCAGGTGGCCTTTATGGTCTTTTTTCTGGTGGTCGATCTCGCGCTGGATGAGCGCCATCATGCGCTGGCGCAGGTTGATGGGCGCCACCAGCAGCTTGCGGTAGTCCTTTTTATTGGAATATCCGGTCAGGTAATTGAACAGGTCGGTAGCATCCGCGCCGATCTCTTCATCGCAGGTGAACATGCCCAGGTCTTCGTAAAGCTGGGCGGTCACCGCGTTGTAGTTGCCGGTACCCAGGTGGATGTAGCGGCGGATGCCATCCCCTTCCTTGCGCACCACCAGGGCGATCTTGGAGTGGGTCTTCAGTCCCAGCAAGCCGTAAATGACGTGTACCCCGGCGCCTTCCAGCTTTTTGGCCCAGCCGATGTTGCTCTCTTCGTCAAAGCGCGCCTTCAGCTCCAGGAGAACGGCGACCTGCTTGCCGTTCTCCACCGCCTCCAACAGAGCCTGCACCACTGGTGGATTGCGTCCCACCCGGTAGAGGGTTTGTTTGATGGCCAGCACATCCGGGTCACGCGCTGCCATGCGCAGGAAATCCACCACCGGGATAAAGGACTCGTAGGGATGGTGAACGAGGATATCCTCGCGGCGCATGGTGGCGAAGATGTTGCCATCGGGGGTATCTGCCTTGAGCAGGGCTGGCACGGTGGGTAGGAAA
>Ga0105106_10000711_pt1 | contig 23636 bp, 19 predicted proteins | sample PPLLaktember2015_5_FD_79109 | JGI IMG/M metagenome (GOLD analysis project Ga0105106, IMG submission 79109) | Freshwater sediment microbial communities from Prairie Pothole Lake near Jamestown, North Dakota, USA - PPLs Lake P8 Core (1) Depth... | ecosystem: Environmental > Aquatic > Freshwater >...
CGGAACTGGCCCATCTGGATGTTGACCATCGAAAAGCCCTCTTCCCTGACCTTCTGGTCCAGCCCCTTGAGGAACCCGTTGGCCTTGCGCTCGTAGGTTTCCATGACCTCTTTTTTGGAGGCGATATACTCCTGGCTTTCGAAGAGCTGGGGGATCTGTTTGCGCAGGGTTTCGATCAGATCGTGAACGCTCTCCCGCAAAGCGGCCCCCATGCCGCCCTTGAGCCGCAGCAGTACCGGCCTTTCGGGATTTTTAAAGGAGTTGACGTAGCACAGGTCGTCCGGTACGTGGTCGTGGGCGACCATTTCCTCGAGCAGCTTCTTGACCGTCGACATCCGCCCCGAACCGGCGGCGCCGGTGACAAAGACGTTGTAACCGGGTTTATTGATGTTGATGCCGAAACGGAAGGCCTCCAGGGCCCGCTGCTGGCCGATGATCTCGCTTAGGGGCGCAAGCTCGGCCGTGCTTTCAAACGGCAGCGATGCCGGGTCCAGGCGCCAGCGGAGCTTTTCAACCGGGACTTCGGGAAGGGGGGCGGGTGTCGCCATCGGTAACCTCCTGTGAGGAAATAACGGTTTGGCGCACGATGCCGCCGATCAGGGCGGGGCAGCGCGCCGCTCGGAGGAACGGGTCGGGGCGGTCAATCGATCTCTAGGGGGACCCCGTAAGTCTTGTCGGGCGTGCGCTTAGGCATGACGATCTCAAGCGTTTGCTCGCGGCAGGTGGCCCGGATCTCCTCGGGTGCCACCGGGGCGGGCAGCGTCAGGCTGCGGCTGAAGGAGCGGGTCTGCTTCTCGACTTTAAAGTGGGTTTCGTCCTGACTGCCGCTCTCGGATTGGCTCGTGCCCTGGATGGTGAGCGTGCTGCCGCTGATCGAAATGGTCAGGTCGGCGGGTTTGATGCCCACCAGGCGGGCGCGCAGCACCACGGCCGACTCATTTTCCTGCAGCTCCAGGGATGTCAAACCGACGCTTTGGGCGGGAAACGCCGGTACGCCGAAGTCGGCGCAGAACCGTTTGAAAACCCGGTCCATTTCCTTGCGCAGCTGATCGATTTCGCGCTTTTTCCATGAGGTCAGTTCGGTCATGCCAAAACCTCCTTCTTCGATGTGCAGGTCGGGGCAGGATAGGTGACAGCCGCCTTGCCAGGCGGATCCACGGCGGCCCTGGGGGCCCGAGGGCCGCCGTCGTCGGGAAGCGGCCGTCGGCCGGAGCGCCGGAAACCGACTGGCGGGGCAGGGCGCAGCGGGGTGCGGTCCCGGCAGTGGGTGGCGGCAGGCGCCTGCCGGACGTCCGGATTTCCCTATAAAATGGATTTTAAAGCAACCGGGCTCAGATGCAAGCCCTTTGTTGCGGTCAGCGGATTTTGGGCGCCGTGGGGGTGCGGCCCGGACCAGCCGCTTTTTGGTATGACATCCCGAGGGGCTTGCATCTACCTTGGACCTGATCGGGTGGCGGCTCACGCCAACGATTGCCGGATTCGGCTTCTCAGCCTGAGCGCTGACAGGCCGGTCCCAAGTGAAAAGGAACTTTTGCGATGCAGAAGAGAACTTACCGCATTGCCTGCCTGATGCTCATGACGGTCCTGCTGCTCGCCGGGATTGCCGGCGGGACGGCGCCGCCGCCCGCTGCCGCGGTTGCACCGGCCGCGCCGACCGGAGACTCCCCGCAGTCGGCTTCAGGCGGGGGCGTCAGCCCCCGCGAAGACGTCGTGCGGCAGATCGAAGGGTTGGCGCAGCGCACCCCCCTGGGATGGGATTGGGGCACCATCGAGAAAATAACCCGCTGGGGGCTCTCGCTGCCCGCAAAGGCTCCGGAGGTGATGGCGTTCATTGTCGACCAGGGGCGGCTGCTGGGCGTTCTGGGGTCGTTGGTGGTGTTGCTCCTGATGCTGGTGGTTTTTTACAGCCTGATCGGGCATCGGCGGGTCCTGCACTGGGCGGAGGCGAGAATCAATCCGCTCCTGGCGCGGCTGCCGGTTGGAATCAGACCATACTGCCGCTCGGCCCTGCGGGTGGTGGTGGCCTCGCTGATTCCCCTTTTTCTGCTCGGGGTGCTGATGGCGGCCAACACCTTCATCCGTTACCAGGCGCCCTGGTTTCTGCTGGCCCAGCGGCTGCTGGGCCTCTGGGCCCTGGGCGCCCTGCTGAAGCACGTGTTGCGCGAAATGCTCGCGGGCGATCTCCTGCCGGGCACGGCCCGATACGGCAAAACGCTCTACCGCCTGGCCCGGCTCGGGGTTTTTTACGTTCTGGTGGGGGTGGCGGTGGTGTGGGGCGCCGCGGCCTTTAACCTGCCGACCGACGTACTGGCTTTGATCCAGTTTGTCATCGCGCTGTCCATCGTCCTGATGGGGGCCCTGCTGCTGTTGAAAAAAACCGCGATTCTGTCTCTTGTGCCCGATCTGCCGTACCCGATCTTCCAAGGTTTCCGCAAGCTGCTCGGCCGCATCTATCACCTCCTGGTTTTTTTGGCCTTCCTCGCCGGCCTGCTGTGGTGCTTCGGCTACCGGCAGTTCGCGTGGCTGGCGCTGCAGCGCACCTGGGGGGAGATCGGCATCTTTATTCTGGTCATGATAGCCTATCACCTGCTGCGCCAATGGCTTCAGCGTCAGGCCGCCCAGAAGGATCTGAGCCAGGAAGATATCGCGGTTTTTTTCCGGGCCATGCAGTCCGTGCTGCTCTATGCGACCGTGGTCACCATGGTGGTGGCCACCTTGGCTCTCATGGGGCCCCTCAGCCCGCTGCGGACGCTCATGTCGTTTCCGCTGCCGTTGACCCAAAACGCCACCATCTCCTTGTGGGTCCTGCTCAAGGCCGGTGTGCTGCTGGCGTCCTTCTTTTTTCTGGCCCGTCTGCTGGAGGCCTACCTGGACTATCGCATCTACCCGGCCATGGGGATCGACCCGGGGCTGGCCTATGCCCTCAACACGTTCTTCAAGTACATGATCCTTGCCCTGGGCGTTTTTATCTCGCTGCACATCGTGGGGCTCGACCTGCGGGTGCTGATGGTATTTGCAGGTGCCATCGGGGTGGGCATCGGTTTCGGCCTGCAGAGCCTGGCGGGCAACCTGATCAGCGGGTTTACGCTGATTTTCGGCGGCAAGGTGCGGCGGGGGGACTGGATCCAGGTGGGGGATACCCTCGGGGTGGTGACCGACATCTTTCTGCGCGCCACGCGCGTCAAAACCCGGGACAATCTGGAGTACCTGATTCCCAATGCCGAGTTTGTCTCCAGCACGATCGTGAACTACACCCTTTCCTCTTCGATGATCCGGATTTCGATTCCCGTGGGCGTTTCCTATGACGCCGATCCGCACAGGGTCCGGGATATCCTGCTGAGGTGCGCCCGCAACGAACCGCTGGCGGGCCAGTTTAAGACCCCCGAGGTGCAGTTCGCGTCCTACGGCGAGAGTTCCATCGATTTCGAACTGCTGGTCTGGATCGATGCGCGCAAGGTGGCGCCGAAGCGGATCCGCAGCAATCTTTATTTCGCGATTTTCGCGGCGCTCAAGGAGGCCGGGATCGAAATTCCCTTTCCCCAGCGGGACCTGCACCTGCGCTCGGGTTTTGGTGGGCCAGCGCAGGCGCTGCCGACGGCTGCGGCGGGGTCTTGACGCTGCGCCCGCGAGCGACTATCGTTAACCCTGTTCCGTCTGTCCACCTGAAACCCTGACCTGCGGAGGCTGCGCGCGATGGCCGATCCCTCTTCTTCATCCCAACCCCTGCCAGCCGGCTTTTGGCCGTTAAACACCACCGCCCTGCGCTGGGTCGTTGCGCTGCTGGCCGGGTCCCTGCTGCTGGCCTGCGGCGGCCAAACGGTGCCTGCGGGTAACGCGACCACCCCCCACCATTACGATTTCGAGGGGGTCGCAACGCCTGAATGGCAGCCTGACAAGCGCCTTCGAATCGGCGAAAACCACGTGCTGGGGGTTTTCAACGACCGCAACCCGCGCCACCCTCCCCAGGCCCGCTTGATCCTGCACGGGCTTGCGGTCGACGCGCCGCTGACCCTGGAGTTTGATCTTTTTCTGATCGGCACCTGGGACAGCGGCGGGGAACTGGCGGACTTCTGGGAGCTTCGGACCGGTGATGGGCGGCCGCTGCTGAGCCTGACCGCCTTCCCGAACGCCTTCAGCGACCCGGATGAGCTGCACCCGCTGGGCAATGCCGGATGGGTCCCGCTCTATGGACGGCCGCGGGCCTATTGGGTGGTGCGGCAGTCGGTGAGCGTCCCACTGGATCGTTTCGCGGACGGGACCCTGATCCTGACCTTCAGCGCTGCCGTGAGCGGCCGCAGAACCGAGTTCTGGGCCATCGACCAGGTGAAAATCACCCCGGCTGGCGACCGCTGAGCCCCTGTCGCGCCTTTGGCCGGCGACGCCCTTGCCGTCTCTTTTAAGGAAGAAGGTGTGAACCCCAGAGGGAACCCCGCAGCTGCAGCCTTGCGACCGGTCACCGAACCTCCCGCGGGCCTGCCGGCCGTCGATCTTCCCCCGAGAGAGCGGGGCTTGATCATCGGGGCCGCGCTGCTGGCGCTTTTTCTGGGCGCCCTGGACGCCCTGGTGATGTCCGCCGCCATGCCCACCATCGTCGCCGACTTAGGCGGCCTGCAGCTCTATAGCTGGGTCTATTCGGTTTACTTTCTGGCGCGCGCGGTGTCGCTGCCGATTTTCGGCAAGCTGGCCGATCTCTTCAACACCAAACGCCTGTTTCTGTTTTCAATCGGCCTGTTTCTGCTGGCCTCGGTGGCCGCCGGTGCCGCCCCGGACATGAAGGTGCTGGTGGCGGCCCGGATTTTTCAGGGCATCGGCGCCGGCGGCAACTTCGCCCTGGTCTACATCGTGCTGGCCGACATCGCCAGCCCCGCAAACCGCGGCCGGACGCAGTCCCTGGCCAGCTCCATCTGGGGGATCGCCAGCGTCCTGGGGCCGAGCCTGGGCGGCTTTATCGTCACCTATTTTTCCTGGCGCTGGATTTTTTTCATCAACGTGCCCCTGGGCGTGCTGTCGCTGGCGGGAATCGGCGTCTGCCTGCGCGAGCTGCGCGCCAAACGCCGGCATGTGGATCTGGACTTTGCCGGGGTCGCCACCCTGACCACCACCATCCTGGCGCTGCTGAGCGCCTTTCTGCTGGGCGGGCGCACCTATCCCTGGGGCTCGGCGCCCATCGCGGGCCTGCTGCTGCTGACCGTTGCGGCGGGAGCCGGGTTTTATTTCGTCGAAAAACGGGCCAGGGACCCGCTGCTGTCCATCCGGTTTTTTGCCATCCGCGGTTTCAGCGTCGGCAACGGTGCGGTTTTCCTCAGCAGTTTCGCCATTTTCGCGCTCTTCGCATATGCCCCGCTGTTCATCCAGGGGGCCCTGGGCAAAAGCCCCATGCAGGTCGGTGTGGCCATGCTGTCCCTCAGCCTGGGATGGTCGGTGGGGTCGCTGGTTCTGGGGCAGATCGTCCACCGCCTCGGTCACAAGGCCGCCGCCATCCTGGGCGCCGTGTTGCTCGCGGCGGGCTGCGGCTTGACCCTGGGGTTTGACGCCGCCACCGGCATGTCCGCCTGTTTTTGGGTCTTTTTGCTGGTGGGCCTCGGCATGGGGTTTGTGACCCTGGCGACCCTCCTGGTGGTGCAGGCCAGCGTCGGTCTGGAGGACCTCGGGGTGGCGACAGCCTCGAACCAGTTTGCGCGCACCCTCGGGGGGACCGTGGGGGTCGGGATTTGCGGCAGCTTCGTGGCCGCCAGGATGTCCGCCGCTTCGGCGGCATGGGGCGAGGGCGGCGCAAGCCGGCTGCCCGCCGAGGTCCTCGCGCGCATCGGCGATCACAGCGAAAGCCTGTTTCGACCGGAAATCCAGGCCCTGCTGCCGCCGGAGATGCAGCAGCGCCTGGTGCAGGCGGTGGTCGACGGGGTGGGGTGGGTGTTTGTGACGGTGCTGGTCTCGGCGCTGTTGTGCCTGGCGCTGTGCCTGTTGCTGCCGCGGCAACAGCCGGGATAGTAGCGGCGGCCGCCGACGGTCGGGGCGGCACACCAGCTGCGGGCCGCTTCGGGGGATCCCGTCCGGGCGCTGCGGATTGACCGCCACACGCTTCTGGGGGTATCGTCACGCCATGCCCACGATCGACTACACCTGTCCGCACTGCGGCCACAGCTTTCAGCGGGTGATCCTCAAGGGGGAGGAAGACCGTCCGGTGACCTGCCCGCACTGCAAGGCCCGCGATGCCAAACCCGTCAAGGGCGCCGAAAGCCTCTTCGACGGGATCGCCAGCTTCAGCACGTTGGCCAAAGACACCAGCTGAGCCCGCTGATCGGCGGCAGTTGCCGCCGCCCGCCGCCGCCGGCATCCGTGAAATGGCCGGCGCTCAAAATCGCAGCGACAGGCAGGTCAGCCCGCCGTCGAGTTTTTGAAACTCGGAAAGCGCCAGCGGGACGGTCGGGTAGCCGGCCGCCGCGATGGCCGCGCGGGTTTTGGGGAACCCCTCCGGCACCAGGACCCGGCCGTTAATCCAGAGGCAATTGGCCGCATAACGTTCATCATCCGCGACCGGCAGCAGATCGAACTGCTGAAATTGCGGGTTGTTAAGAAATTCGCCGCTGGCAGCCAGAAGGTTGTTCGCAAGGTAGCAGACCCCGGTTTTCAGATGCAGCCCCCGCTCCAGTGGCACCATGCTGCCCGTCATCCCGTAGCGGTTTAAAATCGCGATCAGCTGGCGCGCCCCCTCCGTGTTGGTTCTTCCCGACAGGCCGACGTAGGCATGCGTCCTCACCAGCATGACGTCGCCGCCGTCGAGGGTCCCCGGCGACTCAAGGCGCTCCAGCGTGGCATAAAACCGGCCGATGGCCTCCTGGATCGCAGCGCTTTCGCCCCTGCGCGATGCGGCCCCCGGACGGGTGATCACGGCACAGCGCGGCGTCAGCAGGGCGGTATCCTCGACGAATGTCGCGTCCGGGAAATTTTCGTCGGCCGGCAGCACCGTAACCGTCAGGCCACAGTCTTCGAGCGCCCGGACATATTGACGGTGCTGGCAGAGCGCGCGGGGATAGTCCGGCGTGCCCAGATTGGCGCTGGTCAGGCCGCGGATCATGCTGCGCGACGGGGTGCGAACGATGGCATGGCTGAACATGGCAGCTCCTGCTGGGGTTTGGGGCCGTGACGGGGCCGTTGGGCGCCGCCGACCCCTTATCATTTTAAAGGGGGGCGACAGCCGGCTGCGGGATCCCCCCAGCCGACCGTCGGCCGGGCCGGCGGCACGAGGCCCAGAACACGCTCCGGAAAGTCGCTGAAGACGCCGTCCACCCCCAGCTGCGCCATTTTGCGGATGTCCTCCGGGTGGTTCACCGTGAACACGAACACCTGCAGGCCGCGGGCGTGGGCGTCGTCCACGAAGCGCCGGTCGATGAACTCCAGTGAGAGGTGGGCCGAGTAGGCCCCCAGGGCGGCGGCAAAGGCGGCGTCATCCACCGGCAGGCCGACGATCAGCGCCCCGAGCTTGATGGCGGGGTCCAGCCGGCGGACCTCGGCCAGCTGGCGGTGATCGAAGGAGGATACCAGGATCAACTCGCCCGGCCAGCCGCGGCGGCGCAGCTCGCCCAGCAGCCCGACCACCGGCCGGGCGGTTGCCGGGCCCTTGAGTTCGATGTTGACCCCCGCCCGGCGGTCGACGGTTTCGAAAACCTCCTCGAGGGTCGGGATCCGCTCACCGCCGCCGGCGTCCAGGGAGCGCAGGTGGTCGAAGCGCTGCTCCAGCAGGTAGCCCGTCCCGTTGGTGGTCCGCTCCAGCCGGTCGTCATGGAACACCACCAGGCGGTTGTCCACGTGGTAGACATCGATTTCCAGGCACGGCGCCCCCAGTTCCAGGGCCTTGCGGATCGAGGCCAGGGTGTTTTCAGGCGCGTGGCCGCACGCCCCGCGATGTCCGATGCACAGCAGCCTTTGGGGATTCATTGGGGGTCCTCCGGCGGTTTAACGGTGGCATTTTCGGGCAGCCCCAGGATCTCGTCGATCAGCGCCGCGACCGCATCCGGAAACTGGAAGTGCACGTTGTGGGAGCCGGCCTCAAAGGGGTGGCAGATCATTCCGGGTAGGCGGCGGGCCGCGTCTTCGGCCGTCTCCCGGTACTTCCGGTCCTGCCGGCCGAAGATGTAGTGGATCGGCACGCCCGCGGGGGCCAAGAGCGGCGGGGTGAAGGGCTGGTTGCCGGCGCTCAGCGCGGCCAGGGCGCGGCGCAGTTCGGCCGGATGGTTTTTTTTCTTGGCGCGGATCAGCTCCGGAAGCCCGGGATGGTCCGCCAGGGTGCAGAAGAGCGGCATGGCATGCCAGCGTTTCAGGAAGCGGGCAAAGTCCCGTCGACTTCGCACGCCCGCCAGCAGCGCCGCATCCGCGGCCCGGCGCCTGGCGCGCGCACTTTGGTCCGGCAGGCCGAAGCCCGCCGACTCCAGGATCAGGCCGCGGACCCGCCCGGGTGCTGCAATCGCCATCAGCTGGGCCACCCGCCCGCCCATGGAATAGCCGTAAACAAAAAAGCGCGCCACCCCCAGGGCCGTCAGGTCGTCCAAGACCATGCGGGCCGCGCCGATGACATCCGCCGGGCGCCGGTCGACGGGCAGGGTTGCAAGCGGGGACGCCCCATGGCCCGGCAGGTCGGGCAGAAGGGCGTCGACGCCAGGACCGAGGCGCTTCGCCAGCGGCGCCAGGGCGCCGCCGTTTTCCATGAAGCCGTGCAGCAGCACCAAGGCCCAGCGTCCGCCGCGGCGCCCGCTGCGCCAGTTAAGGCTTGTCCCGGAGGGTGTCATCCGCGGCGGCCATCCTTTCCGCCCAGCGCGTCAACGCGTTCCGGTCGGGTTTGCCGGTCCCCTGGCACCCGGCCGCCGCCAGGGGCAGGAAGCGTTTGGGTACCTTGAAGCCCGCCACCTTTTTTTTGAGGGCCCCTGTGAGGCGCGCCGCATCCAGCGGACCGGAGGTCGCCACCAGCGCCCAGGGTACCTGACCGAATTCGCGGTGCGGCACCGGCACGACCACCGCGGCCAGGACTTCCGGCAGCGCCAGGAGATGGCCTTCAATTTCCTCGGGGTTGATGTTTTCGCCCCCCGCCTGGAAGATCAGGTCCGATCGGCCCCGCACCACGAGGTTCCCGCGCTCGTCCCAGCGGCCCGTGTCGGGCATTTGCAGCCAGCCGTTTTTTACCGGCCGGAGCGCCCCGCCGGCCGTGAGATAGTGGGAAAGGAGGGTATCGCCCCCGATCTCAATCCTGCCGGCCGCATCCAGCCGCACCCGGCGGTGGGGCAGCGGACGGCCCGCTGTCGCCAGGTCTGCGCGGGGGGCATCCGGCGCTACGGCCGTGATCTGGGAGCAGGCTTCGGTGGCGCCGTAGGTGGGGGAAACCGGGATTCGCATGTCCCGGCACTGGCCCATGAGCGCCGCTGCGGGGGCCGCACCGCCGACCAGGACGGCTTTGCATTCCCGCAGAGCGGCCCGCGCGTGGGGGTCTTTGAGCAGCCGGACCAGCTGGGTGGGCACAAGCGAGACGAATGTCGGCCGGTGGGAGACAAGGGCCTCGCCGATTGCCTGCAGGCTGGGTGGAAAGACGGCGGCGGCGCCGGAGAGCAGGCAGCGCACAAACACCAGCAGCCCCCCCACGTGAAACAGCGGGAGGCTCACCAGCCACGTGTCATGCGGCTGCATACCGTAAAACCGGACCGTGCCGTCTGCGCTGTGAAGAAAACCGGCGATGGTGTGCACGACGCCTTTGGGCGGGCCGGAGCTTCCGGAGGTAAAGATGATCGCGGCCTCGCGGCCCAGCGGCACCACGGGAAGCGGTTGGCCGCTGTTGTCTTCGGCACCGTCGTTGCAGAGCGCGGCAAGCGCGATGCTGCGCCTTGCCGCCGCGGCGTCCGGGGGTCCGTCCGCAACCAGGAGGTCCAGCGGCAGCCCCTCCGAAGCCGCGGCCGCCGGCGCTTTCCAGTTGAGCGGCACGAAAACGCCGCCGCACGCCCAGCAGGCCAGCAGCGTGATAAAATGCGCCGGCCGGTTTTGCGCCAAAAACCCCACCCGTTGGCCTTCCCGGATTCCCAGGGCCCGCAGCCCGGCCGCAACGGCGCCGACCCGTGCCCCGAGCGTGTGCCAGCTCAGGCCCCCGCCGCCCTGCAGGATGGCGGGGCGGTCCCCATGCTGCGCGAACAGAGCCGCCAGATCCAGACCGTCCGCTGTCCAGGCGGCAGGCCTCACGGCGCCACCGGGCGCACGACCTCGGGGTTTAGGCGCAGCCTGCCGCTCTCGGCCCAGGCCGGGAAGCGGAGGCGCCCGCCGCTGATCGCGGGGGATTCGGTGACGACGTCCGCCTCAAAGTAGCCGAGGGTGTCCAGACCATGGGCGGTCTGGGCTGTGGCGGGCGAAATCGCGGCCAGAAGGCCCAGCAGGGTCAGCGTGATGCCGGTGTTCCAGGCCGAGCTCAGCACGATCCGGGGGCCGTCGGGCGCGGCGGCGGCGAGCAGCCGGCAGAGGGGATGCAGGCCGTGGAAGAGCGTCGGCTTGAGTACCACCGCACCGCAAGCGGTCGGGAGGCATTTGAGGTCGGGGCGCGCGGGGTCCAGGTACTTTTCCGCCAGCTGGTCCGCGGCCAGCGTCCAGGGCACATCGGCGATGGCGCTCAGGGTGTCGTCGCGCAACGGTTCTTCCACGTATTCCACCGGCAGGCCGCGCAGTCCGCGGCAGTAACGGCGCAAGTCGGCGGCCGCCAGGCGTCGGTTGCCGTCCAGGCGCAGGCTGACATCCGCGCCCAAAAGGTCGTATAGAGCAAGGATCCGCCGGATTTCGACTTCCGGCGGCAGCTGCCCGATCTTGATCTTGACCGTCGTGACGCCCGACCTCCGGAGCCGCGCGGCCTGCAGGGCAGTGTCTTCGTCCGGCAGGAACAGGCCGTTGACGGGCACCCCGGCGGCGGCCGCCGCGCCGCCAAACAGCCGCCGGCGGTGCGGCGCGCAGCCCGCGGCCAGAAAGAAAAGGGCGCTTTCGACGGCAAAAAGGGCATCGGCGTCGGTTGTTGGCGGCGGCGGAAAGAGCCCCATCAAGGGCGCCTGGAGATCGAAGTGCGCCGGGTCGAAGGCGGCACCGCTCAGCCGTGCGGCCCACCGCTGCAGGTCCGCCAGGCAGCGGTCCGCTGGGCCGCGGTGCCAGCCTGGAAGCGGCGCGGCTTCCCCGGCCGCGACATTGCCGGCCTCGCCGCTGAGCACCAGCAGGTGCCCCGCCCTGTGGGTTATCCGCTCGCCGCCGACGGGCAGCGGGCTGCGGCAGGCTAATTCGAAGGCAACCACCGTTGCCGTTACGATGCGCATGCAAGGCCCTCTATGTAATTTAACCAACAATCTCCGTAGGTATGGCGTTTTTCGAAGACGACAGCCGTTTTTCCATGGCTTCATGCAGGCAGCGTTTTTGTCCCGTCGTCCCGGGCCGAGCATCGCAGCAGCCGGCGAAAAAGGCCCTGTGGCTGTTTGAGCGCAAGCGAGTTCCACAGGGCCCGCCGGCTGCGAGAAGCCCAGGGCAGCCCGAAGGGCCCCGGGACGCGGGCGGCTTCTTTTGGTTCGTTTTCTTGTCCGCACAAGAAAATGAACACAGGCTTATGCGAGTTGGTCAATCCCGGCCTCACCCCGGAGTGCCCGTCGAAGTTCCTTTCTGACAAACACCGCACGGCGGGGTAAAGTGCTTTCAGCGACCTCGCCGGCGGGGTCAGAAGTGCCAGGGGAACCTGGAAAAGTCCTTGGGGCGCTTTTCCAGAAACGCGCTCCGGCCTTCCTGCGCCTCATCGGTGGCGTAGGCCAGGCGGGTGGCCTCGCCGGCAAAGAGCTGCTGCCCCACGAGGCCGTCGTCGATCAGGTTGAAGCCGAACTTGAGCATGCGGATGGCCGTCGGCGACTTGGCGTTGATGATTGCGGCCCACTCCAGGGCCGCGGTTTCCAGTTGGGTGTGGGGCACCACGCGGTTCACCATGCCCATCGCCAGGGCCTCCTTGGCCGAATAGTCCAGGCCCAGGAAAAAAACCTCCCGCCCGCGTTTCTGTCCCACCTGGCGCGCCAGGTAGGCCGAACCGTAGCCGCTGTCGAAGCTGGCCACGTCGGCATCGGTCTGTTTGAAAATCGCATGCTCCTCCGAGGCGATGGTCAGGTCGCAGATCACGTGCAGGCTGTGTCCCCCGCCCACCGCCCAGCCGGGCACCACCGCTATCACCACCTTGGGCATGAAGCGGATCAGGCGCTGAACTTCCAGGATGTGCAGCCGTCCCGTGCGCGCCGGGTCGACACCCTCCTCCCCGGCGTAGTAATAGCCGTCGCGGCCCCGGATGCGCTGGTCGCCGCCCGAGCAAAACGCCCAGCCGCCGTCCTTGGGGGACGGTCCGTTGCCGGTCAGCAGGACGACCCCGACATCGGCCGTCATGCGGGCGTGGTCCAGGGCCCTGTAGAGTTCGTCCACGGTCTGGGGCCGGAAGGCGTTGCGCACCTCAGGCCGGTTGAACGCGATGCGCACGGTCCCGTGGGCCTTGGCGCGGTGATAGGTGATGTCGCTGAAGTCGGTGCCGGGCACCGGCTCCCATGCGTTCGGATCGAAAATTGCGGATATCATGCCGTCCTTTCTGCCGGTCGGTTGCGGCCGCCGGCCGTGCGCTGCAGGGCCGCCAGCACCCGTTGCGGTATCATGCGGGGGCTATAGTCTGACCGCCTGGATGTGGCGGAACGTATTCAGGTCCGTTTCGGGCGCCAGGGCCACTTCCAGGAGCCGGCTGGCGCCGTCCTCCAAGGCGGCGTGATAGCCGGCGGCCAGTTCGCCGGGGGTTGTCGCCAGGCTGTAGGCCAGACCGAACTGGCGCGCGGCATGCGCAAAGTGCATGGTGTGCGGGGTGGTGGTCCACGGCACGGCGATTTCATGGTAGCCGGCTACGGGCAGGCGGTCGAAGATCCGGCCGCCCTGGTTGTTGACCACCACGACAATGACGGGTGCAGCGCTGGTTGTGGCGAGCAGCAGCGAGTTGAGGTCGTGCAGCAGCGACACGTCCCCTATCACCGCCGTGACGCGCCGACCGGCGGCCTCTGCAAATCCCACGGCGGTGGCGATGTTGCCTTCGATGCCGCTGACCCCGCGATTGGTGACGACCTGGACGTCTTTGCGGGCCGTCACGCGCAGCTGGTCGAACACCCGGATGGTGAGCGAATTGCCGAGAAAGAGGCCTTCACCATCCGGCAGGCGCGTCCACAGGATCCGGGCGATGGCGGGAAAGCTGAGCGTCGTCTCGGGGGTCACCGCCTCGATCGCCGCCCCGAGGCGGTCCATGGCGCCCAAAAGGTCGTGAATCGGCCCCTTGTCCGGCGGGCCGAAGCGCGAAAGGTCCAGCGCCCGGCAGAACCCCCGAACCGAGGCGCGTACCCGAAAAGCGGCCTGGTGGGACGGGTCGCGGTAGCCCTGCCGGGGGCTGACCAGCACCAGGGTTCGCCGCTGCCGGTCAAGCAGCTGGCCGTAGTAGTTTTTGGAAACCAGGCCGGTGCCGAACTGCAGAATCGTGCGAGGGTCGTAGGCCCGGACGAGGCGCAGGGCTTCGGGGTGATCCAGGGAGAAAAGGCGCCCGGCGCCCGGCAGCCGCCCGCGCAGAGACGCGCCCACGTCGCAGTAGAGGGGCCAGCCCAGCGCGGCCGCCACGGGGCCTACGGCCGACGCGTCGTCCCAGGGGTCCACGCGCCCGACGACCACCAGGCCGCGGCGCGTCGCGGCCAGGCACTCCACCACGGGCGCAAGGTCCGTCGGCACGGCTTCCACCGGGGTGAAAACAGTATACGGGGCGGCGGGAACCGGCCCGGCTGCTTCCGGCTGGTGGCTGTCCCCCGGGGGCGGCAGCAGCGGTTCGCGGAACGGGCAGTTGATATGCACCGGACCGTCGTGGATGGCGGCGGCCTGGTCGAGCTTCATGCGCAGCGCGTTCAGGGGGTAGGCGCCGGTCGGGCAGGGCAGGTCGAGGACCATGCGGCAGAAGCCGCCGAAGACCCCGACCTGTCGAATGGTCTGGTTGGCGTCGCTGTCGATCAGTTCGGGCGGCCGGTCGGCGCTCAGGACGATCAGGGGCAGCTCGTCGCGGTGGGCCTCGATGACGGCCGGAAGATAGTTGGCCAGCGCGCTGCCGGACGTGCAGACCACGGCCGCGGGCCGGCCCGTGGCCCGGGCATGGCCCAGAGCGCAGTAGGCGCCGCCGCGCTCGTCGAGGGCCATTTTGATGCGGGCGCGCGGTTCGCGGGTCAGGGCGGCGATCAGGGGCACATTGCGGTTGCCCGGCGAGACATGGAAGACCGCGACCCCGTTTTTGACCAGCTCGCCGACGATGACGGCCGCCCAGCGCGTGTTCAGGTCCCCTTCCGCCTCCGGCCGCAGCATGGGCTCATCCCTCGTGGCGCAGCGCAAGAAAGGTGCTCATCTTCTGCTCGGTTTCGGCCCATTCCGCCCGGGGCTCGGATCCGGCGACGATCCCGGCGCCCGCAAAGACGTGCAGGTTTTGGCCATTCAGCAGGGCCGAGCGCAGGCCCACCGCAAACTCCGCCTCAAAGCGGTTCATCCAGCCGATGGGCGCGGCATAGCAGCCGCGCTCGAAGGGTTCGCACTCACCGATGCGCGCCATGGCGTGCGCCGTGGGGGTGCCCCCCACCGCAGGGGTGGGGTGCAGGGACAAGACGGCCTCCAGCGGTGTCATGCCGTTTCGCAGCATGCCTGTATAGCGGGTGACGATGTGCTGAACGCCACAGAGTTTGACCACGGCTTCGCGCGAGAGGACTTCATAGGTTCGACAGTGCTGCGCGAGACGCTCCTCCATGAAACATGAAACGATGCGATGCTCCTGAAGTTCTTTGGGCGACTGCAAAAGGTCGCACGCCAGTCGGCGGTCCTCTTCGGGGGTTTTACCGCGGGGCCGGGTGCCCGCCACGGCCTCGGTTTCCATGCAGCCCAGGTGCAGGGAGAAAAGGCGCTCGGGCGAGCGGCCCATGAAGGCCGTCGCGCTGCCGATCTGATGCAGAAAAACAAACGCCTCGTCGTCCAAAGCGGCCAGACGCTTCATGAGGTCGGCGACTTCCCAGGTGCCTTCAAGCACCTTTTTGCGCGACAGCACAATCTTGTCCAGCGCCTGGCCCTTTATTTCGGCCAGGGCGCTTGAGACCATGTCGTTCCAGATCATGGGTTCGGGAATGTCGCGGATGGCCGTGATTCGGGATGCCCGCTGGGCCGCCGGGGGCCTTCGGCGCGCCTCCAGGCGCCGCAGCGCCGCCTCATCGCCGCCATGGACGCTGACCCGCAGGCCCTCTGCGGTCCGGATGAACTCCACCAGCGGAATGTGGAAACGGAAACGGTGGAAACCCCGCCACTCCGGCGAGCGGTAGCCGCAGGGCAGAAACTTCATGCCGCCGTAAACCCGCTGGTAGGGGCTCCGCCGCCAGATGGCCTGCAGTGAAGCGGCCACCTCGGGCAGGTCGTCCGAGGCCACCACGACGGCGGCGCCGACTCCGCCGATTTCATAGGCCCCCTGCTTGTGCCGGAAGTAAAAGCGCTCCGGCACGTCGTAGGACAGCACCCACTCGAGAACATTGAGCGGTTCGTCCAACCGGATTTCACGGCGGGCAGGGGTTTCGGGGTCGGATAACCCCCAGCCGTTCTGGAATAGGGTGGTTAGGGCCGGAAAACGCATGGTCTTTCGAATGCAAGGGGGGCCGCAGCCGCTTCCCGATTTCGTCATCGCCACGGGCTGCGGCGGAACATCCCGCCGCCACAAGCCCCGCGGCGGCCTGCACACGCGCGGCCAGGGGCTATTCCTATCATCAACCCTTTTTGCAGGCAACGCTTTTTTGGGCGTCCAGGTGCGCCGCCGCTTTACGGCGGCATCTCGGTCGGGGCGTTTTGGGACGCGGCCGCTTGGTTGGAACGGATGGTTTCGATTATTTGCCGGATGGTATCCAAGCGAAAGGGTTTTGCCAGGAAGGCGAACGCTCCGGCTTCTTGGGCTTCGATCCTGGTTTGATCGGTGCCGTGCCCTGAAATCAAAATCACGGGAATGTCCGGCCGTATTTCTTTTGACCGCGCCAGGAAATTCAACCCGCTGAGACCGGGCATGCGGATATCGACAATGACGGCGCCGTAGCCGCTTTTCTGCAGTTCGCTGATGCCCGCCAGCCCGTCCTTAACACATACGGCGCTGCACCCGAGGTGGTCGAGGAACATTTCGACAGTGCAGCGGACGATCTCCTCGTCATCCACCACCAGGATTTTGAACGGATCGGGAGTTTCTATTTTTTTCCTCATCTCGGCTGGTACAAAGGGGAAATGTGATCCTAAAGGTGGTTCCCCTGGCCTGATCGGATGTGAACCGAATCTTCCCGCCCAGATCTTCTATGATCGTTTTGCAGATCGAAAGCCCCAGCCCGGTGCCTTTGTCGGGGCCCGGATTGTCCGCTAAGATCCGCAATAATCTGGGACCAGCTGGACGCGAAAAATTCGTATTGCACGCCGAGATGCTCGGCAAAGGCCCTGACCAGTTCAACATCCAGGCCGGCGTTTGCGCTGATCACAAAATTAGCGTAGTGCACGCCTATGTGCCGCAGTTTCCCGGCCCGGATAACCGCATCCAGGTCGCCGGCTTCGGCGTCGCGGCCATAAGCTGAAATCAAGAGGACTGCCGCCGCCAGCAGCAGGCGCCAAACGCCTGCAGTGATTACCCGCCGCATGCCGAATTTCGGACCATCCTGCATACCGCGCCACTTCGTTTTGCGCATCGCACCGATTCCTGCGAGCCGCTGGCGACCGCCCGCTGTTGGGGTCACGAAAAAAATTTCCTGGCTAACCTCTCATTTTTCTTGGTTATTTTCAAGCTAAAATTGAAATTAGGCATTTGGCCGGAACGGGGGGTTACATTTCGGGGAATTGGGGCCGATGGATTATCATATTGTCCCGGGGCACCCCGGGGCCTCAGGGTCGCGGGCCGCTTCCGCCGGCGCCTGGAAGTCAAGGGTCACCTGGTAGACGCCGTGCACCAGCCGGGCCTGCAGCGCGCAGTCCTCGATTTTTTCGAAAACCCGCAGCATGCTTTTGTTCTGGGAGAGGACATCCGCGGTGAAGCCCTTTAGCTGCCGCTCCCGGGCGAGGCGGCACAACATGCGGCAAAGGAAGGTGGCGATGCCGATTTTCTGGTAATCTTCGTCCACCACGAAGGCGACCTCGGCATACGGATCGCCGAGGTCCTGTTTGGCAAAACGGGCCTCGGCCACCACCCGGTCGTGGCCCGGCTCGCCCACCAGCGCGACGATGGAGAGCACCCGGCTGTAGTCGACGTTCACGTACTCCTGCATGCGGGCATGGGGCATGATCTTGAGGGGCGTGAAGTAGCGGGTGTAGACCGTTGTTTCCGAGAAACGGTAAAAGAGGCGGCGCATTTCCTCCTCGTCCGAGGGTTTGATGGCCCGGAAGCGCACCGCCACACCCCCCGCGAAGGTGTGCCGCGCAGTGATTTCGGCCGGGTAGAGATGCGCGCTTTCCGCCAGGTAGATCTGGTCGGGGTAGATGATCCGCCGTTTTTTGGCCTCCGCCACCAGGGCGCCGCGGTCATCGGGGTGGGCGATGTCGATCAGCGCCTGGGCGCGCTCCCGTACACTGCGGCCGCTCAGGCTGACGATCCCGTACTCGGTCACGATCATGCTCACGGCTTCCCAGAGGCTGAACTGGTTGGGCACCTCGCGCACCGATGCGAGGATGTTCGGCTCCCCCCTGCGGTTGCGGCTGGGCAGGGCGAAGATGGTCCGCCCGCCTTCGGAGAGCAGCGCGCCGTTGAAGAAGTCCACCACTTCACCCGGCCCGGAGCCGACGTTGCCCTTGCCGGTGTGCAGCGCGATGCGCCCGGAAAGGTCCACCTTGCGTGCCGGCAGGACCGCCACATAGCGCGGGTTGCGGCTGATGTGCAGGGGGTTGAACACCCGGTCGATGGACTGGAATTCCACCAGCGGGTTGTTGTCCAGCCAGGCCATCAGCGCGCTCGTGCCGATGGCGTAGGAGGTCAGGGATTTGCCCGGGTAGGTTCGCTGGAAGCGATTGGTCACGGCGCCGCAGGTGACCAGGTCCATGAGGCTGTCGAAGAAAAACGGGGTGTGAATTCCCAGATCGCGCTTGTGGGTCAGGTGGTGGCTGAGGGCCTCGTACAACGGTCCGACGGAAAACCCGATGCAGCTGCCGTCTTCAATGGTTGCGGCCACGTTGGCGGCCACCTTTTCGTAGACGGCGTCCGGCTTCCAGCGGTCGAAATAAATCGGCGGCTGGCCGGCTTCCACCAGCTGGTCGAAGGCCGAGATATGGACAAAGGTGTCACCGAAGGTCCGGGGCACCCACGGATTGATCTCGCCCACCACCAGCGAGGCCTGCTCGATGGCCAGTTTGCCGGCGTCGATGCAGACCCCCAGGCTGCAGAAACCGGCGTCGTTGGGCGGGGTGATCTGGACAAAGGCGGCGTCGATGGGGATCTGGCCGGAGCGGATGATGCCGGGGATCTGGTAATAGCGGCTGGGGATGAAATCGGCCAGCCCCTCGGTAATCGCCTCGCTGGCTTCCCAGCCGGTAAAAAAGGTTTTCAGCCGGTATTTCTCCGAATCCCGGGACTTGAGCGCGATGGCGGCCCCCAGGCTGACCAGCTGAAACAGCTCCAGGTCTTTGAGGTTGTAGGCCGTGGATTCCCGCAGATGCTGCAGCAGGGTCCGCGGCTCGCCCACACCGGTGCCGATGAAGATCCGCATGCCGGGGGTGATTTTGGCCAGCACCGTTTCGGGCGTGCTCACGTGCCGTCGCCATTCCAGGGGGTTTTCGATTTTCATTCTTCCCCCCGGGCCTTCAGCAGCTCCGCCCACGTGTGGCGCTCGAGAAAAGATCCGGCCACCTGGCCCTCCATCTCCTCGAACATCGGAAGCGGTACGCTGAAGCTCAGGAGGTTGTCGCCCAACTGGCGGCGCACGGCGACCCGCGCGGAAAGGTCGGTCAACCCCACCACGGCGCGCGGGGTTTCGGACTGCGCCTCGCGCAACGGGTAAATTCCGATGGTCTGGCAGCCGGCGGCGAACGGGATGATGACGTTTTGGTTGTCGCCGCGGCCGTAGTTGGCCAGGACCACCAGGGCCGACAACTGGTCGGGGTCGGCAAAGAAGGTGATGACTTTCGGCGGATCGGTTTTGGCGTCCACATCCCCAAGCGGTTTGAAGACCACCGTGGCGGCGGGGATGTCGGCGATGGGCAGACAGTCGATGAACTTCTGCACCAGCTCCGGGGACTTGAGGTAGCGCTCGCCCTTGACAAAGTTGTCATGGGCTTCGGGGCGCAGGTGGGGCTTGATTTTTTCGGCCACCCGGCGGCCGGTTTCCCAGAGGTCGTTGCCCGAGGAGAGGAAGCGGCAGAAGCACGCCTGGCCGCCGGGGAAATTCAGGTACTGATTGCCGAACCCCATGCCGACACCCCCGCCGAAGCAGCCGAAAGTCCGGCGGTCGCAGGCGGCGGATTTGCCCCGGGCGGCATGCGCCACCAACCACATGATGCAGCCCCACTTGCCTTCCTTGAACTGGAGGGCGCCCTCGGGTGTTTTATCCGACCACAACATCGCCACCGGCTGGTGGCGCAAACGGAGGGCTTGTGCGATCTGACTTTGCATGTTTCTGCTCCTATACGATGGCGAATGCTCTGACCGGAAAACTGCCCATTCCCTTGACCTTGACCGGCACCGCAAAGTAGCTGAAACCCTTGTCGGGAAGCGCCTCCAGGTGGCAGAGGTGCTCCACGATGGGGACCCCGGCGCCCAGCAGCAGGGTGTGGGCCGGCCGCTCGCCGTCTTCGGTGTCGTCGATATTGAGCGAATCGATGCCCACCAGCCCGGCACCGGCCTGCCTGAGGTGCGCCGCCGCGGCGTGGGTCAGATACGGGTGATTTTCGAAATAGGCCTCCCGCCCCCAGTGGCGGTCCCAACCGGTGTGAATCAGCACCGCCCGGCCCTTGAGATCCGCCTTTGCAAAGAGCCCGGGGCCGATGGCGCGGCTGCCGGGCGGCGCCCGGAACACCAGCCCGTCGAGGCCGGCCAGGGAGGCGAGTTCCAGTTGCGCCAGGTCCTGGCCGTCGGCGTAACGGTGAAAGGGCGCATCGATGTAGGTGCCGGTATTGGCCACCATATCGATGCGGCCGATCTGGAAGGTGGTGCCCGGGGCGTAGTGGCTGCGGGAGTCTTCACGGCTGAGATGGTCGCTGATGACAGGGGCCGGAAGCCCGCGGTAGGTGACAAACCCGTGGGCGACAGTGTGGCTTAGGTCGATCAAACGGCGGTTGGCGGCAAGCATGGCGATCGGTCTCCTGGCAGGTCTGAGGGCGGGGTAAAGGTCCAATTGCGGTGTTGCGCTGCATCTCGAAGTCGCTGCGGCGCAGGCTGCAGCCCTCGGCTTTCAAGGCCCCGATCAGAAACCCGCCACCGCGACGGATGTGATCCTCAAGGCGTCCTGAGCCCAGACCAAGCGCCTTAGCCCCATCAATCATTAGCTCCCTTTGCAAAGGGATGCAAGCCAAACGGGGCAAGCGTCAAGGCTCCAAAAAAATGCATCCGTTCAGAGGCGATCGGAGGCATCAGCGGCCACCGCGTTCACCGCCTGCTTTGGGCAGGCGCAGAGGCCGCCGGCCCACTTTTGGGCCAGCCCCTGACAGGCGGTGAGCCCAAACCGAAGTAAAAACGCCTTCTGCATCAGAGGTATGGAATTTTACTTGATTTTGGTGTAGTAAATATCGCAGATTCATTTTTTACTTGCAGGGGAAAAAGGTCGCGCCGCTTTTAGGCGGGCATCCGTGGCATGGGGCGGTCATTTTTTTGAAAAGATCCTGAGCGGGAGGGTTGCACGCATGAGTCACGATTTTATCGGCGATTTGTTGAACGCCCTGACACGGGTTCTGCCCCCGGATGTTGCCCGCCTCAAAGAGATTCTGATCCTCAGCGGCATGCCGGAGGAAACCGATAATCTGCGTTATCTGGGGTTCAATCGTCAGGTCGTGAACCAAGCCGGCCGCACGCTGGAATTTTCAGCGGTGGCCGTGGTCAACAACCGCAGGGCTGCCCACTGGCGCCTGACAGGTGTCGCCCAAAAACTGAGCGAGATGGTCTTCCACTCCCGCTGGACCTACAACCCGCTGAATCTTTTTCTAAACCGCCTGCGGTGCAGCCCGCCCATGATGGATCTCCTGGCGTCAGCAGGCGGGGACTACACGCTGATCGGCATTTTGACGGCAACCGAAACGCTCGGGCGCGGTCTTTTCAAACGCCGCTGCCGCAGCGTTCGCCCGGTGGTGGCGGTGGTCGGCATCGATGCGGCGGGACTCGAAAGGGTGGCTGCCTTTGAAGACCGCAATGAGGTCTGCCAGGTCAAGCTCTGGTGTCTGCCCTTTTACCGTCGCGTCACCCGCAAATCCCCGCCCCGCTGAAGCGGCATCCCTTGCAGGGGCGAGATGCAAGCAACGCAGATGCCGCGCGGCGTCGCTTCCGATTCTAATGGCCGGCCTGGGATGCCAGCGGGGTTTGCAGGGGGATCTCAAAGGCGAAGGTCGATCCCCGGCCGGGTTCGCTTTCCACCGTGAGGCGGCCGCCGTGAAATTCAATGATGCGCCGGGTGATGGACAATCCCAGCCCGCTTCCGGCCGGCCGCCCGCGGCCGGCAGTCTTGATCTGCCGGAACTGTTCGAAGATCACCTTCTGGTCGGTGGCACTGATGCCCACCCCGTTGTCCTGGACGCTCACCCTGAGGGCGTCGCTGCGGCAGGATAGCGCGATACCGATCACGCCGGTTTTCTCCTCACAGAATTTGACGGCATTGGAAATCAGGTTGACCATCGCCTGCATCAACTGGTCCCGATCGCCGATGATCGCCGGCACCGCATCCGGCAGGTCCAGCTGGAGTTGGAGCTGTTTGTTGTCCACCAGTTGGCCGGTTGCGGCGACGGCATCTTCGATCACCTTGCGCAGGTCCACGCTTCCGACCTGCCACTGCATGCGGCCGGATTCCATTTTCTGAAAGTTGAGCACCTGATTGATGAGGCGGGCGAGTCGCTGAATCTCCTTGATCATGATCTCCAGGAATTTTTGTTGCTGCGCTCGGTCCGTTTCCGGATAGTCCCGTAGGATTTCGGCCAGCGATTGAATCGACGTCAGGGGCGTGCGCAGTTCGTGGGAGACGGTGGAAATGAAGTCGTCCTTGAGGCGGTCCAGCTCCTTGAGGCGCTCGTTGGCAGCCCGCAGCTCGGCCGAGGCCTCCTCCAGCTGCCGGCTGTAGGTGATCACCTGCCGGGTTTCGTCCAGAATCCCCATGACCTCGCGGATCCCCAGGGGCTCCTCCGTGACCACCGAGGCTACCACCACCCGGGCCGAGGCTGATCCGACCGCACCGGCCAGGAGTTTTTCGACGTAGGTGACAAATCCAGGATCGGCGGAAAGTGACTGGTCCCAGTCGATCGTGTGCTGGCGGGCATATTGCGCCAGTGCCTGTGCCGTGCGGGTTGCCCCCAGGAAACGTTCTAGCAGCGACTTCAGGTCGGGAACCCGGGCGGTCCCCCGCCAGACCGGGGCTTCATCGGTATCCCCGCTGAAGCGAAAAACATCCACGAACATGGTGGCCTGGGTATGCTCCAGGGCCGACGGCCGGCTGAACAGCGATACTCCCACGTAAGCGGCGGTATTGAACAGCAGGCTCCAAAAGACCCCGTGGGAAATTTGGTCAAAGCCCTTGAGGCCGAAGAGCTGGAAGGGTCTGAGCCACTGCAGGCCCCAGGGCCCCTCCCGGATAAAGGCCTGGGGCAGAAGTCCGGCATCGGTCAGCGAAGGCAGGACCAGAGTATACAGCCAGACTAGGAAGCCGGCGATCAACCCGCCCAAGGCGCCGGCTTTGCTGCCGCCCTTCCAGAAAATTCCGCCCAGCAGCGACGGGGCGAACTGGGCCACGCCGGCAAAGGAGACCAGCCCGATGGCCACCAGGGGATAGAACTCGGCGGTCAGGTGAAAGTAGAAATAACCCAACAGGATCGTCATCACGATCGCGGCATGCCGGATGGCGACCAGCCAGGCGCCAAAGTCGCTGCGCTGGGCCAGCTTGAGGGCCGGGAAATGCAGCAGCAGCGGCATGACCAGGTTGTTGCTGATCATGGTGGAAAGGGCGATGGTCTCCACGATGATCATGCCGGTGGCCGCCGACATGCCGCCGACAAAGACCAGCAGGGTGAGCTGGGTCTGGTGGTGGGCCAGCGGCAGGCTCAGCACGAAGGTGTCGGCATCCACCGTCTGTCCGGCGAACTGCAGCATCCCGGCGCAGGCCACCGGCATTACGAAGAGGTTGATGGCCAGCATGTAAAGGGGGAACAGCCAGATGGCCTTTTTGAGATGATCCTCGCTCACGTTTTCGATGATCGCCACCTGGAATTGCCGGGGCAGCAGGAGTATCGCCAGCATGGAGAGCAGTACCAGCACGGTCCAGCTGGTATAGGCGCCCGGATGGCTGCCGATGGTGAACATCGCCGAGAGTTCGGGCCGATTTTGCGCCCGGGAGAACAGATCGTCGAACCCGTTATAAATCCCGTAGGTCACA
>Ga0105106_10000713_pt1 | contig 23568 bp, 22 predicted proteins | sample PPLLaktember2015_5_FD_79109 | JGI IMG/M metagenome (GOLD analysis project Ga0105106, IMG submission 79109) | Freshwater sediment microbial communities from Prairie Pothole Lake near Jamestown, North Dakota, USA - PPLs Lake P8 Core (1) Depth... | ecosystem: Environmental > Aquatic > Freshwater >...
AAGGTCAACTTCCTGGAAGATGAGAGCTGGCTGCCCGAGCCGTTCCGCCCGCTGCTGCGCGCCGGGCGCGAGTTCCGCGGCGAGCTGGGGAGGCGCTCCAGCATCCCGGCGGTCTCGATCTTCGGCTACGGATTGAAGACTGTTGCCGGTTTTTTCATCCAGAAGAACGCCGCCGGAGCGATCACCAAGCTGGATTACCGCTCGGAGCCCAACGGCGATTCGACCCTGCTGGAGTACAGCACGGTGCTGGAAGGTAGCGAGATCCACCCGGTGCAGCAGTACCACGGCTCGCTGTTCGTGGATAACGACGTCAAGATGCGCTTGAAGCTGGAGCTGACCCGGCCGTTTTCGAATTGAGCGACCGGATTCCCCTCACCCGCCGCCAGGGATGATCGCGCCGATCGCCATAAAGGAGAAGATCCACACGTCTTGCCAAAAATGGATGAACCAGGCCCAGAACAGGCCTTTCGTCTCCTGCATCGACCTGGCCAGGATCCAGCCCAAAAAGCCCGCCAGCACCACCCCCACCACGCCATAGGGCACGCCGTAGTAATGCCCGATGCCGAAGAAAGCGGCTACCATGTAAAGCGCCTGCCGCTCGCTCACCGGGCCCTCCAGCACGGAGAGCAAGGATGCCTTGTAGGTAACTTCCTCGTTGAAGGCGTTTAGAGCGGCCGCCAGCAGCACCGCCGGCAGGAAGGGCAGTGCTTTTATGACGATATCCAGCGGGGGGCGCCCGGCGACCACCAGGAAGGTCAGCGTGCCCAGGCTGATGAAGACAGTCAGCCAGGCGCCAAACTTATTCCAGCGCTCGCCTGGCTTCACCCCCAGCCAGCGGATGGGCTCCACGGGGGCGGCGGTATCGCCCCGCACCAGGTAGAAATCGCGGCGCTTCTTCTTCATCAGGACCAGCGCGGCGATCATCACCAGCGTGACGATCAGGTTGAGCGACTGCTCAGCCAGCATGGAAACGTTGAAGGAGGGATTGCGCAGCCAGGCGCGGTAGAAAGGCAGCTGGTCCAGGCGGTTATACACCAGCCATTGGCTGCTCATCAACACCAGGAACAGGATCAGAAAGGGGCGCAGCCCGCGCAGCGGCTGCCAGATCAATGTCGCCAGCAGGGCGATGAGGATCACGCCCAGGGAGAAGATCGCCCGCTGGTCCGGGGAGACGGTCTGCCCGAAGATCTCCTGCAGGAGGATCACCGGCAGCCACGAAGCGAGCAGCACCACGATCCAGGCAACCAGGAGGGGGAGCTTTGGGGGTCGAGGTGTGTTCATGGTAGGTCCTTTGCTCGTTGTGTAAGTGAGGGTTATTGCAGGTCAGAGGGTTGGTTTTCCAGAATAAGTATAAGACACGAATGATTATATAACTTTCTTGATGAGGTCTGCAAGATATCTCTGGTGGCTGGAACTGACGCGGCCGTTTGCGGGGTGAGTGGGTAAGATGCCCGGGTTGTGGTAAAATTCCCTTCGCTTGAAAATCATTGCCACGCGGGCGTCGCCAAGTGGTAAGGCATCAGCCTTCCAAGCTGACATTCGCCGGTTCGAATCCGGTCGCCCGCTCTTTTTCCAAGAAGTGCCGCTACTCCTCCCGCAGGAGTAGTTTTTTCAGCCTGCTCGATTCGATGGGACCGACCATGCTCGACGACTTAGCCCACACCAACCGCCAGCGTTGGAACAACCTGGCGCAAGCAGGGGTGGCTTACACCCGCCCGTTCTTAGATCTGGACGCCGAGCGCGCCCGCCAGGAGTTGGATCCTTTCGGGGTCATGGGGGATGTGCGCGCCAGGGATGTCCTGGTGCTGGCGGGCGGCGGCGGGCAGCAGAGCGCCGCCTTTGCTGTGCTCGGCGCACGCGTCACGGTGCTGGACCTGTCCGATGGACAATTGGAGAACGACCGCCGCGCCGCGGCGCATTACGGTTACGCTCTGCGCGCCGAGCAGGGCGACATGCGCGACCTGTCGCACTTTCCGCCACATTCCTTCGACATCGTCTTCCAGCCGTACTCGATCAACTTCGTGCCCGACCCGCGGGTGGTCTTTGCCCAGGTGGCGCGCGTCCTGCGCCCCTCCGGATTGTACCGGGTGGACTTCGCCAACCCATTCACAATGAACCAGGAGGAAAAGGATTGGAACGGTTCCGGTTACCCGCTGCGCGGTACATACCAGGACGGCGAGCTGGAATTTTCCGACCCGGATTGGGAGTTCCTGGACGGCGAAGGCCAGGTGCACCGGGTGACGGGGCCGCGCGAGTTCCGCCACACCCTGAGTCGCTTCGTAAACGGCCTGATCACGCAAGGGTTTAGCCTCCTGGGTATCTGGGAGGAGCTGAGCGGCGACCCAGGCGCCCCACCCGGCTCCTGGGAGCATTACATCTCCGTAGCCCCGCCCTATCTCAAAATATGGGCGCGCAAAACGGGCTGAGCGCTCCGGCAGCCTGTGATACAATATCGGCGCGTTCGACAAATGAATACGGGCCCGTAGCTCAGTGGCAGAGCGGACGGCTCATAACCGTTTGGTCGCAGGTTCGAACCCTGCCGGGCCCATAGCAAGTGCCACGCACCTTGAAGGTGCGTGGCACTTTTTATCGGACTGGCGTCCTGGATCGATGGATTTCTGACGAATGACGGACCAAAGAGAGCCACGGAGGCCAGGCGGCGCATGGATCGCCAAGATCAGGCGCTGCGTTTTTCTGTGACCTTGTTAAGGACGAGCGCCAGGAGAAAGACAAGCAGGAGGGCCGGCGGCACCCACCAGTTCCGGCCATCGGAGATGCTGGTGTTCCAGCGCATGGCGATTTGTCCGCTATCCGCCAGGAGAACGCCCAAAACCAGCGCGGCGCGCGCCAGCCTGGATGGCAGGTGGAGCAGCAGCCACAGCAGCAGCGGCGCCATCAACAGAAAATCCCAGCTCGAACAGTAGGGGGTCGCAATCGGGGTCAAGGCGAGCGACCAGAGCAACGCCGTTTGTGCGTCCCGCTTGAGCCAAAGCCATAAAACAAAACCCAGGCAAGCCAGAAAAATAAGCGCCCACAGCCAGATGCCCGGCGCGCCCAAGCCTAATCGCAGTTGGACAAACAGCGTAGGCAGGTCCCACAGCACCTTCGTATTTCCGAGGGTGACTTGGAGAAAGCCTTGCAGCCATCCTGGATCCATCAAAGCCACGGGGAGGATGAGCAGCGCCACCCACCCGGTGGTCAGCAAGACCAGCCTGAGAGCTGCGCTCACGCCGTGACGATGGTAGGCGCCAACCAGCAGCCCCGGATAAACCAGCACGCCGAGCTGGGGTTTCGCCAGGGCAATCGCCAGGAATAGCGGCATCCACCAGCGAAGGGTGAGCTGCGCATGCCCCTCGCCGGAGAAAAAGACAACCAGCATGATCAAGACGGTGATGAAAATGGAGATTTGGCCGATGGCAAAGTGAATGTAGACCGGAGGGAAAAGGAAGATGAGCAGCAGACACAGCCCGAACAGGACCGGCGGCGGCAGCTTGCGCCCGGCGGTGAGCCAGATCATCAAAAACAGCCCGGCTAACTCCAGGAGAAACCAAATTTTCGCGGCTACCCAACAGGGCAGCCAGCCGACGAAGAAAAACGCTCCGATGAGCTGAGGCATCCAAATCCCCGGATAGGGGCCGTAAGGCGTCTCGAAGCTGTATGGCGTCTGCCCATGCAAGAGCATATAGGACGGCCCCCACAGCGAGCCGCGAAAATCCCAGCTGCAAACGGGAGGGGAAGGGGTCAGCGTGGCAAACGCGATGACGAGAGCAACTGCGGCTCCAAGCAAAATGAGCTTTTTCATGGTCTGTTACCAGGCACAGCTACCGGTCGATGGAATGGCATGAGCATGAGGTTGGACATTTCCTTCGGCAATCGAAACCCGGATCATCCGCCGGCTTTGCGGAGGGTGATCAAGGCAAACATGGCCAGAAATCCGATGACAGGCTGCAGCAATCTTTCAAAACCCCTCCAGGGCGGGTACATCCAGCCCGGCGGGCTGCTCCTGGTGGATACCCCTCCCGATAGCAGATAGGCAAATGGCATCATCAGCTCGATCGAGTCGATGCGCCAACCGGGGAAATGGGTTTCAAATACGGATCGGTCACGCGAGAAAAGAATCCAGGGTAAGGCCCCATTTGCGCCGGATAAGGGCCGTCCGGGTTCCAGGCTCCATTGGCTGGCATGCGCGTCGAACCGCTCGTGGTGGAACTTGCGGTAGACGAATTGTGACCAGGCAGTATTCCAGGGCTCGATCATGGCGATAACCCCTCCGGGTTTTACACAGCGCGAGGCCTCGGAGAAAAATGCGCCGGGATCGCTTAGATGGTGAAGGACATTGATCATCAGGATGCTGGCAAAAGAACGGTTTGGAAACGGCAGATGGAGCGCATCGCAAGCCAGATCGATATGGCGCGTGGGTAAAATATCCGTGCGGATCACTGCCGGTAATACTTCTGAAAGAAAACCGGCGCCGGCTCCCAACTCAAGAACGGGTCCATCCAGAGGGTGAATTGGATCCGTGAGCGCCTGGTACCATTCCAGGTATAAATTTCTTAAGAAGGGTTTCGACCGGATAATTTCCCGGCGCAGTTCGGTGGTGGCTGGATGATCGATGTCCAGACCTTTGGTCAAAGGATGCGCCAACCAATCGACGAAGAATTTCATGGAAGCTAATAAAATTTCAGTTTGCGGATGGCGAACAAGGACATTCTAAGCAATAATGCCCCATGCTTCCAGCGCTGGATGTTGGTTTTCCCATAAGTTCTCTCCTGGTAGCGAACGGGCATGTCGATGATCGTAATACCCAGCTTGGCTGCGCCGAGCAGCAAATCAAAGTCACCGAAGGGGTCAAAATCACCGAAAAAAAACCGGTTTTCAGCAATCCGCAGATAATCTGAGCGCCAAAACACTTTCGTCCCACAAAGCGTGTCTTTTATCGACTGCCCCAGAATCCAGGTAAAAAGCATACTGAATAGCTTGTTCCCTACCAGGTTAAGAAATTGCATCGATTCTTTCTCGTGAGGATAAATCAAACGGACCCCATTAATAAATTCCCCCGTGCCATCGCAAATTGCCTTGTAGAACCTGGGGAGATATGCCGGAGGAACGGTTAAATCTGCATCCAAAATCATCACGATATCCCCCGAGGCAACCTCAATGCCCTCTCTGACGGCATTTCCTTTCCCAATTCCGGATTGGCGCAACAATTTGCACCGGAAAGCCGGGTGCTGCAGGATAGCCTGCTCGATCTCTTCATACGTATGGTCTTTTGAGTGACCTTCGACAAAGATCAGTTCGGGACTTGAATCAAATTTCGGGATCGAATCAAAAATATTTCTGATATTTCCCGCCTCATTTCTGGCTGGAATGATTATGGAAACCGATGGGGGTTTTGAAGGGGATGGGGACACGGGCAGCTTGCGAGCCAGGATGAAATTGGTCAATGCGAGTTCGCTCAACGGCCAAAACCGGACGAGGAAGTGGTTAAGCAGCGAGGCCAGGAGAGGTATTTTTAGAGGCGAGATCATCTCCTGCCAGGAACGGATCAATTCAAATCCACTCAAGCCCAACAAATTGTTGATATCTTCAACGGTCAACCAATTTTGATCCAGGACCGGTTTCGCAAGCCCCAATTTCTCGGTTATCGAGAGCGGGGCCTCCCATAAACGGCTGTACGAATTTAGAAGAATCCTGGTGTGATTACTGCTATAGGCGCTTAGATTTTCGAAGACGGTTTGCACATCCCAGACGTCGTTCAAGATATCGGAAAGGATGATGTAATCAAAATCCTTCTGTTCGATTTGAAAATCATGGGCATCCTGGTTATAGAAGCAGAGATGAGGATATTTTGCCCGAGCTCTGCTCACCATCTCAGCCGAAAAATCTATCCCGACCCCCAGGGAAGGGGAAAGTGAAGCGAGCAGACCGCCATCGCCGCAGCCGATTTCCAAGATCCTTGCTTGAGGCTTAATCCAGAATCGGTAAACTTGTTGGAGTCTTTGATGGTAATATCCCCCCCACCCCTTCCAGTGATCAGCCTGAAGTGCAACACGATTCCAGTGGGTAATTCGCTGGTCTTGATGGGTATCGAAGGCTTGATTTTGAGTCAACGTTGTACAGACCGTTCGATTTTTCTGGAAATGAATAGGATCACGAAATCCGTCTGCCGGGTTCAGGATTTACGCAGTTGGAGGGATTCATTCCCTGAACCGGGCAACATCTAAGGCTGAAAAATTCTACCAGAGAATGGATTTGATCCAATTCGCATCTTTGTTAGGCCAATCTGACCTCTATCCAACTTTCAGGTTAAAATAGGGGCAATCTTTCCGGCTGACACCCATGATCACTCCCGAGCAATTCCAACGCATTGCCCGCGCCCTGCCCGTCTTGCAGCGCGCCGACCCGCAGCTGGCGCGCGAGTTCCAGGGGGAGGCGTTTTACGCCCGCATCCCCGCCGGGCGCGACGTCTTCGTCGAAGGCGACCGCGTGGACGGCATCGCCCTGCTCATCTCGGGCGTGGTGCGCGTGTATAAAATCAGCGAAACCGGCCGCGAGATCACCCTGTACCGCTTCGGTCTGGGCGAATCGTGCATCCTGACCGCCAATGCCATCCTCAGCCGCAAGAGCTTTCCCGCCATCGCCACCGTGGAACAGGAGGCAGAAGCCGTGATGGTGCCCGCCGACAGCTTCCGCGATTGGGTACGGCGTTACGACGCATGGCGCGAGTTCGTCTTCGACCTGCTCTCGCAGCGCCTGGCGACCGTCATGTTGATCGTGGAGGAGGTCGCCTTTCGCCGCATGGATGCGCGCGTTGCTTCCCTGCTGCTGGCGCGCAGCCGCCTGCGCAACCCCGTGCGCATCACCCACCAGGAGATCGCCTCTGAGCTGGGCAGCTCGCGCGAGGTCATCAGCCGCCTGCTGGAGGATTTTGCTGAGAAAGGGCTGCTCCGCCCCGGGCGCGGCGAGGTGGAAATCCTGGATGCCGCTGCCCTGGAATCGCGCGCGTTAATGTGACTTAGTCACAGACAGATTCCCCGTTATCTCCTATACTATGAATAACAAGCAAACAAACCATCAATCCCAAAAGGAGAAACGGATATGAACCCCTTGATTAAATTTTTGGCTTCCACCACCGGTCGCATTGTACGCATTGTGGCGGGCGCGGCCCTGATCGCCTGGGGCCTGCTCGGGCTGAGCGGCACGACCGGCGTGATCGTCGCCGTGGTTGGCGCGCTGCCGCTGCTGGCGGGCCTGTTCGATTTTTGCATTTTCGCCCCGCTGTTCGGCGCCCCGTTCAGCGGTCCCAAGATCCGCGCATCGAAATAATCTCTTTCTTAGGACTTTCGCAGTTGTTGGGAGGGTGGGGGTGTTTTGACGGGCTACGCCCGCCAAAACACCCCCGCTTCCCCCTTGAAATGAGTAACGGCGGATGCGCAAACGTCCGCCGTTCGTTTTATTTATGTTTACATTCACAAATCCATTGACATACAGTCGCCTTTTGGTATAATCCTGCCCGAATGTCTAATCAAACGGTTGCGCTCTTCTGAAATTTCGCATGAGTTTGCCCGCCGGATCGGTTTCGGCCACGGGCGCTCGTGCCTCGTGGCTTTTGCTTTTAAATAGCCGCGCGATTTCTCGTTGAAGCGCCCCGCCTGCAGCGCATTTCGCAGGGGGACTGCAAACAGGGAATAGCCAGTACGAACAGCTTCGCCAGCCACGGATTTATTTCGTGGCTGGCTTTTTTTTTGATTAGACAGGAAATACTACCATGCACGTTTCATTCCAACCTCCCACCCTATTCGAAGGGGTGGTGACCAAAAAAATCAGCGGCGCTTACACCGTCGCCGCAGAAGGACACAACCAGACCTGCACCGTCGCCGCCAGTCTGCGCAGCCACGCCCTGGCGGATAGCATCGTCATTGGCGATGTAGTGCGCTGCAACACCGCCGGGCAGATCCAGGAAGTGCTGCCGCGCCGCAACCAGATCGCCCGCCGCGCCGCGCTTTCCATGCCAGGCGCATACGCCCACCCACAGGTGCTGGCAGCCAATCTCGACCAGGTGGTGCCCGTCATCGCCGCGGCAGACCCCAAGCCGTCCTGGAACCTGCTCGACCGCTATCTCGTCTCGGCAGAATCAGCCGAGATCCCGGCCCTGGTGTGCATCACCAAGGGCGACCTGGTCGCCAGCGAGCCACAAGGTGAGGAGATCGAACAGGTCGCCGCGGAATACCGGGCGATCGGCTACCGGGTGATCATCACCAGCGCCCTGGATGGCAGCGGCGTGCAGGCGCTCCAGCAGGCGCTGCGCGGCAGGCTTTCGCTGCTGGTGGGCAAATCGGGCGTGGGCAAGACCTCGCTGCTCAACGCCTTGCTCCCCAACCTGGGATTGCGGGTGCAGGCGGTCAGCCGCGCCATGGGCAAAGGGCGCCACACTACCACCCACCAGGAGATTTTCAGCCTGCCGGATGGCGGAGCGCTGATCGACACCCCAGGGCTGCGCGAGTTCGGTCTGTGGGACGTGGACGGCGAGGACCTGGCGTGGTGCTTCCCCGAGATGCGCCCGCTGCTGGGCCAATGCCGCTTTCGCCTGGACTGCCAGCACGACGAAGAGCCGGGCTGCGCCATCCGCCGGGCGGTGAATGCCGGGCAGATCAGCCCGTACCGCTACCAGAGCTATCTGAAGCTGAGGGCCGAGGCATGAACGCACCATTCTCCGCCCAACGCCGTTACACCCGCTCTGCAGGTATCAAGGACACCTTCGGCGATTTCACCTGCCTGAATTGCGGAAACCTGGTGCCTGCCAACAGCCTGCTTTCCGGCGTGCGCAACCGCAACCACTGCCCCTACTGCCTGTCGTCGCGCCACCTGGACCTGTATGAGCCAGGCGACCGCCTCTCCGCCTGCAAGGAGCGCATGGCCCCGCTGGGGCTGGCGCTCAAACACAGCTCCAGCAGGTATGCCGGCCATACCGCCGGCATACCTGCTGCAACTGGTCAGGGTGAGCTGATGCTGGTGCATGTTTGCCAGGGCTGCGGCAAGCTCTCTGCAAACCGTATCGCGGCCGACGATGATAGCTCCCGGCTGTGGGCTGTTTTCGAGGGCCAGGCGCGCCTCGACCTAGCCAGGCTGGGGGCGCTGAACGCCAGCGGCATCACGCTGCTGGGAGCGCCGCAGACCGCGCTGGTGCAGGTGCGCCTGTTTGGGAGGAATTAATCGCGGCTTGAAATTCGCCCTTGACAAGTATACTAACACCTGCTAAAATACCGAACAATGTTCGGAAATAACGAGGCTCTATGACGAACTCACCCACTCCCCGCACCAAACGACACCTGCGCACCCGCCAGGCGATCCTGGATGCCGCCCGGCAGATCATCGCTGCCGAAGGACCTGAGGCGCTCTCCATGCGCGCTCTGGCGGAGCGCATCGATTACAGCCCGGCTGGCCTGTACGAGTACTTCGCCAGCAAAGAGGAGATCGTCGGCGCGGTGTGTGAACAGGGGCAAGGTTACCTGTACGAGGCGATGAGCGAGGTCAGCCCCGATCTGACCCCCGCCGAGTACCTGTACCTTATCGGCATTGCCTACATCCAGTTCGCCCTGGAACACCCGGATTACTTCCTGCTGATGTTCACCGTCGCCCCCCCTGCGGAGATGGCTGGGATGACCGAAGAGCAGGTGAGAGAGATCATGCACCAGGAAGGCTCGGCCTACGGCATCTTGCTGCGAGCCATCCAGCGCGGCATCCAGTCTGGGGACTTTCGCACCCGTCCCGGTTTTGGATTGGACGAGATGGCTTATGCCGCCTGGACGCTGGTGCACGGCATTGCCATGCTGCGCACCACCGCCTTGCGCCATTTCCCCGCCGATCTATCCGCCTCCGACCGCCAAACTCTGCTCAACTTCATGCGCGGCTTGCAGGCGTAGAAAGGGACGTAATCGCAGACCCTTTCCCGGGAAGAGGGCAGGGGGGAGGGGCGAATAGAGCCAGCTCGATCCGGACATCCTATCCGGGAAGAGCTATTTTTTTAGCCAGATATATCGAACATTGTTAGTTTATTGAATATGGTTCAAATTAGAAAGGGAAATATACAATGACAACCATCACCCACCCAACCGCTGCTCGCCGCTCAAGCACCAGCCCGCTGCGCCGGGCATGGTCCGCCAGCCCCTGGTTAACTCTGGCGGTTCTGACCAACCTTGCGCTCATCCCCGTGTTTGCCATCGCCGCCCTGGTCGATCCCAACCTGATCACCGGCGCGCCGGCCTGGATCAAACCGCTCAAATTTGCGATTTCCATCGCCATCTACGGCGGCACTTTTCTCTGGCTGCTCACCTTCATCCAGCGACCCACACGCCTGGTGCGTCTGGCTGCCGGGCTCACCGGTCTCGGCTTGTTGGTGGAGACGACCCTGATCGCCTTGCAGGTCGTGCGCCGCGTCGCCAGCCACTTCAATGTCAGCACGCCCTTTGATGCAGCCGTCTTCAGCCTGATGGGCGGCTTCATTACCGTGGTCTCGATCTGCAACCTGCTGGCAGCCATCGTACTCATCCGCCAGCGCCTGCCCGAGCCTGTCTTCGCCTGGGGCCTGCGCCTGGGCCTGCTGGTCTCCTTCGTGGGTATGGCAGTGGCTTTCCTGATGACCTCGCCCACCCCGGCTCAACTGCAGGCAGCCCAAGCCGGGGGTGGGATGCCGGTCGCCGGCGCCCACAGCGTGGGTGTGGAAGATGGCGGGCCAGGCTTGCCGCTGCTGGGCTGGAGCACCACCGGCGGCGACCTGCGCGTGCCGCACTTCTTCGGCCTGCACGCCATGCAGGTGCTGCCGCTGACCGGCGCGCTGCTCTCCCTGGATTGGACCCGTCGCCGCCTGGGAGATCGCCAGCGCCTGGCGCTGGTGTGGATCGCCGGTTCAGGCTACCTGGGCCTGGTGCTGCTGCTCACCTGGCAGGCCCTGCGCGGGCAGCCAGTGATCGCGCCGGATAGCCTGACCCTGGCAGCTTACGCGGCCCTGTCGGGGGCCGTCGCCCTGGCGGCAGGCGCCGTCTGGCTTGCTCCAGGCTTTCCCAGAGAGCATTTCAGTCTAAAATGACCCGAGTCCGTCATCGCGAGCGTTCTTCGCGAAAGGTGAGATCCGTGTTCATCCGTGTACCAATGAAACAAGGAGGTTGAGTATGAAAGCTACGATCTTAAACGGCGCCCTGCCCGGCGACAGCTTTGTCGATGAGGCTGCTGCCAGCCTGCAATACAGGCTGCATGCCAATGGCTGGGCTGTGACCCCCTGGACGCTGCGCCAGGAAAAGATCGCCTACTGCCTGGGCTGCTTCGAGTGCTGGACCAAGACGCCCGGCGTATGCCGCATCGATGACGCCGGGCGCCAGGTGGCTGCCAGCATCATCCAAAGCGACCTGGTGATCTACCTGACGCCGGTCACCTTTGGAGGGTATTCCTCCGAGCTGAAGAAAGTCATCGACCGCTCCATCTGCCTGATCTCGCCTTTCTTCAAGCGCATCAATGGCGAGGTGCACCATCACGCCCGCTACCGCCGCTACCCGGCTATGATCGGCGTTGGCGTGCTGCCTGGGACAGACCCAGAACAGGAGCGCATTTTCCACACCCTGCTGGCGCGCAATGCCATCAACATGCACGCTCCCATGCACGACAGCCTGGTGATCTATCGCAACCAGGAAGCGGGGTCTGCTGCGGTTGCTTTACGCGGGATTCTCGAATCCTCAGGGAGGGTAAGCGTATGAAAACACCCAAATCTGCTTTATTGCTGGTCGGCAGCGCCAAGCTAGCCGGCGAGAGCACCTCCGAAGCGCTGGGCGCATATTTACTACAACGCCTGGCGGAGCATGGCATCGCAACCGAGACGCGCTACGTGGCGCGCGCCATGCGCACCGAAGCCCGCATCCAGGAGCTGCTGCAAGCCGTCGACAGGGCCGACCTGATCGTGCTGGCTTTTCCACTGTACGTCGACAGCCTACCCTACCTGGCGACGCAGGCGCTGGAGCGCATTGCCGCCCACCGCCTGGCGCAGCCGGCCCCCTCGCCGGCTGCTTTGCTGGCGATCGCCAACTGCGGCTTTCCCGAAACCCGGCACACCGCCCCTGCGCTGGAGATGTGCGCGCGGTTTGCCGACCAGGCCGGTTTCGCCTGGGCCGGAGGACTGGGTTTGGGCGCCGGCGGGGTGATCTCAGGCCGCTCGCTGGCAGGATTGGGCGGCATGGCGCACAACATCGCTGCCGCCCTCGATCTCACTGCGGATGCCCTGGCTGCAGGCCAGCCCGCGCCGGAAGACGCCCGGGACCTGATGGAGCGCCCCCTGCTGCCCGCTAACCTGTACGTGTGGATGGGCGACATCGGCTGGCTGGCGCAGGCGCGCCAGTACCGCGCCCTGACCCGCCTGGCGGCGCGCCCGTATGGGCAAGGGTGAGCAAGCGGGTTGGGTCGGGACCAGCCGCACATCAAGCACAGCGTGGGCGCCAGGAAATCCAATCTGGCGTGAAACCTCAAAATAGGACATAATAAGCCTTATTCGGAGTTTCATCGACGCCCGCGGCAGTCTTAAACCCACCTGCACACGGCGCGCATCTTCCCCGCTCGAAAGGATCGACCCTATGGTTCAAAAAAGCCTGCAGGAGCTGGACCTTCCCGCTCTGACCCGCCGCGCCTACACGCCCTCACCGGCAGCCTGGGAAGACCAGGTGCTGTATTTCCTGATGCTGGACCGTTTTTCCGACGGCAACGAGCGCGACTTCCGCGCCAACGATGGTCAGGTGTTGGGTACAGGCTCTACGCCCCTTTACCAGCCCGTCGATGCCGGCAACGCCATCCAAACCGAAGCCAGCGCTGCTCGCTGGCGCGAAGCCGGAGGGCGTTGGGTGGGCGGCAACTTGAAGGGCCTCGCCAGCAAGATCGGTTACCTGCAGCGCCTGGGCGCCACGGCTCTGTGGATCAGCCCGATCTTCAAGCAGGTGCCCTACCAGGAGACTTACCACGGTTACGGCATCCAGAACTTCCTGGATGTGGATCCGCATTTCGGCACCCGCGCTGATTTGAGACGGTTGGTTCGAACCGCCCACCAGCACGGCATCTACGTCATCCTGGATATCATCCTCAACCATTCCGGCAATGTCTTCAGCTATGCCCTCAACCGCTTCTGGACGCAAGATCCCGGCAGCGGACAGTGGTACCTGGACCCGCGTTGGGATGACCGGCCCTACCCTGTGGCTGGCTTTCACAATGCCGGCGGGCAGGCGGAGCTGCCTTTCGACGCCATCGACCTGGGAACGCACCCGCGCGCCTGGCCGCATGGCGCCATCTGGCCGCGCGAGCTCCAGCCGCCGGGCACCTTCACCGGCAAGGGGCGCATCAACAACTGGGACCACGATCCCGAATTCACCGAGGGCGATTTTTTCGACCTCAAGGATATCTCCCTCGGTCACGGCTCGCTGAACGAATACCAGCCTTCCCCGGCGCTGCGGGCGCTGTGCGATGTGTACCGTTATTGGATCGCGTATGCCGATATCGACGGTTTCCGCGTGGATACCGTCAAGCACATGGACCCCGGGGCAGCGCGCTTCTTCACCTCCGTAATTCACGAGTTCGCCCAGAGCATCGGCAAAGAAAACTTCTACCTGATCGGCGAGATCACCGGCGGGCGTTCGCGCGCCTTCACCACCCTGGAGACCACCGGGCTGGACGCCGCCCTGGGTATTGACGACATCCCCGACCGGCTGGAATACCTGGTGAAGGGCTACCGTAACCCGCAGGAATACTTCGACCTGTTCCGTAATTCGACGCTGGTGCATAAAGAGTCGCACATCTGGTTCCGCAATAAGGTGGTCACCCTCTTCGATGACCACGACCAGGTGCGCAAAGGCAATTACAAGGGGCGCTTCTGCGCCGGCGACCCTGCCTGGCGCAAGCTGCTGCTAAACGTGCTGGCGCTCAACGCCACCACCCTGGGCATCCCGTGCATCTATTACGGCAGCGAACAGGGCTTTGATGGCGAGGGCGATAACGACCGCTTCATCCGGGAGGCTATGTTCGGCGGCGAATTTGGAGCTTTCCGCTCACGCGGGCGGCATTTCTTTGATGAGAGCGCCCCGGTCTACCAGGAGCTGGCAAAAATCCTGACCGTGCGCAAGCACAAGATCGCCCTGCGCCGCGGGCGCCAGTACCTGTGCCCTATCTCCGGTGACGGGCTGAACTTTGGCTTTCCCATGGTCATGGGCGAGCGCATGCGCTCCATTGTGCCCTGGACGCGCCTGTTCGATGACCAGCAAATGCTGGTGGCGCTGAACACCGATCCCGACCAGGCGCGCGCCGCCTGGGTCAGCCTGTACCCGCGCCTGAATCCGGAAGGCAAACGCCTGACCTGCCTGTATTCCAGCGATCCGGCCCAGATCGGGCAGGAGCTGCTGGTGCAGGCGGCTGGCGAGCGGCGCGTGGTGAACTTGCGCGTGCCCGCGGGGGGTTTTTGCATCTATGAGTGATTAGAAGCTATCTCAAAAATAGGAGGGGATTGGGGTGTGTGCGGCGGCTTTGCCGCCGCACACACCCCAAATTACCATTCTTGAGATGAGTTCTAGATAGCGCCCTTGCGCGCGCTGGTGCGGGCGGTTTGCGGGCTCCTGCGGGGCTTTTCCTCCGCCTGGCGCGCCAGCACCATCAGGGTGATATCGTCTGCCTGCGGCTCAGCGCCAGCAAAAGCCAGCACTGCCGAGAGCAGGGCATCCTGGACCTGGCGAGCGGTGCGCCCAGGCCGCGCCTGCAGGCTCTGCAGCACCTGCTTTTCACCGAACAATTCGCCTTCATGATTCTGCGCATCGGTGACCCCATCTGTGTACAGCAAGAGCAGCCCCCCATCGGGAATATGGACGACGTCCTGTTCCCACACAGCATCGTCTGAGATCCCCAATGGCATGCCGGTGCGATAGAGCATATCGAGGGATTGGTCTTCGCCAGGGCCAAGCAGATAGGGCGGCGGGTGACCCGCATTACAGTAGATCAGCCTACCGGTGGACGGCTCCAGGACGCCAAAGAAGAGCGTGACGAACAGGCTGCCGCCGATATCGGCAATGATGCGCTGGTTGGCTGACTTCATCAGCAGCTCAGGGTAATCTGGATATTCGCTGGCGTAGGTGCGGATGAGCGTGCGACTGAGCGCCATCAGCAAAGCCGCACCCATGCCCTTATCCACAACGTCGGCGATGACAATTCCCACGCGGCCGTTGGGCAGCGAGATAAAATCGTAGAAGTCGCCCGAGGTCTCACGCGCCGGTCTCCACATGGCGGTGATCTGCCAGCCGGAGAGCGGCGGCGGAGAGAGCGGCATCAGGCTGGCCTGCAGGCGACCAGCCAGCGCCAGTTCCTGGCGGCGGATGCTCACCGTGTGCAGGGCGCGAGCAGCCTGATTCAGAAAGCCTACCATCTGCAGGTCGCGCTCGCGCCTTTCAGCCAGCAGGTCATCGTAAATGGTGACCACCCCAATCGGCTTATTGCCCGGGATCATCAAAGGAATGGCGCGCACCACACGCTGTGCGCCTTCCTGCCCGCGCAGCGGCAGCCGCTGGCGAACGGCGCGCGTCTCCAGGCGATCGGCAGACAGGGCTATTTGCAGGTCGTTCAACCCGTTGCCGCCTATGTTGACACCCGCAGGGCCAATCAAGCGCAGGTGGTTTTCTTGAGCAGGCACAACCCACACCTGGGATTCGCTCACGCCGAAAGCCGCCGAGAGGCCGCGGCGCAGGAAGTGCACTGCCTGGTGCAAATCCTGGGCGGCGTAGATCGAGTTGATCGTGGCGGGCAGCACGTCGGCGCGCGATTGGCGGCTGCCCTGCTGGATGCTGGCCTCCAGGTAATCGATAGCCGCATCCCAGCGCCCTGCCATCGCCAGCACGTGCCCCACCTGTCCGGGGGTGAAGTGCTCAGTCAAAAACCGGCGATAGATTGAATTCTGCAGGCGATAATCATCCCGATCGACAACCTCGATTACACCGGTCAGATAGAGCGGGTCCAGATCGGGCGATAACGGCAAGGGCAGAACAGAACGCGGCACGCGCTCGTGCTCCAGTAAGCGCAGGATGCATTCCACCAGGTCCGGATCCTCTTCGATCAGGCGGATGGCCTCCAACAGCGGGGCGTATTGGTAGACCTCATCGCGCAAGAAGCGGTCGATAGCATACACCACATCCCGGGAGCGCAGCAAGCGCGTCGACCGCGAGGCTACGATCTCCACGCAGCGCTGGCAAATCCTGCGGATCAGGTAGGTATCGCCGCTGGTGGCGCGCAACAGCTTGTTCAAGGCATGCGCGGTAGCGCTCACTCCTTGCTCGGTGAGAAATTCCAGGATCAGCGCCTGGCTCTCTTCACTGGACAGATCGCCGACGAAAACATGCCGGGCAATGCCGCGAAATGGAGACGATTCGCCCACCGCCAGAGTCGCCAGGCTGAGCGCGCCGGAGACCACCACAGTCACCTGGTAATCCAGGGTTTGCTGGTCCATGTAGGCGGCGCGCAGAGAGGTGAGCAATGCCTGGGCCAGGTCGGTAGGCAACGCTTCCAGCGGGTCGATCATCAACACCAGGTCGCGCCCGATCTTCTCCAGGCTATCGGTCAGAAATCCGCGGTAGACGGCGCTGCTCGCCGATTGCTCTTCGGGCAGGGCTAAAGACTGCCCGGTCTGTTCGCTGATCCCAAAGGCGGTCAAGCGCATCAAATCGGCAAAAAATTCCTGTTGAGTGGTGGCGCGCAGCTCCTGCAGATCGATGTAGACACACGCCCAACCCAGGAGCGGAGCCAGGTTCGATTCGACGAAGCGCAGCAACAAGGTTTTTCCACACAGCCGCGGGCCCAGCAAAGCGCAGTAGATGCGCTCTTCCACGCAGTGCACGATCTGCTCGATAGCCTCGCGGTGATACCGGGCAGTGGCGGGCATCTCCAGCGTGGCATCAAACTCGATCATAACCCTCTTCCTTGATCTTGCGGAACAGGTATCCCAGGTCATAGGCCTGCTGCAGCACCCGTGTAAACACCGGCGAAGTGAAATAGTACTCGCGCCCCTTGCGATGGATGACGCCTGCCAGGGTGAGCAAATTACAGGCGTCGTCGATGGCGCTCTGCTGCAGGGAGATGCCGCCCTTGCGCAGCACGTTATCGATCTCCTCTAGCCCAAAGCCCTTCAACCCGGCTTCTTCAGATGCCATCAAGATGGCGTAGATCAGGGCTTTCTCCCGATTTTCGGTGTTCTGCATGAACGAGGTGAGCAGGTGGCTGGTGAAGCCCTCGTCAGAATAGACATCGATCAGGCTGTCTGGGCTGATCTCACGTGCCCCGCTCTGGTCCAGCCGGCGGAGCAAGATCAGGCAGTAATACTGGATCAGGTTGGGATGCCCGGCGGTCTCCTCGTAAATCCGGTTGACCACCTCTTCTTCATTGCGGAAACGCACGCGTAAATTCTCGATGGGGGTGACGATCAGCTCGCGCGCCTGCTGGCGTGTGAATTCATTCAGGCGAATCTCCTGGGCAAAATTGTAGAACGGCGAATCGAGCAGATACTGCTCGCGCATGGCTTCCCGGAAGCCCGCCATGATGTACTGGCAGGCGCCCTTATTGGAGGAAGCGCGCAGCATGCGGAACAGCTCCCAATCGCCGCGCTGCATGATCACCAGGTTATCGATCTCATCCAGCAAGAAGATGATTTTGGCTTTGAGCTGCTTGGACATGCGCTCTAAAAAATTCGGGAAGAAAAAGACATATTTCTGCATGTGCAGGCGGGGCAGCTCACGCGGGTTGAGCTTACGCACCACCTCACGGATATAGTCATCGGTGGCGAGCAGGTCGCTGCATTCCAGGTAGAAGACGCGCGCCGCCCCCTCGCCCTCCTTGAGGATGCGCTCGGTCTCGCGCAGCAGGGAGGTTTTGCCAATCCGGCGGATACCCAGGATGGCATGGTTGGTATCGGGGTTTGCCAGGATGCGGGCGATTTCCTGCTCGCGTCCAAAGAAACGGCTGCCGGTCACCGGGGCGCGCGTTTCATAGGGGGAGAGGAACGAGATCGGCACCTGAGCAGAGATCATATCCAGCAGCTCGCCGCTGGGACGGCGAGACTGCACCACGTTCTTCTGTTCTTCGGCGCCGATGAGCACCAGGTTGTAGTTCAGGGTAGTTTTGTAGCGGAAGAGCGGGAAACTGTTACCATCCAGGAGCACCAGCACGATCTGGCGGTTTAAATTGCGCTCGCGCACCACGTCGGCCAGGCTTTGCATCACATGCTGCGAAGTGACGCCATCCAGATCCTTGGTCTTCACCCAGATCACATGCGTGCGGTTCGAGAGGCGCAGCTTCCAGGAAGACAGGTCGATGTAGAACAATTCATAGCCCAGGGTTTCGCCGGCCTCCTGGACGGTGTAACCCAGCTCTTCGTGAAGCAAACGCAGCAAGCGCGGCCATTCTTTTTGCATGCCGTTCGTCTCCTTATTAGCCTAACATTATACTCGACGTATTCCCGTGTCAGGTGTTCCAGTACCACGCATCACGGTCTCTGGTGCTTGGCCGCCTCCGCTTCGCACGACCATCCATCTTCGGGCGGGTCGCCGGCTGAAGCATGGATCTTCACCGAGGCCGGTGTAGAAAAGTAATCCCGATAAACGTACCCCAGGCGGTAAGATTCTGCGCCTCCCTGGTAACACCAGTCTTGCCCAGGGATGATGAAGGGAGTAGGCAGGTAAAACAGGTAGCCGGGGGTCAGTTCGCTCAAGGTTGAGGGGTATTCTCCCTGGCGCTCGTGGTAGCTCAAAATGGCCTGGTTGATCACCTCCGCCCGCCGCTGGGTGCGGGCGCGCGGCGTGTTCCCCCATGCTCCATCAAAACCAAATGTCCCGAATTGATTGGCACCCGCAATGAAAATCACAAGGAGCATGGCAAAGACAAAAGCCGGCGAGCGACGGGAGACAGGCAGCCTCCAAGCCAATAAGATGGCAGACGCAATCCCGAACACGGTGATCAAACCCAGCATCCAGATGCCCCCCAATCCGTCCGTAGCGACATCCCAGGCGCTGGCGGTGGCAGCTTGTGCGCCGAGGAGCAGTAGGAGCGGAATGGAGAGCGCGCCTGCCAGCAGCAGCTTGCGGAGGGAAATCGGCGGGGAGCCCTGCAAAATCCAACCCAGTATGCGCGCCAGCGCAATCACTGCCAGCCCTGGGATGAGAACTGCCAGGACCTTCTCCAAATTCACCAGCCAGTCGGGCGAATCAAACAAACGACGGCGGGAATCGGTCGCCCATAAGGAATAAACAAGCAGCACGATTTGAATGCCGTATAAGAACAGCCATCCCTTCCCGGCTTTTTCCCAAATCAACCAGGTCAGCGCCAGGAGCAAGCCTACCACAGGTATGGCCTGAGCAACGAGCGCGTCACCCTCCCTGGACAGCAGCGCAACGAGCAAAAGCAAGTCAATTGCGAGGATTACAGCCGGCCAGCGAAGCTGCGCCAGTACCTGCCGTTTGAAAACAGTTTTGGCGTTTGCCGCCAGAAACAGCGCACCCTCTGCCAGCAAAGCGCACATAGACGGGAGCGCCAGCAGCGCCAACCACGCAGCCCAGCCGCCTGCAACGCGATGGGCGACCAGGGTAACAGCAATCAAAAGCCCCCAGCTGACCGCCAGGAATCCAGCCCAATCCGGGTAGCGACCGGGCTCATCCTCAGCCAGCCGGAAAGCCTGGCCAATTCCGACCAAAAAGATGGCTGGCAGTATACCGCCCAGCAGAACGAGAAACATCTGAAACCCCTCGTATTGTACAACCTGTAGAATCTAACCTCGCTGCATACTATAGCATAAATTATTGGTCAAAGATAAGATCCTGGGCTCTTTGGGATTTTCCGGGGTAGAGGGTTATATGTGGGGGTTGTTGGCGGGCTTCGCCCGCCAACAACCCCCACATCTTCCCGTCACGACGGCGACTCCCAATGATCCAGATCCTGCGGAGGAACTATTGACAATAGCTCTTTTTTATTGTATTCTATAAACACCCTAATTACTATAGAACCACTAGACTATTGGATCTTTAAACAATGCGGCTATCCAAACGCGGTGAATATGGGCTACGCGCCATGATCGACCTGGCGACCTACGAAAAAGAGACAGGCCTGGTGCAAATTCGGGATATTAGTAAGCGCGAGCAAATCCCGCCTAAATTTCTGGAGCAAATCTTGCTCACGCTCAAGAATGCCGGCCTCTTAAACAGCAAGATGGGCGTGGGCGGGGGCTATCACCTGGCGCGCCCGCCCGAGCAGATTACATTGGGTCACATCATCCGCATACTGGATGGCCCCTTGGCGCCCATCCGCTGCGTCAGCCAGATGGCTTACGAGCCGTGCGGCTGTCCAAGCGAAGAAACTTGCGGCTTGCGCATGGTGATGTTCGACGTGCGGGCTGCTATCGCCAACATTTTAGACCACACCACACTGGCGGATGTTATCCAGCGTGTAGAAATGCGGCGTTCTCAACTTGCCGCTCATCCGTCAGAAACATCGTTCGCCGATTCTTAAGCGCCGACCACTAAGAATTCTCTCCAACACAGCACACCGGAGCGGATTTTTTCTTATCATAATAGTCTACTGAGAATATAGACTTTATAGACTATAGAAGGAGCACCCCGTGCCGAAAATCTTCAATCTGATCCGAATTACCCTGTTACTTGCCCTGCTGTTGGTAACCAGCGCCTGTGGCGGGCAAACCGCCTCTCAGGAGGATGGCGCGCTGCAAGGCACGATCACCGTTTCGGGCGCCTGGGCGCTTTACCCAATGATGACGCGTTGGGCAGAAGAATTCGAAGCCCTGCACCCTGGCGTTCAGTTCGATGTCTCGGCGGGCGGAGCCGGTAAGGGCATGGCAGATGCCCTGGCAGGCGCCGCCGATATTGGTATGGTCTCCCGGGATGTGACCCCCGAAGAAGAAAACAAAGGCGCCTATTGGGTGGCAGTCACCAAAGATGCGGTCTTTCCCATGGTCAGCACAGAAAATCCGGCGCTGGCAGAGCTGCAAAGCCAGGGCCTGACGCGCGCCGTCTTTGAGGGGATTTATATCACCGGCGAGATCAAGACCTGGGGGCAGGCAGTTGGTAAGCCGGAGATCACCGCCGAAATCCACGTCTATACCCGCTCGGATGCAGCCGGCGCCCCGGAGACCTGGGCCAAGTACCTGGGCAAGAAGCAGGAAGATCTCCTGGGGATAGGCGTCTTTGGCGACCCGGGCCTTTTGGAAGCGGTCATTAAAGATCCCATGGGCATCGGCTACAACAACCTGGGCTATGCCTACGATAACGCCAGCGGAAAACCCGTAACCGGGGGCATACCCATACCCGTGGATACCAATGAAAACGGGCAAGCTGACCCCGAGGAAGTGCTGGAGGCCAAAGCCGAAGCGGTGGAAATGGTTGCCACCGGCAAATATCCCTCCCCGCCCGCCCGCGCCCTGAACCTGGTGACCCAAGGGAAACCCAAAGGCGTGGTACAAGCTTTCATCGAATGGGTGTTGTCCGATGGGCAGCAATTTGTAGGCGAGGCCGGCTATGTGACGCTCACCTCGGAACAGCTGCAAGCCTCCATGCAAAAGGTGCGATGATCGGTCGTCACAGGCGCGATACCTGGGCAGGCGCCCTGTTTTGGGCAATTTCGCTGCTGCCATTGTGGATCACCTTGGCAGTGCTGGCAGCGCTGGCGGTGCGCGCCTGGCCCATTCTGGACGCCCAGCCGCTGTGGCAATTGCTCAGCGGGCAAACCTGGAAACCCATCCAGGGGTTGTTCGGTTTTTACCCCTTCATCGCTGGTACGGTTTGGGTGACGGTGGTAGCGATGGTCCTGGCAGTTCCCCCCTGCATGTTGACCGCCATTTACCTGGCTGAATACGCCAGCCCCGCCATGCGCCTCATCGCCAAACCGTTCATCGACCTGCTGGCAGCTATCCCCTCCGTCGTGTACGGCGTGTGGGGCATGGTAGCAATCGTGCCATGGGTAGAGCACACTTTATCCCCTGCCCTGGGAGGTTGGCTGGGCCAGAGCATTCCTCTGTTCGCCGTCAACAATCCCACCGGGTTCAGCGTGCTGGCGGGCAGCATTGTATTAGCGGTCATGGTGGCGCCTTTCATCATCGCCGTCACCTATGAGGTCATGCATACCGTCCCCAATGGACTGCGCCAGGCCTCGTTGGCAGTGGGCGCCACACGCTGGCAGACGGTGAAATATGCCGTGCTGCCGCGCGCCATGCCTGGGGTGATCGCGGGGGTGGTGCTGGGTTCTTCGCGCGCCCTGGGAGAGACCATGGCAGTCCTGATGGTGGTCGGCAATGTCGCCAGGGCGCCCACCTCCATCTTCGATCCGGCGTACCCGCTGCCCGCCCTGATTGCCAACAACTATGGCGAGATGCTCTCCATTCCCCTGTACGACGCGGCACTGCTGGCAGCTGCCCTGATCTTATTACTCATCGTGCTGGTATTCAATATCATTTCTACCCTCGTTCTGCGCAACTTTATTGGGAGGTCACAAGCATGAAAGGGACCAAGAAACGCTTGCACAGGCGCCATCTGGAGGAAAGCCTGTTCCAGACCTTGATGATCCTCTCCTTCCTGCTGGTTGCTGGCAGCTTGGGGTTTATCCTGATCACGGTCATCGTCAAAGGATTGCCAGCCCTAAACGTAGCCATGCTGACCCAAATCCCAAAAGGCGGCTTCTACCTGGGAAAAGAGGGCGGCATCCTGAACGCCATCATCGGCTCGCTCTACTTGGCAGGCGGAGGCACGTTCGGAGCCCTCCTGCTTAGCCTGCCTATCGCCCTGTACCTGAACACTTATGTGCGCCGTTCCGCCTGGGCTGATTTCCTGCGCCTGACCCTGGATGTCCTGTGGGGCATTCCATCCATCGTCTACGGTGCATTTGGCTTCATCATCATGCTTGCCCTGGGCTTGCGAGCCTCGCTGCTGGGCGGCATTTTGGTGCTGGCGCTGTTGGAGTTGCCCATTATGACACGCGCCATCGATGAAGTGCTGCGCATGATGCCGATGGAACTCGAACAGGCTTCCCTGGCTTTAGGATCCACACGCCTCGAGACTGCCGTACATGTGGTGGTGCGCCAAATGCTGCCGGGGATGGTCACCGCCATCCTGTTGGCCTTCGGGCGCGGCATTGGGGATGCCGCCTCGGTGCTGTTCACGGCCGGGTACACCGATCGCATCCCCACTTCGCTGCTGCGACCGGTGGCCTCGCTGCCCCTGGCGGTTTTCTTCCAACTGGGCACCCCCTTTCCGGAAGTTCAGCAGCGCGCCTATGCCTCGGCCCTGGTACTCACTTTCATCGTGCTGGTCATCAGCCTGGGTTCACGCTGGTTGGCTGGCAGATTGGGACGCTTCATCATCAAGTAGGAGAAGGATTATGGATGCTCACATCCAGGTACGCAATTTAAACGCCTTTTATCGCAAGGAACAGGCTTTGAAAGCTGTAACCCTGGAGATTCCCAGGCAGCAGATTACCGTCATCATGGGACCCTCCGGCTGCGGCAAGACCACCTTGCTA
>Ga0105106_10000716_pt1 | contig 23508 bp, 19 predicted proteins | sample PPLLaktember2015_5_FD_79109 | JGI IMG/M metagenome (GOLD analysis project Ga0105106, IMG submission 79109) | Freshwater sediment microbial communities from Prairie Pothole Lake near Jamestown, North Dakota, USA - PPLs Lake P8 Core (1) Depth... | ecosystem: Environmental > Aquatic > Freshwater >...
TCGACCCGCGCGACCACGTCGATCGCGAATCCGGGGGGCAGCTTGATCCTGTCGAGCGGCAGGTCGGCCTGCGCCGCTGCGAAGGTGGGAAGCACCGCGACGAACGCCACGGCGACAGCAGATCGAAGGAAACGCATGGTTTCGGGCTCCTGGACGTCGTCCACATAGGATAGTCTGCGGCGGCCAGGTCGTCCCCGGTGGCGACTCTCCGTGCCATCCGGCGGGTCGCCGTAGCGTCGGCGGTCGGTGCTATGCTGCCGTTTTCCACCCCGCCGAAAACCGGGTCATGAACGCGCCCGACACCGCCGCCACGTTCCGCGAAGTCCCGCCGGGGACGGTCCGTACCGTCGACGACCTGCTCGCCTGGCCGCTGATCCGCCGGCTGATCGCCTTCGACACGACGAGCCGCGACCCCAACCTCGCGCTGCTCGACTGGGTGCGCGACTTCCTCGCCGACCACGGCGTCTTTTCGACGTACACGTTCGACGACGAGCGCCGCAAGGCCAACCTGTGGGCGACGCTGCCCGCGCGCGACGGCAACACGACCACCGGCGGCATCGTGCTGTCAGGCCACACCGATGTCGTGCCCGTCGACGGACAGCCGTGGGACACCGATCCGTTCGAAGCCACGGTGAAGGGCGACAGGATCTTCGGCCGCGGCGTCACCGACATGAAGAGCTTCTCGGCCACCGGACTCGCGTTCGTGCCCGAGCTGCTGCGCCGCGGATTGCAGCGACCGGTGCACTTAGCGCTCTCGTACGACGAGGAAGTGGGCTGCATCGGCGTACGACGCCTGATCGCCGACATCGTCGCCCGCGGGATCCGTCCGATGGGCTGCATCGTCGGCGAGCCGACCGGCATGGAGCTCGTGCTCGCGCACAAGGGCAAGAAGGCCTGGCGGTGCCGCGTACGCGGCCACGAGGCGCACAGCTCGCTCACGCCGCGCGGCGTCAATGCAGTGCAGATCGGCGCCCAGATCGTCGCGTACGTCGCCGAGCGCGCGAAGGCGTTCCGCGACACCGGTCGCCGCGACGACGCCTACGACGTGCCCTTCACGACCGCGCACGTCGGCACCATCCGCGGCGGCACCGCGCTCAACATCGTGCCACGCGACTGCAGCTTCGAGTTCGAGCTGCGCCACCTGCCGTTCGACGATCCCGACGCCTTCATCGCCGACGTCAAGGCGTTCGCGGAGCGCTTTGTTCCGGAGATGCGTGCCGTTTCGACTGACACCTACATCGACTTCGACGCGCTCTCGACGCTGCCGGGCATGGACACGCACGACGGCTCGGAGATCGCGAAGATCGCGCACCACTGCAATGGCCACGCCGGGGTCGGCAAGGTGTCGTTCGGCACCGAGGCCGCGCTGTTCCAGGGCGCCGAGATCGCCACGGTGATCTGCGGCCCCGGCCACATCGAGCAGGCGCACCAGCCCAACGAGTGGGTATCGCTCGAGCAACTCGCTTGCTGCGAGGCATTCATGCGCCGCCTCGCGGATCACGTCTGCGTTGCGTGACTGCGTGAAAGCGCCTGCTGCCGCGACGCCGCCCGTGGAGGTCGTCTTCCCCGACCTCGGTCGCTGGGCGCCCGGCAGCGGGAACCTGCCCTACGTCTGGCGTTTCGCGTCCGACCGCCCGGGACCGCATGTCGTCGTGCAGGCGCTGACGCACGGCAACGAAGTCTGCGGCGCGATCGCGCTCGACTGGCTGCTCGGCGCAGCCTTCCGGCCGGCACGCGGCACGTTCACCGCGGTGTTCGCGAACGTCGACGCCTACCAGCTCTTCGACCCGGCCGAACCGTTCGCCTCGCGCTGCGTCGACGAGGACTTCAACCGCCTGTGGACCGACGACGTCCTCGACGGCCCACGTACCTCGACGGAGCTCGCGCGTGCCCGCGCGTTGCGACAGGTCTACGATGCCGCCGACTACCTGCTCGACCTGCACTCGATGACCGACGCCTGCCTGCCGCTCGCACTCGCGGGCCGGCAACGCAAGGGGCTCGAGCTCGCGCTCGCGCTCGGCGTTCCTGCGCACATCGTCGTCGATGCGGGGCACGCGGCCGGCAAGCGGCTGCGCGACTACGCGTTCTTCGACGACCCGGAAGATCCCCGCAACGCACTCCTGGTCGAGTGCGGCCAGCACTGGGAGCGCGCTGCGCCCGAAGTCGCGAGGCAGGCGACGCTGCGCTTCCTGCGGCACTTCGGCATGATCGAACCGGCGTTTCTCGACGAGCACCTCGACCCGCAGCCCTTGCCGCCGCAGCGCGCGATCGAGGTGACCGAAGTCCTGACGATCGAGACCGACAGCTTCGCGTTCGCGACGCCGGCATTCGGGCTCGACGTCCTGCCGAAGGGCGGGACGCTCCTTGCGCGCGACGGCGACCGCGACGTATTCACGCCCTACGACGACTGCGTGCTGATCATGCCGACGCGCCGGCCCCGCCGGGGCGAGACGGCGGTGCGGCTCGGGCGCTTCGTCTCCTGACCAAACCGCTGCGGTCGACGCTCAGCGGGACGCTCAACCCTTCCCGGACAAGGACCATGGCACACATCGCATTTCTCGGCACCGGATTGCTCGGCAGCGCCTTCGCGGAGGCCGCCGCCAAGCGTGGCGATACCGTCACCGCATGGAATCGCTCACCGGAGAAGGTCCGGGCCCTCGCTCCGTTCGGCGTCAAGCCGGCCGCGACGCCAGCGGAAGCGGTTCGAGGCGCATCGCGGGTGCACCTCGTGCTGAAGGACGATGCCGTCGTCAACGAGATCATCGCCGCAGCGCGCCCCGCACTGTCGGCCGACGCGATCCTGATCGATCACAGCACGACGTTGCCGACGGGCGCCGCGGAGCGCTTCGCGCACCTGCAGGCGCAGGGCGTCAAGTACCTGCACTGCCCCGTCTTCATGGGGCCCGCCGCGGCACGCAGCGCTCAGGGGCTGATGCTGGCCACGGGGCCCAAGGCGCTGTTCGAAAGCGTGCAGGCAGACCTCGCCAGGACGACGGGGCGCCTCGAGTACCTGGGCGAGCGCACCGATCTCGCCGCAGTGAACAAGCTGCTCGGCAACGCGATGATCATCGGCACCTGGGCCGTGCTCGCGGACGTGCTCACCCTGGCGAGCGCATGCGGCGTCGAGGGTGCCGATGCAACGAAGCTGCTCGGTTTCATCGACATGAACGCGATGATGGCGCGGCGCGCGCCCAGCATGGCGGCGGGCGACTTCACCCCGAGCTTCGAGCTGGCCATGGCGCGCAAGGACGTGCGGCTGATGCTCGAGGCGATCGGCACGCGGCCGCTGGCGGCCCTGCCCGCGATTGCGGCGCGCATGGACGCGCTGATCGCGGCAGGGCACGGCGCCAAGGACGCCGGCGTGCTTGCGATCGACGCGGCACCTCGCGCCTGAGCTGTCTTCGCTAAGCCCTGGACTTCCCGTTCGCCGCAACCAGCGCTTGCAATCGCGCCTCGGCTTCCCGTTTGCCGATGCCGCGAAGTGCCGCCAGCTTGCCGACCTGCTCGGCACGCGGATGCGACGTTTCGTGCTCCCAGTTGTAGATCGACTGCGAGCTGACCCCCAGGAGCATGCCGAAGTCGGTCGCGGAAAGTCCGAGGCGCCTGCGCTGCGATTGCAGTCCCTTCGCCGAATAGCGCAGGGGCTTGCCCGCGGCATCGGGCGACACCGCCGGGCGCGCCCCCAGTACTTTGCTCGACAGCAGCTTCACCTGCTGCTCGAGCGTGGAAACCTGCCGCTTCAACAACCAGATCTCACGCCGATGCTGGGCGGTGGCCTTCCTCGTCGGGTCGACCTGGCTGCGGATCTCCTTGCGGGAAAGCCTTGCGATTTCCTCTTTCAGCACCGTTCCAACGTTCGGCATGCGCGTCCTCGATTTCGTTTAGATGTCGGAACTGTATCAAAAAGCAGCCTCCGGCTCACGAAACGATGGCGAATGCCAAGGTCGCCGACTCGGCTACCGTCGACGCGCCCCGCCTGATTTCGGAATCGCACGCGGGGATGCCGCCTAAGCCTTCGGCGCGTCGCGCAGCTCCCGCCTGAGGATCTTGCCGATCGGCGTCTTCGGCATGGCGTCGCGGAACTCCACCTGCCGCGGTACCTTGTAGCCGGTGAGGTGCGCCCTGCAGTGCGCGATCACCGCCTCCGCGGTGACGCCCGGGTCCTTGCGCACGACCACCACCTTCACCGCCTCGCCCGTCTTCGCGTCCGGCACGCCCACGACCCCGCATTCGAGCACGCCCGCAAGGGTGGCCACCACGCTTTCGACCTCGTTCGGATAGACGTTGAAACCGGACACCAGAATCATGTCCTTCTTGCGGTCGGTGATCGTGAACCAGCCGTTGGCATCTATGTGGCCGATGTCGCCGGTCTTGAGCCAGCCGTCCTGCATCACCTTGGCGGTTTCCGCGGGGCTGTTCCAGTAGCCCTTCATCACCTGCGGTCCGCGCACGCAGATCTCGCCGGTGAACTTCTCGATGTCTCCTACACCGGTCCACGGCGGCAGCTCGGCGAATACCGCGTCGCGGATCGTGAGCTCGGTGGACGGGTACGGAATGCCGATCGTGCCGTTCCAGGGCGTTCCTATGGGATTGGCGCACGCGACCGGCGAGGCCTCGGTCAGTCCGTAGCCTTCGGTGATGCTGCATCCGGTCACCTGCTGCCAACGCTCGGCCACCGTCTTTTGCACCGCCGCGCCGCCGCCGATCACCGCCTTCAGCGAGGAAAAGTCGAGGCGGTCGAATCCGGTCGTATTGAGGAGCCCGTTGAACAGCGTATTGACGCCGGTCATGATGGTCCACTGCCACCGCCCGAGCTCCTTGACGAGGTCCGGCAGGTCGCGCGGGTTCGTGATCAGCACGTTGAGGCTGCCCCACTTCATGAACGAAAGCGTCGCGGTCAGGCAGAAGATGTGATAGAGCGGCAGCGGTGCGATGGCGATCTCGGTGCCTTCCTCGAAAATGAGCGACACCCACGCGCCGGTCTGCTCCATGTTCGCGAGGACGTTGCGGTGGGTGAGCATCGCGCCTTTCGACACGCCGGTGGTTCCGCCGGTGTACTGCAGGAAGGCGAGGTCCTCGAGCGTCACCTCGACCGGTTTCAGTGCCGCCGCTGCGCCGCGCGCCAGCGCGTCCCTGAACCCGATGGCGCGCTCGATACGCCACGCGGGCACCATCTTCTTCACCTTGCTGATGACGAAATTGACGATCCAGCGCTTCGGCGCCGGCAGCATGTCGCCAATCCGGGTGGTGATCACGTGCTGGACCGGCGTGTTTCCGATCACCTGCTGCAGGACGCTCGCGAAATTCTCGACAATGACGATGGCCCTGGCGCCGGAGTCCTTCAGCTGGTGCTCGAGCTCGCGCGGCGTGTACAACGGATTGACGTTCACCACGACCATGCCCGCGCGCAGGATGCCGAACAGCGCCACCGGGTATTGCAGCAGGTTCGGCATCATGACGGCGACGCGCTCACCCTTCGCCATGCCCGGCAAGCTCTGCAGGAAGGCCGCGAAGGCGCGCGACTGCCGCTCGAGCTCGGCGTAGGTCATCGTGCGGCCGAGATTGTGGAAAGCGGGTTTCGCCGCGAACTTGCCCGCAGTCTTCGCGAGCAGATCGGGGATGGAGCTGAAGCTGTCCGGGTCGATCTCCGCGGGCAATCCCACGGGATAGCTCTTGAGCCAGACCTTGTTCACCATGATTGTCCCTTGCCACCGCTCATCGATGGGCTCCAGCCCCGGCGTGCCCCGCGGCGATGCCTTGTATGCCCGCTCCCCGGCATCGGGATGGCCGGCCGCGTTGCGCGCGCACCCGAGCGATCAGCCGCGCTTCGTTGCCGAATGGCCACTCTCCTGCTGCGACGTGGCCGCCAGGAACTCGTCGACGAAGCGCGCCAGGTCGTCCCAGTCCGTGTACTCGCGATCGCGGGAGGTGTCGGCGTCGACCCCTTGATGCCTCGCGATCAACCGCATGATCAACCGCTTGAGATAGTCCTGCTCGGGGTGCCGCAGCGCACCGGCGACGTGGTGCGTGATGGCCGGCGTCCAGCCCGTCTGGCGGTAAAAGGCCTGCTCGATCGTCCGCTGTTCCTCCGCGCTCTGTCCATCCTGCAACAGCACCGCCAGGCTCACGCAGACGAACGCAGCCGGCAGGCCAGCGAGCCAGTCCCTGTTCTCCTTCACGAAGCGGAGCAGCGGTGCCTGGTACCTGCGCTGATGGATCGAACCGCACACGATCGCCGCCGAGTGGACCGGCTGGACCTGGGCAGCCGCCTCCGAGGCACTGTCCACGAGCTCGACCTTCACCCCGCGGTGCTTCAACGCGTCGGCGATGAACTCCGCGATCTTGCGGGTCTGGCCTTCGGTCGTGCCGTACACAACCAGTACCGACTTCATCGCGAGCCTCCCTCCCGGCGCGATTCACTCCGTGTCGAAGGCTGGGTCGGCGTGATGAACGCCACCACGCCCCTGACGGCCACGGATCGCGCCGCCTTCAGAATGCGCGTGCGTCCAGACGGCTGATCTGATCCGCGTCAATGATCGGCGCCGATGCCCCGGTGGCGCACCCCAATATCCGCATCGGCGAATCGTAGCACCGAGTTCACCCTCGTCAATCGATCGGGTCATGCCAATAGCGCCGTCCCGATGCGCGCGCGGACTCTGGATTGTCGACCGCACCCGACGCGAATGTGAAAGAGAGCGCACCAGTGCGATCGGTGCGATGCAGCAGTGCCCCGGCCCGCTCGTAACGCGCGACGACGTCGGCGCGCGGGTGGCCGAAGCGATTGCGGTAGCCGACCGTGAACACCGCGTGCCGCGGTGCGACGGCGTCGATGAACGATGGCGTCGAGGAGGTGCGGCTGCCGTGGTGCGGCACGACCAGCACCTCGGCGGGCAGGCGCTCGCGGCGGTCGACCACGAGCTCGACTTCGCTCGTCGCCTCGACGTCGCCGGCGACGAGGGCGCGCCCGCCCGGCGCCTCGATGCGGAGTACGCACGAGATGTCGTTGGACTTGCGATAGGCATCCGCGTAGTGCGGCAACGCGGGATGGAGCACCTCGAAGTGGACGCCATCCCACGTCCACCGCTGGCCGGCACGGCAGCGGAGATGCAGACCGCGCTTCTCGTGCTCCTCCACCGCCGGGTGGTCGGAGCCGAGCGACGTGAGCAGCAGGCCGACGGGCACCGCGGCCAGTACCGACATCGCGCCACCGGAGTGGTCCGTATCACGATGACTCACGATCATCGCGTCGAGGTGCCGTATGCCGGCCGCTCGCAGCCAGGGCACGACGATGCGCCCGCCCGCGTCGGCCATGCCGTTCCACGAGGGCCCCGTGTCGTAGAGCAGAGCGTGGCCCGCGGTACGCACGACGATCGCCGTGCCCTGGCCCACATCGAGCACCGTCATGCGGAACGTGCCCGGTGCCGGCGGTGCCGGCAGCACGACGAACAGCGGCGCGATCGCGAGCACGCCCAGTGCGCGTCCCGGCATGCCGCGCGGCGCGAGGCACCACAGGACGCCCGCGATGCCGAGTGCGGTTGCCCACCGCGAGGGCGCGTGCTGCGCCCACGCGGCGCCGGGCAACCGGGCCAGCGTCTCGAGTATCGCCATGAGCGGCGTGATCGACGCGTGAGCGAGCAGCCAGAGCGCGTCGATCGGGACGAACGCGGCGACGAGCGCGACGGGCACGATCGCGAATGTGACCACCGGTATCGCCACCGCGTTGGCCAGGGGGCCGATCAGCGAGACCTGCTGGAACAGCGCGAGCGAGAGCGGCACGAGGCCGAGCGTGATCGCCCACTGGGCGCGGGCGGCACTCGCGACCCTCGCGCGGCCGCGCGCGACGGCGCTCCCGCCGCGCGGCACGCGGCCGTGATCCCCGGCGTAGATCAGCAGGCCCACCGCAAAGAACGACAGCCAGAACCCGGGGGAGACTACCGCCCACGGGTCGATCGCAAGCACGACGACGAGCGCCCACAGCCAGACGACGAAGCCGGTGCCCGGACGCGCGAGCCACAGACCGAGCGTCGACACCGCGAGCATCGCGAGCGTGCGTTGCGCCGGCACCTCCGCACCCGCGAGCAGCACGTAGCCGAACGCCGCACCGAGGCCGAGCACGGCCGCCGCACGGCGCGCCGGAACACGCGACGTGAACCGCGTGCAGCGCCGCGCCAAACCGAACGCCGCGCCGCCGGCGAGCCACGCGAACACCGTGACATGCAGTCCGCTCACACTGATCAGATGTCCGGTACCGGTGCGGTTGAAGACGTTCCACTGGCGGTCGTCGAGGCCGGACTGATCGCCGATCGCAAGTGCGACGAGCACGGCGGCGTGGGGTGCGCCGGGAAGGGCAGCGGCGATGCGGTCGCGGATGCGTTCACGTGCGCGCTGCACGTGATCGAGCGGACGCCCGGCGAACGCGCTGACGCGCTCGCTGTGCTCGCCGATGCGGACGTAGCCCGTCGCGCGCAAGTTGCGTTCGAGGAGCCACGCCTCGAGGTCGAAAGCCCCGGGATTGACGTTGCCGTGAGGCCGCCGCAGGCGCACCGTCAGGTGCCAGCGCTCGCCTGCGCGAACCGCTGGAACCTCGACCCCGCGCTCGGCGTCGGGCCACCCCACCTGCCAGGCGAGCGATACACGCTGCGGCACCCGAGCCCCTGCGGCGTCGACGCGCTCGACGGCCAAGGCGAAGCGGACGCCGTTCGGCGTGCGTCGCGGCAGGTCGTCGACCACACCGACGAGTTGGAGATCCTCGCCTTCCCAGGCTGGTGGCAGGGCATCGGCGAGTCGCACCTCGGCGCGCCAGGCGGCGTAGCCGTGACCCACCAGTACACCGCCAGCCAGCACCGCGAGGACACCGGCCCACGCGGGTCGCAACAGACCGGACGCGCCGCGCGCCGGCACCCGCGTGATGGCAAGCCATCGCACCCGAAGTGACGACGACCCGGCGCGCAACAACCCGCCGACGACCACGCAAACGCCCCCGGCCACGAGCGGCCCCCAAGCGGGATCGGGCAGTTCGGCGCGCGTCTGCAGCCACGCGACGCCGAGCGCGAAGGCGGCGAGGAACGGCAGGACGAGGGGCATCGGCGTGGCACGAGCAACGTCGCCCGGACCGTAGTCGAGCGCGGTGCCCACGGTAGCGCGGGCACGTGCAGGCCTGCCATCCGCCGTGCGGACGAGAGCGGGGTCGGTACCGTAACCCGGTGCTAGACTCATTGGCACGTTCCGGCCATGACGCACACGCGCACACCGTTCGACTACGCGCTCGCCCGGCCACAGGACCAGTTGCGCGCGGCGATCACGCGCGCGACGCGCGTTCCCGAGGCCGACGCCGTGCGCGCGCTGCTGCCCCTCGCCACGCTGGGGAGCGAAGCGCGGCAACGCGCGCAGGCGCTGGCCCGCGACCTCGCCGGCAAGGTGCGCGCCGAGCGCCGTGATGCGACCGGCGCCGATGCGCTGATGCACGCGTTCGCCCTCTCGTCCGAGGAAGGCGTTGCGTTGATGTGCCTCGCCGAGGCGCTGCTGCGCATCCCCGATGCCGCCACGGCCGACGCGCTGATCCGCGACAAGATCGGCCATGGCGACTGGCGCGCTCACGCGGGCCTTTCGGATTCGATGTTCGTCAACGCCACGTGCTGGGCGCTGGTGGTCACCGGCAAGCTGGTCACGCCGATGCCCGATGCCAACGCGCTGTCGCGCGCGCTCTCCGGCGCACTCGCACGGGTGGGCGAACCGGCGGTGCGCGGCGCGATGCGCACCGCGATGCGCTTCCTCGGCGAGCAGTTCGTGCTCGGCGAGACGATGGAGGAAGCGCTCGAGCGTGCACGGCTGCGCGAGGCCGAGGGCTTTCGCTACTCCTACGATATGCTGGGCGAGGCCGCCCTCACGGCCGAGGACGCGCTGCGCTATCACGAGGCCTATGCCGCGGCGATGCACGCGATCGGCCGCTCCCCTCATCGGCGCGGCGTGGCCGACGGGCCCGGCCTCTCGGTGAAGCTGTCGGCGCTGCACCCGCGCTACGCGCGCGCCCAGCACGGGCGCGTGATGCGCGAACTGCTGCCGCGACTCGAGGCGCTCGCGGCGCTCGCGATGCACTACGACGTGGGCCTCGCGATCGACGCCGAGGAGTCCGATCGCCTCGACCTCTCGCTCGATGTGTTCGAGGGACTCGCGCGCAATCCCGCGCTTGCGTCCTGGACCGGGCTCGGCCTCGTCGTCCAGGCCTATCTCAAGCGTGCGCCGCAAGTAATCGACTGGACGCTCGCGCTGGCACGCGACGCACGGCGGCACCTGATGGTCCGGCTGGTCAAGGGCGCGTACTGGGACGGCGAGATCAAGCGCGCGCAGGTCGCCGGCCACGCGGACTACCCGGTCTTCACCCGCAAGGCGCACACGGACGTCGCCTATCTCGCCTGCGCCCGCAAGCTCCTCGACCGCCGCGACCTCGTCTTTCCGCAGTTCGCGACCCACAACGCCGCGACGCTGGCCGCCGTGCTCGAACTCGCCGGCAATCGCGAGGGTTTCGAGTTCCAGTGCCTGCACGGCATGGGCGAGTCGCTCTACGACCACGTCGTAGGACCGGGAACGCTGCGCCCGCCCTGCCGCATCTACGCGCCGATCGGCACCCACGAGACGCTCCTCGCCTACCTCGTGCGACGGCTGCTCGAGAACGGCGCGAACACCTCATTCGTCAACCAGGTGGTCGACGCGAGCATCGACCTCGATCGCCTGACGGAAGACCCGGTCGTCGCGGCCGCCGCGTTCGACGGCACGCCGCATCCGCGCGTCCCCCTGCCCTCCGCGCTCTACCCGGACCGTGCGAACTCGCGCGGGATCGACCTCGCCGACGAGCACGCGCTGGGCGAGCTGCAGCACGCGCTCGAGCGCGAGGCGATGCGCGTGTTCGTCGCAGCGCCGAAGGTCGTCGGGCGGCCCGGTGGCGAGGAGTCGCTCGCCCGCGCGGTGCGCTCGCCCGCGGACACGACGCGCGTCGTCGGCCACGTGGTCGAGGCGACGCGCGAGGACATCGATGCCGCCTTCGCCGCCGCGCTCGCCGAAGGTGCGGCATGGACACGCTCGCCCGGGGCCGAGCGCGCGGCCCTCCTCGAACGCGCCGCCGACCTGATCGAAGAGCGTCGCGCAGCGTTCATCCACCTCGCCGTGCGCGAGGCAGGCAAGACGATCGGCAACGCCATCGGCGAAGTGCGCGAGGCCGCGGACTTCTGCCGTTACTACGCGCGACAGATCCGAGAGCGGGCGCCCGCCGATGCGCTCGGCCCCGTGGTGGCGATCAGCCCGTGGAACTTCCCGCTCGCGATCTTCACCGGACAGGTGGCCGGCGCCCTCGCCGCCGGCAACCCGGTGCTCGCCAAGCCTGCCGAGCAGACGCCGCTCATCGCCCGCGAGGCGGTGCGTGCGCTGCACGACGCCGGCGTGCCGCGGGCGGCGCTGCAGTTCCTGCCCGGCACGGGGGACGCCGTCGGCGCCCTGCTCGTCGCCGATCCGCGCACCGCGGGCGTCGTGTTCACCGGCTCGACCGACGTCGCCACGCACATCCACCGCGCGCTCGCCGCGCGCGGCAACGTGCCGCTGGTCGCGGAGACCGGCGGCCAGAACGCGATGATCGTCGATGCCTCCGCCCTGCCCGAGCAGGTGGTGCAGGACGCCATCGCCTCGGCATTCGACAGCGCCGGGCAGCGCTGCTCGGCATTGCGCGTGCTGTGCCTGCAGCAGGAGATCGCCGACCGGGTGATCGGGATGCTCGCCGGCACGATGCGCGAGCTCGTCGTCGGCGACCCGGCCGATCTCGCGACCGACGTCGGACCGATCATCGACGCGACCGCCAAGGAGACGCTCACAGTTCACGTCGTGCGACTCGAGCGCGAGGCGAGGCGCATCGCCCGCGCTCCACTCGATCCCGCCACGGCGGCGCGTGGACATTTCCTCGCGCCCGCGGCGTTCGAGATCCCGTCGCTGTCGGTGCTGAAGGGCGAGGTGTTCGGCCCCGTGCTGCACGTGCTTCGCTACCGCGCGGGTGACGAAGAGGCGCTGGTCGACGCGCTGAACGACACGGGGTACGCGCTGACGCTCGGCATCCACAGCCGCATCGACGCGACGGTGCAACGGATCGTGGCGCGCACGCGCGCCGGCAACGTCTACGTGAATCGCAACATCGTCGGCGCCGTCGTCGGCGTGCAGCCGTTCGGCGGCGAGGGCCTCTCGGGAACAGGGCCGAAGGCCGGTGGCCCGCTATACGTGCCGCGCCTCACCCGCGACCCCGGCGACGTACCGCACGGGGCGCGCGATGCCGGCGGCGACGATCGCGGTATCGAGCTCCCCGGCCCCACCGGCGAGACCAATACTTGGCGTGTCGAGCCACGCGGCCGGCTCGTGGCCGTGGGCGGACGCGACAACTCCGAAGCGATCTGGCGCGCGCAGGCGGACGCCGCGCACGCCGCGGGTAACCGGGTGATCTTCGCGCCGAGCGCCGCCGGCTTCATCGCCGCCCGCCACGTCGCCTCGGGGTACTCGCACCCGAAGCCGCACATCGACGTGGTCTCGCCGAACGCCGACTGGTCGGCGCTGACGGATGTCGACGGCGTACTCGCAGCGGATTCCGCGACCGCCGCCGAGGCCAACCGACGGGTGGCCGCCCGCGTGGGACCCCGCCTGCCGGTGATCGAGCCTGCGGGCAATCCGCCGCGGTATCCGCCTGCCCGCCTCGTCGTCGAGCGGGTCGTCAGCGTGAACACCACCGCCGGCGGCGGCAACGCGTCGCTCGTCGCGGCGATGGACTGAGTGCGGCGGCCGCAGGCAAGGCCCGCAGGGCCCGTCGCCGCACGAAGGCACGCGGGCCGACTTGTGCCGTCCGGGTGCTGCGCGGACCGTTCAAGGAGGCCCGCCTGACGCGAGCTACCCGGGCTTCGGCCAGAGGATCATCTGCGTGCAGCGGAACAGCGCGATCGCCGCGCCGTCGGTCTTGCGCGTCACCGTCGCATCCCACACGTGCGTCGTGCGGCCGAGGTGCGCGGGCTTCGCAATGCAGGCGAGCGTGCCGTCGCGCGCGGTGCCGAGGAAGTTGGTCTTCAGCTCCACCGTGGTGAAATTGTCGGCACCTTCGGGCAGGTGGGCGATGCAGCCGTAGCCGCAGGCCGTGTCGGCGAGCGCGATCACGCTCGCCGCGTGCAGGAAGCCGTTGGGCGCAAGGAGTTCGGCACGGATGTCCAGCTCCGCGATCAGCATCATGTGCTCGACCGCCACGATGCGCAGGCCGATGAGCCCGGGCAAGCGCCCCTCGCCACGGCGGGTGAACTTCTCGACGGTGGTCCCCTCGCGCATGTCTCCTCCCTTGCCGAGGCCCGGTGCGCCCGGCAGCCGTTCAAAGATACGCGAGCATGCGCCCGCAGGCGATGACCCCGAGCCAGAAGGCGAGCGACAGCCCGCCGGCGAGCCTCATCGTCGCGGTAGGATCCACGTCGTCGGACGCGAGATCGCGCAACGGACCCATGTGCAGCACCGCCGCGTTGATCCCGCCGGCGAGGATCAGCCCCATCTTCAGCATGAACACCGGTTGCACGATGAACTCGGCGGCGTGCGCCGTGAACATCGCGAGTCCGCTGAGCGCAGCGATCAGGAAGCCCAGCAGCGTCCACGGTACCGCGTAGTGCGCCAGCGGCGCGATCGGCATGCGCCGGCCGAGGCCGAGCAGCCGCAGGTCGACCAGCGCGATCGAGCCGAACAGCAGCGCGAGGCCCCAGATGTGGATCGTCTCGGCGATCGGGTAGGCGTACAGCGCCTCGCGCATGAATTTGCCGAAGCCGGTCGCCTCGACCGTGTGCAGCGCGCTCGCCACGGCCGTGACGCGCTACCGCAGCTCGACGGTCTTGCCGGCCACGGTGATGCGCTCGGCGCGCATCTCCTCGGGGTGATTGCGGTTCGCGTAGCCGACCACCGTCACCGTCGTGCCGGGCTTCAGCATGTCGCGGGTGAGCCCGCGGTTGTCCATGCGCGACGGCGGCGCCAGCACCGCGGTCCAGGTCTTCCCCGGCGTGACCAGCTTCACGTAGCCGTGGGGGTGCTCGTATCCGAATTCACCGACCTGCCCGGTGAGCGTGAGCGTCTGGCTCGCGTCGTACTCGCTCCAGCCGTGGTGGGCGAGCGCGAGCGACGGGATGGCGAGCAGCGACAGGGCCGCGGCGAGGCGCTGCAACGCAAGGGTCTTCGACATGGGTGGGCTCCGGTCGGGGCGGGAACAGGATCGCGCAACGCGCATCCTAGCGCAGTGACGCCGCCATGCAACCCGGCGGCCGCTGGATGCTATGCGGGCCGCCCGGAGAGCTGACGGATGTCGGCGGCGAAGCCATCGACCGCCTCGGGGGTCGTATCCCAGGCGCACATGAAGCGGCAACCGGTGTCGCCGACGAACACGTAGAAGCGCCAACCCCTCGCCTGCAGGCCCTCGATCACGGCCTTCGGCAGATGCGCGAAGACGCCGTTGGCCTGCACGGGCGCGATCAGGAACACACCGGGGAGCCCGACGATCGCGTCCCGCAGCCTGCGCGCCATCGCGTTCGCGTGCGATGCATGGCGCAGCCACGCGCCGCTGTCGAGCATCGCGAGCCACGGCGCGCCCAGGAAGCGCATCTTCGACGCGAGCTGCCCGCCCTGCTTGCGCCGCCGTGCGAATTCGTCGGCGAGCGCACGGTCGAAGAACACGACCGCCTCGCAGAACGGCATGCCGTTCTTGGTGCCGCCCAGGGACAACACGTCCACCCCCGCTCGCCACGTGAGGTCCGCCGGCGCGCAACCCAGGGACGCGACCGCATTCGCGAAGCGCGCGCCGTCCATGTGCACCTTCATGCCGCGTTCGTGCGCGATCCCGGCAAGTGCGCGGACCTCGTCCGGCGTGTAGACCGTGCCGAGCTCGGTCGCCTGCGTGAGCGTGAGCGCGCGCGGGCGCGAGGCGTGCTCGTCGTGGGAGGTGACGGCGCGGGCGGCCACGGCGGCGGGGGTGAGCTTCGCCAATGGCGTGTCGACCGTGAGCAGCTTGGCGCCGCCGCTGAAGAACTCGGGTGCGCCACACTCGTCGACGTTGACGTGCGCGAACGCGTGGCAGACCGCGGCGTCGGTGCTGCGGCAGATCGAGGCGAGGGACAGCGAGTTCGCCGCTGTGCCGTTGAACACGAGATACACGGCCGCATCGGCGTCGAACGCGGCGCGGATCGCGTCGGCCGCCCGACGTGTCCAATCGTCCCCACCGTAAGCGACGACATGGCCGCGATTGGCCTCCGCGAGCGCGGCAAACGCCTCGGGCGTGATGCCGGCGTTGTTGTCACTCGCGAACTGCGGCGTGGCGGGATCGCGGGGGTCCATGCGGGCTCGTCCTATTCGTGCCCGAGCGAGCGGCGCAGCCGGCGCAGGCCCATCCAGAGGGCAAGCGCGATCAGTGGAATCGAGACTCCCACTGCGATGTCCGCGTCGAGTGGCAGGCCGAGCGAATTGCCCGCCTTGGCGAGATAGCCCACCAGCCCCGCCGAGTAATACGTGATCGCGGCCACCGACAGGCCCTCGACCGTCTGCTGCAGGCGCAACTGCAGCTTCGCCCGCCGGTCCATCGAGGCGAGCAGGTCCTGGTTCTGGCGCTCCTGCGTGATCTCGACGCGGGTGCGCAGCAGCTGGCTTGCGCGCGCGACGCGCGCGGAGAGCTCGTCCTGGCGGCTCGCTGCCGACTCGCACGTGGCCATCGCCGGTGCCAGGCGCCGGTCCATGAACTCCTCGATCATCTGCACGCGGGGCAGCCGTACTTCGCGCAGTTCGCCGATGCGCTGGCGCACCAGTCGGTAGTAGGCCGCGGCGGCGCCGAAGCGGTAGCGGCTCGCCGACTCGCTGCGCTCGACCTCGGCGGCGAGGCGCGTCAGGTCGTCGAGGAGCTGCGGCTCCTCGGCCGGCGCGACGTCGATCATGCGCTCGGTGATGCGGGCGAGACGCGACTCGGCAGCCGTGAGCGTCGCGCCCACTTCGCGCGCGAGCGGGAATGCGAGCAGCGCCATCATCCGGTACGTCTCGATCTCGAGCAGCCGCTGCACGTAGCGCCCGGCCTGCCGGTCGCCGAGCGAGTGGTCGAGCACGAGAAACCGGGAGCAGCCGTCGGCGCCGATGCGGAAGTCGGTGAAGACCGACGCCGCGCCGCCGCCGATGCGCGAGCCGACGACGGTCGTGTCGCCGAACCCCGCGACCACCGACGCGACCTCCTCCGGCTCGGCACGCCGGATGTCGACGCGTGCCGCGACGATCGTCGTGCCCGGCAATGCCGAGAGCCACTCGCGCGGCAGCACGTCGAGAGCACCCGCGTCCGGCGGCGCGTCCGTGGTCACCCGGCGGAAGAACGTGAGGCCGGTGAACTCGGTGTGGCGCTCCCATTTCACCCGCAGGGCGTTGCCCTCGAGCCAGGCGAAGGTCGCAGTCGCCGCGGGCGCCGCCACGCCGAGGAACGCCGCGAGCTCCGCGATGCTGCGCGCTTCCTGCGCCCGCGCCTCCGGAGCAACACGCAAGGCGAGGTGCGCGACGCGCTCCGGCGTGAGGATGCGCGCCGGAGGCCGCGCGTGCACCTCGTCGTGCAGGATGCGCCGCTGCGGATCGTCGGCCGGGAAAGCGCGCCCCCTGCCATACGCGACTCCGGGCGCGTCGGTCATCGTGCAGGGCACCCGATCGTGGTGGGAGCGCGCATCACAAGCGCTGTTCGAGCCATCCCTCGATCGAGCGCATCGCCTCGGGCAGCGCCGCCGGGTTGGTGCCGCCGGCCTGCGCCATGTCGGGACGACCGCCGCCCTTGCCGCCCACCTGCTGCGCGACGTGGTTGACGAGGTCGCCCGCCTTCACCTTGCCCGTCAGGTCCTTGGTCACGCCCGCGATCAGCGACACCTTGCCTTCGCTCACGCTCGCGAGCACCGCGACGCCGCTTTGCATGCGGTCCTTGATCTTGTCGAGCGTCTCGCGCATCACCGTGGCATCGGCGTTGTCGAGCACCAGCGCCAGCGCCTTCACGCCCTTCACGGTGCGGATGCCCGCACCGACGACCTCGTCGAGGCGGGCGAGCGCGAGTTGCCCACGCAGCCGCCCCACTTCCTTCTCGAGCGACTTCGCGTGCTCGGCGATCTGCGTAATGCGCGCCTCGATCTCGTTTGCGGGGACCTTGAGCGCGGCAGCGGCGGAGGCGAGCGTGGCCTCCTGCGCCTGCACGTACGCAAGTGCGCCCTTGCCGGTCGTGGCCTCGACGCGCCGGATGCCGGCCGCAACGCCGCCCTCGGCGAGGATCTTGAACAGGCCGATGTCTCCGGTGCGCGCGACGTGCGTGCCGCCGCACAGCTCTCGCGACGTGCCGATGTCGAGCACGCGCACCTCGTCGCCGTACTTCTCCCCGAACAGCATCATCGCGCCGACCTGCTGCGCCTCGGCGATCGGCATCACCCGCGCCTGCGCGGCCGCATTGTCGAGAATCTCGGCGTTGACGATCGCCTCGACGCGACGGATCTCGTCCTCGGTCATCGGCCCGTGGTGCGCGAAGTCGAAGCGCGTCTTGTCCGGATCGACCAGCGAGCCCTTCTGCTGCACGTGGGGCCCAAGCACCTCGCGCAGCGCCTTGTGCATCAGGTGCGTCGCCGAGTGGTTGCGCAACGTGCGGCCACGCGCGTCGAAGTCCACCTGCGCGGCGACGGTGTCGCCGACCTTGAGCTCGCCGGTCTTCACCTCGCCCATGTGGCCGTGGACGTCGGGCTGCACCTTCTGCGTGTCCTCGACCGCGAACAGCGTGAGGCAGGCGCCGCCCTTGGACAGCTCGCCGCGGTCGCCGACCTGGCCGCCCGACTCCGCGTAGAAGGGCGTCGAGTCGAGCACCACCACGCCGCGGTCGCCGGTGACCAGCGCATCGACCTTGACGCCGTCCTTGTACAGCGCGACGACGCGGCCCTCCTCGGACAGCGACTCGTAGCCGCGAAAGCGCGTCTTCGGGCCGTCGTAGGCGAGCGACTCACCCATCCGGAACTGCGAGGCGGCGCGCGCCCGCTCGCGCTGCACGTCCATCGCGCGGTCGAAGTCCGACTCGTCGACGGTGACATTGCGCTCGCGGCAGACGTCGGCCGTGAGGTCGTAGGGAAAGCCGAACGTGTCGTAAAGCGTGAACGCGGTCGCGCCGGGCAGCACCGTCTTGCCGGCCCTCTCGAGATCGGCGAGCGCGGCGTCGAGGATCTTCATGCCGTTGTCGAGGGTCTCGCCGAAGCGCTCCTCTTCCGCCTTCAGCACCTGCGCGACGCGGACCTTGTCGCGGCGCAGCTCCGGGTAAGCGTCGCCCATCTGCCGGTCGAGGTCCTCGACCAGCTTGTGGAAGAACGGCTGCTTCTGGCCGAGCTTGTGGCCGTGGCGGATCGCGCGGCGGACAATCCGGCGCAGCACGTAGCCGCGGCCGTCGCTCGACGGAATCACGCCGTCGACGACCAGGAACGCGCAGGCGCGAATGTGGTCGGCGATCACCCGCAGGCTCGGCGACAGCAGATCGGAGGCGCCAGTCTCGCGCACCGCGGCGCGAATCAGGTCCTGGAACAGGTCGATCTCGTAGTTGCTGTGGACGTGCTGCAGCACCGCTGCGAGCCGCTCGAGGCCCATGCCGGTGTCGACGCAGGGCTTCGGCAGAGGCGTCATCGTGAACGTGTCGCCCGACTTCTGCCGGTCGTACTGCATGAACACGAGGTTCCAGATCTCGATGTAGCGATCGCCGTCGGCCTCAGGTGAGCCGGGCGGGCCGCCCCACACCTGCGGGCCATGGTCGTAGAAGATCTCGGAGCACGGGCCGCAAGGCCCGGTGTCGGCCATCTGCCAGAAGTTGTCGGAGGCGTATTTCGCGCCCTTGTTGTCGCCGATACGCACGCACCGCTCGGGTGGCACGCCGATTTCCTTTGTCCAGATGTCGTAGGCCTCGTCGTCCTCGATGTAGACCGTGGTCCAGAGCCGTTCCTTGGGCAGCTTGTAGACGTCGGTCAGCAGTTCCCACGCGTAACGGATCGCGTCGCGCTTGAAGTAGTCGCCGAAGCTGAAGTTGCCGAGCATCTCGAAGAACGTGTGGTGGCGCGCGGTGTAGCCCACGTTCTCGAGGTCGTTGTGCTTGCCGCCTGCGCGAACGCTGCGCTGCGACGTGGTCGCACGCTGGTACGAACGCTTCTCGAGGCCGAGGAACACGTCCTTGAACTGCACCATCCCCGAGTTCACGAACAGCAGCGTCGGGTCGTTGGCCGGCACGAGCGACGACGACGCGACGTGCGCGTGCCCCTTGGCAACGAAGTAGTCGATGAACTGGCGGCGAATCTCGTTGGCGGTCATGCGGATTCCAGGGCGCGCGGGTTCGCGGAACGGCGGCGGGCCGGGCCAAAGCGGTGAAAAAACATGATTTTACGCGATGCGCGCGCGGGACCGTACCCCGCAGACCCGAACCGCGCGGACCACGGCAAGGTCGTCCGACCCGCGAGAGAGGTCAGGCGTCGTCGACCGGGGCCCCGGCTGCCCGCAGCACCCTGAACACGACGTTCGTCGCATAGCCGCGCGACACGAGAAAGCGTACCTGCCGGGCCTTCTGGCGCTCGTCCGCCGGCGCCTTGCCGAAGCGCCGCTGCCACAGCGCCAGCGCCTGCGCGAGCTCGTCCGCGCCATCGAGCGCGGCGAGCGCCTCCTTCGCCGCAGGCGCGGCGACACCCTTCTCGCGCAGCGCGTGGGCAATCGCGCGCTTCGAATAGCCGCCGGACTTCTGACGCACGACCGCCGAGGCGAAGCGGGCATCGGACAGGTAGCCCGCGCGCTCGAGCTCGTCGAGCACAGGATCGATCTCGCTTCGCAACGCGCCGGTCGCGGTGAGCCGCGCAGCGAGCTCCGCGCGCGAGTACTCGCGGCGCGCAAGCATGCCGACTGCACGCTGCTTCAGCGTGCGCGGCGGGCGCTCCTTGCGGCGCGACGATTCATTCATAGGGTCGAAGCATAGCCGGGGGCACGCCGAGCGCCGAACTGCTCAAGCCGGCACATCCGGCGACACCCGAAAAAAACGCACGCGCCCGCTCGATGCAGGCGCGTGCGGCATTCACGACAGGAGAAGGTGTACCCGGCCGTGCGGCGCGGACAGGCTTCAGCCGGGTGAGGCGCGCGATCAGTCTTCGGACGGCGGCTCGCCCCGCGCGCGCAGGTTGCCTGGCACCGGCACGCCGACGGTCTCGCGGATCTTCGCCTCGATCTCCTGCGCGGCCTCCGGGTGCTCCTTCAGGAACTCGCGGGCGTTGTCCTTGCCTTGGCCGATCTTCTCGCCCTTGTAGGCGTACCACGCGCCGGACTTCTCGACGATGCGATGGGTGACGCCGAGCTCGAGGATCTCGCCCTCGCGGGAGATGCCCTCGCCGTAGAGGATGTCGAACAGCGCCTCGCGGAACGGCGGCGCGACCTTGTTCTTGACGACCTTGACACGGGTCTCGTTGCCGATGACCTCGTCGCCCTTCTTGATCGCGCCGATGCGGCGGATGTCGAGGCGCACCGATGCGTAGAACTTGAGCGCGTTGCCGCCGGTGGTGGTCTCGGGGTTGCCGAACATCACGCCGATCTTCATGCGGATCTGGTTGATGAAGACCACCAGCACGTTGGCGCGCTTGATGTTGGCGGTGAGCTTGCGCAGTGCCTGGCTCATCAGCCGCGCCTGCAGGCCGGGGAGCTGGTCGCCCATCTCGCCTTCGATCTCGGCCTTGGGCACGAGCGCCGCCACCGAGTCGATGACGATGATGTCGACGCCGCCCGAGCGCACCAGCATGTCGGCGATCTCGAGCGCCTGCTCGCCGGTGTCGGGCTGGGAGATCAGGAGCTCGCCGACGTTGACACCCAGCTTGCCGGCGTAGACCGGGTCGAGCGCGTTCTCGGCGTCGATGTAGGCCGCGGTGCCGCCCGCCTTCTGCACCTCGGCGACGACCTGGAGGGACAGCGTGGTCTTGCCGGACGACTCGGGGCCGTAGATCTCGACGACGCGCCCGCGCGGCAGGCCGCCGACGCCGAGCGCGATGTCGAGGCCGAGCGAGCCGGTGGAGACGACCTGCAGGTCGTTCTGCACCTGGGACTCGCCCATCTTCATGATCGAGCCCTTGCCGAACTGCTTTTCGATCTGCGCGAGCGCGGCGGCGAGGGCCTTGGTCTTCTGGTCGTCCATGGCGGTGTGGTCGAGGGGCATCGTGGAAAACTCCGAATTGTCGCCCGAAGCGCGGTCGAGAGGTGCCGGGGCGAAGGTTCTGGGGCTCGTTGCGTCGAGGCTGTCGGCGGGTCGCGGTGCCGGTCCAGTGCGTGGCTCAGGTCAGGGGGAATCTTGTCATAGAACGATCGTTCGACGCAAGACATCCTTGGGCCTAGGCCGCACGGCTGATGGCGCCACCGCACGAGACGCAGGCTACGCGCCCGCAGGCTCAACAAATGAGCCACCCTTGCCCGGACCGTCGACGTGGTCCAGGATCACCGGACCGACCGGTTCGAGGGGCAGCACACCACTCCGGCCGCCCGGCCGGACCGTGTCAGCGGTCGCGCGCGCGCTGGAGCAGCCCCTCGAGCGCGAACGTCACGCTCGCCGCGCGCACCGCGGCCCGGTCGCCATCGAAGCGGCGCGTCGTCGCCGCGACCGCCCCGCCCTTCGCGGCCCACGCGAAGCACACGGTGCCGACAGGCTTCGCCGGCGTGCCGCCCGACGGCCCGGCGATCCCGGTCACGGCGGCGGCAACGTCCGCGCCGCTCTTCGCGAGCGCGCCCTCGGCCATGGCGCGCGCGGTCTCCTCCGACACGGCACCGTACGCGTCGAGCACCGACCCGGGCACGCCGAGCAGCGCGATCTTCGCGCCGTTCGAGTAGGTGACGAAACCGACATCGAACCAGTCCGAGCTGCCGGCGACGGACGTGATCGCCCCGGCGAGCAAGCCCCCGGTGCACGACTCGGCGACCGTGACGCGCCACCCGCGCGCGAGCAGCGCACGGCCCAGTTCGGCGGCAAGCGCGTGCGCAGGCTCGTCCGGTGGCATCGCGGTCGTCACGAGCACTCGTCGGGACGCGCCCGGTAGTGATAGCGGTAGCGCGTGTCGAACCCGAAGCGCCGGTAGATCGAGACTGCCGGTGCGTTCTGCTCGCCCACCTGCAGGAACGCGGTGCGCGCGCCGCGCTCCCAGGCCCGGGCGAGGAGCGTCCCCACGACCTCGGAGCCGATGCCCTGGCCACGCAGCGCGGGCTCGGTGACGATGTCGAACAGTCCCGCGACGTCGCCCTCGACGGACAACACCCCCGACGCCACCGGGCGGCCCTCCCGATACGCGACAACCGGCCGGATGTCGTGCGGCGACTGCGCGATCCGCTCGAGGTGCGCGGCGCGCTGCGATGGCGGTGAGCCGCGCATCGACCCGACCACGTCCACAAACGTCTCCGGCAGCGGCGCGGTCATCTCGAGGTCGGCGAGGTGCGGGCGCTCCGGCGGCATCTCGAGCGAGGTGGTCATCACCAGCGTGGGCTCGAACTCGACGTAGCCGCGCGCCGCGAGGGTGGCGTCGAGGCTCGCCGGATGCACGAACGGCGTGATGCGGAACAACGCCGGCAGCCCGTGGCGCGCATAGAGCGCCTCGCAGCGCCCGATCTTCTCGACCAGCGGCAGCGTCGAGCCGTAGAACGCGCTGACGCTGCGCGCCCGCTTGGCGCGGCCGGGCGACAGGAACACGAGCCAGCCGTCGTAGAGGAGCTGTCGGCGCGACTGCAGGTTGTTGAGACCGATCTCCTCGATGCGGCGCGGATCCATCGCGCTCACGCCGGCCACCCTGTGACGCGCTGGATCACCGCGAACACGACCAATGCCATGGCCGCGGCGACCAGGTCGTCGACCATCACGCCGATGCCGTTCTTGATGCGCGCGTCGAGCGCGCGGATCGGCGGCGGCTTCAGGATGTCGAAGAGCCGGAACAGCAGGAACGCGAGGGCGATCCTCGCGAGGTCCGTCCCGGTGAAGAACAGCATGAGCAGCATCGCTGCGATTTCGTCGATCACGATGCCGCCGTGATCGGCGACCCCGAGGTCGCGGCCGGTGCGGTCGGCCGCCCACGCGCCGCCCAGCACGAACAGCGCCACGACCAGCAGATAGCCGACGTCGGTGGTTTGCAGCCGCAACCAGTCGCCGAGCGGGAGCGCGAACAGCGTCCCGACGGTGCCGGGCGCCCACGGCGACATGCCGGAGCCGAACCCCAGCGCGATCATGTGCGCTGGATGCGCGGTGAAAAACTTGAAGGTGAGCGGAGGCGCGCTCATCGACCGACAGGCGTCCGTGTCAACGCGCTCACGCCCGCCCGCCCTGCTCCGCCGTCGGCGCCGCGAAGTGGTCGAAGGCACGCGGCAGCACGGCCAGCGCATCGCCGCTTTCGCCGCGCACGACGAGCCCCGTCCCGGGCGGCGTGACCTTGCCGATGCGGGTCAGCGGCA
>Ga0105106_10000718_pt1 | contig 23495 bp, 18 predicted proteins | sample PPLLaktember2015_5_FD_79109 | JGI IMG/M metagenome (GOLD analysis project Ga0105106, IMG submission 79109) | Freshwater sediment microbial communities from Prairie Pothole Lake near Jamestown, North Dakota, USA - PPLs Lake P8 Core (1) Depth... | ecosystem: Environmental > Aquatic > Freshwater >...
GGAGGAGCTGATTGAACTTGGAGCAGAGAATGTGCAGCCGGTAAACAGGGCAGTACTCTTTGAGGGCGATAAATACCTTTTATATAAAGCCAATTATTGTCTCAGAACCGCAATGTCGGTTCTTGTTCCGGTTGCTGAATTCCGCATACGCTCATCGGACGATCTTTATAATAACAGCCTGAGGATAAACTGGAAAGAGTATCTCGATCCTCAACATACATTTTCGATTGTTCCTGTTATTAATTCACCGGTTTTCCGCCACACCGGATATGCCGGTTTACGTCTTAAGGATGCAATTGCGGACTGGTTCCGCGAAAAATCGGGAAAACGTCCTTCAGTCGATACAATTGATCCCGATGTTGTGTTCAATCTGCACATTAGCAATGACCTGGTAACAATATCACTCGACTCTTCAGTTGTCCCGCTTTATAAAAGAGGATACAGGAAAGAACAGGGTCCTGCTCCGATAAATGAGATACTTGCTGCAGGAATTATTAAACTTTCAGGATGGAAAGGCGAAATTTCTTTATTGGATCCAATGTGCGGATCCGGAACCATAGCAATAGAGGCTGGTCTGATGGCCTCCGGAATTCCGCCGGGCAGTTTCAGGCAGTTTTACGGATTCCAGAGATGGAGGGATTACGACGAAGGTCTGCTTAACAGGGTAAGTGTGGAAAGTAAAATTAAAACCCATGTTCCGTCGATTAAAATATATGCAAGCGATATTTCAGAAGAGGCTGTTTCCATGACCCGGGCCAATGCCGTGTCAGCCGGTCTTTCAGATATCATCACCGTAAACAAAAGTGATTTCGGAGATCTTAAAGCTACAGATAATAAAGGCGTTATAATAATGAATCCTCCATACGGGCAAAGGATCAAAAGCACTGACAATGATATTTTATATGGACTAATCGGATCGACTCTCAAGCATAGTTACCCTGGTTATGAAGCCTGGATTATTTCATCAGATAAAGAATCACTTAAGCATATCGGATTAAAACCCGCCAAAAAAACTCTCCTTTATAACGGATCGCTCGAGTGCCTTCTTGTCAAATATGAGCTGTACCAGGGATCGAAGAGAGGTAAGTAAACAATCATCAAAAACACAATAACGTCATTCAGAGCGGAACGAAGTGAAGCGAGGAATCTCATTTTTAAAATGTAAAGCAATCTCTTACAAATTTTTACGTTTATCTTCATCAGTCCGGATTATGATCATTATATTGATGTAATAATTGGGAAGGCGTAAAAACTAATGGTAACATTTTTTATATATTTGTTGGCAGAATTTCTGATCCTATTAAAAAAGAAGCTTTCATGAGCTTTAATGTTGAGAGTTATTTTTCTGATGCAGCCATTGGCAGCCCGATCCTTTATTACAAGGGCAATATTGATTCGGACCTTATAAACAAGGTCCTGGATACGGTTGAGGGAAAGCTGATAAAGGTAAAAGAACATTCAAAGCTCCGGAAGAAAGTATATAATGTCCTGGTGGAAAGCCTTCAGAATCTTTACCATCATGTTGACAAAGTACCTCCGGATTTTGAGGACAGGATATCTGAAAGGTTTGGAATACTCTCAATAAACAAAGTGGAGAAGGGCTATAAGATTATGACTGGTAATTTCATCAGGACCGGCGATGTGGCACGGCTTGAAGAAAAGATCAGGAAGATCAACAGTTCGAGCCATGAGGAGATTACGGAGCTTTATAAATTCATCCTTAATCACCAGCGTATCTCATCTAAGGGGGGAGGAGGACTCGGGCTTGTGGATATGGCAAGGAAGACAGGGAATAAACTGGATTATCTTTTTAAGGAATATGATGATGACAATTCATTTTTCTATCTGAATGTACTGGTAAGCGAAAAAAACTGAAACAAACCTAAATATCACAAATATGGAACCTATCATTATTGAAGGAACACCAAAGACACCCACAATTAAATTTGACGCATCCCAAGGTGTATTCGAAATCAAAGGCCGTTCGATCCCTGAAAACTCTGTTGAATTTTACAAGCCCCTTGTTGACTGGCTTGACCTTTATAAGGAAGCTCCCCTTGGAAAAACCGTTGTCAACATCAAACTCGAGTATTTCAATACAAGCTCATCAAAATGCATTCTCGATGTCTTTAAAAAGCTTGAGTCCATCCACAAGGCAAAGCACGACGTTGAAGTCAACTGGTATTACGAGGAAGATGATGAAGATATGCTTGAGGCCGGAGAAGATTATGAATCAATAATCAGGGTGCCTTTCAAGATGATCGAGATCGTGGAGTAAAAAATCCGCCTGATCTTTCTTTAAGAATCTTTTATATCTGACTTATGGAGAGTGTCTTGATGACACTCTTTTTATTTTAATAGACTAAAATCCTTTTAACCACGGAGTTACACAGAGTTTTCACTGGGTTTCACGGAGTTTATTAACTAAAATACTCAGTGTTCTTTCTCCGTGCCAATCCGTATGAATCCATAGTTAAAACCCCGTATGAATCCATAGTTAAAACCCCGTGAGACACCGTGGTTAAAGATCCGTGAGACTCCGTGGTTAAATTCTTTCAAAATTTTCTCGTAGAAAAAGCTGAAAACTTAATACTTGCTTTCAGATCAGAAAGCGGGAATGGTTGTTCAATCTGTAACCTTCGGTCTTTTCTTCAGAAGCTTTTCACCTGAACTTAATATCTTCTTAAGAACCCTCAGGTACAGGAATACATACAGAACTGATGTCATAGCCCAGATTACAAGCACATTAACCACATATGTATCCACATTTAATCCAAAAACCTTCTTTGTCGGCGAATAGAAATGGGCCTTGATGAACCTGTTCGGCGGATCCATGTATACCGGATCAAGTTTCTGTATGAGCTCCCCTCCGAACTCAATCGTCTTCTGCTTTTCATTCTTTGATGTAACAAACTCCTCAAGCGAAACATTGAAATAATCGTTCCTTAGTTCCTGATAAGCCTCCTTGTTCTCCGATTCCATTTTTGTTATCAGGGCATCCTTGGCATCATTTGCTTCAATGTGCTGCCTTACATAATGTTTTCTGACCTCCTCAACATATGCAAGCGCCGAAGAAACTGTCTCAAGGGTTATCCTGTCGGAGCTCAGATCATCAGCCTTATCTAATCTGATCCCGGGAAGAAGGTTCATCTGTTTTTTTATTTCGTTGGAAACAAGCAAAAGATCCTTATCGAAATCCTCATCCCTTGATCCCTTCTTAAGGTCAAGCACGATCTTGTCGAGATTCCCTTTAAGCTTCGAGCACCAATAGTCCTTTCCGAACCTTGCCTCGCTCATTGTCTTGTCGAATGCATAAACTTTCTTTGCGAACTTATTGTCGGTAAATTGTTTGACTGCCAATGCTTCATAGCCCCACCTTGCGGTTACCATCTCACCGTAAAAGGGTATCGTTACGGGAGATGAAATATTCGGATTTAATTTTTCAAACTTTACAAGCACTCCACTCAGGATGATCTGTGGAATAATCAGGAATGGTATCAGGATATAAATTGTTACCACAGCCTTGAAGCTGTCGGATATCACCAGCCCCAGCACATTGGCTGATGCCCAGCAGGAAAACAGGACCAGCCAGTATTCGAATGTCATGCCTTTGATGCCAGTAATTGCGTTCCCTATTATTACAAATGTTAGCGCCTGGATCGCTGAAATCGCGAACTGAACAAATACCTTCGACATCAGGTAGCTGTTCCAGCTCAGATTAAGGAAAGCTTCCCGGCCAAGGATTTTCCTGTCTTTGAAAATCTCCTCGGCGCTTACGGTCAATCCCATGAAAAGGGCAACCACCACCGACATAAAAAGATAGATAGGTAGATTGCTGTTGTCAATCAAATGATATTCAGGGTTCCTGGCGCTTTCATCAAAATACCTTATAAGAAATGCAAGGAAGAAGGCAAGCAGAGGGGCTTCGAACAGTGTAATGAGAAGATATTGAATATCAGCAATTTTTGAAAGCACATCCCTTTTTGCATATGTGATGAACTGATTTAGCTTCCCGGGTGTTTTAAAATTAATTTCAGGAAGTTCTCCGCCCTTTTCAAGTTTTTCCTCTTTTTTCTCGGCTTCATATAGTTTCCGCCATTCGGGAGGTGAGATCCTCCTATTCTCAGTCGGTTTTCCGCTTTCAGTGAAAATCCTGGTTTCCACAATATTGAAGATCTGTTCAGGATTTACATTCCCGCAGACATAACATTCACTTTCGCTGTAGTTCGGTTGTCCTATCCTTTTCTTGAAGTATTCGATCGATTCGACCGGATTGCCATTATATATAAGGTATCCTCCCGTATCGAGAATGATAAGCTTGTCGAACATTTTGAATATATCGGAGGATGGCTGATGTATTACAACAAACAAAAGCTTTCCTTTCCGTGCCAGCTCTTTCAGGAGGTCGACGATGTTTTCAGAATCCCTCGATGAAAGCCCTGATGTTGGTTCATCCAGGAAAAGTATGGCAGGTTCCCTGATCAGTTCGAGCGAAATATTGAGCCGCTTGCGCTGTCCTCCGCTTATCTTTTTATCCAGAGGTGATCCTACCTTCATGTTCCTGATCTCATAAAGCCCCAGGTTTTTTAAAACGTTATCGACCCTTGCGGTGATCTCCTCTTCGGTGAGATTACCGAAACAGAGCTTCGCATTGAACCAGAGGTTGTTAAATACAGTGAGATCTTCTATCAGCAGGTCATCCTGAGATACAAAACCGATGAGTCCTTTTATCTTTTCCTTCTCCCTGTGAATGCTGATTCCGTTGATGAGAACCTCCCCGTCAGAAGGGGGATTGATGCCGTTGAGAACACTTAAAAGGGTAGATTTGCCTGCCCCGCTGGCTCCCATTATTCCAATCATCCTGCCAGATTCACCCTTGAACGACATGTGATGAATTCCAACCTCCCCGCTTTTAAACCTGTATTCCAGATTGTTCACTTCATACATCACCCTCGACGACTGGAATTCCTCCTTCAGGAACTGCATCGTAATATCCCAGTGGTAGATAGGGGATAAATTGTAACCTTTAATGGATGAACCCTGGCTGACAGGATAAACCTTATTCTCCTGAAGCAATTGCCTGTTCATCGATAACTCGCCCGAACGGGCGTATCTCATAAAGTAGATATTCACTGAGGGGACGTAGAGTATCCATATTTGTCCTTTCAGCTGATCCTTAAAGGCATGCTTGACATCGTTGCCCGGACCTTTCTTTTCTCCGGTTATCACAAGAAGGTTTTGTGATGAGGGAACATCCGTAAAAGGATTGAGGACAAACTTCTCAAGTATCTCATATTCTTCTCTCGAGATATTCAATCCTAATGCCAGCGTGTTTATAAATCCCCTCTCCAGCTTTGATACTTCAGAACTCCCTGACTTACAGAATTCAAGGACCTGGATGACAACAACGATTCTTTGCTCCTGGTCAAGCTGTCTCTCCTCGTTTATGTCGTTGCAAAGCTTGGTTATTCTTATGGCGATAGCTCCTTCACGCCGTTCAGGAGTGCTCTTTTCAAGTCTCTCCTGTGCTTCGGAGTAGGCCCTGCTGTATGCCGAAAGGTATTTATTGACAAGGTCCTGATTCAGATGATGACTGAGAAATGACTCCACAACGCCCCTTCTCTCAGCATCGTTCTGCTGAGGCTTGGCGATAAGTGCAAATAATTGCATCAGAGTTTCAATAATCTTCTCACTCATCTCGGAACAGAAATTATTGCCAGGGTAGCCGGAAGGTCGTTATTTACTAAACTATAAATGTTTACCCTGTTTTACTAATTTGATAAACACCGATTCCCGTCAATTATTGTTAATATATTAACAGATAAAAATAAATTCACCTTCTCCCATTCTCCCATTCTCCCTTTCTCCCTTTCTCCCTTTCTCCCTTTCTCCCTTTCTCCCTTTCTCCCTTTCACCTCTTTTTTTTCACCGAGAACCCGAACTTCCCGATAAACCTGCCCGTTTCGTAGTATTTCCCGTGAGAATAGCAGATCGGTTCTGCATCATAAAGCCTGAAAGCGCCTGATTTTTCGTCAATTAGTTCCTTGTCCGCATTTACTGCAACCACTTCCGAAATGAACATATGATGCGATCCGAGCTCTTTTATTTCCTTTACGATACACTCGATATTTACCGGCGATTCGTTTATCAGCGGGGCCCTGACAATTTCAGCCCTCCCCGGAGTCAGCCCCATTTCAGCAAATTTGTCGTGATCAGCTCCTGATTTCACACCGCACCAGTCGGTAGCAAATGCAAGGGCTTTTGTGGTGAGATTAATTACATATTCGCCGTTCCTTTTGATTATTTCATATGAATGCCTCGAAGGCCTTACTGAAATATAGCACATGGCCGGATCAGTGCAGATTGTCCCGGTCCATGATATTGTCAGAATATTGTATTCTTCGGGAGTTGCCCCGCAGCTAACCATCACCGCCGGAAGCGGATATATCATTGTTCCTGGTTTCCAGAGAATTTTGTCCATTTTGCCTTTTTTCCCAAATATACTTTTAAAACAGTAATTTAAAGTGATCTTACTAATTAGCTGGCGCCGATTTGTAATCGGTGCCTATAAGAAATGTTCACCTTTTTAGAATTACCCCCCAACCCCCCAGGGGGGGCTAAGAACAGGTGAGAAGCCAAAGTCCCCCTTTGGCTTGTCCTGACCAAAGCGTCAGGGTGACTTAGGGGTGGATTTCTTTGTCATATTGACATAACCCTTCTTCATTTCGATGCCAAAAAGTCAAATCCATCAAATGGCAAACAAATTGCAGAAGTAATGAGTTGCCCAGTGCCCAGTTTCCAGCACCTAGCACCCCGCACCCCGCAACTTTAACCATTATTAAAATTCTTAACACCTAGATAAATGAACCTGAATAATTTCACATTAAAAGCCCAGGAAGCTGTCCAGAAGGCTTTTAAGATCGCAGATTCAAAAGGACAGCAGGCCGTTGAATGCGCCCATCTGCTCCATGGCGTAATAAGCGAAGCCGAAGACATAACCGGCTGGCTCTTCGGCAAAATAGGCGTCAGCAGCGCTTCAGTACTGAAAGACATTGAAAAACTGCTCGATACATATCCCCGGGTTACAGGGGGCGAACCCTATCTTTCATCAGGGGCATCTGAAGCTTTGAGAAAAGCCAATGACAATGCTTCAAGGATGAAGGACAAATTTGTCACAACAGAACATATACTTATGGGTATCCTTGATACCTCCGACAAAGCTTCACAGATACTTAAGGATTACGGTGTTACATTGAAGGACATGAAATCGGCAGTCAATGAACTCAGGAAGGGTGCAACAGTTGAAAATCCTACTTCGGAGGAGACTTTTAACTCCCTGAACAGGTACGCAATAAACCTTAACGAAAGAGCCAGGACTGGCAAGCTTGATCCCGTTATAGGACGTGATGAGGAGATTAGGCGGATACTCCAGATCCTTACCCGCAGAACCAAGAATAATCCTGTAATGATTGGAGAGCCCGGTGTTGGAAAGACTGCAATTGCCGAAGGAATTGCCCACAGGATTACTAGAGGCGATGTTCCGGAAGACCTTAAGTCAAAGACAATATACTCACTCGATATGGGGGCGCTCATTGCCGGAGCAAAATACAAGGGGGAATTTGAGGAGCGGCTGAAATCGGTTGTCAATGAGGTCATCTCTTCAAACGGGGAGATCGTCCTTTTCATTGATGAGATCCATACCCTGGTGGGTGCCGGAAAATCAGAGGGCGCAATGGATGCAGCCAATATCCTTAAACCTGCTCTTGCAAGGGGTGAGCTCAGGGCTATAGGCGCCACAACACTCAATGAATATCAAAAGTATTTTGAAAAGGATAAGGCCCTCGAGCGGCGATTCCAGGTAGTAATTGTCGATGAGCCTGGAAGGGAAGATTCAATATCGATACTTCGCGGAATCAGGGAGAAATATGAAACCCATCACAAGGTAATAATCAGGGACGAAGCAATTATTGCAGCAGTTGACCTTTCAACCAGGTACATCACTGACCGGTTTTTACCCGACAAAGCTATAGACCTCATTGATGAGGCTGCTTCGAGGCTTCGCCTTCAGATGAACTCGGTGCCCGACGAGATCGATGAAGTGACAAGGGCAATCACAAGGCTGGAGATTGAAAGGGAGGCTATTAAAAGAGATGGTGATAAAGCAAAAGAACATTATATTTCTTCGGAACTTGCAGAACTTCAGGCTGAAAAGGACGGTCTGATGGCTGCCTGGAAGGGAGAAAAGGAAATTATCGAGAGAGTCCAGGAGAAAAAAGAGGAAGTTGAATCGCTCAGGTTTGAAGCAGATCAGGCTGAACGCAAAGGCGACTACGGAAGGGTGGCCGAGATTCGTTATGGTAAGATAATCGGTCTTGAAAAGGAAATCGAAGACCTGAAAAACCAGATCGGGCAGAAAAGAAGCAAGGGTTCCCTTGTCCAGGAAGAGGTGAGATCGGAGGACATTGCTGAAGTTGTCGCAAAATGGACGGGAATTCCAGTCTCCAGGATGCTTGAAAGTGAAAAGGAGAAGCTTTTAAGGCTCGAGGACGAACTGCATAAAAGGGTAGTTGGCCAGGAGGAAGCAATAACAGCTGTTTCTGATGCAGTAAGGAGATCAAGGGCAGGCCTTCAGGATTCGAAAAGGCCGGTCGGATCCTTTATCTTCCTTGGAACCACTGGTGTGGGTAAAACCGAGCTTGCAAGGGCTCTCGCTGAATTCCTCTTCAATGATGAGAACCTCCTCACGAGAATTGACATGTCAGAGTACCAGGAAAGACATTCTGTATCAAGGCTTATTGGCGCGCCTCCGGGATATATCGGCTATGAGGAAGGAGGGCAGCTTACCGAAGCTGTCAGACACAAGCCATATTCCGTCGTCTTGCTCGATGAGATCGAGAAGGCTCATCCCGACCTCTTCAATCTTCTTCTCCAGGTTCTTGATGACGGACGGCTTACCGATAACAAGGGAAGAACAATCAATTTCAGAAACGTGATTATAATCATGACATCAAACCTTGGTTCAGATATCATCAGGGACAGGATGGATAAATGGGATAACAAAATGTCTGAAAAAGAAGAGGAGTCGCTGAGAAAAGAATTATTCTCTCTCCTCAGAAGTTCGCTCCGGCCGGAATTTCTCAACAGGGTAGATGAGATCGTGATCTTCAAGCCTCTCAATCAGGCCCAGATAAGGGAAATTGTTGTTATCCAGTTAAACCATGTCAGAAAAGTCCTTGAGAACAACGACCTGAAGCTGGAGGTTTCAGATAGTGCCATCGACTGGCTTGCGGAACACGGTTATGATCCCCAGTCCGGTGCCCGGCCTGTTAAAAGGTTGATCCAGAAGGAAATCATTAACGAATTGTCAAAGGAAATTATATCGGGTAAAATCTTGAAACAAAGTACAGTTTCGGTTAACTTAGATAAGGATAGACTCGTATTTTCAAGTAAGTAACATCCCTTTCGCTGGCGCGAATTTGCAATTCGTGCCAGAAACGATTCTGACTAGCACGGATTACAAATCCGCGCTAGCGGTTAAGGATCATTCCGCTGGCGCGAATTTGCAATTCGTGCCTGTAACATTTTGAACTAGCACAGATTATAAATCCGCGCTAGCGACATGGTTTTCCTGACGCCTGACGCCCGTAGCCTGATGCCTTATTATCCCCTGAACGACCTAATACAGACATTCATGTCATCGAATATCTCGAATATCGTGTGCAGGTGCAGAGTGTGGAACAGCTCCGTGGCCCTTGGCTCGGGATTGACAAATTTAAGCATTCCGAAATTGTTCTTGGCGGCCTTGTGGAGGAAGAGGAAGCATGCAAACCCTGAACTGTCGATGTATTCAACCCCTTTAAGGTCAATTATTACCTTGGAATTCGGGTTATCAAACACCTTATTGACCCCGTCCCTGATTTCATCAATTGTGGTGGCATTTATCTTATTGACTGAGAAAGTAATAATGTCAATTTTATCCCTCTTTTCTATATTGATCATCTCAGTCATTATTAAAGATTTTTGACCAGCGAATCAAGCTCTTCCAAGGCACATTGTGTTTCATTCTCAAACCTTCGGATATATGACCCGTACTTCTCGCTGTTTTTTCCGGAAGCTGCCTGGATCTCAAATGTCTTTAGCATATTGGCAAGGCTGTCCATCCCCATGATCGCCACCGACGATTTAGCCTTGTGAGCCAGGTTACCAAGGGCAGTGTAATTATTTTCTTCAAACGAAACTTTTAAATCATGATTGAATTCGGCGACCTGGTCCCTGAACAAGCTGACCAGTTCCTTTAAAAGGGTAGTATCACCCCCGGCTACCATTTCAAGGTATTCGGTATTTATATACTTGTAATCCATTACTTAAAGCTCCAATTAACCTGTTTCATCAGATCAATGTATATAACAGATTTAAGACAATTTTATTTTACAGCGACCACAAATGGTTAATATCCTGTTGAATAATCCTTTTGATATAGTGAAATATATTTTATTTTTATCAGTTTATAAACCGGTTGCTGGTTGCCAGATGCTAGGTGCTGGTTAGTCAACAAACAAATCTAAGGGATGGTTATCCTTTTTGAGGGAGAAACGAGTAACCAGCAACCAGCAACAAGTAACAAGTAACATTAAAGTAATTCACTTATCTTCTCCATCGATGAAACACACAGTCTTTACAAAATTCCATGAGGCAGCTGGAGCCAAAATGGTCCCTTTTGCAGGCTTCAATATGCCGGTGGAATATACCGGGATAATTGAGGAACATATTGCAGTGCGTGAGGGGGTTGGCGTATTTGATGTCTCGCATATGGGCGAATTCTGGGTATCGGGTCCCTCAGCCCTTAAGTTCCTTCAGTATATTACGTCAAATGATGTTTCTACTCTCTGGGATGGGAAGGTTCAGTATTCATGTTTCCCCAACGGAAAGGGCGGGATTGTCGATGACCTGCTTGTCTACAGGTTCAGCAATGATAAATACCTTTTGGTTGTAAATGCAGCCAATATTGAAAAGGACTGGGACTGGTGCGTCTGGAATGCTGCCAAATTCGGCATTGAGCCCGGGAAAGACCTTATTAATGCATCGGATGATATCGCACAGCTTGCAATTCAGGGACCGCTTGCCCTTAAGGCAATGCAGAAGCTTACAAACGCTCCTGTATCGGGAATGGAATATTATTCATTCAGGATACTGGAATTCGCAGGAATAAAGGATGTTATCTTTTCCACAACCGGCTACACCGGCTCGGGAGGATGTGAAATATATGTCAGGAATGAAGAGGGCGTAAAACTATGGAATGCGGTTTTCGAGGCAGGAAAGGAGTTCAATATAAGACCGATAGGTCTCGGTGCCAGGGATACCCTCAGGCTTGAGATGGGATTCTGCCTTTATGGAAACGATATCAACGACACAACGTCGCCCATCGAAGCTGGACTTGGATGGATTACCAAATTTACTGACAGCAAGGATTTTATAGATAAAAAACTTCTTCTGAAACAGAAGGAGGAAGGTGTCGAAAGACGGCTAAAGGGATTTGTGATGATCGACCGCGGAATACCGCGTCAGCATTATGAGGTGGTCGATGCCAATGGTTCTATTATTGGCGAGGTTACCTCGGGTACAATGTCACCAATGATGAAACAGGGGATCGGTATGGCTTACCTCGCCAAAGGCTTCTGGAAAGCAGATACTGAAATATTCATAAGGATAAGAAACAAGGACCTTAAGGCAAAAGTGGTCAATCTGCCGTTTTACACTAAATGATAATAAGAAGGGATCTCGAAACCTGCTTTTCACCAGCGTTATATGAACCTGAAAGGCATTTTGGTTCGATAGTCGTGGTTATCGATATTCTCCGGGCCACATCAGCAATCTGTACGGCATTCGAGAATGGTGCAGAATCTATAATTCCGGTTGCAACAGTTCCCGAGGCAAGGGAATACAAGCAGAAAGGTTATCTGGTAGCCGCCGAAAGGGATGGTTATGTGCTTGATTTTGCCGATTTTGGCAATTCCCCTTTTAATTTCACTCCGGAAAAAGTGGCTGGTAAAACTATTGTTTACAGTACCACTAATGGAACAGGAATCATAAGGATTGCTTCCGGCGCCGTGTTTATAATCATTGGATCATTCCTCAATATCAGCGCTGTGGCATCCTGGATTGAACGACAGGAAAAGGATGTGGTCCTCTTCTGCTCTGGATGGAAGAACAGGTTCAATCTCGAGGATACTATCTGTGCCGGGGCTTTCGCGGAAAGGCTGCTTTCAACATCTCTTTACAATACCGTTTGCGACTCAACCCATGCTGCCCTCGACCTCTGGTCGCTGGCAAAAAATGATCCATTGGGATATATCGAAAAGGCCGCCCAAAGATCCCGTCTCAGGGATAAAAAGCTCGATGACTGTATCCCTTTCTGCCTTACAATGGATTATACCACTAAGATACCGGTGATAAGAGATGGCATATTGGTGAGCATGACTTCTTAACCACGGAGTTACACGGAGTTATCACGGAGTCACACAGTTGTATTGTAAAACATGGCTAATCTGAGATTAACTTTCCGGTCAGTCATGCAGCTTGCTTCACTAAAATCGAACTCCGTGATTTACTCTGTGTTACCCCGTGAAACGCCGTGGTTAAACAATACAATCTGCCCGGATTTTAGTCCTTAATTCTTGAAAAACTAAGCTTGCCAATCCTTAAAATTCCTTATTTTTGTATTAGCACCTTTTCGGATCAATCTAATTAATAACATAATCCTCTAATCATGAAAAAACATAATTTTTACGCCGGCCCTTCAATCCTGCCTCAGTACACAATCGACAAGACCATTGAAGGCATCAGGGATTTTGCAGGCTCTGGCCTGTCAGTACTTGAGATTTCTCATCGCAGCAAGGAATTCATTGCCTGCATGAACGACACAATTGCCCTTGTCAAAGAGCTTCTAGAGATCCCTTCCGGATACCAGGTCATATTCCTCGGAGGCGGCGCCAGCCTTCAGTTTACAATGGTCCCCATGAACATGATGAATAATAAGTCTGCCTATCTGAATACCGGCGAATGGGCAAGCAAAGCCCTTAAGGAGGCTAAACTGTATGGTGAAGTTGTTGAAGTGGCTTCCTCAAAGGAAACACTCTTCAATTATATTCCTAAAGACTATACCGTTCCCGCCGATGCCGACTATTTCCATATAACAACAAACAACACGATTTATGGTACCGAGCTGAAGAAAGATCCATCCGTAAGTGTCCCTCTGGTGGCTGACATGTCATCGGATATCTTCAGCCGCCCCGTCGATGTATCGAAATACTCGATTATTTATGCCGGCGCCCAGAAAAACCTTGCCCCCGCAGGGGTCACACTCATAATTATAAAGGAGGATGCACTTGGCAAAGTTGCACGCCAGATACCAACTATACTTGACTACCGCACTCATATAAAAGCGGAATCAATGTTCAATACACCTCCGGTTTTTGCCGTATTTGCCGCTCAACAGACACTTCGCTGGCTGAAGGACCTGGGAGGCGTTAAGGCTATTCAGAAGAAAAATATTGAAAAGGCAGGGATGCTATATGACGAGATCGACAGGAATAAGCTGTTTGTTCCTACAATCAAGGATCCGGAGGACAGATCGCTCATGAATATCTGCTTTATTATGGCCGACGGATACAAGGAACTCGAAAAGCCGTTTGCCGAATTTGCCAAATCAAGGGGGTTGCTTGGAATAGAAGGCCACCGTTCTGTCGGAGGATTCCGCGCTTCAACCTATAATGCTCTTCCTGTTGATAGCATTACGGCACTTATAGATGCAATGAAGGAGTTTGAAGCAAAAAGTTAAAAAATTGCTTCAGATACTTTTTAAGCAATATCACTTAATTCCTAAAATGATGTTGACATGAAGATACTTGTTGCAACGGAAAAACCCTTTGATCCGGCGGCAATAGAGCAGATCAGGGATGTCGTCCGGGAAGAGAACCATGAACTTATGATCCTCGAGAATTACAAAAGTGCGGAGGAATTCAAATCGGCCGTTGCCAATTCCGACGCCCTGATTGTCCGGAGCGATCTGGTCACGGCAGATATCCTCTCCGCTGCACGAAATCTAAAGATTGTGGTAAGAGCCGGAGCCGGTCACGACAATCTGGATCTTGATGCGTGCACTGTCCAAGGAGTTGTAGCAATGAATACCCCGGGACAGAATGCAAATGCTGTTGCCGAACTCGTTTTTGAAATGATGCTCTACCTGGCAAGAGGCGGCTTCACAGGTAACATCGGGACTGAACTCCGTGGAAAAACAATCGGTATTCATGCCTTTGGGAATGTTGGCAAATATGTTGCCGGAATAAGCAGGGGTTTCGGTATGTCAGTTTATGCATTTGACCCTTTTGTGGCTGATAAAGTGATAACAGCAGCAGGTGCAAAGGTGTGCAGCAAAGTGGAGGAGCTTTATTCATCGTGCCAGTATGTTTCGCTTCATTTGCCGGCAAACAGCAAAACAGCAGGTTCAATAAATTACAGCCTTCTGATTAATATGCCTGTCAATGCAGTCCTTGTCAACACCGCCCGAAAGGAGATAATCAACGAGGATGACCTCCTTCGGGTATTTGAGGAGCGACCCGATTTCCGGTACCTGTCGGATATTGAGCCCGATTGCAAATCTGTTTTTGAAGAAAAATACAAAGGCCGCTTCCTTTTTACTGGTAAAAAAATGGGTGCCCAGACAAAAGAAGCTAATATCAACGCAGGCATCGCTGCTGCAAGGCAGATTGTAGATTATTTTAAAACAGGAAACGAAAGGTTCAGGGTAAACAAAAGATAATAACCCGAAATAAATGGAAATATCCTGAAATAAGTTGAAATACATCGGTATACATTGGAATAAATAGAAAAAGATTAAATGGCTGAAGTAAAACCTTTCAGGGGATTGAGACCCCCACACGATATTGCCAGGGACCTGTCGTGCCTGCCTTATGATGTAATGAATACCGAAGAGGCAAGGAAAATGGCAGAAGGCAAGGAGTGCTCGCTTCTTCATATCACGAGATCCGAGATCGACCTTCATCCCGACACGGATGTTCATTGTGAGGATGTGTACGAAAAATCAGCCAGTAATTTTAAACTATGGAGGGAAAAAGGCTGGTTTGTTCAGGATCAGGAGCCTCATTTTTATATTTATGCACAAACAATGAAGGGACGGACCCAGTATGGGATTGTAGGATGTGCTTCTGTTGATGATTATCTGAATGGTGTCATCAGGAAACACGAACTTACGAGGCCCGATAAGGAACAGGACCGGATGACCCATGTGCGTGTAAACAATGCGAATATAGAACCTGTCTTTTTTGCATATCCTGCCGTTAAGGAAATTGACAAGATTGTATCCGATATAAGTGGAAAACAATCGCCTGAATATGACTTTACTGCCGAAGATGGCTTTGGCCACGCTTTCTGGGTTATAAGAGACCATAAAACCAATGACCTGATTGAAAAACTCTTCGTTGAAAAGGTGCCTTTTACCTATGTGGCCGACGGCCATCACAGGACCGCTGCAGCTGCCCTCGTGGGCAAGGAAAAGCGTGAAAATAATCCGGGTCATACGGGAAAGGAAGATTATAACTATTTCATGGCTGTCCATTTCCCTGATAACCAGTTGAGGATAATCGACTACAACAGGATCGTGAGGGATCTGAATGGGCTTTCGGAAGCGGAATTCCTCGAAAAAATTGAGAAGGGATTTGTCGTCAAAGAAAAAGGAGCTGCAATATATAAACCAAGAAAACTGCACAACCTCGGGATGTATATGAGCGGCAAATGGTACAGTCTTACCGCCCGGCCGGAAACCTTTGACGACAACGACCCGATCGGCGGCCTCGATGTCACTGTTCTTGCCAATGAGATACTCATCCCGGTCCTTGATATCCAGGACCTGCGGCGATCTAAACGGATCGATTTTGTTGGCGGAATACGAGGGCTCGGCGAACTCAAAAAGAGAGTCGACAGCGGTGAAATGAAAGTGGCATTTGCACTTTACCCGGTTTCGATGAAACAGCTGATAACCATAGCCGATTCGGGAAATATTATGCCCCCTAAAACCACCTGGTTCGAACCAAAATTAAGAAGCGGCCTTGTAATCCATCTTCTATAGCTCTGTGTAACTCTGTGCCTTCTCGGTGTAACTCTGTGTAAGTTCTTTATTTTTAGTTACACAACTTGTCCCGATCCATCGGGAGAGATCCACCGAGAATGCACAGAGGGCCACAGAGAAAAATTCATTAGAATGGCTGACATTACGTCAAATATAATACACCTGAAACAACAGATACCTCCATCTGTAAAGCTTGTGGCTGTATCCAAAACCAAAACCGAATCCGATATCCTCGAGGCATATAACTCAGGTCATAAGATCTTTGGTGAGAACCGGGTCCGTGAACTTGTTCAAAAGAAAGAAAACCTTCCTTCCGATATTGAATGGCACATGATCGGCCATCTTCAGGGCAACAAGGTGAAACAGATAGTTCCATTTATAAGCATGATCCACTCGGCCGACAGCTTCAGGCTGCTGAAAACCATCAATCATGAAGGCTCACTTATAAACAGGGTGGTCGACACCCTCCTGCAGATCCATATAGCTGAAGAGGAAACCAAATTCGGATTCAGCATTGATGAAATTCATGAAATGATAAGTTCGGAGGATTTCAGTAAACTTTATTTTGTCAGGATCTGCGGCGTAATGGGAATGGCCACATTTACTGACGATTCAGACAGGATCCGTAATGAATTCCGCTACCTGGCGCAATGTTTCAGCAATCTTAAAAGAGATTATTTTGCAGATAAACCTGAATTCAGGGAGATTTCAATGGGAATGTCAGGTGACTTTCAGATTGCAATCGGGGAGGGGAGTACAATAGTCAGGATAGGAAGTCTTATATTTGGAGAGAGAAATTAAATATTTGACCCCCTACCCGGCCTTCCCCCAGGGGGGAAGGAGCTTCACATTTCCCCCTTGGGGGAAATTAGAAAGGGGATATTTAACAACTGAATCTTTTAAATTTAACATAATAACCAGTATAATATGGAAAACCTTTCCACAAAATATCTCGGGCTCACCCTCACAAGCCCTCTGATCGTAAGCAGCAGCCGTCTCACCTCAACTCTCGGACAACTCAGGGAAGCTGAGGACAGCGGGGCAGGTGCAGTTGTCCTTAAATCCCTCTTTGAGGAACAGATCAATTACTATGTTCATTCGGCCTCGATATCATCCGATTATCCCGAGGCGGATGATTACCTGTCAAATTATATCCATGCAAACTCGGTCGACAACTACCTTGACCTTATTAGAAAAGCTAAAAGCAACCTCGGCATACCGGTCATCCCCAGCATTAACTGCTATACAGCGCGCGGGTGGACGGGATTCGCAAAGAAAATTGAGGAAGCCGGCGCAGACGCTATCGAAATAAATGTATTTTTCATGCCTGTCGACAGGAAAAAGTCCGCAGCCGAATCGGAGAAGCTCTATTTTGAGCTTATCGAAAGCCTGAAAAAATCAGTGAAGATCCCCATTGCCCTGAAAATTGGTTACAGGTTTTCAAATATCCTGTATATGATCGATCAGTTCTATAACCGTGGAATAGAGGGAGTTGTAATGTTTAACAGATTCTATGAACCCGATGTCGACATAAATAAGATGGAAATTATTCCTGCAGCGATATTCAGCCAGGAAAATGAACGGCGGTATGTTCTGAGATGGATAGGGATGGCAAGTGCCCAGGATATCAGGATTGATATTTCGGCTTCAACGGGCGTCCATTCCGGACAGGATGCCATAAAATACCTTCTTGCCGGAGCCCATACGGTTCAGGTCTGTTCAGTACTGTATAATAAAGGTATAGATTACCTTAAAACAATGAACCGGCAGATATCCGATTGGATGAATGCAAAGGAATTCAAAGGCATCGGTGATTTCAGAGGTAAGCTGAATTATGCAAACTATGAAAAACCGGGTGTCTTTGAAAGAACACAGTTCATGAAGTATTTCTCCTCCTTCGAATAAAATCAAATAAAAACTACCACTGAGATCCACTGAGAATCACAGAGTTCCACTGAGAACTGATTTCTGATCTCTGTGTTTCTCTGTGTCTTCTCTGTGTAGCTCTGTGTAAGTTCTTAAATTAGTTATTTGGATATTACTCAGTACAAATTACAGTATCTTATTCCAGAATGGAAATAAGTTCCAACGCGAGGGCCCTCTTTTCTCCTATGTTACCAGAAGCTCCTTCCCTGATCTGCTTTATCAAAGATACCTTCTGAGGACCTGTAAGGTTTTGCACCGAAGACTCTATCACTGTAAAGCATTCAATGGCAGTCATATAGTCGCCAGCAATGAACAGGTCAGCAAAATCCGCCGAATAACCCGAATAATTGAGTCCCGACTGCCAGCACGACGAAACCAGCATTCTCAATGTATCCGGCTTAATGTCCTTTTTGATCTCTTCAACAACCTCCCCGCATAGCGACTGCTCCTTCAGGTCGTTAAGGAAATCCGAAATAAGCCTTTTTACCGGAATGTTTCCGCTTTTATTGTAGTAAGCTACCAGCAATCCTATTGCCCCGCTGAAAGGAGTTTCATCCCTCAGGATCCTTATTGATTCGCTGATCTTAACAAAGTTGTCCCTGCTTAAAATATGTTCAAGTTCTTTGCGTTTATTTTGTGGGCTGATCATTTTTAATCGTTTCCTGCAAAGTTAGAAATACGATTGGATGGATTCAGCGGTTTTCAATAATAATATTATAGTATTACTTTTGATGTGTATCGGAAAATATTAATAAGAACTGAATCATGAATAAACACCTTAAAATCGGTAACAGTGTTCTTGCAGCTACACTCCTTCTGACATTATTCCTTGCCAGCTGCCGTTCGGGCGGCAGGGATGGGAGAAAGGTAGCAGACTCCCTCGCTACCCCCGGAACCAGTGCAGCAGTTTATGAGGATATCAAACAGGCTGAAAGGATCTTTTATACCCTTCCATCTCCCCTCGAATCAGCAATGCTTATTAAATCAGCAGGCGCCCTGTTTGATGATAATCTTCTGAACCCGATAGAAAACACAAGGAACTACAATACAAACAAAAGCATGGCCCTCAACCTGGGTGTTTACACCTGCGACCTGAGTTTTGCCAGCCTTTACGACCAGACACAACTGATTATCGATTACATGATCGCTGCCAAGAAGATGGCCGACGGCCTCGGCATTCTCGATGCAATTAATCAGGAAGATATCGACATGCTTGAGCAGAACATACACAACACTGATGTTATAATGGATATCGTATCCCAGACTTACCTTAATTCGAATTCATACCTCGAAGATAACGGCCAGCCTGCAGTTGCCGCAATGGTCCTTACAGGAGGCTGGCTCGAAGGTCTCTATATTTCGACCCAGCTGGTCGACATGAAGGATTTCAACGGTAACAAACTGGTTGGAAGGATCATTGACCAGAAACTTTCAATCGACATTCTGATCGACCTTCTTGAAACAAGCAAGGGACATCCTGCGATAGATGATCTTATTGCCCAGGTGACCAAGGTGAAGCTGATCTTCGACAAGATAACTCTCAAGACATCACCAATCAGACCCGAATACAATGAGGCAACAAATGTTACGGTTCTTAAATCGGAGGTCCAGGCTGACCTTACACCGGAAGTATTTAAGGAACTCTCCGCTGCCGTTGCAGAAATAAGAAGTAATTTGATAAAATAAACTGGTTGCTGGGTGCTGGTTACTGGTTACTGGTAAAGCAACGAGGAACGAGGAACGAGGAACAAGGAACCAGCAACATGAAATAAAATAACAAACATGAGAATATTAAAAAATGCTCCTGCCCTGATATTTTTGATAATTGTTTCAGCATCAAATGCCAATGGTCAGTGCAAGTCGTTTGCAAAAAGAACATGTCTTCCGGAACTGGGATCATACACACATGATGGAAATTATCATGCAACGGTTCTTTCAGAAGGGGAAGAGGCTGAACTCTACAAGACATTTTATTCCGATATGGAATACCGTTTGTCGATATGCGGCGATGAGGATTTACCGGGTGTCGAGTTCACGGTGATGGATGTCAACAGGAACATCCTGTTCTCAAGCAGGGAAGCCGGAAATGCAAAAACATGGGATTTTAAACTTCAGTCGAGCCAGCAGCTCAGGATTATTCTGAAGGTCATCTCATCCGGTCAGCATAGCGGTGTTCCGGCCAGCGGATGTGTGTCAATAATGTTCGGGTTCAAAATAAAACCATAGGAATTAAAAAACATACGGACCGGACATCGACGGTCGTGCCATTATTAACATCGTAGAGACGCCCAATTTGGGCGTCTCTACAATTTTTTGGGCGTCTCTACAAATTTAATGTCATTCCATGTCATTCCATGTCACTCCATGTCATTCCATGTCATTCCATTTCATTTCAGTTTATTCACCAGATATTTCCCTGTATATGATCCCTTGCATTTTGCCAGCGCCTCCGGCCTCCCCTCAAATACTACATATCCGCCATTTTCCCCGCCTTCAGGACCCAGATCGATTACCCAGTCGGAACACTTGATTACCTCCACATTATGTTCTATAAGTATCACCGAATGTCCATGATCTACAAGAGCATTTATTGATTTGAGCAGTTTATTGATATCATGGAAGTGAAGTCCGGTGGTCGGCTCATCAAAAATAAATAGTATATGTCCCGTATCTTTCTCCTGGCTTAGGAAATAAGCAAGCTTGACACGCTGGCTTTCCCCTCCCGACAATGTGCTTGACGACTGCCCCATTTTGATATACCCAAGTCCAACATCAGCCAGCGGTTTAAGCTTCTCAATTATCCTCTTCTCGCTTTTACCCGGATGACTTCCAAAAAAACCTATGGCTTCATCAATTGTCATCTCAAGCATGTCGTAGATGTTCTTTCCATGGTATCTGACATCAAGAATATCCCTCCTGAATCTCATGCCCTTGCAGTTCTCGCATGTAAGCTCGACATCGGCCATGAATTGCATCTCCACCCTTATAATACCCTCACCCTGGCACTCTTCACACCTGCCGCCCTCGATATTGAAAGAAAAATGCGAGGCTTTGAAATTATTCTGAACCGAAGCCTGCTGTTCGGCATAAAGCTTCCTGATCTCATCATACGCTTTCAGATATGTGACCGGATTTGACCTGCTCGACCGGCCAATCGGGTTCTGGTCAACCAGCTCGATTCCGGTAAGCCGCGATATATCCCCGCCAAGTTCCCTGAACTGACCCGGCTTAAGGTTATTCCCATTTATCCGGTTCGACAATGCGTTGTAAAGTATTTCCGTAACAAGACTTGATTTGCCGGATCCGCTTACACCGGTCACAGCCGTTATTGCATGCATGGGGAACTTTACATCTATGTTTTTCAGGTTGTTTTCCCTTGCCCCCATTATCTCAACAAAGCTGTTCCATTTCCTTCTTGCTGCAGGAACCATGACTGAAAGCCTGCCTGACAGATAACCCGACGTAAGCGACGGGTTTGATACTGTGTCATCAGCCATACCCTGGTAAACAACCTCGCCACCAAGCCTCCCTGCCTCGGGCCCCATATCGATTATTTCGTCAGCGGCTCTTATTATTTCTTCCTCATGCTCAACAACCAGCACCGAGTTGCCAAGGTCCCTCAGTTCCCTGAGCACATTGACCAGGAGATTAGTATCGCGCGGATGAAGGCCAATGCTTGGTTCATCAAGAATATACATCGAACCCACAAGGTTACTGCCGAGTGAAGTTGCCAGGTTAATCCTTTGCGATTCCCCTCCGGATAAGGATGAAGAGAGCCTGTTGAGATTCAGGTAGGGGAGACCGACATTTAGCAGGAATTTAAGCCTCTGCTTTATTTCCGTGAGAAGCCGCTCAGCGATCTTCATGTCTGCTCCGCACAGATCAATATCCGTGAAAAACATATACAGTTCCGATACCGGCATTGTGACCAGGTCCTGCATTGTCCGGCCGGCCACTCTTACATATGAGGTCTCCTTTTTAAGCCTGGTTCCCCTGCATTCCGGACAAACGGTCTTTCCGCGGTACCTGCTTAAAAGGACCCTGTATTGTATTTTATACTTCTTTTCCTCAAGGTGTTCAAAGAACCGGTTCAATCCGTAGAAATACCTGTTACCGGTCCAGATAACTTGTTTTTGTTCATCGGTAAGCTGGTACCAGGGTTTGTGAATCGGGAAACCAAAATTATCTGCGCCCGCAACAAGACGTTCCTTCCATTTTTTCATCGAATCGCCTTTCCAGCATGCAATTGCATCCTGATATACAGAAAGATTCTGATCAGGTATCACAAGGCGTTCATCAATACCGATGATCTTGCCATAACCTTCACACACCGGACATGCGCCGATCGGATTATTGAAGCTGAAAAAATACTCCGAAGGTTCCTCAAACTCAATGCCATCCTCTTCAAATTTTGTTGAGAAACTTTCGCGCTTAACTCCATTCTCCTCATGGATTACTGCCTGGCAATGCCCTTTCCCGGTCTGAAATGCTGTAGAGGCAGATTCGGCAGAACGGCTCAGGTTATCTGCATCATGGGTTATTATGATCCTGTCGATGACAATATTTATATTCTGACCAGGTTTGAATTCCTTTCCGGGTTTTGACTCGTCAATCCTAATAAGTTCACCGTCAGATTCAATCCGGCTGAAACCCTGTTTGACAAGAAATGAAAAGTATTCCGGTATTTTAATGCTTTCCGGGATTACTGCCGGCGACACAATTGTGACTTGTGTCCCTTCCGGCAATGTGGTCAGGAAGTTGACGAGATCGTCAGCGCTGTGTCTCTTTACCTCCCTGCCCGAAACAGGAGAGAATGTTTTGCCAGTCCTGGCGAACAGGAGCCTCATGTAATCGTAGATCTCGGTAGACGTACCTACTGTTGAACGGGGATTGCGCGTATTGACCCTTTGTTCAATTGCAATGGCAGGGGGGATCCCGTTAATGAAATCAACTTCAGGCTTGTTCATCCTTCCTAGGAACTGGCGGGCATAGGAAGAGAGGCTCTCAACATATCTCCGCTGCCCTTCCGCATATATGGTATCGAACGCAAGAGATGATTTCCCCGAGCCTGAGACACCTGTTATCACGATAAGCTTATTCCTGGGAATCCTCAGGCTTACATTTTTAAGATTATGTACCCTCGCTCCCTTTATTTCTATATAGCCGTCCATCACTTTTTCCGGGACCTGTTCCCGTTTTGAATTAATTTATTGAGGTAAAATTAAGAATTAACAGCAAAGATCGCAATCTCAGGTTAAACAGGGGATCTTACGCCCCTTCAGGGCTTATCATCATAAGGGAGACCTGGACCCCCAGTTGCACTCTAATCTTTATACACATCTTGCTGTGGTTTCCTAAACCTATGATCCAAATGCATTTAAATTCTTTTTTCTTTCTGACTTTATAAGTACTTTGTTAAGGATGA
>Ga0105106_10000720_pt1 | contig 23472 bp, 22 predicted proteins | sample PPLLaktember2015_5_FD_79109 | JGI IMG/M metagenome (GOLD analysis project Ga0105106, IMG submission 79109) | Freshwater sediment microbial communities from Prairie Pothole Lake near Jamestown, North Dakota, USA - PPLs Lake P8 Core (1) Depth... | ecosystem: Environmental > Aquatic > Freshwater >...
CGCCTGGACCATGCCTACCAGCGCGCCCACCGCCGCGCGGATTTCATGTATGCCGTGGTGGCTTTTTCGCTTTCCGGCGAGGATCAGGGCGCCCTTGAAACCCAACGCGCAACCTGGAACCTGCTACTGCGGGAGATTTCCCAGCGGCTACTCCAACACCTGCGCCCAACCGATACCCTCACCCGGCTGTCGGGTTGGAAATACGCTTTACTTCTGGAGGAGCTAAAAGCCAAGGAAGATATCCAAATCATCAGCCACCGCCTGCAAGCCATATTGATGGCCCCATTCGAGATCGAAGGCAAGCGTTATTTATTCGATATTTGTTTTGGCGGAGCGGTATATGATCGCCGGTTGCCGCGCCCAAGGGATTTATTAGAAATCGCCGAACGCGTCCTGGAACAATCCAAAGCGCAAGGTAAAATGAGCATTACGATTATAGATCAGAGCCCCGTCACCCCTGCGTAAATATATTTTAAGATCCATCTAAATAATTATTGGACTTACGCAGTTGGAAGGGGAAAGGGGTGTGTAGGCGGGCTACGACCGCTTACACACCTCCTTTTTTCTCCAGGCGCGTACATTCTATATTAATCGCGAGTATGAGATTAGATATTTTGCTGGAATTCTGCGTAAATTCTTCGCACCTTCTTCATACCTTCTTCATATTTGTGCGTTAAACTACAATCAGATTGAATTCCGATTACCTGTCTCAAGAGTTTAGATTACCTTAGGAGTATAAAAATGAAGAAACTGATCGTAATTGGCGCGTTCGTAATGGTCGCAGTGCTCGCACTCGGAGCAGCGGGTTTTGCCTACGCCCAAACACTGACGCCCGATAATCCTGAAACACCATATGGACCAGGAATGATGGGTCGCTGGAGTGAGCAAGAGAATTTTGGTACTGGCATGATGAGCCGTGGCAACGGGCGCGGGTTTGGACGCGGCATGATGGGGCGCAACGCTCAAGACGGTTCCGGCCTGCTGCACACCTACATGGTGGACGCTTTCGCCCAAGCTCTCGGAACGACCTCCGAGGATCTGCAGGCTCAGCTCGACGCGGGCGAAACCATGTGGACGGTCGCCCAAGCCCAGGGGTTGAGTGTGGAAGAGTTCACCACCTTGATGGTCACCGCACGAACCAGCGCGCTCAACCAGGCAGTAGCCGATGGTGTCCTCACCCAGGAGCAGGCTGATTGGATGATCCAGCGTATGCAGCAGCGACAAGGCGGAGGATTTGGCCCCGGCAATTGCCCCATGGGCGACGGGTACGGTCCTGCTGCGACTGGACAGTCCAGCTAACCGGTTCATATAGGCATACCAACCTAGTAATGGGGTGTTTTGGGCGGGCATCACCCACCTAAGACACCCCACACTGCTTTAAAAACGGCTGTATAATCACCCTATGGCAACAATCCTGATTATCGAAGACCAAATTGAGCTGGTTAAGGTGCTGCGTTCATACCTGGAGCAAGCCGGTTTTAGCGTGCTTTCTGCGGAACGCGGCGATACCGGTCTCTCGACCTGGGAGCATAGACGCCCCGACCTGGTCATCCTGGACCTCAATCTCCCTGGAATGGACGGCCTGGATGTGGCGCGCGAGATCCGTCGCAAGGCAGCCACACCTATCATCATGCTCACGGCCCGGGTGGAAGAAACGGATCAATTGATCGGTCTGGAGATGGGAGCTGATGATTACATCCCTAAGCCTTTTTCACCGCGCGTGGTAGTTGCCCGAGTGCGCGCCCTGCTGCGCCGTACGTCCGCCCCACCGGCGCCCTCCAGCGTGGTTCGCGTGGCAGACCTGGAAATCGACCTGGATGGGCATACGGTGCTGCGCGCCGGGCATACCATTGACCTGACACCCACCGAATTCAACCTGCTGGCTGTGTTGGCTGCCCAACCCGGGCGCGCTTTCACCCGTCTGCAACTGCTAGAATCTGCCCTGGGAACGGCTTATGAAGGCTATGATCGCACCATCGATGCCCATATCAAAAATTTACGCTCCAAGCTCGAATCGAATCCTCGCAAGCCGCGCTATATCGAAACCGTCTTTGGGATCGGCTATCGCTTCATAAAAGGGTGAGAGATTTCATATCGCACTCCCTGATCCCCTACCCCTTGTCCCTTATCCACTGAGACTTTACCCTTATGCGTTTACGCTTGATTCTATCTTTTGCTTTGATCGTGCTGGTCGCCGTGGTCGGTGTGGCTTTGATCGCCCGCCAGAGCGCCGCGGGTGAGGTGCGCGCTTTTATGTTTCGCGGCGGAATGAATGGGCTGGAAGAGCTCGTCGAAAACCTGGAAGAATATTACGAAGAGGAGAGTAGTTGGTCAGGAGTCGAAAACCTGTTTGCAATACCTGCTCACGGGCAGGGGATGGGGCAAGGAATGGGCCAGGGGATGGGCGCGATGATGAACCAGCGCTTGATCCTGGCAGATGCCAGAGGCGCGGTAATAGTCGATACCAGCGGCGAGACTACCGGCGCGCTGCTGGATAGCAGACAGTTGCAGGAAGCCCTTGAGCTCGAGGAAAGCGGCGATACGATTGGCTACTTGATCACAGATGACGGGCTCAGGTATTCGCGCAGCGACGAAACCCTGCTGGTCAGCCGCCTCAGCAACGCCGCTCTGTCTGCCGGGCTGATCGCCGGTGGGATTTCGCTCCTGCTGGCGTTATTCCTTGCCTATGGTCTCCTGCGTCCGGTGCGGGAGCTCAATCATGCCGCCCAGCAGATGGCAAGAGGCGACTTAACCCAACGCGTACGAGCGCGCGGCAATGACGAGCTGGCAGAATTGGGGCGCAGTTTCAACCATATGGCCGAATCCTTACAGCGCGCCGAAGAAAGCCGGCGCGCCATGACCGCCGATATCGCCCACGAGCTGCGTAATCCTCTGGCAGTCCAACGCGCGAATTTGGAAGCGCTGCAAGACGGCATTTATCCCCCATCACCCGAAAACCTGGGCGCCATACTCGAACAAAACCAGATGCTCACCCGGTTGGTGAACGATTTACGCACCCTGGCATTAGCGGATGCTGGACAATTGGATCTGGAAATCGTACCCACCGATTTTGCGGGCCTGGTCAAGCGTGTGGTGGATCGATCGAACTCGCAAGCTGCCGCCGAACAGGTCCAGTTAGTCCTGGAGCCTGATCCGGGTAGCGCTGACCCGCTTCTGCTTTCGCTCGACCCGCTGCGTACGGAGCAGATTCTAGGAAACGTGATCTCCAATGCCCTGCGTTATACCCCTTCAGGAGGGCAGGTGCGCCTGGCGATTCATAAAGTCCCTGGGGTCGTCCAGCTCAACGTGCATGATAGCGGTCCTGGTATTCCGCCGCAATCTCTTCCCTATGTATTTGACCGCTTTTACCGCGCCGATAAATCGCGCAGCCGCGCCGAAGGGGGCAGTGGTCTTGGACTGGCGATTGCCCGCCAGCTCGCCCAGGCGCAGGGCGGGGATTTGAGCGCTGCCAACCACCCACAGGGCGGGGCTGTACTGACCCTTACGTTGCCAACATGAAATCCAACAATGTAACCCGCCTGCTGGATCAACGGAAAATCCTTTACACAGCTTTCGAGCTTCCGCCCGAAAAGTTGGGCGCATTGGAAGCAGCTCAGCATTTGGGGGTTCCACCCGGTTTGATGTTCAAGACCATCGTGGTCGTGCGTGAGGGTCGAGGCAAGCCCATCCTGGCTGTGGTTCCCGGCGATAAAGAGGTTGATCTGAAAGCCCTGGCAAGCGCCCTCGGCGAGAAAAAAGTCTCTTTACCCACCGAGCGCCAGGCCGAACGCCTGACTGGCCTGCAAGCTGGGGGCATCTCACCCCTGGCATTGATCAACCGCGGCTTTCAAGTGCTGATCGATGCCAGCGCCCAGACCCTGCCCGACTTTTATATCTCCGGCGGGCAGCGCGGGCTGGATATCCGCCTGGCGCCCCAGTCGGTTGCCAGCCTGTGCGCGGCGCAATTCGCTCCAATCAGCCGTTAAAACTATAAATAATCTGTCAAAACAAGCTCGAATCGCTTGCCCTGTAGGAGTTTTTTCCCTATAATTGAGCAGGTTCATCTATTTTGGATCCGGCAGTCTGAGATCAAAGCAGGCTGTCTCATCGATGCCAGACGCAGTTCCATCGTCAAATCCTTCATCCGAATAATAAGGAGGTGAGGCAACCAGCAATCCCTGGCTGAATCAGCGCATACCTATCGGCTGTTTGATGAACGATCAAATTATCCTGAAGGAGAGAAACTCATGTCCCGTAAGTTCATTCCCGTTTTCGTTTTACTGATCATTCTGGCGATGGTTATGGCTGCCTGTGGAGGACAGAAAGCCGCAACCCCTGCTGCCAGCAGCGGCGATTCCGGCGTTGCCCAGGAGCCTGTGATCCAGACCGTGGAAGTGGTGAAAACCGTCGTAGTCACCGTGGAAGTTCCCGCTGCAGGAGCTGAACAGCCCGCTGCGCCGCCCGCCCCCACGGGCTACGGCGCGATAGTCCAGCGTATTAAAGATCGGGGTAAGCTCATCTGCGGAGGGCGCACCGATCTGGCAGGTTTTGGCGTATTAGATGCCAATGGACGCAACGTCGGTTTTGATATTGATCTTTGTCGGGCGATTGCTGCAGCCCTGCTGGATGATCCCGAAGCCGTAGAAGTGGTCGCGGTCAGCGCTGCTGAGCGGGGTCCAGCTTTGCAGAATGGTGAAGTGGATATCCTGTCTCGCAACGCCACCTGGACCAGCAGCCGCGATGCCCAATGGGGCAACTTTACCTGGATCTGGTTCTACGATGGGCAAGGCTTCATGGTGCCCGCCGCCAGCGGTATCACATCCATTGAGCAGTTGGACGGCGCTACGATTTGTGTGACCAGCGGCACCACCACCGAGCTTAACCTGGCGGATGCCTTCCGCCAGCGGAACCTGGAGTTCACGCCGGTGACGTTCGAAGACACTAACACAGTTTACGGCACATATCAGGAAGGTCGTTGTGACGCCGTCACCAGCGATAAATCCCAGCTCGCTGCGTTGCGTAGCGGTTTCGCAGATCCAACCGCGCATACCATTTTGGATGTGACCATCTCCAAAGAGCCGCTCACCCCGGCTGTTCCAGCGGGGGATGATCAATGGTTTGACATCGTAAAAGTGGTCATTTGGGGTCTGATCAATGCTGAGGAGCTGGGAGTCACCCAGGCCAATGTCGCCGATATGGGCAGCAGCGCCAACATTCAAGTGCGGCGCTTGCTGGGCACCGAAGGTGAATGGGGTCAGGCTGACCTGGGACTGCCGGTGGATGCCATCGCCAAAGCCATCCAGGCGGTGGGCAATTACGGCGAGATTTACGATCGCCACATCGGCCCCGATGGGTTGAATATCCCGCGCGGGCCTAACAGTCTTTGGACTGAAGGCGGCTTGATCTATGCGCCTTCTCTCCAGTAAGCCTGCATTTTGAAACCTCGCGGAGGGGCAATGCCCCTCCGCGCCTCCCTATTCGTGACCCCCGAGCCTTTGCCTATGCGTTCGAGCCAGTTGGGAGAAACGCCGCCATTTTGGCGCGATGAGCGCGTGCTGCGCATCGCTGCCCAGCTTCTATCGGCTGCCCTGATGATCCTGGCTTTATATTGGGCAGTCGATAATGTGCGTACCGCTGCCCAGCAGCGCGGGCTTTCGCTGGGTTTCGCTTTCCTAAAGGAATCGGCGGGCTTCCCCATCGGCGAATCCGACATCCCATACGACCCATCCGATTCCTTCGCTTATGCGTTCTGGGTAGGTGTGGTCAATACGCTGAAAGTGGCGGGCATTGGAGTGCTCTTTGCTACTCTATTAGGTACCCTGGTCGGCCTTGCGCGCCTCTCCAGCAACTGGCTGGTCAGTCGTATCGCGGTAGCATTCATTGAGTTCCATCGCAACATCCCACTGTTAGTCTTGCTGCTTTTGTGGTACCGGGGTGTATTCACCAAGCTGCCACGAGTTCAAGAGAGTATTGTTTGGCCTGGACCGATCTATTTGAGCCAGCGAGGTTTGTACATGGCCTGGCCGCGCCTCACGTCTGAAAGCGCACCCTTTCTGGTCTCGGCTGGGGTAGGTGTGATCCTGGCAATCCTTGTCTTTGCCTGGCTGCGACGATTGCGCGAGACGAGTGGGCGACCCACCTATTTTGGAGCAGCCAGCCTGGGCGTCCTGGTGATCTGTTTAGGAGCAGGTTGGTTTTTAACCGGGGGCAATGCCTTTCAGGCTGATATCCCCGTATTGGGCGGTTTCAACTTCAAGGGCGGATTACATCAGACACCTGAATTCGCCGCACTTCTGGTTGGGCTGGTGACCTATACTGCGGCCTTTATCGCTGAAGTTGTCCGGGCAGGCATCCAGGCTGTAAGCCGGGGACAATTGGAGGCCGCCCGCGCCCTGGGATTGGACTACAGCCAGCTCCTCGGCCTGGTGATCATGCCCCAGGCGCTGCGTGTGATCATCCCCCCACTGATCAGCCAATACCTCAACCTGGTCAAGAACTCTTCCCTGGCGATCTTCATTGGTTATCCGGAATTATTCTTCATCGGTAAAACTACCATTAACCAGGCAGGACGCGCAGTACAGGTATTTGTGTTGATTATGGTAGTGTACCTGGCAATCAGCCTGGTAACCTCGTTGGTATTGAATCTATATAATCGCCGCATCCAATTGGTGGAGAGATAGGTATGGCTTCGATATACCAGGAGATACGCCCCCCTGAGCCGCCCGGCCCGCTGACGTGGATCCGGAAAAACCTGTTTAATAACTGGTATAACAGCCTGCTCAGTTTGGGTTCACTGGCTTTGATCGTCGTCACCCTGGTCGCGGTGCTGCGCTGGATTTTTATCACTGCTGATTGGCGTCCGGTCGCCGATAATTTGATGCTATACCTGGTAGGCCAATACCCGCGCGAGGAGTTGTGGCGTATCGGTGTGATTGTCAGCATGCTCTCACTCCTGCTGGGTGTGAGCTGGCGCATCTGGGGAGGCGTGATGCGCACCCTGGCATTCACTTATGCCATCTTCCTGTTGGTCGTGGCGCTTTGGCCATCCAGCCTCGAATCATTTGCCCTGCAGGCGCGGGCTGCTATGTTTGCCAACCTGGGGGTGATACTGGTCGGCTTTCTGCTTGGCAGCTCTCACAGGTTGCGCGGGTCCCATGTTTTGATTGGCTGGCTGGTTTCTTTAGCTGCTATGTTAGTGCTTTTGAGCGGATTGCCGGGCAGCCAGAGCCTGGCGCCGGTGCCCACCGGATCATGGGGCGGGCTGCTGGTGACTTTGTTGCTGGCTGTGGGCGGCATCGTCATATCCTTCCCATTTGGGGTGCTGCTGGCGTTGGGCAGGCGCTCCGCGCTGCCGGTGGTCAGCGCGATTAGCACCCTTTTCATCGAAGTCATTCGCGGGGTGCCGCTGATTGGCCTGCTCTTCATGTCCTCTCTGATCCTGCCACTCTTCTTGCCGCCCGAAGTGCGCATCGACCGCCTGCTGCGCGCCTTGATCGGTATGACCGTTTTCAGCGCGGCCTACATGGCTGAAAACGTGCGCGGCGGTCTGGCGGCAGTCCCGAATGGTCAGGTGGAAGCTGCCCGAGCCCTGGGATTGAGCAACTTGAACATCACCACACTGATCGTGCTGCCACAAGCACTGAGAGCCGTCATCCCGCCTATGGTTGGACAGTTTATCAGCCTGTTTAAAGACACCACTCTGGCCTCGGGTGTAGCAGTGTTAGAATTGTTAAGCATCGGCAGGTCGATTCTGCAAGCCGATCCTGCATTTATAGGCCTGCAGATGGAAGTCTACCTGTTCGTCGCGGCCGTATTTTGGATCTTCAGTTACTTGATGTCATACGCCAGCCAGCGCCTGGAAGTGGCCCTGGGTGTGGGCGAACGCTAAGATAGGGAGATTGCCATGAGCGAGCACCAAGCTACCACACAACCCATCATCATCGCGCGGGATGTACACAAATGGTACGGGCAGTTTCACGCCCTGCGCGGCATCACCATGGAGGTTCAAAAAGGAGAGGTGATCGTAATTTTCGGGCCCTCCGGCTCGGGCAAATCTACCTTCATCCGCACCATCAACCGGCTGGAAGAACATCAGAAGGGCCAGATCATCGTGGATGGCATCGAGCTAACCCATGATATCCGCAACATCGAAGCCGTGCGCATGGAGACCGGCATGGTCTTCCAGCAATTCAACCTTTTTCCGCATCTGACTACACTGCAAAATGTCACCCTGGCGCCCATCTGGGTGCGCAAATGGAAGAAGCAAGAGGCTGAGAAAGTCGGTATGCAGCTGCTGGAACGCGTCGGCATCCCGGAGCAGGCCAATAAATACCCCGGTCAGCTTTCCGGTGGGCAGCAGCAGCGCGTGGCAATCGCCCGCGCCCTGGCGATGCAGCCCAAGATCATGCTCTTCGACGAACCCACCTCAGCCCTGGACCCCGAGATGATCAAAGAAGTGCTGGATGTGATGGTGGGGCTGGCACGGACTGGTATGACCATGCTGGTGGTTACACACGAGATGGGCTTCGCCAAGGCGGTCGCCAACCGCATGTTTTTCTTCGACCAGGGTCTGATCGTGGAGGGTGGAACGCCGGAGCATATCTTCACCGACCCGCAGGAAGACCGCACCAAACTGTTCCTATCGCAGATTTTGACACATTAAAGATAAATGGAAAAGGGGATTAAGGTGAACTGCCTCTTCACCATTACCCCTTGAAAAAAATATTAGCACCCCAAAATTACCATTTTCGAGATGAGTTCTAGTCACTTCACGCCTTGGTGATCTGGTGGTTAATACCGTTCGGGGTGGATTTTTATTGCGTGAATTCTCCCACTTTTTCACCGTTGACCAGCACCTTGTAGGCGCCCGCCGCGTAGCTGCCCAGGGGGATATTCGTCTCGAAGTCCTGCAGCACCTGGATACAGATCTCATCCGGATCGGATAACGAATAGACTTCCACATTGATCTTATTTTCCGCATCCGGCTCAGATAGCTTGGCGCGCAGCTTGTGGCATGGCGTGGGCAGGTTGCCTTTCATGTGCAGCATGATCTGCATCGGCTGGCTTTCCAGCAGCACCACATCACTGGAATCGATCACAACGGAGCCGCGCGTCATACTGGCTTCATTTTCAATGGGGTCCAAAGGCGATTTTTGGGAGCTTCCGGGGAAAATTTTCCCACCAGAACCAGAAGCATCCGAACCCGCTTGTGTTGGGGCTGCTGCCATCGTTGGGTCGGCAGGAGCGCCAGGTTGCACGGGTTCCTCCGTCGCAGGCAGCAAGCTGGCGCAGCCTGCTAACAGCAGGGTGGCTATGGCAAACAAGGCAATCAAAATTTTAGTCATTATTTCCTCCATTTACAATTAGACGCTCTCCGCCTGGTCCTGGTTCCCCTACCCTTTCACTACCGCAACCGGCACCAGGCGCGCCACCTTGCGAGCGATGCCCGCCCCAGTCACGGTTTCGACTACATCATCGACATCTTTATAGGCTTGCGGAGCTTCTTCTGCCAACCCAGCCATGGATCCAGCGCGGACGTGAATCCCCTTCGCCTCAAGCTGGTTGCGCAGGTCTTCGCCCCACACGCTTTTCTTCGCCTGCGAACGGCTCATCACCCGGCCCGCGCCATGACAGGTGGAGCCAAAGGAGCGCTCCATGCTGCCCTGGGTGCCCACTAACACCCACGAGGCGGTACCCATGCTGCCTGGAACCAATACGGGCTGTCCAATCGAGCGGTACTCCTCGGGCAGGCCTTCAAAACCCGGGCCAAAAGCGCGCGTGGCGCCTTTACGGTGCACGCACACTTTGATCCGCTCTCCATCGATCAGATGGGTCTCGATTTTGCCCATGTTATGAGCGATATCATAAACCTGATGCAGACGCCAGTTACGCACCTTACCTGCCAACGCTTCTTCGAAGGCCTTGCGGGCGAAATGTGCCAACACCTGGCGGTTAGCGAAGGCGTAATTGGCCGCGCAGCGCATGGCTGCCAGGTAATCTTGTCCATCGGGCGAGTTTAGCGGCGCACACACCAGCTCGCGGTCTGGCAAGTGTATGCCGTATTTCTTCACTGCCACCTGGAAGGTGTTGACGTAATCGGTGCAAATTTGATGCCCAAAGCCGCGCGAGCCGCAGTGAATTTGGAGAGCCAGAGTCCCCTGCGCGAGCCCCATCATCATGGCAGCCTGTTCATCGAAAATTTGCTCTACAAGATCAACTTCGATGAAATGATTGCCTGCCCCCAGGGTGCCGAGCTGCTCACGGCCGCGCTCTTTGGCACGCTTGCTCACCCTGGTGGGATCCGCTCCATCCAGCCGCCCGCCTTCCTCGGTGCGCCGCAGGTCAGCCTGGGTGGCGTAACCGTTCTTTAACGCCCAATTGCTACCTTGACGGCACACCTCATCCAATTGCGCGGGTTCGAGGCGAATATGGCCTTTCGTGCCCACGCCGCTGGGGCAGTAATGATTGAGGGCATTGGCGAGGACATCCAGGTGTTGGAGGGCCGCCTCATACTCGATCGTAGAGCCCAGCAGGCGCACCCCGCAATTGATGTCATAGCCAATACCGCCGGGAGAGATCACCCCCTCGGGGTAGCGCGTTGCTGCTACTCCTCCGATGGGAAAACCATAGCCCTGGTGCATGTCCGGCATAACGATGACGTGCCCCACCAGACCCGGGAGGGTGGCAGAGTTGACCGCCTGCTCGAGAGAACGGTCGTCCATCACGGCTTCTAACAAACGTCGAGTGGCAAAAATCCGCACCGGCACCTGCATATCCGGACGAAAGCTCTTTGGGATCTCCCATTCAAATTCGCTGATGCGTTTCAATTCGGAGAGTTTAACCATCGCGCCTCCTGTTTGATCTCATCAGACATCAAAAACGATATGGGTTTCCAGGCCGAAGGATGTGCGTTCAATCCGCAGATTATGATATGTGACAGCTTTGATCTCCTTATCCAGCCCAGCGATTGGCGCCCCATGCAAGACAGCACGCAACTCACTGTCTTCTATCTGCACATCCAGGTCATCAAAAGCCACACCTTCCACTTCGCTCAGGTAGAGCAGCTCTTGCAGGAAGCGCACCAGAAGTCCTTCCATATCCGGGGCAAATAGAGCCAGCCTGCGAGTTTGGCGCGGCCCAGGCTGCCAGCGGACACCAGAGAGAGCGTACATACCCGAGGCAGCCTGCACCAACAAATTCGCCAGGTCAGGAGCCCACACATGCAGCTCCCAATCCGCTGTGTGGGGGCGTTCCTGAAAACCCGCAGAGGAGTTAACGGTCATTGATTTGATTATATCTCAGGAAGCAGGTCAGTGCACCTTCGCGTAATCCTCCACACGTGTATCATCCGGTATAATAACCTTTATGAGTTCACTGAAGAACCGGTTGAACCAGCTCGAGGCCCGCCTGCGCACCCTGGTTGAAGGCAGCGCAGTGCGATTGTTTGGCACCAGGCATCTTCAGGACAGCTTGAACGAGCACCTGGTAGCAGCGATGCAGGCGGGCGTGCGCTCACAACCTGCTGGTGAGCTGATCGCTCCGAATCTGTACATGGTCGCCATTCATCCCAGCCAGTACTCAACCATACAGGCAAACGACGCTATTTTGGAAGAGCTGGCTGCCATGCTTCAGACCGTTGCATCGCAAAGTGGGCTGTCGTTCGAAAGCCCACCCGTGGTGCGCCTCCAGGAGGATAGCCAGGTGATCCCGAACCAGATCACGGTGACCGCCCGCATCAGCATCGAGAACATGGCTCAAACCTCGGATTTGCCCGTAGAAACCGCGGATCATGGCGCGCGTCGACCGGAGAACGCGTTTCTGGTGGTAAATGGCACGCAGGTCTTCCCACTGGAGCAATCGGTGATTAACATCGGGCGGCGCCCCGACAATCACCTGGTTATCGCCGATGGACGCATCTCGCGTGTGCACGCTCAATTGCGCGCAGTCAACGGGCATTACTTGATTTTTGACCTGGACTCTTCGGGCGGGACTTTCATCAACGAACAGCGCATTCACCAAAGCATGCTCTACCCAGGAGATGTGATCTCTTTAGCAGGTGTGCCTCTGGTGTATGGGCAAGAACAGCTCTCCCTGGGCGAGACTCAAAAGCTGGTACCCGATTCCTCACAATAAATCCTGTTTCCAAACCCATGAGTGGACCTATCCTCTTGATCCTACGCCTCCTCCTGACGATCAGCCTGTACGCCTTTTTAGGGCTGGCGTTGTACACCTTGTGGCGCGACCTGCAGAACCAGGCGCGCCTGCAGGCAGCCCGGCAGCCGCCTCAAGTCAGCCTGGCGCGCCTGGACACCAGCAGCGCTATCGTACGTCGTTTTACCAGCACAGAGATCGTTATCGGGCGCGACCTGGCGTGTAATTACCCGCTGGAAGACACCACTGTTTCAGCGCAACATACCCGTCTCGCTTTCCGACAGGGGCAATGGTGGGTCGAGGACCTGCACTCCACCAATGGCACTTTCTTAAACCAGGAAATTATCACCGCGCCGATCGTGATCGCCAGCGGTGATGAGCTGCGCTGCGGACAGGCGCGCTTCCGCATCACACTCGGCGAAGCAGTTGGGGAATGAAGCTTTCGAACATCCACGCGCATCCCTTTTCTGCTGGATAGGCAGAGCAGTATGAATTATGGAGGAGACAATGGATAACCAACCCACACTGGGGATAATCGGCGGCTCAGGACTCTACAGCATGCCTGGCTTACAAGACAGTCAGGAAGTGGTGGTAACGACGCCGTTTGGCAGCCCCAGCGCTCCGGTTGTAGTGGGAACATTGGAAGGACAAAGAGTGGCATTCCTGGCGCGTCACGGAATGGGACATCATCTTTCGCCCAGCGAAGTGCCCTACCGGTCAAATATTTACGCCCTCAAGCAACTGGGCGTCGAACGGGTGGTCAGCATCAGCGCATGCGGGTCCTTGCGCGAAGATTTTGCCCCCGGGGATATCGTGATTCCCGACCAGGTGTTCGATATGACCCGCGGTCGAGCCCGCTCTTTTTTCGAGCAGGGTCTGGTGGCGCACATCAGTGTTGCAGACCCCTTCTGCAGCGAACTTTCGGGCCAATTGTTCCAAGCGGTGAAAGCCACCGGAGCGATTTTACACGAAGGAGGGGCCTTCATCACCATTGAGGGACCGCGTTTTTCGACCCGGATTGAGTCCAACACATTCCGCTCCTGGGGCATGTCGATTATTGGCATGACAACCTCCCCTGAAATTTTCCTGGCGCGTGAGGCGGAGATGTGTTATGCAGTGATGGCGCACGTAACCGATTACGATGTCTGGCACACCAGTGAGAAGCCCGTGACAGTGGACATGGTGATTGAAACTCTCAACCGCAATACTGAAATCGCCCAGCAGGCGGTGCGGCTGCTGGCGCGCGACTTGCAGCCTGAGCGTACCTGCGCCTGCCCCACTGCACTTTCCAACGCTCTGATCACTCACCCCAGCAGCATCCCCGTTGAGACGCGTCAGCGCCTGGCGTTGTTGGTGGAGAAATACCTGAAATAACCCGCTTTTCGTAAAGCATCCTACATGACAATAGCCCGATTTGTATCACCGCTAGATAAGCTGCAAGCGCGCCTTTTCTGGATGGCAGGGGCGTTTATGGCTTTATACGCTATAACTTTGAGCCTCTCTCCCGCAGGACGCGCCCGTTCCTGGGAAGTGGATTATCGCTGGGATCACTGGCTGGGCGTGGGCATCTGGGCAGTTTGCGCCTTGATCCTGCACCGGCAAAGTACGCGCCGCATACCCGATCGTGATCCATACCTGCTGCCGCTGGCAACCTTGCTGAGCGGCTGGGGGATGCTGACCATCTGGCGCTTGTACCCGGAATTCGGTTTACGCCAAAGCCTGTGGCAGGCAATTGCCGCTGGCGGTCTGGTTGCAGGCCTGTACTTACCTTCCCACCTGGGATTTCTGCGCCGGTATAAATACGTATGGCTGAGCAGTGGGCTGCTGCTCACCGCCTTGACCTTGCTGCTGGGAACCAACCCCCTGGGCCAGGGCCCGCGTATGTGGTTGGGTTGCTGTGGCATCTACTTACAACCTTCTGAGCCGCTCAAGCTTCTGTTGATCATCTATCTCTCCGCATATCTCGCCGGGCTGCGCTTCGATCCCGCGCGGCGTTCCACCCCGCTGCTGCCGCTCCTGGCGCCCACCCTGTTCATGACCGGTTTGGCGATGGCTTTGCTCTTGGTGCAGCGCGATCTGGGTACGGCTACAATCTTCCTTTTCCTGTATGCGAGCATCGTGTATGTGGCATCCGGGCAAAAGCGCATTTTGCTCATCAGCCTGGCTACCCTGATGCTGGCAGGCATTGCCGGCTATGCGCTCTTTGATGTCGTGCGCCTGCGTGTGGATGCCTGGCTTAATCCCTGGGCTGACCCCAGCGGGCGTTCTTACCAGATCGTGCAATCCTTGTTAGCCGTGGCAAACGGCGGCTTATTCGGGCGCGGTCCAGGGTTAGGCAATCCAGGGCTGGTCCCCGTTCCACATTCCGATTTCGTCTTTGCTGCTATCGCCGAGGAGACCGGGCTGGTGGGCGCTTTTGGCTTGCTGGCTTTATTGGCGCTCCTGGCGCAGCGCGGCCTGCGCATCGCGCTTCGGGCTACCGATCCCTATCACCGGCTGCTGGCCTCCGGTCTTACAGCCCACCTGGTTGCACAGAGCGTTCTAATTATGGGGGGGAATTTGCGCCTTCTGCCGCTGACCGGCGTCACCCTGCCTATGGTTTCGTATGGAGGCTCCTCGCTGCTGACCAGCTATCTGTCTCTCCTGTTTCTGCTGCATGTCGGCAGCCAGGAGGGTGAGATACCCCTGGCTCCCCGCCAGGACAATCGCCGAAACCTGCAAGTAGCTGCTTTTTTACTCGCCGGTCTTGGGGCAGTCGCCCTGGCTGCCGGATGGTGGGCATTTTACCGCGGCCCGGATCTGCTTACGCGCACCGATAACGCCCGGCGAGCCATCGCAGACCGCTACGTTCCACGCGGGGCAATCCTCGACCAGAGAAATGATGCCCTGGCTATCACCGGAGGTCAGGTTGGTGAATACCAACGACAGGTGACCTACCCGCCTCTCAGTGTGGTAATCGGCTACAACAATCCGGTTTACGGACAAACTGGGTTAGAAGCCAGCCAGGACTCCTACCTGCGTGGGTGGCAAGGATACCCCGGATTGACCGTCTGGTGGAACCACCTGTTGTATGGGCAACCTCCTCCAGGGCTGGATATCCGATTGAGCCTGGATCTGAGGCTGCAGCAAACCGCAGACGCCGCCCTCGGCGACCGGGCAGGCGCGCTGGTGCTTCTGGATGCTGCCAGCGGGGCAGTGTTGGTAATGGCATCCCATCCCGGTTTCGATGCCAATCACCTGGAAGGTGACTGGGATTTGCTGATTCAAGATGAAGCCGCTCCCCTGCTGAACCGCGCCACTTTGGGTCTTTATCCGGCTGAGAACCTGGCAGGCCGTCTGTTCCCGGGCGCGCAGGAGCAGTTGCATGCGGTCCCCCAAGTCGGGCTGGCGGTTGCCCAGGCGCCCACGGCTGACCAACTAATAGCGCTTAGCCCTCTACAGGCTGCCCTGGTAGCTGCAGCGCTCACATCTGACGGTATACGCCCGGCAGCCTGGCTGGTGACTTCTGTTAATACCCCAACAGAGGGCTGGATCATCCTGGCAGCTGAAGAGAACAATGAGACTATCCTCAGCCCATTGGAGGCACAAGCCAGGGTCAGCGCTCTATCCCTCGACGATGCACCTTTATGGCAATACCACACGGTCGAAGAGAACGGTCCAGGAAAATCGATATCCTGGTATCTTGCCGGAACGCAATCCACCTGGTCCGGTCTGCCGTTGGCGATTGCAGTCTTACTGGAAACTGATGATTCCGCCCTCGCCGAACAGATCGGGCGGTCAGTTCTGCAGCAGGCTATGTTCCCCTAATTTACTACCCTCAAGTAGCGTCGCTTCCCCACCTGCAGCACACCGGTATGTGGGAAGGGTTGATTCGCATCGATCAGCGTTTCGCCATCCAGACGAACCCCGCGCTGCTCGAGCATACGGCGTCCTTCACTTTTACTGCCCACCAGTTTGCCTGCCAGCATCACATCCAACACCGTTTGCCCATCTGCCAGGCAAAACTCAGGCATTTCAGCGGGTAAGTCTCCCTGTTGGAATACACGGATAAAAGCCTGTTCGGCCTGCGCCGCGGCTTCATCACTGTGGTATATAGAAACAATCTCGCGCGCCAGCTTCATCTTTATATCGCGGGGATGGAAGCTGCCATCTGCCAAACCCCGTTCCAACACGGCGATCTCCGGAGGCGTCCAACGCGTCACCAGGCGGAAGAACTGGCCCATGGCTTTATCGGGCACGCTCATCACCCTACCATACATATCTTCGGGGCTGGAGAGCAAGGGGATGTGGTTCCCCAGCGATTTGCTCATCTTGACTTCGCCATCCGTACCCGGCAAGATGCCCACAATGATCCCTACGTTGGGTTTCTCACCCAGGAAGGTCATCAGCTTGCGCGCCGCAGTTACGATATTGAATAACTGGTCAGTCCCGCCCACCTGCACATCCGTGCGCATTGAGTAAGCATCGTAACCCTGCATAATAGCGTAAAAGGTCTCGTGCAGGTAGATGGCGTCACCCTGTTCCCAACGCTGGCGGAAATTATCACGGGTCAGGAATTGCTGGATGGTGAAATTGGATGCCAGTTTAATGATATCTGCAAACGATAGCTCGGAAAGCCAGGCGGCGTTGTAACGGATGCGCGTTTTCTGCCGATCTAAAACTTTGTATGCCTGCTCAGCGTAGGTGCGCGCGTTGTACTCCACCTGCTCCGGTGTGAGCTGGGGTCGAAGCTTATCCTGGTCAGAAGGGTCGCCAATCAGGGAGGTATAGTTGCCGACCAGGAAAGTCACTTCGTGGCCCAGCTCCTGAAACTGGCGCAGCTTGCGCATCGGTACGGTATGCCCCAGGTGCAGATCGCTGGTGCGCGGATCGAACCCACAATAGACGCGCAGCGGGCGCCCCTCCTGGGCAGCCTCCACCAACCGCTGGCGTAAATCGTTTGCCATCGCCTGCTGGAGCTCAGCGTCGCCGTATTCTGTGCCTTGCATCAGGTATTCAACCTGTGCATCAATGGTCATCTGTCTTTCGCTCATTTTGGCTCCCGTGATTCAAATAAAACGCGCCCTCCGTAGTGAGGGCGCGGACGTTACACTCACCACGGTATGGGTCTAACAGCGGGCGTAATAATACCCCTCATAATATCGGCGCGAGAAATTCAGTTTGCCTCTCATGCGCTAATTATAATGGAAAATCCTTGCCGTGTGTCAAGGCTCTTCCATATATCTCCCAAATTACCATTTTTGAGATGAGTTCTAGAAAAGAGAACTCCAATTAATGCTATAATTTCCGGAGTCTTGGAGGGCCGTATGCGCGTTCCAGTATTGGTGCTCAACGCCAATTTTGAACCGATAAACGTTTGCTCCACCCGCCGCGCCATTGGCCTGGTCTTGAGTGGTAAAGCCAACCTGGTTTTAAACGGGCGCGGTGAAATAAAAACCGTCTCCCGCACTTACCCACGCCCTTCCATTATCCGCCTGGAAAATATGATCCGCCGGCCACGCCCGCGCATCCGATTGACCAAGCGCGAAGTGCTACGCCGCGACGATTACACCTGCCAATACTGCGGTCAGCACACCTCCTACCTTACAATTGATCATATTGTGCCTCGCCGCCTGGGTGGGCGGCATACCTGGGACAATCTGGTAGCCGCTTGCCCGGCCTGCAACCACCGTAAAGGCGGGCGCACCCTGGAACAGGCTTCTATGCGCCTGTTACGCCTGCCTTCTGAACCCCCGGCTTCTGCCCAATACCTGTTCGCTCGCCACCTGCATGACAACGTAGAATGGCTGCCTTTCGTTCAGGATTGGTAAATGGCTGAGTATCTATCCAAAGAATAAAGGGGGTCGGGGGGTGCTGTTAAAAGGTAATTTCCATGAAATCGGTGGCCAACCGAACCGGCCCACCAAAAGTAGCTCGGGCTTGATTGACGAACCCCTCGTAATCTGCACCGCGAGTCGGGTAATGGATCAGGAGGAGTTCTCCAACTTCGGCCTCTCGCGCCGCGGCGCCTGCCTGAGCCGGCGATGAATGCCCATAGCTGGCCCCGGCAGCTTCGTGGATGAGGATATCTGCACTGGAAGATAAACGCACCACCTCTTCGCACGGTTCGGTATCACAGGAATAAGCCAGGACTTTCCCATTCTCCGGGAATTCGAAGCGAAGCCCGATCGTCGGCACGATGTGGTGTACAGGGGAGGCCTTTACTCGAAATTCCTTGTCCTCCAGTACAGGGGTTAGTTCCACTTCTGGCAGGTTGTGGAAATTTACCGGGAAGAAATTCGGCCAGGTGCCCCAATCGTAAAATTCCATCAATTTCTGCATCCGGTCCAGGGTATAAGCCAACCCGTACACATTCAGGGCTCGTTTTCGGCCGAGGAGCCACATATTCATGAGCAAAGAAGGCACTCCGGAAACATGATCCGGATGGAAATGGGTGAGAATGAGATCTGTGAGATCGTTCACATCCAAACCGGCCTGGGAGAGGCGTACGATGGGGTTATTGACGCAATCGATCAGGACCATACGTTCCCGACCTTTTAAAGCCATGTGGGTATTCTCATGGCTTTCATCGGGAATAGCGTTCGAAGAGCCCAGGATTACAAGTTTAGGCACAAACATTTCCTCCATCATCCGCCCAAAATCGCCAGCGCCAGGCGCGGCGTAACCAAAACCTCGATAATCGCCGCTCCAAGCAGGAGCGGTAGGACCAGACCAACCATAACCTTGGTCCAATCTGCCAGAGAATGCAGCCAGGCTTCACCGATCGTCTTACCCGGTGCAGGGGCAGCCAGGGCAGCGCCCAGGCGAATAATGGCTGCCCCAGCCAACAGGATGGCGGGAATCTCCAGGATGCCATGCGGCAGAACCAGGGCGCCAAGGAAGGTGAGCGGTGAAAGCCCAACGCCCGCCAGGCTGCCCATGAAATAGCCCACCAGCATAAGCGGCAGCATTAACACCACAACCCCCAAGACGCCGAAAGAGAATATTCCCAGGGCGGTCGCCAGGAGCATGGCGCGCACATTGTGCAGCCAGACGGTGCCAATACCCGAGATCGAGAAAAAGCGGATCGAATCCAGTCCCTGGACAAAGCCCTGGTCCAGATGGCGGAGATCCAATATCTCGGGCGGCAATACAAAGACAGACGCCTGGCTGGCGCCTAAAAACAATCCACAGCCGAGAGCCATGATCATCATCGCCAAAGGGAAGAGCATACTGCGCAGCGCCCTGCTGATCTCCTGTCTGTACCAGCCCAGTGGAGACTGCGCCTTTCCAAAGAGCGCGCTTCTGAACACATTCCAACCCCACCCCAGGTTGAGGCTGTCCAGCTCTCGACCCAGGAGCTCTTCACGGTTGAAGTGAGCAACACCCGCGCGCACGAGTAAACCCGCAATCAAAAGTTGCCCAATAATCGCCCACCAAAGAACACTATAACGCGCCCAAAACATGATAATGCTTTCACCCTGGATCAGCAAAGCCATTGGGATGATGATAAATGAGGCCAGCAAGTTTGCGGCACGAACGGAGGTTGTCTGAGATGAGATCACCACCGCCCCACTGACCATTACCAAGGCTTGCACCGTGGTGAGTAGCACGATTTGGACCAAAAGAACAGGTTCCGGGCGCCAACCCACTTGCAAGGCGATCCCCACCAGGTAGACGGCAATACCTAGGTAAGAGGCGAGTAATGGCGGCACCATTGCTGCCAATAATTTCCCCAGGTAAAGCTGCCCGTCGCTCAAAGGAGTGCTTAAGAGCGGCTCGATACTGTGCCTTTCTTTTTCTCCAACGAAACTTTCCAGAGCGATCACCAGGGATACCGAAATGGGGAAAAAGCCAACGACCATCAATAAGAATGGGATCAGGCGGTCGCCAATTAATGGAGCGCCGTAACGTTCTACGAAGGATACGGCCTGGCTGGCAGTATAGTTCATTAACGCCGGGAAAAATACCGTCAATACCACCACCGGAAAGATGATGCGCCAATCGCGAAACTGGTCGCGCACCTCACGCCAGGTAATGATCAGTGCAGGAGCCAATTGCGACTGCAAAGCCTGAATCATGGCTCGCTCCTGTCTGGAGCGGCGCCTGTTTCGTTGAAGGCACTGATCGCCTGCAGGTACACCTGCTCCAGGCTCCGTGGCACCTCCTGCAAGCCCATCACGGGCAATCCCAGATCAAGCAGATTGCGCAGGATGAGCGGGTTCGTTTCATTGGGATTTTGGGTGCGGTAGCGCATCCAATCCTGTCCGTGCGTGGTCACCTCGACCCCACCCGGCATTCTAAGGCTATCTCCGGTAAGGTTGTGCCCCAGGCGAATCTCGTACTCGGCTGGGCCTAGCAGCTGCAGCTTCAAAGCCTGCGGGCTGCCCTGGATGATGATGCGGCCGCGCCGGATGATGGCAATCTGGTCCGCCAGTTCTTCCGCCTCCGCCAGGTTGTGGGTGCAAATGATGATGGCGCGGCTGGCCGAACGCAGATCGCGAATAGCGTCCCGTACCAGGCGAGAGCTCTCGGGATCCATGGCTGAAGTGGGCTCATCCAGCAGCAAAGCCGGTGGTTCATGGAGCAGCGCCCGCGCCAGAGCCAGTTTCTGGCGCATGCCTTTTGAATATTCACCGATGCGCCGGCGACGATCCTCGTACAAGCCAAAATGTTGTAATAGATCCTGGGTGCGCGCCTGACGCTGCGCCGGCTGAAGGCCGTACAACTGCCCAAAGAAATCCAGGTACTCATCAGCGGGCATACGGCCATACAAGCCGTGCTGCTCAGTGAGAACTCCTACCAATCCACGGACACGGGCGGCATCCCGCACTACATCGAAACCGGCAATGCTCGCCTGTCCATGGGATGGTCGCAGCACCGAAGTGAGCATGCGCACTGTGGTGGTCTTTCCAGCGCCATTGGGTCCCAGCAATGCCAAAACTTCGCCAGCTTTTACTTCCAGGCTGACCCCCGCGACGGCCCAGAAACCATCGAACTGTTTGGCAAGATTCTGGGTTCTAATCATGATCCGTTTATAATCCTACCCCGCCAGATCGCCAATAAGAAAACAGTCCTGTTAACATAATTGTTGGGAATCTGCCAGAATTCTGCAATCGAACGCCCAACATTAACGATTAACCTTCGTGCTCCACCGTCGCTCCCCCGTCTTTGCGGTGGCGGATAATCAGCATTGCGACAGCAAACACACCCACGAAAATCATGAAGGTCTGGTTGGCATTCACCCCGGCGATTTGGGAAGCATCCAGGCGTAAAAATTCCAGCAAAAATCGACCCAGTGGGTAAACCACCAAATATACCAGGAACAGATCGCCGCTCTTCAAGCGATGGGCATACCGGCGACCCAACCAGAGCAGCAAGAACATGTTGCCAAAATTCCACAGCGATTCGTACAGAAAGAGAGGGTGGAAATGAGTGAAATTCTCGTACCCCCTGACACGATACTGCGGCTCGATAAAGATCGCCCAGGGCAAGTCGGTAGGAGCGCCATACAGCTCCTGATTGACGAAGTTTCCCCAACGTCCGATTGCCTGTCCCAAAGCCAGGGCGGGCGCCGCGATATCGGCCCAGTCTGTGAAAACCAGCTTGCGCCGCCGCGCGAAAATGTAAAGCGCCAGCGCGCCCCCAATCACGGCACCTGGAATTCCCAGGCCGCCATCCCATATCGAAAGGGCATCCAACGGGTGGGTCAGGTAAAAAAGGGTATCCCGGTGGCGTTCAATCAAAGACGGCGATGGGGTGAAGATGTGCCACAGGCGGGCGCCAATGACGCCAAAAATGAGCACCCACATCAATGCGTCCCAAACCAGTTCGCCATCAAAACCACGGCGGCGGGCCAGCCGTTCTGCCAGGTAGGCAGCAGCGACTGCCCCCAGCATGATGATGATGCCATAAAAATGGATAAATACCGGTCCGAGTTGAAATCCAACTGGCATGTTAACTCCTAAAGGCGATTTTTATGTGCCTGGCGACGCACATCCAGGATACGCTGTAGTGCGGTTAAATTAGCCAGAACTGCCAGGATCCAAAGAGCGATTTGAGGCAGGTTAAATACCAGCGCTGGCGCCAGCACCAGGTAACGCTCCATGCGCGTAAGCATACCAACTTTAGTCTCATGCCCCAGCGACTGGGCGCGCGCCCGTGTATACGAGACCAGGATCGAGCCTGCCGCGGCTACATAGGAAAGTAAAGCCAGCAGCCAATCCCCCTGCTGCAAGTAATAGAAAAGCAAACCGCCAAATATAACCAGCTCAGAATATCGATCCGTGACTGAATCGACAAATGCGCCAAACTCACTCGATTCGCCGCGCAGGCGCGCCATGGTGCCATCCAGGGCATCTACCGGGCCCATGAGCAAAATAAAAATGCCGCCAAGGGTCATCTGGCCGCGCGCCAGGAAAAAGGCTCCTACCGTGTTCCCCACCAAGCCCAGGATGGTGACGGTGTTGGGCATGATGCCCAATCGATTCAGAAAATTTGCTAAAGGATCCAGCACCCCGCGAAAACGATGGCGCAACTGGTCAGTTAGCGTTGGTTTCTGATCTTTCGCTGCAATGCGTTCAGCCAATATTCTATCCACCTTTCAAGCCTAGTTGTTTAGCATCTATTCGCAAAATAAAGGGGGTCGGGGAGTGTGGCGGCGCAATGCGCCGCCACACTCCCCACTCTCCCGAATTATCCGATAAATTCTAACCAATCATCGGGCTATGCTATCGCATGCTGCTTTGACTGTCAAGGAAATGCTAATCCTGTTCTTCTTCGGGTCCAACCAAAACCTCACGCTCGCGGCCTCCGCCTTGTGAGGGGCCGACGATACCCATCTCTTCCAGTTCGTCAACCAGACGAGCGGCGCGAGGGTAACCAATTCTCAGTCGGCGCTGCAGTAGAGAAGCGCTTACTTTCTGCGCCTCGCGTACGACCTGTATGGCTTGTTCCACCAGATCATCACGATCTGCCAGGATAGTCCCTTCTTTCAAGCTTACTTCCCACGGAGCTTCAACTTCTTCGGCCTGCCCCATTGATTTTTGCCAGAAGGTAATCACGCGTTCCACTTCCTGGTCACTCACCATCACCCCTTGCGAACGCAGTGCCGAAGAAGCCTCGGGAGGGATAAAAAGCATATCGCCGTGACCCAGGAGCGATTCAGCTCCGGTAGTATCCAGAATCACGCGCGAATCAATCGATGAGGCCACTGCAAAGGAGATGCGCGCCGGGAAATTTGCCTTAATCAAGCCGGTGACCACATCCGTGCTGGGTCGCTGGGTGGCAACCACCAGGTGGATGCCAGTCGCACGCGCCATCTGCGCCAGGCGCACCAGGGCC
>Ga0105106_10000721_pt1 | contig 23445 bp, 16 predicted proteins | sample PPLLaktember2015_5_FD_79109 | JGI IMG/M metagenome (GOLD analysis project Ga0105106, IMG submission 79109) | Freshwater sediment microbial communities from Prairie Pothole Lake near Jamestown, North Dakota, USA - PPLs Lake P8 Core (1) Depth... | ecosystem: Environmental > Aquatic > Freshwater >...
AGATCTCCTTATTGAAAATTTGAATGATGATGTCAGGGATTTACAGCAGACCGTCACCGCATTACAGCAGACTGTTACCACTAAAGATCTCCTTATTGAAAATTTGAATGATGATATCAGGGATTTACACCAAAAAATTGCAGATATTGAGAAAAGTATCATCTGGCAATTTACCATGAAATTCCATCGCAAGATTATCGAACGGATTCTTCCCCAAAACACCCGGAGAAGAAATTTTTATGATCTTGGCAGAAAGGGGGGGAAAATCCTTGTCAATGATGGATTTCAGGTATTTTATTCCTCGTTCAAAGGGTATTTCCATAAAAAAAATAAAAAATTGAATCATTACCAGCTATGGATAGAAAAAAATGAACCCGGTCAAGAAGATATTCATCAATTTAAAAATGAACTTGATACTATTTCCTATCGTCCAAAAATAAGCATCGTATTACCGGTCTGGAATACCGACGAAATTTGGCTTCGCCTTGCTATTGAATCTGTAATCAGTCAGATTTACAATAACTGGGAATTATGCATTGTGGATGGAGGATCAACCAAATCCCATATTCAGAGAGTATTAAATGAATATGCGAGGAGAGATTCTCGTATAAAAGTAAAAACTTTACCAGAAAATAAAGGAATAGCCGGGAATTCCAACGAATCATTATCGTTGGCAACAGGTGATTTTATCGGATTTCTCGATCATGATGATGAACTGTCACCATATTGTTTCTATACGATTGTAAAATTATTGAATTTCAAAAAAAATATCGATGTGATCTATACCGATAATGATAAAATTGATGAGTCCGGGCAAAGGAAAGATCCCTTTTTTAAATTTGATTTTTCATTACCTGCCCTTCTCTCAACTAATTATCCTTTTCATTTCTTTTTATGTCGAAGATCATTGGTTGATTCAGTCGGGGGTCTAAGATATGGATTTGAAGGATCACAGGATTATGATCTAATTTTAAGAGTCATAGAAAAAACAAAAATAGAAAATATTGGTCATATTGACAAAATATTATATCACTGGAGAACCGTTCAGGAATCGAGTGCACAGACAAGTCTGGCTAAACCCTATGCATATGAAGCGGGAAAAGTAGCAATAAAGGAGTATTTAATCAGAAACCATATCCACGGTTCAGTGAATGAATTATCACCTGGCAGTTACAGAGTGAAAAAAGAGATACAAGGTAACCCAATTGTAATAGTGGCGGTAATTTCCGGAAACAAGGAAAGTAAAAAGTTCATTGAAAATTTTAATTTACTGCTTCAGAAAACCACATATCCGATTTCCAAAATATTCATTTCAAATAAGAATGAAGGATTATGTTTCCCGGATATCCAGATGTCTGAGAAAAATCCATTAGATATTCTCAAGGAAATCGCTCAAAAAGAGAAATTTGACTATATGGTTTTTATTGATGATACTGAAGACTTTAATGAGAATTTTCAAAAAAATCCTGAATGGATAGAAGCATTAATCGAACATTTTCCCTATTTTGAGGCAGGGGTGATCGGTACCGGATCATTAGTATTTTCAAATATTATTTGTAATGTGGAAAGACCCTGTGGATCCGTTTTTTGCATAAAAAAAGAGTATATGATGGCATTTTTCGAACACGTCAGAACAGTAGCAGATTTCGATGAATTACAGATAATGTTATCCGACTTTTCCGAAAAAATGAATGTTGGAAATTTATATACTCCATTTAGTGTAGGGAATATCCCCAATTATCGCAAAATTTCTCAATATTATTCGAATTTCAGGAGTCGAAAGTTTTTCACAAAAAATATGGAATTTTACCTTCCATTGAATTTAAATTCATAAATCAGAAATAATTGAAGTACATTGGTGAAAGTCTTGTCAATAAGGAATGTTCGTGCAGAACTATCATACAAATACATTCGCGGCGAAGGAATTGAAATTGGAGCTCTGCATCAATCATTATCGATTCCATCCAATGTTAAGATTTACTATGTCGACCGATTGGAATATGATGCATTATTGGATCAATATCCCGAACTTTCTGAAGAAGAGGTCATCAGACCGGATATAATTGATGATGCATATTCACTTAAAACCATAAAAAACGAGTCTTATGATTTTTGCATTTGTAACCACGTCTTTGAACATATGAGAGATCCAATTGGTGCGTTTATTAACTGGATGCGAATTTTAAAACCGGGAGGTATTTTATATATATCGATTCCTGATGCGGGAAATCCATTGGATACAGGCAGACCTGTCACCTCTTTACAACATATTATTGAAGACCACACTACATTCGATTTGACAAAAGAACGCCAGCATTTTTTTGAATGTGCAAAATATTGGCATAAGACAAGCGATGATAAGGCGAATGAGATTGCAGAATCAAACTGGCAACATGGTTATTCGATTCATTACCATGTATTTGATGATCCAACCATAACACAAATTTTTAATCACATTCGTACTTTGGGAGTTAATTTTAGTATTGTGGATCACCTAGAAAATGAAATAAATGGTGTCAAAGAATATATTTTGATAATCGAAAAAAACGATTTTGAATTGGAGATTCTTAAGCTGTTGGAAGAATCTAAAAACCAGAATTTTCAGTCAAATGTTTTAATCGATGTTATAGTACCAATCTACAACGCATATGATGATTTATGCAAGTGTCTGATAAGTTTATTGAAATACCGGGATAATTATCGAATAAATTTGATCAATGACTGCTCTACGGATGAAAGAGTACATTTGTTGTTGACAAAAATTCAGAATTTAGAGGTATCTTTTATAAAAGTGATCGAGAATCCCGAAAACCAGGGATTTATAAAAAGTGTTAATACTGGGATGAAAGGTTCAACAATTGATGTGATATTGGTAAACAGTGATACAATTGTTACAAAAAACTGGGCTAAAAAAAGCAGAGATTGTGCGTATGCCAAAAAAAATATTGCAACTGTAACGCCTTTTACCAATAACGGAACAATTTGTTCAATTCCCGAGTTCTGTAAAGATAATCAAATCCCCCCAGGATTTACCATCGATTCATTCGGAATTTTTATTGAGAATTTGTCTTTTAATGAGTATCCGGAGATTCCAACGGCAGTGGGATTTTGTATGTATATTAAAAGAGAAGTCTTACAAAAAATCGGGTATTTTGACGAAGTATCTTTTGATAAAGGATATTGTGAAGAAAACGATTTTTGTATGAGGGCAATAAAAGCCGGCTATTCAAATCAGCTCTGCGATACTACGTTTGTGTATCATAAGGGAGAGTCCTCTTTCAATCAAACAAAAACTGAGAGAATGGAAAAAAATATGGAGGTACTATCGAATCGCTATCCGGATTATCTGCCAATGATAAAAAAATATTGCGAGTTGAATCCTTTACAGGATCAACAATTATACTTTAAAGCAAGGTTAGAGACATGGAATACTGACAGTAATAAAAAAAGAATATTGTATGTGTTACATTCACTGGGAGGAGGTACAGAAAAACATGTTGAAGATCTGATTGATTCATTGCATCACAAATACGTTTTTTTTATCGCCAAAGTTATCGATAACGCCCTTGTTTTCACCGAGATTAGTAATAGACATCAAATGAAATATCATTTCCCGATGAAAACATTTGAGCCTTATACGGTGAACAACGAGGAATATGGAATAATTATGAAAAAATTCATTAATAGTTATGATATTGATCTCATCCATATTCACCATCTCATGGGACATTCTTTTGATATTTTTCACATAGCTGAAGAATTAAAAATACCTGTATTGTATACAATACATGATTTCTTCTGTATTTGTCCAAGGGTAAATCTCATCAATGAAAAGGGAAAATATTGTAACACACCGGGTTTAGCTGAGTGTAATTTGTGTTTATCAAATTTCTATCACCATCCGGAAGATTTTATCAAATCCTGGCGTACTTATTTTCAGAAAGGTTTCGGAATGTGCACCCACATAGTAGCTCCAAGTAATTCCAGCCGTGACATAGTTCTCCGATATTATCCTGAAATCAGTGATAAAATTATTGTTATTGAACATGGACATGATATTAAAAAAAATGGGCAACATGTTCAAGATCAGTATATTGGAAATAGTGATATCTTCCATATTGCATATATTGGAAATCTCGCACCGCACAAGGGGCGGGATATTTTTTATGGCCTGGCAAAATCAGAGGAACTGTCCAGGTTTACAAAATGGAGCATTATCGGATTATCTGACAAAACCAGAGAACCAGGGTACTATCCGGAACTCAACATCAATCTGTTGGGATCCTATTCAGATTTCAACCACCTTCGCGAACTCATACGCTCGAATAAAATTGATCTTGTTCTTTTACCAGCAATATGGCCAGAAACATTTTCTTTTACTTTGTCCGAAGCATGGTGTCTCGGAATTCCCGTATTGGGATCAGATTTAGGTGCAATCCAAGAAAGAATTACCCAAACTCATGGTGGGTGGACCGTTGATACATCCGATATGAAAGCCGTTATATCAAAGATCCTTTACATCATACATTCTCAACATGAGTATCAGACGGTAAGAGAAAACGTCAGGAAAATTCAACTGGTATCAAAAGAAACCGCTGCAGAGCAATACAATCAATTATATCAAAAAAATATAGGCAATTGTGAACGAGAATCTACGCTGAAATTTGATAACCTTGAATTGTACACGGCAATTAGATCAAACGAAACAGTTGTGATTCCTTTTGGTGGTCCTAAAGAGATTCTCCTTCCCAAAACTAATGCACGATATCTTTATCAGCGGTTACTGTTGTGTTTAAAGGAGAATGGTCTTAAATATACAATTAAAAGAGTCTGGATATATGGTTTTAAATGAAAAATATCATTTTCAATTCCTCTAAGGAAGAATACTGGTGAAATAAATTTTAACAAAGGCAGAGATTTTTCACGGTCTTGTTAAAAAAAAAATTGTCAAAATACCTAGTTGTGCTACAAAAATTTTTCTCTGATTGCGTTCAAAATAATATATGGATATTACAAATCCTGATTTGTCTTTAAATAAAAATGAAACCGGAAAATATTATCCTGAATATAAAAAAACTTACAATTTTGATGGGCACTATATAAACAATAATCATAAATATTATGCAGAGTGTCCTGCGATTGATGGAGCGTTAATCGATATCGGGATAAATGGTTGGTTAAGACGGGCTGATGCACTAAAAATTTATGAAATGGCATATTTTTCCACTGGCGCAATATTAGAATTTGGTTCATACCAGGGATTATCAACATCAATCCTATCCCAGGCAAATTATGATTCAGGATTGAAAAAAGAAATTCATTCAATAGAGATAAATAATTCTTTTTTAGAAATATCCAGACAAAATCTGGCAATGCGTGGATTGGAAAAAAATGTTTTTTTCCATCTTTCAGATTCAAGCGATGCCGTAAATGAATTGACAAAATATAATAAAAAATTTGGATTTATTTTTATCGACCATTCCCATGAATACCAACCTGTCTTAGAGGTATGTAATAGCTTACCTGATCTGTTAACAGACGGAGGGTTTTGTCTTTTCCATGACTATATTCATCCAGACACTTTCAACTTGGCAATCAAGGATTTTAAGGTATATCAAGCAGTAAATGACGGACTTGACAAAAAATTATTCAAATTTTGTGGATTTTTTGGATGCACTGCTTTATTCCAATTAGTACAAAATCCAATTTTGATTACCGTTAACGATAGAATGAGCCCAGAAGAATCTCAATATCCAGCCATTCTTGATAAAACTGTTCTGAACCTTGAGAATGAGGATCTGCCTTTTTCCTTAAAAAAAATGGATATTCATATGTTTCAAGGGTATGTGGACAGATACAATAATGAGATTATTGATGGATGGGCTTGGAATAGCGAAAATCCTGATATGCCAATAATGCTCGAAATCTTCGATACAGATAACCTGATTTCCAGAGTGCATGCAAACAAATTCCGCCTTGATTTATATTTTGCAAAACTAGGAAACGGCGAGCACGGCTTTTCCTTTGCAATTCCGCATGGCCTTATGGATGATAATGACCATACCATTTCAGTTAAATATGAAAATTCTGGCCAGCATCTTCAGGGATCCCCGTTTATAATACATATTAAAGCTAGGAAACCTGATGTTGCTGATAAACACCATAAACCCTTATTGATAAAACCTTCATCCATCTCATATCACCATAGTGAGGGAGAACTAAAAGAACTGACAACTAAAAAAATCCGGGATTTAGGGGAGGTAATTGACACACGCTACTCGAATATATTTACCGTTATTCCTGACCAGGAAGTCGTTGATCTTTATGTTCATGATGAATTCAGGTCGGGAGCATTGGAATATGATAAAAAAAACTCCAATCCTGCCTATATGGTCCGGCTGATAACTGACTTGTTTAAAAGATTGGAACGTGAGCCATTCAACAAGAAACATGATTTTTGTAAAGAAAAAATAAAAATTCTTGATATCGGCTCGGGATCCGGAAATTCAATTTTCCCCCTTCTTGAAATATGTCCTTTTTCCCGAATAATTGCGAGTGATTTAAGCCCGGATATGCTGTTTTTATTGAAAAATAACCGATCAGATAACCCAATTTGTAATAACCTTTCCTTATTACAATTAAACGCAGAAGACCTTGCATTTAAAGAAAATTCATTCGACATTGTTTTCGGGTTCTCTGTATTGCATCATTTATTTTTCCCTGAGATTACCCTGAAGCAGTGCAAAAAAATTTTAAGAAATGATGGACTCGCCATATTTTTTGAGCCTTTTGAACATGGGCATGAAATCCTAAGAAATATTTTTGAAGAGATTCTCTCTGATAGTCGGAGTAAATCCATTTCCCCCCAGATTGTAAACTTGCTTAATACGCATGTTCAAATCTTTGATATCCAGAAGGGTACTGATAAATCATTATCGTGTTTTAAGCACATCGAGGATAAATGGGTATTCACGGAGAAATATTTTGAAGGAATTGCTGCGACATATGGCTTTACGAAACCCGTTATCTACAATATTAACCCGTCGGAAACTCCCCTTGAGAATAAGGTTAAAGGGCTGGAAAGAATATTACCTGGCAAGGCCGCCAATGATTCCATGCCAGATTGGGCATGGGAAAAAATCCGCAGATTTGACTCGGATTTATCAGAAAATGAAAGATCGTCACTCTTATTTGAAGGCTGCATTATAATGCAAAAAAGAACACCGAATAGTTGAAATCATCCTTATCTATCTAAAGAAATTACAAAATTCAATCGAATGAAAATAATAAAATTTTGATCAGCACCACCGGTTCTGCAATATTGCCGATCCATTCTATTCCTATTCAGGGATTGTGCTATCCCCTGCGGAACATTTACTACTTTTATGTACACATCTTTGTATCAGAGAGAATCCTGACAATTTGAATTACATAAGGATTCTCGAATAATGATTTATCGATCAGTTCACCCTTCGACATTTCAGATAATTATGAATGCTCACTCACACGAGTAAATATACGGAAATTATGACTGATTTGATTCATGAGCAAAACAATTTTGATTTTTTACGGGTATTAGCCGCTTCATTGGTAATTATTTCCCATTCATTTCCTCTATCAGGACTTATAGAACCGAACTATTCCAATTTAATCACTCTTGGTAGCATCGGCGTTTACATTTTCTTTATCATCAGCGGATTTTTAATAACCCAAAGTTGGGATAACACGAACAATACCATCGCATTTTTGTGGAAGCGGGTTTTAAGAATATTTCCCGGATTAATATTCGCTTCGATTATTGCAACATTTATTATTGGAATATTAGTCACTTCGCTTCCAATTCTGGATTATTTTAAAGATATTCAAACGTATAGATACTTTTTTTTAGCAATGTTTTTTCCCTTTTGGAATTATATACCCCTGGATTATCTGCCTGGAGTTTTCGAAAATAATCCTATGCCCTTTGTAAATGGTCCATTATGGACACTGGTTTATGAATGGTGTATGTATTTATTGCTTCTGGGGTTGGGATTACTAGGCATAATTAAGAAAAAGCTACCTTCTTTATTGATTATTGCAACGATCTTCATAATTTATTTTTATGAGATGTACATTTTGCCATTGTCTGATCTCCAATTTTTGGATTCTCAGATAAAAATTTTTCTTCCTCTCTTTCTATTATTTTTTATTTCATCAAGATTATATTTTTTTACGAGGACAAAAAAATTTTCAACAACGGTATTTATTTTATCCCTGATCTTTTTAGTGCTGGCAAGTTTTACGAATTATTTCCTTATCTTTTTTATTGTCGCTCTTCCCTATATTGTATTATATATCGCTCATTATCCAATACCTAACCTCAACAAATTGGGCAGGTTTGGGGATATTTCCTATGGTCTCTATATATTTGCTTGGCCCATGCAACAGACAATATTAGTTTTTTTTAAGGATCTTCAGATTGGAGCGTACATTTTATGTTCTTTTTTATTAACGATACCTATAGCCTCTATATCCTGGCATTTTGTTGAATCGAAAGCCCTTTCTCATAAAAAAGATGTGCAGGATATACGATCATTGAAAGAAAAACTACGCCAGCTGGTTAAGATAATATAAAAAAAATAAAGATATAGGGGAATATCTTCATTAAAGGAAGGAATATTATAAGAAATGGGATTCTGAAAATAGGATATTTACGCTTGGATTATTTCATCACCTCAACTCCATTTTCCAGTAACCGGAGAGTCCCCACTCTGCCTGAAACCGGCAAATCTGTCTGTAACAGCACCATCCCAGACGTAGTTACCGTTATTGTCAATGGACCAGAATCCATTTTTAAAGGAACCGATTTTATCTATACCATTGCCATCCCAGTCTCCAACAACCGGTATATCACCAAGCTGTCCGAAACCGGCAAATCTGTCTGTTACAATACCATCCCAGACGTAGTTGCCGTTATGGTCAATAGCCCAGAATCCGTTCTTCTCCATGCCAATTTTATCTATACCATTGCCATCCCAGTCTCCGACAACCGGTATATCACCAGACTCTCCGAAACCGGCGAATCGGTCAGTTCCAGCTCCATCCCACAGGTAATTACCGTTATAGTCAATAGCCCATATTCCATCTTTTTCTACGCCGATTTTTGTCTTGCCAGTACCATCCCAGTCTCCGACTACTGGTGTATAACCGGCTGATCCAAAACTGGATGTGCGATCAATAACCGGACCGTCATAGACTCCGTTGCTGTTATAATCCAGATACCATGTCCCGTCATTGTAAACGCCAGCTTCGGATTTTCCGTCACCGTTCCAGTCTCCGAAAACCGAAGTATTTCCAGCTCTACCAAAGGTGAATAACTTATCGATCGCCGCTCCGTCCCACGAATAGTTTCCATTGAGATCAATGGACCAGGTACCGTTATAGTAAGTACCAATTTTATCCGGACCACCCATCCACTGCGCCGCCAGTACCGCTGTGTACGCATTCAACCTGCCACTCGTATTGACTTTTCCGGAAAGCGAACTTTTCACATCTACATTATTAAGAATGACGTTTTTAATTTGCCTCGGAGAGAGACGGGGATTCACTGCTTTCACAAGCGCTGCAACACCGGAAATATGGGGTGTTGCCATGGATGTACCACTCTTGAAACCATACGTTCCATCCAGATACGTACTCCAGATATCCGTACCCGGTGCAGCAAGATCGACGGAACTCATTCCAAAATTTGAGAACGAAGCAAGATCGTCATTTTTATCGGTGGCGGCAACCGAAATGATGTTTGAACTGTTATAACTTGCAGGGTACAGGGGTTTTGAATCAATATCATATCCTGCATAATAATTTCCTGCAGCACAGACAACAATGGCCGGAGATGCATCAATCGCATCCTTCAGGCTTTGAGACTCGTTGTCCCCACCCCAGGAGTTGCTGATTACTGAAGCACCATTGGCATTTGCATACTCGATAGCTGCAATTTGATCAGAAGTGGATCCGCTTCCCGCATTATTGAAAGCTTTGAGGGGCATAATTTTTACCTGCCAGTTCACACCCGCCACACCAAGAGAATTGTTTCCTATGGCACCAATTGTTCCCGATACATGCGTCCCGTGTTCCTGATCATCAATGGGATCATTGTCGGAATTGACAAAATCCCATCCACAAATATCATCAGTGTAACCATTGTTATCATCATCGTAACCATTTCCAGGAATTTCCCTGGTATTATTCCAGATATTTGAGGAGAGATCACTATGATTATAAAGTACTCCGGTGTCAATCACCGCAACGACAACATTGTTTGATCCCGTTGAGATATTCCATGCTGCCAGTGCATTGATATCGGCGCCAGGCGTTCCGTCCATCTGCCCCGTGTTATGAAAACTCCATTGGTACGAAGAAAAGTCTTCATCATTTGGTATTGAGAGAATTTTTACTGAGTTTATATGATTGATGTTTGACCCGGTTTCATCCGGTATTATTGACATAAGATAATCGGGTTCTGCATACAGGACATCAGGATTTGATTCGTATGCCGTAATTGCCGATTGCACATCAGTCCCGGTTGGCAGTTGAACAACCTGCAACCCGGCAACACTTCCTGTGCTGAACTTTTTCTGAACCTTTGCCCCAATCTTTGCATGAGCCATGCTTATTTTCTCATTAACAACAGATAGGCCGTCGTTCTTATTGGTTTTAAATCGGACGATCACCCGGTCTTTTACATATTTTTGACCAGTGCTGGAATCAATAATAAAATCCTGATAGAGTAATCTACCCGGTTGCTGAGAGTCTGGATGAGAAAAATCTGAGGCTATTGGGGAATTTTCTGACAGAATAGTTGAATCTGCCGGGTTTTCCAGAGCGGAGACATTCGTTATGAATATACAAAGAACAAAAAATATCACTATACCAAAATATCCACTATGGATTCTTGGTTTGATCATCAGTACAAAATTGTGTCGAATGCAGATTAATCTTGTTAAGACCTGATCGAATTGAGAACTTCGCATCATATTTTTTGGGATTAACAAGAAAATGGGAAAAAGGAATTTCAGATACCTCTGTCATCCAAAATCCCTACCCCCAATATATCTTCATGAAGACAGTGCATTTTTAATAAGATCCCTGATCCGGGAACGACCGAGGCTTTTTTCACAACAGAACAGGGAAAAATAGTAATGGTTTGGAGAATGGATTAAATCCACTTTCCGGCAACCGGAGTATCCCCGGTCTGCCCGAAACCGGCGAATCTGTCGGTTACTGCTCCATCCCACAGGTAATTGCCGTTATAGTCAATAGCCCAGAATCCATCTGTGAAGGATCCGATCTTATCTTTACCATCGAGGTTCCAGTCTCCGACAACCGGAGTATCCCCGGTCTGCCCGAAACCGGCGAATCTGTCGGTTACTGCTCCATCCCACACAAAGTTGCCATTATAGTCAGTAGCCCAGAATCCGTTTATCTCCATGCCGATCTTATCTTTGCCATCGCCATTCCAGTCTCCGATAACCGGTTTATCAGCAGTCTGTCCGAGACCGGCGAACCTGTCGGTTACCGCTCCATCCCAGATGTAGTTGCCGTTATAGTCAATGGCCCAGAATCCATCTTTCTCCGATCCAATTTTATCGATGCCGGTGCCATCCCAGTCTCCGATAACCGGATTGTCCCCAGTTGATCCGAAACCGGCGTATCTGTCGGTTACCACTCCATCCCACACATAGTTGCCGTTATAGTCGATGGCCCAGATTCCGTTCAGTTCTACACCGATTTTATCTGTGCCCGTGCCGTCCCAGTCTCCGACTACGGGTTTATACCCGGCTGATCCAAAACTGGCTGTCCGATCAACAACCGGGCCGTCATAGACTCCATTGCCGTTGTAATCCAGATACCAGATCCCGTTATTATAAGCGCCGACCTCGGGTTTGCTGTCACCATTCCAGTCACCGTATACGGAAGTATTGCCGGTCCCTGAGAATGTGTATACCGTATCTGTCGGAACTCCGTCCCATGCGAAATTGTCATTGTTATCTATGATCCAGACACCGTTTCGATACACAGCGATTTTACTTACCGACAGTGCAGCCGGTGCAGTAACATTGATGAACGTAACCTGATTTGAGAGGTCATAACCGGCACTGTTACTGGCATTCAATACAATAGAGTAGTTACCAACGCCAAAGGAATGAACCGGGTTCTGTACTGTGCTGAACTCTACCAGCGTGTTGTTCCCTGCAACGTTTCTGAATGACCAGCTCCATGCAGTCGGGGTATTCGTTGAAGTATCCGTAAAGGTTACCGCCAATGGAGCAGTTCCTGTTGTCGCACTGGGATTGAAGCTGGCTACCGGCATTAAAGGTGCTGTCCCGCCAAGACCTACTGCATATACCCTGTTGGCGTACGGCGCTGCGTAGGTAGAGCTGCTTACTCCGAAATAAACGGTACCGTCCACCTGCACGGGACTGCTTAAATCAATTGCTTCTCCAGTTCTGGTGGTGAAGTCCCAGAGTTTTGTACCGTTGTTGACGTGAACGGCATACAACTTGCCATCGCGGCTTCCGACATAAACCACACCGTTTGCAACCGCGGGACTTGAGACAATATCACCGCCGGTTGGGAAAGTCCACAATGGCGTACCACTAGTGGAGATCGCGCGGAGGTTGTTGTCGAAACTTCCAATATAAACAACACCGTTTGCCACCGCAGGACTTGACCGTGTTCCTTCACCTAATGAGACAGGGAAATTCGATACAGAGCCGTTCGTCACTGTGAAGGCATGCAAGTTGCCATCAAGACTCCCGACATAGACATTACCGTTGGCCACCGCGGGACTCGACCCTGCGGGGCTACCTACGGAAGCCGCATCAATTACCCTTGTCCAGTTAATATCACCGTTCGTTGTGTTGAGAGCATACAAAATACCGTTATCATTCACGGTAAAGACATAGCCGTGTGCCACCGCGGGACTTGCGTGCATCCCGTTTGTTGCTGGATTGGTGCCGGTAGTCTTGTTCCAGAGTATTTGATGATCACTCGTTCTGATAGCGTATACCCTGCCTTCGTCATTTCCGATGTAGAGGACACCATCCACAACCGTGGGACTTGAGCGAATCGGAGCTGTGGTGTTCACACTCCATGATAGGAGCCCGTTGCTCGCATCGAGGGCATATACATGGAAATCGTAACTCCCGAAATAGACAACATTGCCAATTACTGCAGCAGTTGAGTCAATATCGCCATTAGAATTGGTATTATTCCAGATGGGCGCACCCGTAGTTGCGTTGATGGCACGCATAACCTGGCCGTTGTCCCCGATATAGAGAACATTGTTCACGACCACCGGGCTTGCGTAAACATCGGAATCCAGAGTTCTGTTGTCATTGGTATTGTATACCCATCTCGATGCATTGGTGGGTATCGACCCTGCGTCATTATATACCCCGGTATGCTGGGGATTTGCATGGAACATATACGCACTGGCCCCAAAGGGGAGAATCAGGATGAGCAATACCGGAATCATCAGGAGGCGCCATGTGCCCCCTGACGTAGTGAGCGGTCTGGACCGCCCCTTGGAATTATCAGAAATTACCGTCATAAATCAACACCCTACTCTTCATTTCCAAACTCTTGAAATTGAAAAGTTCAACTCCATCTTAGCAACAAATTGCTGCAATGAAGATTCGTGGAATATATTTTATTCAATTCTTATAAGTATTCTGGTTGGTTTTCCCTATTGAGAAAAACCCGGATTCGAAATCGCTTGATTATTGAAGAGCAGAGAAGGCAGATTGCATGCCACCGCATTTCAGGGTGATTCCTTGTGCAATTGCGGTTTGACAAGATTGTGCGGGGGACAGCGATAGCAAGGGGAGGTGCTTCAACCTTCCTGATGCCTGATAGTATATGAATCGTTGCATAAATTCCCCCACTTTTACGCACTATTTTTGATGATACCGTACTCCCCAGATGCGCAATCTTCTTCTAGATAGAAATTGACCAGTGTTATAAGAGAGGTATACATCCGATGCACCGTTATTCGTTGTCCTGCAGTGCGGAAGCAAGTGATTTTGAACCGGTTGTCCTTGCAGTCCACGAATTGATTCACCGTCTTCCCGTTACAGCAAAGTCAGTGGAAAAAGAAGGCATACGTGTTGAAGACGGGAGAGTTATCGATAGGCATTACTCAGGTCCTGTACTCCTCGAAGCAATTGCAAAAAACATACCGATAAAAACTACACCATCGAGCGGAGCTTACAAGGGGGTTCCCGTCACGGTCAGTCCCATCAGAGACCAGGAAGGAAATGCGATCGGGGCAATCGGGGTTGTTGATATCACGGGAATTTTTGATCTCGCAACACTCATGGAACACCAGTCTGCGATACTCAAGCAGGTGTGCGGAAAAGATCCCTGTCCTCTCCCTTCAGAACAGAGTGGTTCAAGGCGGTGAATGGTTTGCCGGATTCTGCTTTTAAAGTGCTTGAGATCCTCGAACGTTCAGAGAACCCTGTCTCCGGTGAAACGATCAGCAACGATCTGGGGATTACCCGATCTGCTGTCTGGAAGCATATCCAGGAACTGCGGGGGATGGGATATGATATCTACTCATCGCAAAAAGAAGGGTACAAACTCACCCGTACGAGTAGTAAACTCCTTCCGTATGAGATTCATAAAAAACTGAAGACACATTTTATAGGTAAGAAAATCCGGTATCTCGAGAACACCCCCTCGACCATCTGGGTGGGCAAGCAGATGTGCTCGGAAGGGGATGTCGGGAAAATGCACGGCATGGTAATCATTGCCGAAGAACAGACCGGCGGTATAGGAAGAATGGGAAGGGCATGGGTCTCGCCCAGTGGTGGGATCTGGATTACGGTCGTTCTCAAACCCCGTATACCCATTGATCATATCTTCATGATCACTATGGCAGGATCTATTGCTATTGCCCGGGCTATCCGCAAGGAATTCGACCTCGGTGCACTGATTAAATGGCCAAACGATATTTTCATCGGCAACAAGAAAGTTGCCGGACTCCTTCTTGAGCTTGCGGCAGATGCAGACGCGGTTCACTATTGCCTGTTAAGCATAGGCATTGATGTGAATGTCCCGTTAAACCAGTTCTCTCCTGCATTACAAAAAGACATCACTTCTATCAGCGCTGAAGTCGGGCATGAAGTGGACCGTGCTTCCTTTCTCGCACGTATTCTCAAAGAGTTCGAGAGCCGGTTCCTCCTCATTGAGAGTGGCGAATACGATACAATCATCAGGGAATGGAAGAGTCTTTCCTGTACTCTTGAAAACCGGGTGCAGATCAGGACTTTGAAGAACAGCTTCGAAGGGGATGCAATCGACATCGATGAGTTCGGCGCCCTCATTATCAGGAAGGACAATGGCAAGCTCGAGCGGGTTATCTCTGGCGACTGTTATCAGCTGTAAGTGAGAGGCACTTTTTTATCGTCAACCATTCAATTTTTTTATGGTTGACGATGTTTGGGGACCTGCAGAAATCCAGAATTATTGCATACTCTGCCGCATTCATAGGCCTTTTAAGCCTGGGTGCATGGGTGTCAATCCCCTTCTTCCCTGTCCCGTTGACCCTTCAAACGCTCTTTGTTTTACTCGCAGGCGCAGTTATGAAGCGATATGCGGTAATTCCGGTATCGCTCTATGTGTTTCTTGGCGCACTTGGCCTTCCCGTATTTCATACAGGTGTTGCCGGGTTGGGTATCCTGCTTGGCCCAACCGGTGGTTACCTGACTGGATTTATTTTTGCCGCACTTGTGGTCGGCCTTGCTTATGAACATGAGGCGGTGATCATCCGGATTACCGGACTTTTGGCCGGGACCGTAATTATCTATGTCTGTGGCGTTGCCTGGCTGATGTATTCCCTTACCCTGGGACTCATCCCCGCCGTAATAAGTGGAGTGCTCCCCTTCATTCCTGGTGACGTCATAAAAATATATGCTGCGTATATAATCGCGAAACGACTACCATGATCACTGCTGAATTCCTGTGCTATCGTAATCTTGCAATTGAGGCACTCACCATCAAACCCGGTATTACCACAATCATTGGCGCAAACGGGAGCGGGAAAACCACATTTCTTAAGCTTTGCGCCGGAATCGCAGTACCAGACTCCGGTACGCTCCTTATCGATGATGCATCACCCCGAAAAACCGAGATTGGATGGGTGAACGAGTTTCCTGACCGCAATATTCTGTTTGTAAACGTGTCTGATGAGATTGCTTCCCCGCTCCGTTTCCGTCGCGTTCCCTGCGATGAAATTAATCCGATGGTCAATACATGTGCAGAAGATATGGGCATCACCCACCTCCTCAAAAGAGCCGTACGTGAATTATCCGGGGGTGAAAAAGTGCTCGTTTCCCTCGCTGCAGCACTGGTTCATCACCCAAAGGTTCTGATACTGGATGAGTACGATTCACATCTCGATGCACAATCACTGGCAAAGATTGAGAAGGGAATCAGAGCATCGGGAGCAAAATATGTAATCCGTTGCACGCAGCAGATGGACACCGCTATTGACAGTGATTACCTTCTCTTTTTTGACTCAGGGCGGATTACCTGTTCGGGCATGCCGGGCTATGTCTTTCCTTTCCTCAAAGGCACAGCGTATTACCCGTTGCTGTGGGGGTACTGATGGTAAGAATTACCTTAAACCGGGTATATGCAGTTCGTGACCACTGGTCACTTTCTGCGTCCGGCACATTCAATGAAGGCATACACCTTGTGAGCGGGGAGGTGGGAAGCGGGAAGTCAACGCTGGCACTCATGATGGCCGGGCTTCTTGCCGCTTCCGGCGGAGACATTGAGAACGAAGAGATTACCACAAGCATGCTCTCGCTCCAGTTCCCGGAACTCCACGTTACCGGTCTCTCGGTTGCTGAAGAATGCGCATCCTGGGGGGTTGCTCCTGATAAAATCCTTGATGCAACCGGACTGACCGGAAAAAAGGAGGCATCACCCCTCTCCCTGAGCCGGGGCGAACTCAAACGACTCCACCTTGCATGCGTGCTCGAAAAAGACTATGACCTTCTGTTGCTTGACGAACCTTTCAGCTCGCTTGACTGCGAGGAAAAAGTAAAATTAAGTACACGCATCGGGCAGAAGTCAACGGGGATCACCATTATTTTTACCCATGAGCAGAATATCCTCCCCCGGGTAAAGCGTATCTGGGAAATTGCCGATGGAACACTTGTTGACTGTGGTACACCACCGGATGCATTTACGCACTGGCGCCATCTCCCCCCAATAATTAAGAAGCTCACGGCTCTTGGATCCATACCTGATAATATTTCACCCGGTGATCTTCTGGAGGCTGTATGCAGGATCCAAGAATAAGAATCGCTGCAGCAGCAGTTCTCTCCCTGGCGGCATTCATGAGTCTTTACGGTGCTGCCGCTGTATTCCTCTGGTGGCTCGTGTTTACCCCCTGCCTGGAGCTTGCAAAGAGGATCCGACTGGTTTTACCAATAATCCTTATGATTGCATTTTTCAGCCTTGTTCTGGAACTATTTGGAGGAGCCGGCCTTTCGTATTTTGCCAGGATGACCGTGATCGTCATAATTGGTATGTGGATATTCAGCGAGCAGATTTCGGGTGAATTCCTCAGTATCGGGGTCTGGTTGTTTGGAAACAGGACAGGATTTGAGCTTGGCATGGTTGCTGAGATGGGGATGCAATCATTATTCTCAGTCACTGCCGATCTTGACCGGATCCGTATGGCAGAAACGATCAAAGGAAAACACTGGGAAGTACGAAGTCTTATTCCGGCAGGTCTGGTACTCGTTCATGGGGCACTTGTCAGGGCTGAGGATACTGCAGAACTGCTTGCTATCCGGGGATATCATCATGGGGGGACTATATGCCCAATATTTGTTACACGGCCCATGGATATCGTTGCAGGTATTTGTGCATGGGGTATACTCATCTTTTCTTTGATACCAGTTAGTGAATTTTTTATACTTTACTGATGAAGGTTTGAGAGGCTTAATGTGATCCTACGCTGGCCCTGAGGATCCTCATGCACACTGCCTCTAAGAAAAAAGTCCTGATTAATGATACCACTCTGCGGGACGCACACCAGTCACTCTACGCTACCCGGCTCCGGACGGAGGATATGCTCCTGCTTGCACGGGAGATCGATCACTGCGGTTTTTTCTCCGTTGAAGCCTGGGGCGGCGCAACCTTCGATACCTGTATTCGGTTTTTGAATGACGATCCATGGGACCGTCTCAAAAGTCTGAAAGCTGAACTGAAGCACACTCCTATCCAGATGCTCCTGCGAGGGCAGAACCTTGTTGGCTACCGTCATTATCCTGACGATGTTGTCGACAAGTTCGTTACTGCAGCGCATAAAAACGGGGTTGATATCTTCCGGGTATTCGATGCGTTAAATGATATCCGGAATATGAAGCGGTCAATGGACCAAGTGAAAAAGACCGGAGCACACCTGCAGGGAGCAATATGCTATACAACAAGTCCGGTTCACTCCACCCAGACATTTATAGAAATGGCAAAAGAGCTCTATTCAGATGAATGCGACTCCATCTGCATCAAGGATATGGCAGGGCTTATTATGCCAGAGCAGACACGGGAGCTTATCAGTGGTATCAAAAAGGCAGTTGATGTCAAGGTCTGCCTGCACAGCCATTCAACGAGCGGTATTGCCCCGATGAGTTACGAAGCGGCAATCACCGCAGGTGTTGATATTCTTGACACTGCGATGTCGCCATTCTCCATGGGAACGTCCCAGCCACCCACTGAAAGCATAGTGGCTTCTCTTATTGGCACACCACGGGATACCGGTATTGACCTCCTTAAACTCCGGGCAGTCCGCAATATCTGTTTACAGGTCAGGGAAAAATACGCGGGTTTGATCGACCCGATCTCTGAGCGGGTGGACAGCGATGTGCTCATTTACCAGTTACCTGGTGGAATGATCTCCAATATTGTTTCCCAGCTCCGGGAACAAGATGCCCTGAACCGGTGGGACGAGGTGCTGGCAGAAATTCCCCGGGTAAGGGAGGATCTCGGCTATCCACCTCTTGTAACCCCCACCAGCCAGATTGTCGGGACACAGGCAGTACTTAATGTTCTGGTTAACGGACAGCGATACAGGAATGTAACAAAGGAAGTAAAAGATTATGTTCATGGGCTCTATGGAAAGTCACCCGCACCGGTACGTGATGAGATCAGAACGCTGATTATTGGAGACGATGCAGTTGTCACCGTTCGGCCGGCAGATTTGCTGGAACCGGCGTACGAGAGTATGAAAGCCGAGGCAGAGAAAGCCGGGCTTGTTAAAAAGGAAGAAGATATCCTGACCTATATCCTCTATCCCGCAATTGCACCCTCATTCCTTAAAGGAGAACGGTTATTAGAAGAGATCCCCAAAAAGCAATCGATAACAAAACCTGCGACCGACATGCCGAGCCAGATGGAAGTAGAAGTGGACGGGGAAGTCTTCTCTGTCCGGATTATCTCTGTTGGTGGAAACAAAGTTGAGGTCTCAGGTATAACATCGCAAAAGATTCCACGGGGAGACATTTCCGGAGGAATAAAAAGCAATATGCAGGGAATGGTGCTCAAGGTGCTCGTGAACCGGGGTGCTTCAGTGAAAAAGGGTGACACCCTTCTGGTGCTTGAAGCCATGAAGATGGAAAATCCCATCCATAGTCCGGTTGACGGAAAAGTCTCCGAGATCTTTGTGGATACCGGCGATGTCGTCCAGAATGGAGATGTCCTGCTGGTGGTGCAATGAAATATTTTGAAAAACTTCTGATTGCCAACCGAGGAGAAATAGCGATCCGTGTCATGCGGGCATGCCGGGAGCTTGGTATTGAAACGGTGGCAATCTACTCATCTGCTGATAATAACGCACTCCATGTCAAATACGCAGATGAAGCGTTTCTCGTCGGGGAAGCTCATCCTTCAAAGAGCTACCTCAATATTGAAAGAATAGTCGATATTGCAAAAAAGAGTGGTGCTGAGGCGATACATCCCGGGTATGGGTTTTTGGCGGAGAACTTCCGGTTTGCCAAGATCTGTCAGGATGAAAATGTTACCTTTGTTGGTCCCGGCTGGAAGACGATTAAGGCAATGGGATCGAAAATCGGCAGCAAACAGATGATGAAGGATGCAGGAGTTCCTGTCGTCCCCGGTACCGAAGGTGGCGTTAAAAATATCAGCGATGCAAAAAAAGTTGCCCAGGGGATTGGGTACCCGGTCATAATCAAGGCAAGCGCCGGTGGCGGAGGCATTGGCATGCAGATTGTCAGTGATGAGAGGGGGTTGGACGAGGCTATAGCTGCTGCCAAGCGCATCGCGGAGTCTGCATTCGGAGACGCCACTATCTTGATTGAGAAATATCTGGTAAAGCCACGGCATATTGAGATACAGGTTCTTGCAGATGAACACGGTAACGCTGTTCATCTCTATGACCGCGAATGTTCGATTCAGCGCCGTCATCAGAAACTCATTGAAGAGGCTCCTTCACCGGTCATGACTCCGGAATTGCGTGACAGGATGTCATCATCAGCGCTGAAGGTTTCTGAAGTATCAGGTTATACGAATGCAGGAACCGTTGAGTTCCTGTATAGCGATGGGAACTATTATTTCATGGAAATGAACACACGGCTCCAGGTCGAACATACCATCACTGAGTTTATCACCGGTGTAGACATTGTCAGGCAACAGATCGCGATTGCCGCCGGTGAGTCCCTTCCCTTCGACCAGACCGATCTCTCCGTCCGCGGGCATGCCATCGAATGCAGAATCAACGCAGAAGATCCTCTCAATAACTTCTCCGCAGATCCAGGAAAAATTACAAGGTACCGTTCACCGGGTGGACCGGGCATACGGGTGGACAGCGGTATTCATATGGGTTACAGGATACCCCCCAATTATGATTCAATGATCGCAAAGCTGTGTGCCTGGGATAGTACACGAGTCGAAGCAATAACAAGAATGCGCCGGGCAATTTCTGAATACATCATTCTTGGCGTCAAAACAACGCTTCCCCTCCACTATGCGATCATGAACAACCAGCAGTTTATTGCGGGTAATACCCACACGCACTTTTTACAGGAGGAGCATATCCTCTCTACACTCGATCGGTATAAACGCGATGAAGAGACACGTATGCAGACACTCGCAGGATCTTTTGGAGAAGGAAAAAAGGTTGCAGCGATATCTGCTGCAGTGAACATGTACCTGCAACCAAAAAAGGACTGATGTTCGATTAAAACGCCGCATCAGAACCTTTAATAGTTTTTACGGCGTTTTTATTATGCACTTTTGTGCTGCGGTGGCCTAGCTGGTTAGGGCGCCAGACTCATAGGGTTCAGGAATGCAATCCGGTGTTCATGGCTTTGAGAGATCTGGAGATCGGGGGATCGTAACCCCCTCGCAGCATAGTAAAAAGATCGATCATCCACATTTCTTGTCCTGTTTTTGATAGTATTAGTGCCTGTCTCTGACATCCAGGGTTCCCGGTGATAGAAAAAATTTGTTTCACCGGCGATATGTTTATTTACCGCATCATCAAACAAAAATACGTAAATTGTGGTGAAAAAATGCTTTTGTCAAACGTTGTTGTTGGATTAATCCAGTTAGTTATTTCCATTATCTTTGCTGTCCTGGCACTGTATATCGGTTTTGCAGTGCTCAGTAAGATAAACAAAAATATGGATGAAGAAAAAGAAATCGCACGAGGAAATGTCGCCGTCGGGATTATTGTTGCCGCAGTTTTTGTCGCAATCGCACTGGTCGTTCAGTCCGGAGTATCCGGGCTTTCTGTAGGCATCAACAAGGCCCTCAGCCTTGGAATTTTATCGGTTGACGGACTACTCGCAATCGGTACAGCATTTGTCCAGCTTATCCTTGGGATTGTGCTGGCTGTCGGGGCAATCTACCTCGCCCTGTACGTGCTCGACAAACTGACAAAAGGTGTTGACGAGTTCGGTGAGATCAAAAAGGGCAATGTTGCAGTCGCGCTTATGATGGGCGGTGTAATTATTGCGGTTGCTGTAATTATCCAGTCCGGGGTAATTGGCATCACTGCAGCACTGATATAAAAAATATTCGTAATTATCAAAAAATTTTTAAAAATATCCTGTTATTTTCCGAACCGGTTTATGGTGCGTATTAAATCCGCAAACCCATCCATCTCCATCTCGAGAACCTGGTTACGAGTCATCCCCATACTCGTCTCAGCATCAGCAGTGAGTGTGTCAGGCCCACGGATTACCTGACGATCGATACCATCTGATGAGAGTACATCCTGTGCTTCTGTATCATGAACAAATGCCCGACCGGGAATAATCACCACAGGTTCAAGAGCAGGAAGTTCCAGTTCACGGAAATCATCAATCGTAATAAGACACGCAATCTCCTTCTTCAAAGGAAGAACGGGAACTTGAGATCCACAAGAAACGAGGACTTTTTCAATAAATGGTGCAGCAATACTCCCGCTGACAACCGTTGCCCTGCGCTGGATGCGGGGGAGGTTTTTTATTAAACCAGGTTCATTCAGAATAGCAAAGGGTGAACCAATATCCGGATCCCACAAAGGAGTTCCGGAAATTTTAAGGGTGAACCTTTGATTCAGACCCGAAATAAGATCCCGGAATGATTCAACGGTCTGAACTGTTTGATTGTTGATAATGGGACCATTACCAAGAATGAGTCCCTGTTCAGTTTCATTTGCAAACCGCATCAGAATTATGCCTTTTGCTCCACGATCCTGGAGCCACTCACAGGTTTGTTCAAGTACTTCTCCATCATTGATTCCCGGGAGAACGACCGCAGCAGCGTATACATCCGCCGTATCGCACAGCTTTTCAAGAATTGATAAGGAAACCTCGGGAGTTGGATCGTGCATATAGCGCTTTCGAAGAGCAGGATCTGTGGCAAAGACCGTGAAAGATATTTCAGAAAGACCATTATCAATGAGCAGATCTGCAATGGCCGGATCATCCCAGCCTTTACCGCTGGTGTAACCAATATGGAGGGGAGCCTCCATGCTCCCGAGAAGTTCAATCAGTTCATTGAACCGCGGATAGCAGCTGGGGTCCCCGCCACCGCTGATAGTGATCCGTTCAAGATCGCCGCTTTTTCCCTGAAGGTTTGCAAGCGTTTCATCAGCGATTGTCTTGAGATCCTTGAACCCGCTATACTCTTCCCTGATCCCGCGGGTACAGTAATCACACCCTTTTTTAAACGGTAGGCAATACCTGCAGCCGAGCGGTTGGACCCCCCGGACTTTCTTAAAATAGCAATATTCGCAGAATCCGCGGCAGTTGATACCTGGGCTCCCTCCAATATCCACGGTCAGCTGTGCCATCTGTAATATTAGTCCGTTCTCGTTCCTATAATGTGTTTTGAAATGTGTACCTGAATCTATCATAGAATTATAAATTTATAAATATA
>Ga0105106_10000722_pt1 | contig 23439 bp, 18 predicted proteins | sample PPLLaktember2015_5_FD_79109 | JGI IMG/M metagenome (GOLD analysis project Ga0105106, IMG submission 79109) | Freshwater sediment microbial communities from Prairie Pothole Lake near Jamestown, North Dakota, USA - PPLs Lake P8 Core (1) Depth... | ecosystem: Environmental > Aquatic > Freshwater >...
AGCGGTGCATGAGCAGACCGCCGAGCGCGGCTGCGGCAACGATATAGGGAAAGTGCACCTTGAAGATGAAAATGGCCACGAAGGCCAGGGCGGCAAAGGTATACAGCACCCGGTGCTTGAGCGCCTTTTTGCCGATACGCAGCACCGCTTCGATGACCACGGCCACCACCACCGGCTGGATGCCGTAGAAGGCGGCCGCCACCGCCGGGATGTCGATGTGGGCCACGGCCAGGTAGCTGAGCAGCAGCATGACGAAGATGGACGGTATGACGAACAGGGAACCGGCGGCGATGCCGCCCCATATGCCGTGCAGCCGCCAGCCGATGTAGGTGGCCAGTTGCTGGGCTTCGGGCCCGGGCAGCAGCATGCAGAAATTGAGTGCGCGCAAAAACTGGTTTTCGCCGATCCATTTGCGACGCTCCACCACCTCCTGGTGCATGATGGCGATCTGACCGGCCGGGCCGCCGAAGCTGATGAAACCCAGCTTGGTCCAGAACTTGAGGGCTTCCTTGAAAGTAACCGTGAGATTTTCTGGCTTCATCTATCTCTTTCGCCCGCACCTGACAGCGGCACATCGCGGCCGAAGATCCCGAACCCGATTGTGCCGATGACCCCGAAGACAAACGCGGTAATGAGGTTGGTCGCCGGGCTGATTTGCCACAAGAACGCGCCGCCCAGGGCGGCCAGGGAAACAAAAATATCCCGGATCAGATAATACAGACCGAACATCCCCGCCTTGCAATGATCCGGGGACAGGTCCATGATCAGGGACTTGCGGGTGGGCTCCCCGAACTCCTTGAGTCCTCTTAAAATAAAGGCCACGATCAGCCACTCGAAGCTGCGGCTGAACAGCAGCACCAGGGGAAACAGGGTGAAGAAGACAAAGGTCATCAGCACAAAGGGTTTCTTGGTGCTGCGGTCGGCAAGGTAGGCAACCGGGATGTAGACGAGCACGGCCGTGGCCATTTCGATGGTGGTCAGGAGGCCGAACTGGACGGCCGACACCGGATCGGCGATGGCCTTCATGCACCAGACGACCACGAAGGCATAGGGGATCTGCTCGCAGAATCGCACCAGGATATCGGTGACCAGCAGGCCTTTCATGGCCGGGTTCATCAGGCGCAGCAACTTTAGCGGGTTTTTTTCCGGTCTGAGGCCACAGGCGTCGGAAGCGGTGTTCCTGGCCCGTGGATCATCTTCGATCATCCACTGCTGCAGAAGCAGCGCCCCCGCAGCCATGACCAGGGCCGCGGCGAAGGCCAGCCGCACCCCGTCTTGCTCACCCCAAACGGCAATGAAGAAACCGCCAAGCAAAGGACCGAGCGCCATGGGAATCCGGCGCACCAGCGAATGCATGCTGACCCCCATGGTGCGCTTGTTCAGGGGCAGCACTTTGTACATCAGGCTCATGGTAGCCGGAAGCGATATGGCCGACCAGGAAATGAAGAGCACCGCCCCTATGAGCACCGCCTGCCAGGTCGGCACCAGGATCACCAGGGCGAAGCCGGCCATGGCCACCAGGTTGAAAATCAGCAATGAGCGCTTGGTGCCGATGCGGTCGGACAGGTAGCCGCCTGGAAAGGAGTAGAGGGCTGAGAGCAGGTTGTCCATGGCTTGCAAGAGCCCGATGGCCAGCACCCCGCCCCCCAGGGCCAGGATGTAGATGGGCAGGAACCGTTCGGCCATGCGCTCGCCCATGCCTACCAGCACCACCATGGCCAACAGACCTGCTGTGCTGCGCTGCAGGCCCAAAAAGCCTGTCAGCCGTGAGACGCGGGTTTTTGTGGTTTCGGAAGTTGCCATGGTGCGTTCCTTACGATTTCCCTTTGGCCACGTCCAACCGGCACCAGGCATACAGGGCATCGTAGACCTCGAACTGGCTTTCGATGTTTGTCAGATCATCTGGAAATCGCAGGCTGTAGCCCACGGCGATGGCCTCGACGCCGGCCGCCAGGGGATCGGCCTCCAAGCGGCCGGTGTCCGCCGCATTGATCACCCTGGCCATGCGAAGGAGCGCCGCGTCGGTCAATTGGTAGTCCTGGATGATCGCATCGAAGGTGCAGCGGTCACCGCGGTGATGCAATTCGGCGCCCTCGGTGTCGAAGGGAATCGCGCCGGTCTTTTCGGCGATTTCCATCACCTTGCTCTTGGGCACGAAGAGAAACTCGGCGTCCGAGTCGACAAACCGGGTGATCAGCCAGGGGCAGGCCACACGGTCCACGTGAACATGGGATCGGGTTATCCATTTCATTGGGGCTTCTCCTGTCGTTTCTTGGCTCCGGAATAGGCCAGGGTTTTGTCCACCAACACCTGGACGTCCTCGACCAGGTGGTTGAACTTGCCGTTCAGATCGTCGGCCAGGTGCTGCACATATTCTCGGGCCGCCTCCTCGCCGTATTTTTCCTGGAACATTCGGCTGAACTCGAGCACGCGGGTGATGTCGTGGCGGTCCTCCTTGTGCTGGGGGTCGTCGATCCATTCATGGACTTGCTGATTGGTTTTCCCGGTTCTTTGCTTGCTGATTGCCACATGTTTTTCGATGGATGGCATGGGTGGGCTCCTTCACGTTTTGTTTTCCTGATATGGGGTTTTCCCATATGGTTATTCCCTTTTTTGGCGCTGATAATAAGCGTACAAGTTGTCAAACAATCTAAGTCCTTCACTCATCCGCTGGTCATCATTCGGATGCACGGCCACCAGACCGGTCAGGAGGGCGTTGAACCCGTCGGTTTCACTTCGGTCGAATTTTTCGTCTTTCAAATCAATGTCGTGAACGATTTCCGCCATGGGCCCCAAGGCGTGGTCCTGGATCTTGAGTCGTTGGAGCATGACCTCGAAGGTGCAGCGATCCCCCTCGTGGGTGTATTCCCCATCGAACATGTCGAAGCGGACATTGCCGGGCTTGGGGGAGTAACGAGGTCCTGGAACAAATTTGAATACCGCCGCTTTGTCCACGAATCGACGGATCAACCACCCGCAGGCGATACGGTCGACAAACACGTTGCCGCGGGTCACCCAGGTTTTTCCCTTCAAGTCGCCGATACCATCTCTATTTGTGATGCCGACGGATGGTTGCCCGGACAGAAGGTTCCCCAATTCCCTGAGCTGCAACTCCGCGGTGGCACGCTCCGGGGTCTGGAAAAAATCGATGGCCGCAATGTCATTCAACCGGCGCTGCAGTCTAGAGAGTTGACCAGGTCCCCTTGTGGCAGGGTCTCTGGGGTCGCTCCCGCCGGAAGACCACTCGGCAAGCAAGGCGCTGGCCTCTTGGATCAGCTTCTCGTAGTCGGATTTGCGCGCCTTGTGGAACAGGGCAAGGACCTGCTCGTCGGAAAGACCCTCCACAAAACGTGCCTCTGAAATCGAGCCATCACCGCCGCCTTCGACAATCTCCTTGAGCGTCCAGCTCAAATCCTCCCGGGACTGTTCCGAAAGGGGCATTACATAAACGGATTGCTTAATCCCCACGGCCCCTACCTGCTGTAGCCGCCGCCAGATTTTCACACGCAAGGCGTTTGGCTTCGGGGGGATTTGATGGATCAGCAACAGCCATTTTTTAGGTTCAACGGGCGCCATGGAAACTCCTATTCAGTTGTTACACTTAATTTGTTTCATATGTTACATTATTTCAAGAGGTTTATTCAAGGTTTTTTTGGAATTGCTTCGAATAGATTGTAAAAAAAGAAAAAGGTCACGCTTGGCGGTTTCAATAACCATTGGGCATTGGGGGAACCGAACACCCGAGCGGAGTTTCACATCATAAGAAGGTCGTTGTGATCGAGGACCGGCAGGCTTCATCGCCAGCATCGATCTGACGTGCGGGGATGTTGCGGACTTCATTCACGCTCTGCGCCAGTTTCTGCTAGCCGAGAAAACCTGGACTGTTCCGCGGCCGAATCCTGTCACGGGGAGTTGATCTCGGCGCTGATGGTTGCGGGGCGCAGCCTGCGGCCGCTGGACTGCCTGATGGACGAGGCGGTAGACGAAATGGTGCCCGAAGCCGGTCTTGTCGATCCCCCGAACCGGTCAGCCTGGACTATTTCGTCGCGGAGTACCCGCCGAAGAACTATCGCTCGGTGGGGCCCAGGCGCCTGATCGTGTTTCTGGCGGTTCTTGTCGCAGCACTGCTCGTCCTGGTGGCCGCCTGGCGCTGGACGCCTCTGTGGGCCTGGCCGTGGCCGCAGGGGCGCTGACTTCGTCGCGAGCTTTTTTTTCACCGAGCGGGAGCGGTGGTTGCCGTCGCGGGGGTCGGGCTTGCGAGCGTCCTGGTGGTGCCGCCGGGTTTGTCGCTTTCGGTGTCGATCATCGCCGCCTTCGTTGTTTCGTGGGATGGTGCCGCCACACAACATCTGGGCCCGCGAATTAAGCACGCCTATCGGAAAGACACCGTCAAAGCCAGCGACCACCCATGCTGATGGTGATCTCTTTTTGTTTTTGTTTGAAAGGGCAGGGTGGGTAAACACAAAAGCTGACCTCTGACCGCCCCTGGGCCGGGAGCGCCGATGGGGTCATTTTTGGGGTCACTTTTTCACGTAATGGTTGAAAATATTGAAAAGGTTTTACTTATTGTAGTCAAGCAGAACTTGCTTTTAATGCTTGAAATTAATAGGAAAAGACCGGAAATCACTCAAATACGGTTTTGGTGAGGACGCGGGTGGGCCACCCGGCATCTGGGCTTGAAGGAAGCGGCGGTCGCTCCAGACCGCAGGCTGAGCAAATTGGCCGTCAGGCCGTCCCTTTTCTCCCTTGTGGAACGGTTGGGCAGAGAGTAGTTCAATCATTGGTTCGTGTCCTCATGTAGATAGTTGTTATTGTGCCAGAGTCACGGTCTTTCGGAATCGCAGCAGGGCCAAGGCGAAGAACGCCGCGCCAATGCCTGCCACGGCAGCGAAGTCCGGCCACACGACGTCGAATCCTGCACCGCGGTAAAGAATCGCCTGCGCGAGCCGGACGTAGTGCGTCGAGGGGAATGCCTCCATGAATCGCTGCACCCCCACTGGCATCGACTCCAGCGGCGTATTTCCACCGGAGAGAACAACCATCGGTAGCACCACGAGGATAAAGAGCAGTCCAAACTGCGGCATCGATCGTGCGAGCGTGGCGAGCAGAATTCCCAGCGAGGTCGCCGATGCCAAATAGAGAATCGTGCCTGAGAGGAAGAGTGGCACGGATCCGGCGATGGGCACGCCGAGCAGTCCGTGCACCATGATCCACAAGGCGAACGCCGCACCGATCAGGATGACGAGACCGTTGGCCCAGACCTTGGCCAGCATGATTTCATACGGGTGCAGCGGCATCACCAGAAGATGCTCGACGGTGCCGTGTTCGCGTTCCCGAATAAGCGCGCCGCCGGCGATAATCATGGCCAGCATGGTGACGTTGTTGATAAGTTCCATCACGCTCACGAACCACGCGCTCGTCAGGTTGGGGTTGAACATGATGGTCGTGGAAAGTCGCGCCGCCGCAGGCGAAGCCGTGCCCCTGCCGTGAACGAATTCGAGGAGTTCGTCGGACACGATGCCTTGGATGTAACTCGCACCGGCGGCGGCTTGGAGCATGGCGGTGGCATCGATGTTCACCTGAAGTTGGGGCTGTCGGCCGCGCAGCACGTCGCGCTCGAAGTCCGGCGGAACATCCATTACAAACGTGTAGCGGCCGGCATCCATGGCGTCGTCGATCTCGGAAGCGAGAATCTCTCGGGGCTCTCTGCAATAGGGTTTGAGAAGTGCATCGGTCAGCCGCCCGGAGAGCAGGGAGTGATCTTCATCCACCACGGCGATAGAGGCATTTCGCAACTCGGAACTGGTGCCGGTCGCCGCACTGTAGATCGCGTAGGTGAATGCGTAAAAGACGAGCAACAGCAGCACTTTGTCGTGCCGCAGGCTGCGCAGTTCCTTGACGCCAAGACGAAAGATGTTTTGCAGGTGTCGCACGGTTATTTCTCCTGCTTCCGAAGGAACGCCAGGCTCAGGATAGTGAACACGGGGATGAAGACCGCGAGCGCAGCGAAGCTGGCTGACAGCGCAGTGAACCCGAGCGACTTGGTGAAGGCTCCGACGCTGATCTTCATGAAATACGTGCTGGGATAAAGCGTCCCAATCGTCGCCGCACCACCCGTCAACGACGACAGCGGCGTCAGGAATCCGGAGAACTGGACGACCGGCATCACCGTGAGAATGGCCGTGCCGAAGAGCGCCGCGAGCTGCGTCTTCGTGAAGGCGGAAATGAGCAGACCCATCCCGGTGGTGGCCACCACGTAGAGCAGCGCGCCGATCGTGAGCGGGAGCAGCCCGGCTTTTAGCGGCACCCTGAAGAGAAAAACCGCCATCGCGATCAGCGTAAAGAAGTTGAGCAGTCCGATGCCGACGTAGGGCAGCTGCTTGCCGAAGAGAAACTCCAGCCGCGTGACGGGCGTGGCGTACAAGTTGGTGATTGAGCCCAGCTCCTTCTCACGCACCACGCCCAGCGCCATCAGTATCGCAGGGAAAAAGATCAACAGAATGGCGATGACGCCAGGCACGATCGCGTAAATACTCTTGAAGTCCTGGTTATATCGATAGCGGAACTGGATCCCGGCCGGCGCCGCCGTCGTCGGGCTGCCCCTTTGCAGATTGTTGAGATACAACCGGTGTAGCCCTTGCACGTATTCGCGCATCGTCTCGCCGCGCGATGGCATCGCGCCGTCAATCCAGACGCTCACATTCGGACTGCGCCCGCGCTTGAGATCCTTCGCAAACTCTGGCGGGATCTCAACCGCCACCCGCAATTCGCCGCTCTCCATCCGACGGTCAAGCTCGTCGTAGTCGCGGATGGGAGGGCGTTCGCGGAAGTACCGCGACCCGGTGAAATTCTCGAGGTAATTGCGGCTCACGGTAGTCTGGTCGCGGTCGAGCACGCCGTACGACAGGTGTTCGACATCGAAAGAAATCCCGTAGCCCAGCACGATCAGCAGCAGCATCGGACCGAGCAGGGCGAAGGCCAGACGGATCGGGTCGCGGCGGATCTCCAACGTTTCCCGGCCCGCGTAGGCCAGCAACCGGCGCAGGCTGAACGCGCGCGCCCGCGGCGGCGCGGCGACCGGGAGCGATGTCTCCACCGGCTCACGCAGCTCGGATCTAGATTCCGGCGCCGCATCTTCCAGGTAGGCGATGAATGTTTCCTCCAGCGTGCTTTTGCCACGCGCGCGAATGAGTGCCGCCGGCTCGTCGCAAGCGAGCACCTTGCCCGCGTGCATGAGCGAGATCCGATCACATCGCTTCGCCTCATTCATGAAGTGCGTGGAAATGAAGATGGTGACGCCGCTATCGCGCGACAGCTTTATAAGCAGTTCCCAGAATCGATCACGCGCCACCGGATCGACCCCGGACGTCGGCTCGTCGAGGATGAGCATCTCCGGCTCGTGGATCACCGCCACCGCCAGCGAGAGCCGCTGCCGGATGCCGAGCGGCAGGTCCTCCGCGAGGTCGTCGAGGTAATCGCCGAGCCCAAACTCGCCAGCCAGCTCCGCAATCCGCGAGGCGACCCTTTTCGCGGGCAAATGAAACAATCGCGCGTGCAGGTCGAGGTTTTGCTTCACTGTCAACTCCGTGTAGAGCGAGAAAGCCTGCGACATGAATCCGACTCGTTTCCGTGTTTCGATGTCGTGGGCATCCACCTCGCGGCCGAAGAGCCGGACCTGACCCTCCGTGGCCGGCAGCAGTCCGGTCATCATTTTCATCGTCGTCGTCTTGCCGCAACCATTCGAGCCAAGGAACCCGAAGATTTCGCCGCGATCAATGCGGAAGCTCACACGATCCACCGCGGTGAAATCGCCGAAGTTCTTGGTGAGTCCCTGCGCTTCGATCGCCGCGCCGTCCCCGGTCCAGGCCTTGCGTGGAGGCACCGTGATAGTGTGATGACCCCGCCGTTTCTCCTCGGGCAACAGCGCGATGAACGCCGCTTCGAGGCTGCTCGTTCCGGTCTTCGCCTTGATTTCATCCGCGGTGCCGGCGGCCAGCAGCTTGCCGGCGTCCATCCCCACCAACCAGTCGAATCCCTCCGCCTCGTCCATGTAAGCCGTGGATACCAGGACACTCATTCCGCTCCGGCGGGTGCGGATGCGGTCGATGAGTTGCCAGAACTGCCGACGCGACAGCGGATCGACACCCGTGGTGGGCTCGTCGAGGATCAGCAGGTCGGGGTCGTGGATCAACGCGCAGCAGAGCCCGAGCTTCTGCTTCATGCCGCCGGAGAGCTTGCCAGCGGGCCGATCCGTGAACGGCGCCAGGCCGGTGCTATCGAGCAATTCCGCAATGCGCGACGCCCTCTCGGCCCTGGATTGGCCAAAGAGTCGCCCGAAGAAATCAACATTCTCGTAAACCGACAGCGTCGCATACAAATTCCGCCCCAGCCCTTGGGGCATGTAGGCGATGCGGGGGCAGACAGCGCGGCGATGAGCGGCACGCGCCATGTTGCCACCAAGCACTTCCACGGTTCCTTTTTGGATCTTGCGAACCCCGGCGATGACCGCGAGCAGCGTGGATTTTCCGACGCCGTCCGGCCCGAAGAAACCGACCATGCACCCGGACGGCACTGCGAGATTCACACCCTCCAAGGCCACCGTCTTCCCGTAGTGATGGCTCAGCCCAGCCAGATTCGCCACCGGTGCGACCGGTGCCGCGTTTTCCCGCGGGAGACTCATTGCAAGTCCTCCGGCGTCGGCAGCGGCAGCCCGCGCTGCTGCCGTGTTTTCAGCGATTCCGGCCACGCCGCCGCCGCGTCGATCTGCACATAACCCATTCCGGGTAGGCCTGTCTTTACACTTTCGGCGTAGTGTTTCAGCAGTTCGGAATCGACTTTCACCTTCACCCGAAACATCAGTTTCTCGCGTTCGGTGCGCGTCTCGACCTCCTTCGGCGTGAACTGCGCGGTCGGTGAAACGAATGACACCTTCGCCGGAATCGGCAGGCCCGGCAGCGCATCGAGCAGGATCCGCGCATCCGCGCCGATCGCAACTTTCCCTGCCTGGGCCGTGGGCAGGAAAAACGTCATGTAGACATCTGTAATATCGAGCAGCGTGACGACCTTTCCTCCGGCCGGGATGACCTCCCCGGGCTCGACCAACCTGTATTCGACTCGCCCGCCGCAGGGGCTTCTAAGAGTCGCATCGGCGATGTCCGCTTTGACTTTCTCGATCTTTGCTATGGCCAGTTCGATGGCCGCCTCGGCGCTGGTGATCTGCGCCTTTGCCGCCCCCCAGGCCATCTTCGCGGTCTGTTCCTTTGTCACATCGGTGTCGAGTTTCTGCTGCGAGATCGCGTTCTGTTTCGCGAGCGGCACCGCTCGCTTGAGGTCTTTCTGCGCCAGCGCGTGCTCGGCCTCGCGCTGCTTGGCGATTGCAATGGAGACGTTACGCTCGTCCTCGGCCTGGCGTTGCCTAGCCTCCGCCTCATGGAGTACCGCACGAAGCACGGCCGCGTCCATCTGTGCGAGCACCTGCCCCGCTTCCACCATGTCACCTTCCTTGACCAGTACCACCTCAACGCGGCCCGGCTCTTTGGTCGCCACATCCACTTCGGTCGCCTCGATGCGCCCATTTCCCGAAGCAAACCCCGGCGGAAGCCCTTCAACCTGCAAGCTTTTCCACAACACAAATCCGCCGCCCGCCAGCAAGACGAGGGTTCCGGCAACGAAGTATTTAACGCGGTTTGTCACTTTCATGCTCCTTTCCTCTTTCGACCTTCAGGTCGATAGTTCTACATACCACCTTCGCAATCACGAGTTCTCCGTCCGTGCGAATGACGCGCACGGTGACTCGACCGGCGTCCTTGGAAATCACCGCCGCATTCTCCGCATTGCGAGCCTCATTCAGTTCGATGCCCAGGAAACCCAGCCCCTCACAGATGCGTGCGCGGACGAGTGGACCATATTCGCTGACGCCTCCTGTGAAGATGAGCGTGCCCAATTCACCGAGCACAGCGGCAAAGGAGCCGATCCACTTTTTCGCCTGATAACAAAACAACGCCACGGCTTCCGCCGCCCGTACGTCACCGGCTTCCTGCGCGAGCAAGTCTCGCATGTCGGAACTGGTCTCCTGAAATACCCAGCAGCCCGGACTCGTGGTTGACCATTTTGTAAAATTGTTTGGTGGTGATCTGTTCGGTTCGTGCCAGATACGGCGCTAAGCAAGGATCCAGATCGCCCGAGCGGGCGCTCATCACCAATCCCGCCATGGATAGGAACTTGGTTTTTGTAGGGCCAAGTATACAGGAAGGTGATTGGGCGTCAATGGCAACGCAATATGTTGATGTCCTGTGGGAAAGTGGGAAAGGGGACGTTCATTGATTTATAAGTTACCAAATTTTAACTGATCTGAGGAGAGGGGACGTCCATTTTTTAACTGATCTGCTATTTTCATCACCATGCCCCGTCAAGCCCGCACAGACGCCCCCGGCGCGGTGCACCACGTGATCGTCCGGGGGATCGAACTCCGCCAGATCTTTCTCGATGACCAAGACCGCAACAACTGGATCGAGCGTCTGGCAACGGTCCTGGATGAAACCGGCACGCCTTTGCTTTGCCTGGGCGTTGATGTCCAATCATGTCCACCTGTTGCTTCGAACCGGCCGGGTGCCGCTTTCCACCGTGATGCGGCGGTTGTTGACCGGCTATGTTGTCAGCTTCAACCGGCGCCACAGGCGACACACGGCCAGTTGTTCCAAACCCGCTATAAATCGATTTTATGCCAGGAGGACCCCTACCTGAGGGAGCTGGTGGGCGATATTCATTTGAATCTCTTGAGGGTCGGTCGCGTTCAGGATATTGCCGGTTTGGACCGTTACGCCTTCAGTGGCCACAGTGCTTTAATGGCCCATCAAGATCGCCCCTGTCAGGATACGGACTACGTTTTGAGGAAAAATCGACCGCTCGCAGACGGTACCGGGAATTTGTTGAGAAAGAGGTAAGCAAGGGGCAGCGTCCGGAGTTGGTCGGAGGCGGTCTGATCCGCAGCCTGGGGGGATTGCAGCCGGTAAAATTGCTGCGGGCAATGGGGCAGGGCACCAAAGGGGATGAACGTATCCTGGGTGACAGTTACTTTGTCAGTGACGTTTTAACCGCCAGCCAGGACGAGCTTGCGCGCAAAGTCGAATACCGACACAAGGGATATGAATTTGATTGGCTTTCCGAGCGTGTGGCGAGGTTGTTGGAAATGAATGTCGATGAGGTTTTAAAGGCCGGGGGTCACCCGGCAAACGGTCAAGGCCCACAGCATCCTCATTGTATTGGGCGCACCGTCAGTTGGGCATCTGTACCGTCGATCTTGCCAACCGCATGAAACTATCCCAACCATCCCTCAGCCAATCCATCAAGCGGGGCGAAAAACCGATTCAAGAAAATGGTTATAAACTGCGGCCCAAACCATAATGATATATGAATGGACGTCCCGCCCTGGTCCTATTTCCAGCTTGCGCCGATCGATTACCGACGCTAATAATCGAAAATGACGCTGAAGGTGGGCTGAAATCCACGTTCGGGTTCGGCTTTAAATCTCAAATTTTTCAAACGTTGCAATTCACACTGCTATTTTTTTGAGTCTGATCGGCAGCCGTTTCTGACGGCAGACCAAATCCCATTTCGGCCCGTACTACCCCTGTGGCGTTTTTTTGCTTGACAAACGAGTAGCCTTTTACCGTATGCTGGCTCATAGAAAGCTATCTCTTGTCCCTATCCATATATTCCTCCTCACACGGAATTTGAACCACTGCCTGATTATAAGCGGCAGGCGGCTGACTGTAAAGGGCGGACACATGAAACGAGTGATATTCGTACTGGTCTTATATCTGATAATTGTTCCAATAAAATGGACGACCGCGCACGCCTCAGGGACTGAAGCCGATTTTTTCAAACATGCCGACCATGCGCAAAACAGCCGCTGTCTGCCGGCGCCCGTTCTCGCTGCTGCGGTCCCCGCTGCCGTCGACGGCGAATCCGCTGCGCATGCTGCGGTTGAGGCCGATCATGGACACGGCCATGCCAATCTTGGGGAGGTGCTCCCCCTGTGGAGCTGCATCCCGTTCGTCGGAATGCTGCTGTCCATCGCTCTTTTCCCATTGCTGGCACCGGAATTCTGGCATCATCATTTCGGCAAGGTCTCCGCTTTCTGGGCCGCGACGCTCGCCGTTCCGTTTTTAGCGGCCTTCAAGGGTCTCGCCCTCTATGAAATCCTGCACATCATTTTGGCCGATTACGTGCCTTTCATCATTCTGCTCTGGTCACTGTACACGGTTTCGGGTGGCATCCTCCTGCGGGGCACCTTGCGCGGCACCCCGATCCTCAATACGGGCATTTTGCTGATCGGCACCCTGCTGGCCTCCTGGATGGGCACCACCGGGGCGGCCATGCTGCTGATCCGGCCTTTTCTGCGGGCCAACGCCCATCGCAAGAACCGGACATTCATGGTGGTGTTTTTTATTTTCCTGGTCGCCAACGTGGGGGGCTCATTGACGCCACTTGGGGACCCGCCCCTCTTCTTGGGGTTCCTGCACGGCGTGTCGTTTTTCTGGACCCTTAAAATCCTGCCACACATGCTGGTGGTCTCGATTCTGCTGCTGGTAATCTACTTCCTGTTGGACACCTACCATTACCGCAAGGAGGGTGTTAAGGCTCCCGACGACGGGGTCAAGGAGCCCTTGAAACTGGTGGGGACCCACAACTTCATCTTTCTGGCCGGTATCGTCGGGTCCGTGCTGATGAGCGGCATCGTCGACTGGGGGGAGGTCACCACTTTAGGCATCCATCGCGCCCTTCAAGACTGGGTGCGCGACGGGCTGCTGATCCACATGGGAATCCTGTCCATGTTGACGACGTCGATAACGATTCGGGAAGGCAATGATTTTACCTGGTTTCCGATTCTCGAGGTCGCTTACCTCTTCATCGGCATCTTTATCACGATGATCCCGTGCCTGCTGATCCTCAAGGCCGGGCCGAAGGGAGAGCTGGCCTTTCTGATCCAAGGCGTCAGCCGGCCGGTCCACTATTTCTGGGTCACGGGCGCGCTTTCCGCTTTCCTGGACAATGCCCCCACCTACCTGACCTTTTTCAACACCGCCCTGGGCAGCTTTTTTGCGGGCATGCCGGAGGCCGAGGCCGTGCCGTTGCTGATGACCGAAAAAGCGGTCTACCTCCAGGCGATTTCCACCGGGGCGGTGTTCTTCGGGGCTATCAGCTACATCGGAAACGCCCCCAACTTCATGGTGCGGTCCATCGCGGAAGAAGCTGGCACGCCGATGCCGAGCTTTTTCGGCTACATTCTCAGGTTTTCCCTGTTGTTTCTGATACCCAGCTTTGTGATCGTCACGTTGCTCTTCTTTTGACCACAGGAGGGGATGGTATGAGAATCGAAAAAGTCCTCTTTCACACCCGCTTCCGTGATTTGGCCTTCAATGCCCTCGAGGTGCTGCTGGAATTGAAGAAGGCCGGTCTGCAGGAAGTCGTTTTGACCTACGTGATCCCCAGAGAGGAGGTCGCCTTCGTGCCCTACGGGGGCTATCTCAAGGATGCGGCCGAGCAAATGGAGGAAGTCGCCCGTTTGCGTTTTGAGCAATGGCAGGAGTTCATTTCATCCAAGGGCCTGCGCAGCAAGGTCCGGATCGAGACCGGCACCTTGAACGCCAAAATCCTCGCCGTGGCGGAAGAGGAAAAAGTGGACCTGATCGTCACCGGCCGCAAAAAAAGATCCGCTTTTGAGAAGGTCTACGTGGGCTCTCACGTTCTCGATATCCTTCGCCGCAGCGTCCGGCCGGTTCTGATGGGCAAGTACATGGTGCAGTACGAGTGGGCCGGGGAGGTGTTGACCCGCGTCAACGACCACATTTTCGACCGCCCGCTGCTGGCCACCGACTGGTCCAAGCCTTCCGAAAACGCCCTGGAGCTTATCAAGTCTTTTAAAGGGCTGGCCCGCAAAGTCCTGGTGGTTCACAACGTCGGCGCCAAGATCTCCAAAGGTCTGGATGTGGCGGCCCTGAGGGCCATCGAGGACGAGAGCCAAAGGCGATTGGACGATTACTGCGGGCGGATCGAGGAAGCGGGCCTGAGCGCTGAATCCTATCTTTCCGTCGGTAAAACCACCCTGGAGATCCTGCGTCAGTCGCGGGAGCAAAAAGCCACCATGATCGTTATGGGCCGCACCGGCAAAGACTGGTTCCAGGAGTATTGGTTGGGAGGCGTTTCCCACCGGGTCGCGGAAGTTTCCGAGCTGCCGGTCCTGCTGGTCCCCTGAAATAAAACAGGCGTCGAAATGTTCGGTCGATCGGCCGGCTGTGGTAACACCGTCAACCGTTTCAGCGCCCGACCCCATAGATCGGTGGTTTCGCCATGATCGAAAATCTGATGAATTCCAACATCGCGATTATCGGGGGGGGGCGTTTCTGCAAAATTCTTCTCGAATTCCTGTGCGAAAGAAATGTTCCCGAGTGCAGCGTCACCGTTCTCGGGGTGGCCGATATCAAACCCCATGCCGAGGGGCTGCTCATTGCCCGTCAGCTGGGAATCTTCACCACCCACGACTACCGGGAACTCTACGATCTTGAGAACCTGCAGGTCCTGATCGAAATAACCGACGACCCTGCCCTCGGCGAGACCATCGGAAAAACCAAACCCGAGGGCGTCCAACTCATCGATCACATCGAAGCCCAGGCCATCTGGAGTTTGCTGCGGCTTGAAAGCGAAAAGCGTCAGGCGCTGACCGAGCTGGAACAGCAGGCGGGCGTCACCCCAACTATCCTGGCACACTTCGAAAAATTCGCCGACCGGCTGGCCAAGGTCATCAAAAACCGCAACCGGCGCTACCTTGAAATCGAAAAAGAGCTGATCGAAAGCGAGCGCACCCTGGCCCAGATCGTTCAGGGCAGCACGATGCCGACTTTCGTGATCGACAAGAATCACATCGTCACCCACTGGAACAAGGCCATGGAACGCCTGTCGGGGATTCCTGCCGAAGAGATCCTCGGCACCAACCGGCAGTGGATTTCCTTCTGGGAAACGGAGCGCCCCAGCATGGCCGATTTGATTCTGGACCAGGCCGGCGAGGAAACGCTCAGCGAATTCTACGGCAAAGCATGGCGAAAATCGGCCCTGATCGAGGACGGCTACGAAGCCGAGTATTATTTCCCCAACCTCGGCCCCGACGGGAGGTGGTGCTGGTTTACGGCCGCCCCGCTCAAGGCGCCCGACGGCACCCTCGTCGGCGCCATTGAAACCCTGTGGGACAAGACCGAAGACAAGAATGCCGAGCACGACAGGGAGCGCCACACGCATCTGCTGACCGAAACGGCCCGGGCCCTGGCCGAGAGTGAACGAACGATGACCCAGATCATCCAGGGCAGCACGATACCGACTTTCGTGATCAACGAGAATCACTTCGTGACCCACTGGAACAGGGCCCTGGAAAGGCTGACCGGTTATAGCGCCGACGGCATCGTCGGTACCCGCAAGCAGTGGCAACCCTTTTATCACAACGAACGCGCAACCATGGCGGACGTGATTCTGGACCAGGGCGACGAGGCCGAGATCGAAAAACTCTACGGGGCGAAGTGGCGACCCTCGAGCCTGATCGAAGGGGCCTACGAGGCCGAAGATTTCTTCCCGCATTTTGGCGATAGCGGTAAATGGCTCTGGTTCACCGCTACGCCCATCAAGGCCCCGAATGGAAGACTCGCCGGGGCCATCGAGACCCTCTGGGACAAAACCGAGGACAAAAGGGCGGAACAGGAACGGGAGCGGCGCACCAAGGAGTTGAGCGCCCTGTGTTCGATCTTCACGTCCCTCAACACAGTGGAGAAATTCGATGCCGGTATTTTAAAGGCCATCCAGATCATGATGGATTTTCTCGGGGCCGATGGCATCTGCATCTATATGCAGGATGACGACGGCAAATACTGCTTGCGCTATGGCTACGGTTCCTCAAAAAATGCCTGTTCCAAGATAAGCGTGCTTGACGAGAGCAGCATCATCCACCAGGTGGCCCAAAACAACGAATTTACAGTGTATGAGAACCTGCCCGAGGGCTGCAACGACGAAATCTGCCTGTTGGAGGAAAACAAGCTCGTTTCGCTGGCCTACGTTCCCATACATGCCGAGGAAAAAAAGACCTTCGGCGTCATTCGCATCGGCAGTCAGAAAGCCGGTCATTTCACCAATGACCAGAGGGGCGTGCTGACATTGATTGGAAATCAGATCGGCATCGCCATCGAAAACGCCATCCTGCAGGAACAGTATATCAAATCCGAGGAAAAGTACCGCACCCTGTTCAACTGCGATCCGCATCCGACCTTCATCTTGGACATCCAAAACCACCGGATCCGGGACATCAATCAGAGGGCCTTGGATAATTACGGGTATTCACGGGAGGAGATGCTGGGCCTGCATTTCCTCGAGCTGGGTGACAGCGATGAAGAGTTGGCGCAGGCGCTGGAGGATATTTCACCGGGCAAATCCCTGCTGTTGACCAAAAGAAAACACTACCGCAAGGGGCATCGCCCTTTTTTCGTCAATATCAACATCAGCGATGCCAAATACGGTGAAAGCGAGGTGGTGATGGCATCGACCACCGATATCACCGAAAGCGTCGAAAAGGAAACCCAGCTGATCCAGGCCAGTAAAATGACAACTCTTGGACAGATGGCCGCGGGAATCGCCCATGAGATCAATCAACCGCTCAATGTCATCCAGGTCTGCGCGGATTTTTTCCTTAAAATGATCGCCCGCGGGCAGGCCATCGGCGAAGACGACTTGAAATCGATGGCAGCCGATATCGGCAAAAACGTCCAGCGGGCGGCGGCCATCATCCAGCACATTCGGAATTTTGCCCGTCAGTCGGGCGCGACCCGCAGCAAGATCGATATCAACGATCCCATTCGCGACGTTTTCAAGGTCCTCGGCCATCAACTGCGCGTCCATGATATCGAGTTGACCCTCGAACTCGACCCGAACCTTCCCCCCATCATGGCCGATCACAATCGGCTGGAACAGGTCTTCATCAACCTGGTGACCAACGCCGTCGACGCCATGGACGAAAAACGCGGCTGGCCGGAATACGACAAAGTCGAAAAATCGCTCAAGATCAGATCCTTCCCCGAAAACAGTTTCGTGGCGGTAACCGTCTCGGATACCGGTATCGGCATGAGCGACGAGGTCCTGGCCAAACTGGGCGAGCCTTTTTTCACCACCAAGGATATCGGCAAGGGAACGGGGTTGGGCGTCTGCATCAGCTACGGCATCGTCAAAGACTACGACGGCAGCATCAAAATCGAAAGTAAACTCGGTGAAGGCACCACTTTTAAACTTAAATTTCCGGCTCTAAGGCCAACCGAAGAAGAATGAACAGGATCCTGCTCATCGATGACGAACCCGATATACTGCGGGTGCTCGGCATTTCCCTCAGGGCCGACGGCTATCAGGTGCGGACCGCCTTGAGTGGCGAAGAAGCCCTGGCCATTTTCGCCCGCGAAACGCCCGAACTCGTCATCACCGATATCAAAATGCCCGGCATGAATGGGATCGAGGTTTTACGGGAAGTAAAGAATATCAGAGCCGAAACGGAAGTGATCATCATCACCGGCCACGGTGACATCGATTCGGCCATCGAGGCCCTGCAATACGGGGCGTCGGATTTCATCAACAAACCGGTGCGCGACCAGCAGCTTGCGATCGCCCTCCAACGCGCCCAAGAAAAGATCCAAATCAAACAGCAACTGCGGGAGTATACCACCAGCCTCGAGCAAAAGGTTGCGGCGGCAACCCGCGAGATCAGGCGCCGCTCGAATTTCCAGAGCAAGTTGATTCGAAGCTCGAATGACGGCATCGTGGCCACCGATGAAGATCTAAAAATCGTTATTTACAATACCGGCGCAGAGCGAATTTTCGGTTTTCCGCATCAGAGCGTCGTTCATCGCATGCAGATCCAGGACCTCTACACCCCGCAAATCGCTGATTTGATTGTAACGGGGGTGACCCAGGAAAACGGTCTGGAAGAGTTTGCCTGGCAGGAAACATCGATCGTATCTAAAAACGGCGACATCATTCCGGTCCGGTTTTCGGGTTCGATTCTGCATGAAAAAGGCCGGAAAATGGGAAGCGTCGCTTTTTTTCAGGACCTGCGCGAAATCAAGCGACTCGAGCGCGAACTGCTCAAAGCCGAACGGTTGGCCGCCGTCGGTCAGACCGTCGCCGGGCTGGCCCACGGGCTCAAGAACATTTTACACGGACTCAAGGGCGGCAGCTATCTGGTTGACTTGGGAATCAAAAAAGACGATACTGAAAAACTAAAAAGCGGCTGGGACATGATCAAGCGCAACATCGGGCGCACCTCCGAATTGGTCATGGACCTTTTGACTTACTCCAAGGAAAGAGAACCCGAATTCGAAGACTGCTTTCCGAACGAAATAGCCGTGGAGGTGGCCGATCTGCTTGCCGAGAAGGCGCGGGAAAGCCGGGTCGAGATTAAAAAATCTTTAGATCCATCGATTCAGCAGGTGGCGATGGATCCGCGCATCATTCACACCGCGCTGCTCAACCTGGTGACCAATGCCATTGATGCCTGCCTGTTCGATGAAGATACCGGGAAAGAGTGGCAGGTTGTGATTGCGACGACCCTTGAAGACGACAACACCATCCGGTTTGACGTCTCCGACAATGGCACCGGTATGAGCAAAGATGTCCGCGACAGGTTGTTTACCTCTTTTTTCAGCACCAAGGGGCACCGCGGAACGGGCCTCGGCTTGATGGTGACCCGTAAGTTCGTCGAAGAGCACGGCGGGCGGATCGATGTGGCTTCCACCCCGGGTGAGGGAACCACCTTTACCATCCATCTGCCCTTCGAGGCCGCCGGTCAAAAAAAAGAAAACATCCAGCAAGAAATTAAAAAACGGTAGATTAAGGAGGATTCCCCATGGGTAAAAAAGTTCTGGTCGTCGACGACGACCCGGATGTTCGCTTGTTCAACGTGACGGTTCTCGAAGAAAACGGCTACACCCCATTGGTGGCCACCAATGGCGAAGAAGGTAAAAACCTGGCCAAACATGAAAAACCGGATCTAGTTATTCTCGATGTCCTCATGCCCCGTGAAAGCGGCATTCGGTTATACCGCGAACTCAAAACGGACAAGAATCTCAAACACATACCCATCATCATGCTGTCCGGAATCGCTGAAAAGTCCTTTCTGCGTTCCCAAAAGGTGCTGGCGGAGTTCGGTGATGCCCCCGTTCCCGAGCCCGAAGCCTATCTCGAAAAACCAGTTGACGCCGAAGAGTTGGCTGCGACGATCAAAAAAATCATCGGTTGATGCGGCGTATACCCATCGGCACCCTTCGACAAAAGACGAAACACGCCATGAAAATAAAAAAACTGCTGTTTGTCACCAAATTCGAGGAGCTGGGTTTTGACGCCCTCCAGTCCCTTTTGAGTCTCCGGGAAGCCGGCCTCGAACACGTGGTCTTCGTCAACATTATCGAAAGAGAGCGGGTGGCCATGCGTCGGGGTACCGGTTACAGCAAGGAAGCCGAAATCCGGCTGCGCGAAACCGCCAACATCCGCTTTATCGATTGGGCGGAGAACCTGTTCGAGCAGGGCATGGAGGTCGGTGCCTACATTGTCGTCGGCAACCTGGTGGGCGAGGTGATCAAGGCCGCCCAGAAAGAGGAAGCCGACCTGATCGTCGTCGGGCGGTCCCAGAAGGGCGTGATCGAGCAGTTGTATGCGGGGTCGGACATCACCGAGCTGCTGCACCGGACATCCAAACCGGTTCTTGTTTACAAGTACCTTTCGGAGAGTTCGTTCGCCCTCGAAAAGCCTTTTGAATCGCCCCTTCTGGCGACCGACTGGTCACCGGCCAGCCTGAGGGCTATTGATTTCCTGAAGGAACTCAAGGGAATCATCCAGAAAATCCATGTCGTGCACGTTGTCGACCAGAAGCAGCTCAGCGGTTCGGCGATGGCGATTCAGAAAACGCGCAAGAAAATACGCGCTAAATTGGATGAGATCTGCCAAACTTTCGAAGCCGAAGGGATTTCCGCGTCTCCGCATGTCTACGTCGGCGACCCGGAACAGGAGATCGAGAAAGCCGCGCGGGAATGCCAGGCAACCCTGATCGTCATGGGATCGTCCGGAAAAGCGAATTGGGTGGAACGCTGGCTCGGCAGCACGCCGCGAAACATCGCGGAAAAGTCTGATTTTCCGACCCTGCTCATTCCGCCAATAAAGTTATAGAGGCAACTGCAGGATTTTTCGCACGGTCAATAAAATCAAAAAAAATTGTGCAAAGACCCACCGCGTTGGATTGCACAATTGATTCGGCAGAGCCGTCATGCCCCGTGATTGAGGCCGATTTTATGAAAATGGGTCATTTGAGGCGGGCAGCAGAAAAAGCAGACCGAAGCTAACGTTCAACAGGAGGGATTCATGGCGGTAATTACGATTTCAAGACAATTCGGCGCGGGGGGTAAAACCGTCGGAAAAATGGTTGCCGACAGACTGGGCTACACGTTCGCCGATGATGACATCATTCAAATGGTGGCCGAAGCGGCCAATGTGTCGCCGCACTGGGTCGAGTCCATCGAAAAAGAGGCCGGCGGCAAGCTTTCCAGGGTCGTCTCCAGCATGGTTTCAAAACGCCTGGTGGACCGCATTTTAAAGGATGAACGCGGCTACATGGACGAAAGGCTTTACCTGGACTACCTCGTCGTCATCATCGCGCAGATCGCAGAAGAAGGCAACGCCGTCATCCTGGGGCGCGGCAGTCAATACATTCTTCACGATCATCCCGACGCGTACCACGTCCTGTTGGTCAGTGACCTCAAAAGCCGCGTCAAATTCATGACGGAGCGCTACGATTTTTCCGAAAGCCAGGCCGCTCAGATCGTCAACCGCGAAGACAAACGCCAGCTCAATCTCTATCGCAAGATCGGCAAGACCGATTACGACAATCCGGCCCTTTACCACCTGGTGTTGAACATGGCCCAAATGGACCTTGCGACGGCGGTCAGGCTCATATTGAACCTGGTGCCGTCTAAATAAAGGCGGTGCCGGCACGGGGGACGAGACGATCAAATTTGACGATTCCGCAGAAATTGAACTTTGCGGAACCCTCACGAAGCACTAAAAACCAAACACCTCGGCACACGGCTTGCCGAACGTTCCCAGGTCCCTCACACTCATGGATTGCGACGGCCTTATTTATGCCGCGCGCGTCGGCCGGAGCGTCGTGGTGCCCTCCTTCCGCAGGATCTGCCACGCCACCGGCTTGAAGGCCGGCTGTGGCTGCGCCCCGAAAGCGCTCTCGGCGGAAGTGCGAAAGGTGCACCAGTAGTCCGACCTTCTCCACCAATACGCCCCTTCCATGCGGTCTTCATGGCCTCCGCACCGGAAGCTTCGCGGTCGACTTGATCGCCGGGAGTTTTCGAAAAAGACCAGCCCCTCTTGCCCTGGTGTGGCGTTGCCTTCCTCCCCTCCCGCCACCGGCCCCTCCCTGGCTGCTTGGTGGCGCCGGATCTGCGCCTTGCAAACATCCAGTGAAAGGATGACCACTCGGGACGGCTGGCGGGTTCAAACAGCAGCGTTTTCAGTTCCCGCACACATTATCGAATTGGGACGGCTGCAGGGCGTGGCTTTTTGCGGCTTGACGCCCACTGGCCCCTATTTTATATTTCCCTCACACCGTCAGCACGATGAGCCGTGAGCCCCGACGAGCACCAGTATGACCTGTACAGGCGGTCCTGGAAGAAACATGATTAGAGGGTTCACAGAATTTTCTGTCGTTGAAAATAAAAAGCACAATCCCTCAGAACTGCGTGAAATGAGAAAGGAGTGACGGTATGTATCGATTCAAACGCCTTTTGGTAGGGATTTCCTTTGCCGATCAAGACGGGGCCTCAATCCGTTACGCTGCAATGATCAGCAGGCTGGCACGATCAGAGAAAGTCGTGTTCCTTCACGTGGCAAGCAGCGTTGACCTCCCGGAGGACCTCCTGGAGGAGTATCCGGATCTTTTTCAACCGGTTGGTGACTATGCCCAAGAAAAGATGAAGAAATTGGTTGGCCAATACTTTGATGGCCATCCCGAAACCGAGGTCAGCTGTCAGGTCGTCGAGGGGTCGCCGCTGATCGAGTTTCTGCGCAAGGTCAAGGAAGAGGATGTCGATCTCGTCGTGATGCGCAAGCGCGGAGAGCCCGGGACCGCGGGGACGCTGTTTGAAAAGCTGGCCCGCAAGGCGCCCTGTTCCGTGTTGTTTGTGCCCGAGGGCAGCAAGGCGTGGTTCACCAATATCCTCGTTCCGGTGGATTTTTCGGAAAACGCCAGGGATGCCATGGAAGTCGGAGTTTCCATCGGCCTGGCCGCCAGCGGGATCAAGGAGATATACTGCCTGCACGTTTACAACGTGCCCATCGGTTTTTACAAGACCGGCAAGACTTACGAGGAGTTTGCCGAGATCATGAAAGGCCACGCGCAAAGGTACTATGCGGAATTTATCCAGAAGGTCGACCTCAAGGGCCTTGCCGCAGTCCCCATATTCAAGCTGGAAAAGAAGGAGTCCCGGGGTATTCAGGAGGTGATCGAAGAGCACGGGATCTCCCTGGTTGTTATCGGCGCCCGGGGGAGAAAGGCAGGCGCCGGTGTATTGCTGGGAAGTGTCACCGAACACCTCCTAACCACCACCACCGTCCCCATTATGGCGGTGAAGAAGAAAGGAACCGGAATGGGGCTCCTTGATGCGCTTCTGAAGCTCTAAACTGAAGTTCCAGTGATAACTTGTTGACAAAAAGTGGCCTGACAAATCAGGATTCAAAACAAAGGCAATCGAGTCTGGTCTTGGCTTACGTTGGGCATCACCTCAAAAACTTGAGCGAAAGTTTGAAGGGTACGAGATACTTTACGAGTTTGACAAGGTAAGACGAATTACATCTGTTAGCGGGAAGGTGCCGGAAGTCGACGGACAGACGTGGTGACCTTGGATCTCCGAGGGCGGCGCCTGGTGGATCGCACGGCGAAAAATCCTCTGATTGGGTTGAGGCTCGATTGCTCATGAAACGGCGCATTTCATTTCTGCTCGCAGCGGCGGTTCTTGCCTGCGCGGTGTTTTGCCCCGGGCCCGCCTTTGCCTTGCGGAGCTTCATGCTGGAACCCGGAACCGACGTGTTCGGCGTCACGCGCATGGTGCAGGCCCGCGAGCAGGACACGCTCCTCGACATCGCGCGCGAGTTCGGGCTTGGGTACAACCAGATCGTCGCGGCCAACTCGGGCATCGACCCCTGGGTGCCGCCCAAGGGCAGCCTGGTGCGCCTGCCCCTGACCTTTGTGCTGCCCCGCGTGCGCCCGGAATCCGGCATGGTCGTGAACCTCGCGGAGATGCGCCTGTACTTCTTTTTCTCCAACGGCGGGCATGACTTCTTTTTCACCGCGCCCATCGG
>Ga0105106_10000723_pt1 | contig 23411 bp, 18 predicted proteins | sample PPLLaktember2015_5_FD_79109 | JGI IMG/M metagenome (GOLD analysis project Ga0105106, IMG submission 79109) | Freshwater sediment microbial communities from Prairie Pothole Lake near Jamestown, North Dakota, USA - PPLs Lake P8 Core (1) Depth... | ecosystem: Environmental > Aquatic > Freshwater >...
CCCCCTTCTTCACCTTGTCGCCCTCCTCAACATACAGGAATTCCAGCCGGCCGGTGCCCTTCGAAGCTACGGCCGCCTTTACCTGAGCGACAACGTAACCGCTCGCCGTGAGCACTGTGTTAGCCTGAGAGGGAGACGTGAGCATGGCGATCGCGATGTCCACTTCCTTCGGGCTGCCTACTGTGCCCCACAGGACAGAGAATAGGGCAACAGCAACGACGAGGATGGAGACCACCCAAATACCCCATTTCGGGAGACGTCTGCCCGTTCTCGCGCCAACCGGGTCGCGCTGAATTTTGAGAGGCGCGAGATCTGCGGATTCCGTAGTCATGGTTCAACGAAAATGAACGCTGGTTTCAGAAAAATCGCTGGTTCCCTATTCAACGCTGGTTCCCGGGGGAAAGTTTCGATACAGCGGCCGTTGTGGTGCCTGTTAATCCTCGGCGGCCGGAGTCTCAGGTTTGAGAGATTTCTCGTACGCCCAGGTGACATAGGGAAGGGAGACAATTGTCCGCACCTGCAGCGGCCGCACCGGTTTTTTCGTGGTGCCGAACTGCAGCCCTCCAGACTTGGGTTCTTCCTTCGGCGGCGCGGCTTTGTAGTCGGGGGAGTTGAACATCGGCTCACCCTGATCGCGTGATACGATGAGTGTCTCACCGTCAGGATGATCGTTCGAAGGCGGGTACGAATATATTGAATAGATGCCTGTCCAGACGGCGAATACTCCCCATAACACCACCCCCAGCAGAATGATGAGTGCCAGGGAAAAGAGGCGCTTCAAGAACCTGAACATGGGATAGTCCCTTTCACGTGTGAGATCCGTAATTGCATAGCATGCATCTGCACAGGTCAACGAGACAGGCGTATTATTCCGGTTTCGCGCGCATCGTGTCCATAACCATGTAGGCGAAGAGGAGAAGAAATGCGCCCAGTCCAACCAGTTCACCGCCGGGAGTTTCAGCCCATCCCGGGATGGCGAGATCTATGTCGCCGAACTTCAGGAAGGCCGCGATGACCCCGAAGAGCGAGCCGCCGGCAATGAACCCTGAAGCGATGAGCGTTCCCCGCGAGAAACGCGCGTTATTGATCTTTTCGTCCTTGGAGCGCGAAGTGACCCACCAGGCAACGAGACCGCCGACAATCAGCGGCAGATTTAACTCCTGCGGAATGTACATGCCGAGGGCAAAAGCCAACGGCGGTACCTTGACCAACAGGAGGATGAGGGCGATTACCGCGCCGACAAGGTAAAGCGTCCATGGAGCGGGAGTGTTTGACATGAGCGGCTGGATGACCGCCGCCATCGCATTGGCCTGGGGCGCGGCAAGGGCGGTATCGCCCTTGAATCCGTATGTCTGATTGAGTATGAGTATGACTCCGCCCACGGTAGCCGCAGAGAGGATGACGCCGAGGAACTTCCAGGTCTCCTGTTTTCTGGGCGTTGTGCCGACCCAGTAGCCGATCTTCAAGTCCGTGATGAACCCGCCCGCCACCGAGAGGGCCGTACACACCACACCGCCAATGATCAACGCGCTGACCATGCCCGATGTGCCTGTCACACCGACCTGTACGAGGATGAACGACGAGAGGATCAACGTCATCAGTGTCATGCCGGAAACCGGGTTGGTGCCCACGATGGCTGTAGCATTTGCCGCCACGGTGGTGAAGAGGAATGCAATGATCAGGACGATCGCCAGGCCGACAAGGGCATGTGTGACATTAAAAACCACTGCACCATAGAAGAAAACAAAGATCATCAAGGCAGTCAGAAGAATCAGCACGGCGACGAACAGCATCTTGATGTCTGTTTGCGTGCGGACGCCCGCGGCTCCGGCGTTTTCTCTGTGGTGGACAATTTCCCGGTACGCAAGGGAAAATGCCCCCGCGATGATTTTCGACGAGCGGATGATGCCGATGATGCCCGCCATCGCAATTCCCCCGATCCCGATCTGGCGTACGTAGTTCCGGAAAATTTCTTCCGCGGTCATCTCGGCGATGGTCTTGGTCGCATTGGCACCGAGGGGGAGCGCCAGGCCCTGACCGACATTGTAGAGCAGGGGCACGAGAACATAACAGGAGAGCATTGATCCCGCGACGATGATCGCCGAGTAGCGCAGGCCGATGATATACCCCAGTCCGAAGATCATCGCGGAAACATTATAGCGGACAACGATCTTCACCTTGTCGGCCAGCTGCTCCCCGACCTGGACCATGCGCGAGGTGATTACTTCTGTCCACAGGCCCAACGCGCTGAACATGAAGTCGAAGATGCCACCAATCAATCCGCTTGCGACGAGGACAAGTGCTTGAGATCCCCCTTTTTCGCCGGCGACAAGGATCTCCGTTGTTGCCGTCGCTTCGGGGAATGGCAGTTTTCCGTGCATGTCCTTCACGAAGTACTTTCGGAAGGGAATCAGGAAGAGGATCCCCAGAAATCCTCCCAATGCAGAAGCCAGGAAGGTCTGGTAGAAGCTTGCAGGGAGATCCAGGATGTACAATGCAGGGATGGTGAAGATCGCCCCCGCAACGATGACCCCCGATGACGCACCGATCGATTGGATGATGACATTCTGTCCGATCGCATTCTGGCGTCGTATGAGGGTGGAGATGCCCACGGCAAGAATAGCGATGGGTATCGCTGCTTCGAACACCTGCCCGATTTTCAGCCCGGAATACGCGGCAGCTGCGGAGAAGATCACCGCCATGATGAGGCCGGTGATGACGGAATACGGTGTGACCTCGGGGGGTTCGGCTGACGGACCGAGGATAGGCGTGTATTGCTCACCCGGGTTCAACTCCCTGTAGGCGTTTTCCGGAAGTCCCTCACTTTGAGATGCCTGATGCTCCATAGATTCTCCTGGGTATTTCTCTGCGGTCATTCTGTGATGCCGAACGGCACAACGTTCAGCTATACGCTCGTCTTTTGTACCCACACCTGGGCAAGGTGCACGACGGTCTGGATGGATTTTTCCATGCCTTCCACAGCGAGCCACTCCGTCGGACCATGAAAGTTGTGTCCGCCCGTGAAAATGTTCGGCGTCGGTAGGCCGGCCTCGGTGAGCCGGGAGCCGTCGGTCCCTCCGCGGATGGGGACCCACTTGGGTTCAAGTCCGGCGCGTCGTGTTGCCTCCCAGAGGCATTCGAGCACGCGCGGGTCCTTCTCCAGTCCGTCGCGCATGTTGCGATACGACTCCTTGATAACCAGTTCAATACGGGCCTTGGGATGAAGTGGTTCCACCTCGGCGATGATGCGGCGGAGGAGTTCCTCCTGAAGCTTCAGACCCGCAGTGTCGAAATCGCGCAGCAACAGCCTGAGCACTGTTTTGGCCTCCTCGCCTTCCATCTGGTGCGGGTGGATGTACGGCTCATAGCCCTCGGTAGTCTCCGGTGCCATATGCCGCGGAAGGCGGACAATGATATCCGCCATGGCCCGTATGGAGTTCACCATAATCCCCTTGGCGGAACCGGGGTGGATATTGCGGCCGTGGACGGTGATAATGGCGGAATTCGCGCTGAAAGTCTCCTTGTTGAGTTCACCGACGGAATCACCGTCGAGCGTGTATGCTGCCGAGGCACCGAATTTCTTTAGGTCAAAAAATCTCGTCCCGTTGCCAACTTCCTCATCCGGCGTGAACCCAATTCTGATGGGGCCGCGGGGCAGGGCAGGGTCTGCGAGCAACCGCTCCACGGCGGTCATGATGATTGCCACGCCCGCCTTGTCATCCGCACCGAGCAACGTCGTGCCGTCGGCGGTGACAATACGCTTCCCGATATTGTCGGCGAGATCCGGATTTTCATCGGCACGGATGATCACCTGGGTGTCGGCGGGAAGAACAATGTCGCCGCCGGTGTACGCGATCACCTGGGGGGAGACTCCTGCACCGCTCGCCGACGGCGAGGTATCGACATGGGCGATGAGGCCGATTGTGGGGACTTTGCCCGCCGCGGGATGCCCCTTTGGCAGGTTTTCCTTCAACGTCGCCATCACATAACCGTGCTCGTCGACTGAGGCGTCCTGGATCCCCAGATCGTGCAGCTCCCGGACAAGCAGGTTCAGCAGATCCAGTTGTTTGGCGGTACTGGGATAGTTGGGAGCATCGTCCTGCGACTGCGTATCGATCTTTGCGTACCGGATGAACCGGTCAAGCGCGGATTCCTTCATTGGGATTCCTTTGAGAACGTGTTGAGCAGCTGGGTGATCAGTGGACAAATGATAATCAGAATCCGAGTCAAAATCCGGTGTCCCGGCTACTCAATGATGATTTCGTCTGCGAGCAGGAGTGTCGGGGATCCTGCGCCCTTATGCCACTGCGGCAACGGGCCCGGATTCTGTGCAATCACCCGGAGGTAACGGGGTTTCGCCTTTCTTACGGAGATTGTATAATCTTTCACATATGGTCTTGGTTCCTTCTGCAGCGTGACACCTGATACGTGTCCCGCGGGTGTGAAGGTCATTCCGTCGTCGGACACTTCGACGTCCACGCGCGAAGGGAGAAATACCGAAGCGCCGGACTGATGGAGAAATCCGATTGTCACTTGCGAAACTGTGACGGTAGTCCCCAGATCGACCACGATGCGCATCTCCTTTCCGCTTACGCCTCTCCATTCGAAGGTATCGTCGCGCGTCGGATCGGCGCGCCGGTTGTTAAAGAGCGCTGCCGTGCCGCGCTGGGCGTACGCGCTGTCGAGCGGGCTCTCACAGGTGAGGCCGACTATGGTGTGGCGGGGAACCCACACGCGCAGTGCCGTCACCGGCGCCAGGAGACGTTTCCCTTCGAAGGCCCCTGCGGTTACTGTTGCACTGGCGGACAACGTTATGGGAGCAGTGTACTTCGACGATTTTGGGGTGGGGCGCTTGCCGTCGAGAGTATACCGGATTTCCTCCGAACCGGATTCCGTCTGCAATGTGACGATGCCCTGATGCGCTGCGGCGTCAATCGAGTCGCGGATAGCCACTGAGAACATACTTGGCGCTACATTGATGGAGAGTGCGCGGTAGCGCTCCCTCTGCCGTTTCAATCGCAGGAGAAAATCGGGCCAGGAACGACGGTCCCGCGCACTCCAGGCAACCTCGGCGATCGCCGCGATGCGTGGGAACGTCATGTATTCCAGGGTAGCCCTGTCCGGTATGAACTCGGCCCAAAGATTCGCCTGTGTGCCGAGGATATGCCGCGCTTCCGCCGGGGTCAGACTGTCGGGCGTCGGCTCGTACGCATAGACCTTCGTAATCGGGAGCAGGGCGCCGATGGCCAGCGGCTCCCAGCGTTGATCCGCCTGATAATAGTCAAAATAGCAATGGGAAGTGGGCGTCATGACCACATCATGTCCGGAGCGTGCCGCGGCGATACCACCCTTCATTCCGCGCCACGACATCACGCTCGCTTCCGGCGCAAGGCCCCCTTCAATGATCTCGTCCCATCCGATCATACGACGGTTCAGCCGTGTGAGAATCTTTTCCACGCGCTTGATGAAGTAGGATTGCAGCTCATCTTCGTCGGCGAGCTGTTCATTCTGTATTCGTGCCTGGCATTTCGGGCAACGTTTCCATTCGGTTTTGAACGCTTCATCCCCTCCGATATGCACGTACTGTCCGGGAAAGAGGTCTGTGACTTCTTTCAGGACATTCTCCACAAATTCAAACGTACTGTCGTTCCCCGCACACAGGATGTCCGTTATCGGCCATATGCCGCCGGGAGGCAGAGTGAAGGGTCCGCCGGTACAGGAATATTGGGGAAATGCGGTGATGATAGCGGTGGCATGTGCCGGCATCTCGATTTCAGGTACAACCGTGATGAACCGCTCAGCCGCGTACTTCACGACCTCCCGGATCTCCTCTTGCGTATAGAAGCCGCCGTAGGTGGCCCGTTCGCCGGGCTGTTGCGGAGGGCGCGCATTCCAGTGAAGCTCTTCATGATCCACGCGCCAGGCGCCGATGTCCGTGAGTTCAGGATACCGCTTGATCTGGATCCGCCACCCCTGGTCGTCGGTAAGGTGCCAGTGAAACGTGTTCATCTTGTGCATTGCGAGGTAGTCGATGTACCGTTTCACGGAATCCTTGGGAAAGAAGTGCCGCGAAACATCCAGATGCATGCCACGCCAGACATAACGCGGGGTGTCGACGATCAGCGCGCACGGAGCCGTCCATGTTCTATTCCGCACAGGCCGCTCGGAGAAAATGGCCGGTGGGAAAAGCTGGAGGAGGGTGTTCGCACCGTAAAAAGCGCCGTGGGCCGTCGGCGCCTGTATGGCGATGATGTCTTTTTCTACCGAGAGACGGTAACCCTCCGTCCCCAGCGTGTCATCGCCGGTCCGCGCTATGACGATGACGTTGGTAGAAGGCATCAGACGTACGTCCCGGACAGGCAGAGGGAATCCCGTCGAGTGACGAAGAGCTCCGGCAAGTGCGGTGACACAGGGGAGCAGTTCGTTATCAGCTTCAGCATAGGCAAGCACCGTCTGACGGTTGAGCGTGAAGTAGCCGGGCAAAACGCTCACCTTCAACGGCTGCGGCACGACCGCCGGTGCAAGGACCTGAGGATTGCTGCCGGTTTGAACCGCTGTTGCGGTGGTTGTCGCGGCAACGAGGGTAAGACAATGTGCGAGAAATCGGGAGATGCTCATGAGACGCACCCTAGAGTTATGGAACGAAGGATTATGCGGAATGGGGAATCCAGTGACGGTATCGCCTGAACGTGACCCATGTGTGTGATCACGGAAGTTCACGCGCTTTTCAAAAAGTTTGCGACGTACTTCGCGATCGCCGGTGATGCCGTAAGCGCCGGTGATTCCATCCCAATGAGATTGATGAGACAGGGGAGGCCACGGTCAGTTTCATGAGCAATGATGAAATCACGGGCCGGATCTCCCGGGGGCTGGGTTTTGGGGCGGATCCCGCTCATGTCCGGGGTGAGATCCTCGTCTTTCACGGATGGAAGGATGCGGCGGACAGACTCTGCAAAGGCATGCCGTTTTGAAGGATCCACGTCGTAATTGATTTCCCGGTTGGGAAGGTACTCAGCATCCGGGCCGAATTTGAGACGTCCACCAAGGTCAATCACGACATGCACACCGAGCGAGTGTTTTGTCGGGACGGGGTAGACGAGGCGGGATGCCAGTCCATTCATCGACCCGGGCAGTGCGAAGTAAGATCCTTTGCAGTAATGCAGCCGGTAACCAGCGACATCGACGTCGATGCCGGCGAGTGCCGCGATGGTATCGCATTCGAGTCCGGCCGCGTTGATCACCCATTCTGACGTGAACGACGAACGCTGCCCTTCTTCTTCGATGGTAACGGAGTACCCGGCAGACAGGCGTTCGAGTCCAACCACCCTGCAGTGCAGCTGCACTTCAGCACCATGGTGTCGGGCGGTATGATGATAGAAGTCCATGAGGCCGTGAGCGCTGATGATGCCCGTGGTCGGCGAAAGGAGACCGCCTACTGTGGTAATATGGGGTTCCAGGGCATGCACCCGGGCGGCGGAGAGGAATTCCAGCGGGGCGCCATTCTCGGTTCCGACTTTGTGCAGCCGTTCGAGCTCGGATTCCTCTTCCGGCTTGGTGGCGGTAATGATTTTGGTAATCCGGCGGTGCGGAATGTCATGGGCTTCACAGAGTCGGTAGAGCATTTCGCGGCCTTCAACGCACAGCCGGGCCTTGAGAGAGCCGGGAGCGTAGTAAATCCCCGCGTGGATGACCTCGCTGTTCCGGGACGAGGTTTCCTGACCGTATTTCGCGTTGCGTTCGAGTACGAAGAGAGGGGAAAAACGGGGGGCGAGTTCGGCGGCGATGGCCAGCCCGACGACGCCACCGCCAATCACGGTCAATGCAACATCAGCCATATGGACCAGGTCCTGTTCGTTGGGGATAGCCGGCAAGCTACGGTGTCACAGAGCTCCGCTGGTGTCTTTCGCGCCTACGGTTGCGGGCTCATCGGGCGCCCTGTCAGTCAGGCACCACCGTGGGATTCTCGAACACCACCCAAGAATCATCCCGGTGGATCTTTCCAAGCTCGAAGAAATCTTCCGTTTTACGCCCATGGGAATTTACGTAGACCCGCAGATCCGTTGATGCCAGGAGGAGCGGGATGTCATGTCGCGAGTCACTGGCGACGAGCACCGGTGGCCGTTGATCGAAGCGGCGGAGAGCTTCCACCTTGCCCCCGTGGATGGGGACCGGCTTTTGCGGCTCCGTTGAGAGGATACCTTCCTCCAGATGCAAGTCGATCCCGATAACCCGGTCAGCAGGAACGCCAAGGTACGCGAGGACCGGTTCGACGCTCCATTTGCTGCTGCCCGAGACGGAGAAGATATCGAAGCCGTGATCTTGCAGTGTGTGAAGAAGGTCGACGCTCTCGCGGAGGAATCGGGCGCCCCGGGGCAGCGATCGTCCACCGAGCGAGATCTGGCTCAACGGCATATCCAGTTCTTCGGCGAGTGTCGCTTCTGCGAACGCATGCACCTCGTCAAGAGTGAATCCGGCGAACAGTTGTACGATCTCCGTACAGGCCTTGGCGATATTGCCGCCGGCAAGCTGATCGAAATACCTGGTAACCAGCAGTCGGGAGAAGAGGTCGAACGCCGTGTGCGAGCGGCGTGCACTCGCCGGGGTGGCGGCCAGTATGCTAAAAGTCCTGTCAAGTTCGGCGCGTTGGGGGTGGTCAGGCCACACTTCCGCCGGTGAGACGCGGAAGGCAAAATGCTCAATCTGTCTGTAGAACATCGATTCGCCGATATCCCCTTTGATGATCGTACCGTCACAGTCGAAGACTGCGAGGGGGCGCGCTGAACCGTTGCTGGATGCATGGCGTTCGAGAAACGCTTCCAAGACGTGCTGCGGGCGTGATTTCGTGTCCATCAGACAAAGATACGAACCCCGGCCGCGAAGAGCAAGGCATTGCAAGTCATTGACCAATATGGTATATTTTAAGGAATCTTGATCGTCCCCGGTAATTCCGTCCCGATTCCGCGGGGCGGATTTTTTCTTTCAGTCAGCGGGCCATGGAACACTTCCGTAATTTCTGCATTATTGCTCACATCGATCACGGCAAATCGACCATTGCGGACCGGTTGCTGGAGCGGACCGGCACAATTACCGCCAGGGAGATGAAGTTCAATCAAGTGCTCGATGATATGGAGCTGGAGCAGGAGCGCGGTATCACCATCAAGCTCCATGCCGTGCAGATGCATTACCGGGCGCAGGATGCGACAATCTACACGCTGAATCTGATCGACACTCCGGGCCACGTGGATTTCTCTTATGAAGTCTCGCGGTCACTCGTCGCCTGCGAAGGCGCCATCCTGGTGGTGGATGCTTCCCAGGGCGTGGAAGCCCAGACAATCAGCAATCTCTACCTGGCCATCGACGCCGGGCTTGAGATCATCCCTGTGATCAACAAGATCGACCTGCCCAGTGCGATGGTCGATACCGTCAGGCATCAGATCAAGGACCTGATCGGTTGCCGGGATGAAGACATCATCCTGGCGAGCGCCAAGGCCGATATTGGCATCGACGAAATCCTGGAGGCGGTGGTCAAACGGATTCCTGCGCCCAAAGGGGATCCCGCGGCACCGCTGCGTGCGCTCATCTTCGATTCGGTTTTCGATACTTACCGGGGTTCTATTGTCTATCTACGGGTCGTTGATGGCACCCTGAAGGAAGGGGAGAAGGTCGTTTTCTTCCATAACGAGAGGGTGTTCGAAGCTGAAGAAGTCGGGGTTCTGGAGATGAAGCGGAACCGTATCGGCATGCTCACGGCGGGAAACGTGGGCTACTTGATCGCCGGCATCAAGGATGTGCACGATACGAAGGTGGGCGACACCATCACGCATTCCGCGCGTCCAGCCGCCGAACCGGTTCCCGGCTACAAAGAGGTCAAATCGATGGTGTTTAGCGGCATGTACCCGACAAACGCTGAAGATTTCTAGAATTTGCGGGCGGCAATAGAGAAACTACAGTTGAATGATTCCTCGCTCGTGTACGAGCCGGAGACGTCGACGGCGCTCGGCTTTGGGTTCCGTTGCGGATTCCTGGGTTTGCTGCACATGGAAATCGTGCAGGAACGGCTTGAACGGGAGTACGACCAGAACATCATCAACACGGTTCCCAACGTGGAGTACCGGGTTACGACAACAAAAGGCGCTGTTGTGCTCGTGGATAACCCTTCGTACATGCCGCAGCTGGGGGAAATCGAAAAGGTCGAGGAGCCGTTCATCCGGGCCCAGATCATTCTCCCCACGGAGTATGTCGGCAATATCATGAAGCTGTGTATGGAGCGCCGGGGGGTGTACAAGAATACGACCTACCTCGATCCCACGCGCGTGGATCTTCAATATGAGATGCCGCTGTCAGAAATCATCTTTGACTTCTACGACAAGCTGAAATCCACCAGCCGGGGGTATGCATCCTTTGACTATGAATACCTGGAATTCCGGGAATCCGACCTGGTGAAGCTGGACATACTCTTGAACGGCGAGTCGGTTGACGCGTTTTCGACGATTGTGCATCGTGAGAAGGCACACGAGTGGGGGAAAAAACTGTGTGTGAAGCTCCGGAAACTGATCCCCCGGCAGATGTTCGAGGTGGCCATCCAGGCCGCGATCGGGTCCAAAGTGGTGGCCAGGGAAACAATCTCGGCCATGCGCAAGAACGTTCTTGCAAAGTGTTATGGCGGCGACATTACCCGGAAACGCAAACTTCTGGAGAAACAGAAAGAGGGGAAGAGACGTATGAAACAGGTAGGCCGCGTCGAGATACCACAGGAGGCCTTTCTTGCTGTCTTATCGATGGAGGATGAATAGAACCCTATGACAACTCCCCCCCCCCACGAAAAGCATCCGGTGAAGGATTTTTTCAAGGATGTGGTTTTCGTTCTTGTCGCATTCTTTTTTCTCAACAGCTTCGTGCTCGCCTCGTTTGAAGTGCCGACCGGTTCGATGGAAAACGAGATCATGGCCGGGGATTTTCTGTTTGTGAACAAGTTTCTCTATGGCGGAACCACGCCGCGGACGATACCGTTTACCAACGTGCGCCTTCCCTGGTTCCGCGTTCCTGCCGTCCGGAGCGTCGAACGCGGTGATGTTGTCGTGTTTGAATTCCCCGGCCAAAGGGATGAGATCCGTTCACCGGAGTTCATGTTCTATCTGAAGCGTGCCGTCGCACTCGCCGGTGACACAGTGCAGGTCATCAACCGTGTTCTCTACATTAACGGCAAGGCCGCCCCGATTCCGCGGCACATGAAGTTCAATACCTTTCATGTGAAGCCGGCAGGTCTTGCAGATGACCGTATCTTCCCTCACGGTGCTCCATTCAACGAAGACAACTGGGGCCCGATGGCAGTTCCGCGGAAAGGCGATGTGATCCCCCTGAACTCATCGACCTTCCAACAATGGAGGGTGTTCATCGGACGGGAGGGGCATCATGCCACCCTGGAAGCGCCGGGCAGGGTGTTCGTCGACGGCCTCCCCGTCGACCACTACACTGTTGAACACAATTACATGTTCGGCATGGGTGATAATCGGGATAACAGTCTGGACGGACGGTTCTGGGGGTTCATTCCCGAAGAGAACATCGTGGGGACCCCTATGATCGTTTACTGGTCATGGGATCCCGACGTATCCATCGCGAACATCTTCACAAAGCTCGCCTCCATTCGGTTGTCACGAATCGGCACGATCATCAACTGATGACGGCGGCGAAAGGGGATCGGCCCCGTGAATCCCGGGCGGCTTCCGGCCTCGACGGATCGTTGTGGCATCTATGTGCATGTGCCGTTTTGCGAGCGGAAGTGCCACTACTGTGACTTCTACTCGGTCGAAGGGACCGGGCTCAAAGATCGCTTCCTCGAGGCACTGCAGAGAGACATTGCCGGTGCTTCCCGCCGGGTCTCTGCGGCTGCTGTAGACACCGTGTATCTCGGCGGCGGCACTCCGTCGTTGCTGACCCAGGAGGAAATCGGGGGGATTCTCGCGGGGATCAGCAGTCACTTCACAGTCGCTGCGGATGCCGAACTGACCATCGAAGTGAATCCGGGTACCACCACGCGTGAATCGCTGCGTTCACTGCGGCAGTTGGGGATCAACCGGCTGAGCGTGGGGGTACAGTCGTTTGACGATCGCGTCCTCTCCTTTCTGGGCAGGATACACTCAGCTGCGGAAGCGCATGTCTGCCTGGATGACGCCCGCGCCGCGGGCTTCGAGAACCTCAGCATGGATCTCATCTTCGCGATACCCGGTCAGCTGCGGGGCCATTGGGTGGAGACGGTGAAGGCAGCACTCGACTGTGCCCCCGAGCATGTATCCGCGTACAGCCTGATTGTCGAAGAGCAGACGCCGTTGTGGGAGCAGGTGCACTCGGGGGTCGTGGTGCCGGTGGCAGAGGATGAAGAAGCGGCCCAGTACATGGTGACGATGGAGCTCTTTGAGGGGGCCGGGTACGATCACTATGAGGTATCGAATTACGCCCGCAACGGGTGCCGGAGTCGGCATAATGCAGGCTACTGGCACCATCGCAACTATCTCGGGTTTGGGCCGTCTGCACATTCATTCTGGGTGGACTCCCGCTCCGGGAGGGCACAGCGCTGGGCCAACGTCAGGCAGGTGGGGGGATATTGCGACCTTCTCTGGCGGGAGGAGTCTCCGGTGGTGATGTCTGAAGAACTGAGCACACGGGAATTGGTGAACGAACGGATTTTCCTCGGTTTGCGCAGCGACGGTCTTTCCTTGGCGAATGTGTTGGTGGATCTGGGGTACCACTTTTCACCCGGCCAATTGGCCTACATCGATCAACTTCTCGAGCGCGGGCTTGCGGTTCGGGATGCCGGCACCGTCCGCCTGACACGGCAGGGTTATCTCCTCTGCGACGAAATCTGCTCACATCTGATGATTTCTTGATACTGCCGCAGATTTTGGGTATCTTTATAATTCACATGATTTACATTTCCCCCGAAATGCACAGCAAAGGCACGATCTTCCATGGCTGACTTCAAGCTGAACCGCATCATTGCCGCACTGGTCTTTGTTATCTCTTTCGGTGTTTATATTGCCACTCTTCCGCCCACAGTGGTCTTCTGGGACGTGGGCGAGTTCATAGCTGCCGCGAAGATGCTCCAGGTGCCGCACCCTCCGGGGTCCCCGTTGTTTCTCCTGACGACCCGTGTTGCGATGATGCTGCCGATCTCGGCCGACCAGGCGGTGCGCGCCCATGCGTTCTCCGCCCTGTTGAGCGCAATCGCCATCGTATTCACATATCTTATCGTCGTACGAGTCATCACCAACTGGCGAGGCATCCCGGAGTCCTTTGTCGATCGTCTGACCGTGCACGGCGCGGCTGCGATCGGCGCCCTGACACTCGCGTTCATCCCGACCTACTGGGATAACTCCATTGAAGCCGAAGTGTACGGCGCCAGCATGTTCTTTTTCACATCGGTCCTCTGGCTGGCGATGCGATGGATCGACCGCGCCGATGAAGATGGAAACGAGAAGTATGTTCTTCTGATCGCGTATCTGATCGGCCTCTCCCTCGGGGTCCACCTCCTGGCACTGTTGGCGATCTTCCCTGTCCTGATGATCATTTATTTCCGCAAGTATGAGGTCAATTCGTCGACTTTCATCCGCTTCGGGATTGTCTCTGTGCTGGTCTTCTTCGTCGTCTACCCGGGCATCGTGAAGTGGCTCCCCGGCATGATGGATGGCGACTTCGCCGGCAAGAAAAGTACCCTCGTCGCCTGGCTCCCATGGCTGATGATGGCGGCGGTGTGCTACGGTGTGTACACTTCCTACAAGAAGAAGCAAAAGATTTTGCACATCGCACTGCTTTCGATCCTTCTGATGGTTCTTGGCTATACCACGTACGTATCGGTACTGATCCGGTCCAATGCCAACCCCCCGATGAACGAGAACGACCCGCGGAATCTCGCACAGTTGACCTCATATCTGGGGCGTGAGCAGTACGGAAATTCTCCATTGTTTATGCCGCGGCGATGGACTCAGGAACCCCATCAGATGGGGATCTACAAGAACTACAGCAGCGAGATGGACTACTTGCTGCGCTATCAGCTTGGTCACATGTTTTTCCGCTATGTGGGGTGGAATTTCATCGGTGCCGCCGGATCGGAACAGGATTCCGGGGTGAGCGCGAAGCAAACCCTCGGGATTCCATTCATCATAGGGTTGATCGGCCTGTTCTACCATTTCCGCAAAGACAACAAGATGGCGCTCGTGCTGGTGGTGACCTTCCTTGTTCTGGGACCCATCCTTGCGCTGTATCAGAACCAGCAGGAACCGCAGCCACGCGAGCGTGACTACTTCTATGTCGGCGCATACTTCGTCTTCGCAGTCTGGATCTCCATCGGCGTTGTGGCGTTGATGGATCTTGCGAAGCGATTCAAGAAACAGGCCGGACTCGAAACCGGGCTGACGGTCGGGCTCCTTGGCGTGTTTGCCCTTGCTGTGCCCGGCAGGCTGGTGCAGGTACACTATCACGAGCACGACCGCTCCGGCAATTATGTGGCATGGGACTACTCCTACAACATGCTGCAGAGCTGCGACGAGGATGCGATTCTCTTCACCAACGGCGACAATGACACCTTCCCGCTCTGGTATCTGCAGGATGTGGAGGGAGTGCGGCGTGACGTCCGTGTCGTGAACTTGAGTCTGGTGAACACCAACTGGTACATCAAGCAGATGAAGGCGGCGCCGTATTACAAAGAGGCCAAGCCCGTACCTATCAGTTATTCGGACAAAGCCATCGATAATCTGCAGCCGGTGCTCTGGGAGACACGCCAGCTGGACGTTCCCGTGCCGCCGGAAGCGATGACGAAATACGGCCCTCCCGACACGAGCGTCATGCGCACCGGCAAAATGAGCTTCGTCATGCGGCATACGCTCGAAGTGGGCGGCGCACGCGCGATTCGGATTCAGGACATCATGGTGCGTGACATCCTCTTCTCAAACCAATGGAAACGCCCCATCTGTTTTGCGGTCACCTGCTCCCCCGACAGCAAGATCGGTCTGGATGAGTACCTCTGGTTCCAGGGACTCGTATGGCGGCTCGAGCCGCGCAAGGTCAACCGGGAAGATCTTGGGGTGAATCGTGATGTGCTCGAGGCGAATCTCATGAACGAGCCGAGTGCGCCGTCCACCGGACCGCAGTCCGGGTACCGGTTCCGCGGTATCAATGATCCCCAAGTCCTTTACGATGAAAACACCACTCGCTTGATGCTGAACTACCGATCGGCATTCATACGGCTGGCAATGTACTACATGAACGTCGAACCCAATCCGGCAAAGGGCATAGATATCCTCGACCGGATGGAACAGCTCATCCCGCGCTCGAAGATCCCGATGGCATGGGAGCTGATGTCGGATATTGCCAACGTCTATCATCGTTTAGGGCGTATGGACAAATTCAACGAGTACGCAAATGAGCTCGAGACCACTGCTCGGCAGCTGATTGACAACGGTCAGGCCAACATGCAGAGCTACTACAATCCGTACCGCGTATTGCTCGATATCTACGACATCCGTCAGGAATACAAGAAGTCGCTTGATCTGCTCACGGTGCTGCAAAGAGACTACCCGGAGGATCCCGGCCTGAAAGCACGGATTGAGCAGCTTACGCAGCAGGTCGCAGCACAGCAAGGGCAGCCTGCCGTCGGCACGTCACCGTCGCCGGCCTCCAAGACACCCTAGCGGGTGCCATTGAGCCACACGGCAGAGGGATTTCTGTGCGCATTCTTGTCATCAACTGGCAGGATCTGAAAAACCCGCTGGCCGGCGGGGCGGAGGTTCACCTCCATGAGGTGTTCTCACGGATCGCCTCAAGGGGCCATCAGGTGACGCTGTATTGCTCCCGGTTCCCGGGTGCAGCCTCTGTCGAGAACGTGGGCGGCATCAACGTCTGTCGCGAGGGGGGACGACTGCTGTTCAATTTCCGCGTTCCCTTCGGATACTTTTCCCGTTTCCGTAAGGAGAAGTTCGATATCGTCGTCGACGATATGAACAAGATCCCTTTCTTCACTCCCCTCTTCGTTCGGGAACCGCTGTACGCAGTGACACACCACCTGTTCGGCACAAGCGTCTTCCGCGAAATCAATCCCGTTATCGGTGCGTACGTCTATCTTACTGAACTGGCTGCAGTCTGGTACTACCGCAGGAAAGGCATCCCGTTTATTGTGGGGTCACCAAGCACCCACCGCGAGCTTACAGAACGGCATTTCCCCCCGGACCGGGTCGCTCTGGTCAACTATGCGGTCGATCACACCGTCCACCGTCCGACCGGCATCGCGAAGAGTCCGGTTCCACTGATTGGGTACTTCGGCAGGTTGAAGAAGTACAAGAGCATTGATCACTTTCTTCATGCGATGCCTGCTGTCGTAAAGGAATTTCCGTCGATCAGAGTGGTTATTGCCGGCGATGGTGACGACCGCCCGCGGCTGGAGCAGATCGCCCGGGAGGTCGGGGTGACACAAGTGGTGGAATTCACCGGGTTCATTCCGGAACGGCGGAAGGTGGAATTGTTGCAGGAAATGTGGTTCAAGGTTGCCACCTCGGCAAAAGAAGGATGGGGTCTCACGGTAACTGAAGCCAACGCGTGCGGAACGCCCGTCATCGCAAGTGACGTGCCCGGATTGAGGGATGCCGTGTTGGATAACGAAACCGGGATTCTTTATCCGTACGGGGATATTCAGCGGCTTTCGGGCGCCATTATTACCCTCCTCAAAGACGGGCCACTCCGGGCGCGGCTCACGCAGAACGCACTCAGGTGGGCGCAGGGGTTCACGTGGGATGCGGCCGCGGACCGGACGCTCGCGCTCCTCGAAAGGCGGATTGCAGGAGAATGACAGCCGTTCAGGGCTGTCCCTGCTGGAGCTTCTTCAAGAGCTGTATTTGTCCCGTGTGATAGACATCATGCGCGGCTACGCCACAGATCAAATGGTCGATGCGCGTCGTGCCGCCGAACGTGCCTTGTTTCAAGCGTGTCGCGGGGAGTTTCGCGATTGCGTCGCGCAGAAGGTGATGTTCCTGAGCGAGCAAACGAAGGTCGCTCTTCCAGCGGTCGGTGGTCAGGTTGTCAAGCCGTGGGAACCAGTTGCTGCCATCGAGCGGAAACGATCCGCGTTTCAGACCGAGAATCCTCCGCCGCACGGCGTACTTCCAGTACGCGCAATGGACGGCGATCTCCCAGATGTTGTGCCGCGTCTCCGACGGACGCCAGGAGGCCCGGTCGGCCGACAACCCGCGTAACGAGCCCCAGAGATTGGGCCCGTGCCAGGCTCTGTGGTTGTAGGCCTCGTCAAGAATGTGCAGCATGAGCGTGAGTTGTGGATCCATGAGTGTCCCTCCCTTCTAGTTTAAGAACTCCCACGAAATTCCAAACCGCAGGGCCCGATCCAATGCAGGCGTGAACGGGCTCGTGAAATACTCCGTGTTCGTAACATTCTCCCAGAGGATATGGACGTACGCCGAACCGATGTGAGCGATCGCGACGAGATCGAGTGTCGACCCCATCCCCAGGGGCGCGAGAGTGTTGGGCAGAGTGAAGAGTGACGGCGGTGAGAAGAGGTACCCGGTATGCCGCGTGGTGATTCGGCTGTGCACCCCCGCCTTGAGATCAAGATGCTCACTGAGAAACGGGCCGGCCAGGTAGATTCCGCCATTCCCCCAAAATCGCGGATAGTCCATCGCGGACACGCCGGCGCCCTGCCTAAACAAGTAGGTTCCACTACCTTCGATCATCACGTAGCGGAAGAACCGGAGTTGCAGGGTCAACTCAGCCGTGAGTGTCGTGACCTGGCCATGGCCATTCCGCAAGAGCACGCCGTGAAAAGGAGCGCTGCCGATGTCATAGGGTTCGGTCAGAATCGGGTTTGTGATAGTGCGGTGTGCGACCATGAGGCGGAGTGTGCCGCGGTCCGGCCGCATCCATTCCACGCCACCTTCCAGAAGCTGGTGCTTCTCAGTCGTTATCGCATTGTCTCTCATGAGCGTACCGTCCGACCAGAGAAGTTCCGGATACGTAGGCGCACGTTTGGCGACGGAACCCCCACCCCGGAAGGTCAGGCCGCCCCCGAGATCCACAGATAGGTCTCCTCCATATCCAGCGAGATGTTCCCTACGGAAGATCTCGGATCGGGCGAATGCCGAGACGCGGAGACTGGAGGTAATGTTGGCTTCATCCATCACCCATGCCGACCAGAGGGGATTCTTTAATGTGCCGAGGGTCGGACTCTCTTCCACCTGACGGACTTCAGCAGTGAGTCCCGCCGAGAGGCGGTGAATACCCAGTGAGGCAGATTGCTGCGCCCGCACGCCGAACCAGGAGCTGCGATGGTCCTGGAGGAGGGAAGGTGAACCGGAGATCTCCCCCCCGCGAAATTCGCGGAGGTTGTTCGAATAATACAATGCGACGGTTGTGAGGTCGGTGCTGTCTGGCAGCAGCATTCCGATCAGTCGCAGGTCCAGGTCGTGTCTCGTGAGTTTCTCGTAGGTCGCGGCGCTGTAGACCGTGGCGAATTCCCGCTCGAAGGAGTTTGTGAATCCCGTTTTTGTGTAGTCGATGCCGCCGTTCAGTCCCGTCTGTGTCTGTGCATAATGTTCGCTTAGGATCATGCTTACCCGGGGCAGAACATGGTACCGCAGTGCACCGCGGAAATTCCACTGTTCGTGCGGGCTGTTGAGGTAGCGTCCATCAGTGCCGATGTACTGGTACCCGAATGAGAGGTTGGTGCGCCGTGTCAGGTTCTGGCTGAAAGAGCCATCAGAGTAGGCGTGGTTGTACGCCGCCTCCTCATAGCGAATTTTCGTGGACGGGACGCGGTGTGATGTGGTTTCTGTCACGATGTTCACCGTGCCGCCGGCACCGCCCGCGGCATAGAGAAAACTCCGCGGGCCGGTCACGATCTCAACTCTTTCGGCCATATCCTGCGGAAAAAGCGAGAGGTTGTAGATACCGGATGCCGGATCCGCTATAGAGCGGCCATCGACCAGCACCGCATACGATCGCCATCCCGCCCCGCGAAACGTCAGAGGGAAATATTGACCCACACTTGAGGCGTCCCCACCGAACACACCAGCCCGAGAAGACACGATCTGATTCAATGTTCTTGCCGACATCCACTCCATCGCGGCTGCTCCTACGACGTCAAGGGAGTCCATGCGGTGGTTCAGCGATCCGGGGTTGGTGGGGAGGAAATAGTGTGTCAGGCTGTCCGGCACATGACGGTCGGTGGTGTCAGTCTGGACGAACTGACCGGAGTCCGCTGGCAGTGGCCGTGTAGTGTCGCTCTTCGCTTCATGTGTTTGTACGGGCGGGAACGGCTGGGGGCGCTCCTGAGCGCGGAGCGGTAACGCCGCGACTGAAGCGAGCAGAACCAGGACCATCCATCGTCGGCATGCACCTGTCATTGCTATATCACCTCAGGCCGTGAAGTGCGGTGTTGTGACGAATGCCCTATAGCCGTGGCCGGCCAATTCCCGTGACAACGCCTCAGCCGCGAGTTCATCGGCGAAGAGTCCAAACACGGTGGAACCGCTTCCTGACATGAGCGCGAAAACCGATCCGCGTTCCAGCATGAGTTCCTTCAAGCGTCGCACCGCCGGGTATGTCTCGAACACGATCGCTTCGAAGTCATTGCGAAGTTGCTGCCGGAGGATTTCGGGATTGCGCATCCCCTCGGTAACCACCAGGCGAAGGTCTTCCGGTTTCCCTGTTGACCCGGGAGTGATCCGGCTGTACGCCCATGTGGTGGGGATGTGGATAGCCGGGTAGCATACCAGGATGGCAAATGGTATATCCAGGGGGAAATAATCCAGTTGTTCACCCCGGCCGCGGCCGAGTGCGGCTCCCTCGGCAAGGAAGTAGGGTACGTCAGACCCGAGTGCCAGGGCAAGTCGCGACCGGTAGGCGGAGCTAATGTCACTATGCCAGAATCGCGGCAGCTCTTTAAGGACAAGCGCAGCGTCCGCACTGCCGCCGCCAAGGCCTGCCCCTACGGGGATATTCTTCTCGATGGAGATATGAACACCGTCGCTTACACCGAGGTGGTCGCGCAGCATGCGCGCAGCCCTGTGACAGATGTTATTCTCGTCGGTCGGGATATCCTCCGACGACGCGGTCACCCGGATGTCGGAGGATTCCGAGAACGCAATCCGGTCGGCCGTCCCGATGCGGCAGAACACTGTCTCGATCTCATGGTACCCGTCGTACCTGCGCGCGACGACAAAGAGACCGAGATTGATTTTTGCGTGGGCGAACATCATTGAAGAATGGAAGCAGAATACTGAAAAATGACGAGAAAAACACCGTCTTTGACTGTTGCCGTTCTTTTTTGTACAATAATCTGATGTTACACTAAAAAGGACTTCCGCAAGCTCATGGATCTTGCACCGGGTGTTCGCATTGGCTCAGGATCTCCGCTAGTACTGATCGCGGGCCCCTGCGTTGTCGAAGGGCGTGATATGACCCTCCGCGTCGCTGAGACAGTCCGCACGGTGGCCGCGCGACACGCCATACCCGTCGTATTCAAAGCATCGTACAGGAAGGCCAACCGGTCGAGCGGGGGATCGTTTACCGGCATGGGCATTGATGAGGCATTGAAGATCCTGGCCGAAGTGAGGCGTGAGCTCGCCCTGCCGGTGCTCACCGACATTCATACCGAGGCGGAGGTTGTGCCGGCTGCCGAAGTTGCCGATGTGCTGCAAATCCCAGCCTTTCTTTGCCGCCAGTCTGACCTTCTTGAAGCGGCGGGACGGACAGGGAAGGCGGTGAACATCAAGAAGGGACAATTCCTTGCGCCGGAGGAGATGGGGTTTGCGGCCGACAAGGTGCGTGCCACGGGCAACACACGTATTGTACTGACTGAACGCGGCACAACATTTGGATATCACAATCTCGTCGTAGACATGCGATCGCTGCCGATCATGCGGTCGCTGGGGTATCCGGTTGTCCTTGATGCCACGCACTCCGTGCAATTGCCTGGTGCCGATGCGGCGGCGAAGCGGTCTGGCGGTCAGCCGGAATTCATCTATCCCATTGCCCGGGCGGGTGTTGCCGCCGGATGTGACGGTCTCTTCGTCGAAGTGCACCCCGATCCGCCTCATGCGCTCAGCGATGCTGCAAGCCAGCTCAGGCTTGATCTGCTGGACGCTCTCCTCGCCCAGGTCACCGCGATCAATCGTCTGGTATCCCAATGGTAGCAAAGAATCTGCGCATCCTCCGCGCGAAGATGCGTCGTATCCGCATGGTGCTCCTTGATGTTGACGGAGTCCTGACGGACGGCGGCCTGTACTATTCCGCCGATGGTGTCGAGCTCAAGCGCTTCCACGCCCATGACGGGTATGGCGTTGTGCGGGCACATCGTCACGGATTGAAGGTGGGTTTGATCAGCGGGCGGACCACCCCTATCGTCGATGTACGGGCGAAGGTGTTGAAGATCGAAGATGTCATCCAGGGGACGGAAGACAAAGTCTCCGCATTGCGCTTGCTGCAAGCAAAATACGGGTTTGCCGACAAAGAGTTTGCTTTTGTCGGCGATGAGCTATTCGATGTGCCGCTGCTGAAGACCGTCGGGTTTTCGGCGGCACCCTTGAATGCACGTAAGGAAGTGCGGAAAGTGGTGGATTACATCACGACGGTAGAGGGGGGTGACGGGGCCGTACGTGAGGTGATCGATTTGATCCTGGCCGCGCAGCGAGACCGAAGAGCGGCAAACGAAGAATGAGCACGACCGAGGGCGAGAAAACACTGCGCGCGGGGCGGACAGACAACAGGTTCGTGCATGCCGTGGGCCTACTGCACACCTGCAGGGGTGCATCATCAGCGCTGGTGCCGTGACGTCGGGCATCAGGGCCCGCAAGATCGATGAACACCGCCGGCCGGCCGGTGTTGTCCATCTGCACGAACTGGTTGGTGCCGGTCTGGGAGAGGTCAAAGGGGCGTGAGAATTCAGGCCAGCATCATATCCTTCCTCCTGTTGTCGCTGGTGGGGTGCGAGGAAAAAGTCAAACCTTCGGTGACACCGCTGACAGAACAATCCCTTCCGTCTCAGGAAAGCTGGAATAGCACCGTCGTGTTCAGCGATTCCGCACAGGTGAAGGCGATCCTCTGGTCGGGGCACATCGCCATGTACTCAGCCGAGCACGTGACCATGCTGGACGACAGTGTCAGGGTGGATTTCTACGACGAACAGGGAAATCACACGTCGCAGCTGACGGCACACAGGGGGAAAGTGGACGACCTCACACATGATCTGGAAGCTTATGAGCATGTCACCGTTCGTTCCGACAGCGGCACGACGCTGAAAACAGAACGGCTCTTCTGGAACAATGCCACGCGCAAGACTCACACCGATGCCTTCGTCGATATCGTCTCTCCGAAAGAGCACATTATGGGGCACGGCATGGAGAGCGACCAATCGCTCAAGAACTACCGCATCTACAGAGTGACCGGACAGGCGTTGACGAATGAATAGTCGCTGGCTTTACGCCGTGGCTGCGCTCGTCTGGTTCGGCATGCCGTATGCGGGTGCGCAGCCATCGAGGCTCATCGTCCTGGAGCATGCCGACAGCCTGCTGCGCCTTGTGATCGACGGTGAGGATGCCCGGGAGTTGTCCGGCCATGTGCGGATCCTGCAAGAGAATGTCATCATTCAGTGCGATCGTGCGGTCCAGTTCCTCGCATCCGGCAAGATCGTGCTGACCGGCAACGTGCTCGTTCGGGACGACAGCATGACCATCACCGCGCCCCGCGGCGTGTATTACCGCGATACGCGGCATGCAGAAGCGTATGAGAGGGTGGTCCTCGACGATGGGGTCTCCCATCTGGAGGCCGACGTCGGAACCTACGATGTCGATCCGCGTGTTGCCTACTTCCGCTCTCGCGTCGTGGCGCGCGATTCCTCAGCGCTCCTGTTCGCGGACACGCTGACATACGAGCGAAACCCGAAGCGTATGCATGCAACAGGCAGGGTGCGGGTGATCAACGAACAGGATGCCGTAACGGTGACGGGGGGTGACCTTGTCCATGATGGGATTGCACGCTACAGTCGTGTGACGGTGGCGCCGGTCCTGGTGAAACTAGACACGACTGCGGGAGGCGTAATCGATACTCTTATCGTCCGCAGCCGCGTCATGGAATCGTTTCAGGATTCGGTGCGCCGGATGCGCGCGACCGACAGCGTTACCTTCGTACGGAAGGATCTTGCCGGCCGCGCGGGATCCATCCTTCTGGTCACGGAAGGCGACAGCCTGGAACTTCGCCGGGGGCCGGTTCTCTGGTACCAGGAAACCCAAGTGTCGGGCGATTCGATCAACGTGTATCTCAGAAAACGGGCCCTCGATCGTATCCTGGTGATGGGGTCCGCATTTGCAGTCTCCCGTGGTGATTCCTTGCGTCCCCATCGGTATGCCCAGCTGGCCGGA
>Ga0105106_10000724_pt1 | contig 23401 bp, 21 predicted proteins | sample PPLLaktember2015_5_FD_79109 | JGI IMG/M metagenome (GOLD analysis project Ga0105106, IMG submission 79109) | Freshwater sediment microbial communities from Prairie Pothole Lake near Jamestown, North Dakota, USA - PPLs Lake P8 Core (1) Depth... | ecosystem: Environmental > Aquatic > Freshwater >...
CGAGCTTGTCGAAGGGATATGTCCGAGCGGTATAGGTCTCGAGCCACTCGAGCGCCTGCTGGTGAAGGTCGAAGATCGTGTCACGATTGGCGGCAACTTTCGCCCCGTCCGTTTCGCGATGGTAGAGATGAAACGCGCGCCCGTTTCGTTCGCCCCGCTCGACGGTGAACTTCCCTGCCGCGAAACCGAACAGGTAGGTCGGGAGCGCCGGCGTCTGGCCGAAGCGGAGTGTCGTACGGCCGCCCGCTGTGTCGCGTCCGATTTCCGGGGCATTCGACAGCGCTGCCCAGTCGGAGGGGATCTCGAGCGTGAGCGAAAGCGATCCCTTCATGTCGGGCTGATCGAAGCACGGGAACACTTGAGACGCGCGCGCGGGCACGAAGAGCGAGTACAGATACTCGTCGTTGCGGTTGAGGGCCGCGTCGCCGGCTGTGAAGACAATGTCGATGGTGTTGTCTCCGCGGTTCAGCGAGTCTGCCGGCACGACCAGGTGCCCGTGCTCCGATCGAACGGGAACGGGCTGCCCGTTGGCCTGCATCGACGAGACCCGTTCTGCTGGCTGCGCGAAATCGAGGATGACCGGAGCACGCTCGGCCAGACGCACGCGCACTCCCAGCGTGCCTCGAACAGGCTCCTGTTTGGACCTCGGAATGCTCAGCGAGAGCGAGTAGCGAATGTTGCTGATGTTCGATGCCCGCTCGGTCGCGAGCGTGCGGGAAATGCCTTCGGTGGGTGGTGTCACGGTTAGAATGCGAGTGCCCATGCGTTGAGCGAGCCACCATGCGGCGGGCACGCAGAGCGCGGCCGCTGCCAGCAGAAGCCATTTTCGGGACATGTTCGGATTGTCATGATACCAAGGGCGTCATCATCGGCCGCGCTGAAGCTCTCGGCAGCCACATTGAGCCTGTTCGCGATCGCATGCGGATTTCGGCCGGCGCCGCGGGCGCCGGCCGTTCGATTTACCGTGCCGATTCCCGAAGATCGAACGCTGGCCGGGTTTGCCGTTTCGGCAGACGGGCAGTGGCTCGCGTACTCGGCAGAACGTGACGAAGATGGCCTGAGGCGATTGTTCATTCGATCCCTCGTGCAGCGCGACGGCAACGATCGTGAGTTGCCGGATACAGTCGGCGCGAGCACGCCGTTCTTTTCTCCAGACAGTACCGCCGTCGCCTACTTCTCCCGCGGATCGATCTGGCGGACAGCGGTGTCAACACCGGGCACACCGCAGCGAGTTGTGGATGCGCCATCTGATTCCGCCGGCGGTACCTGGACGGCAGACAACAGGGTGGTCTTTGCGCCGCTTGGAAATCAGGGGCTCATGGAGGTGCCGGCAACCGGTGGGAGTGCCCGCCCACTGACGACGCTCAACAGAGGTGAGGGCGAACTGGAGCATGGCTGGCCTCACGCCCTTGCCGACGGCGCGATTGTATTTACGGTATCGCAGCAGGGCCGCGATGCGCACATCGAGGTGCTCTCTCGCGAGGGGCAGCGTACCCGATTGCGCGTGCCCATCATCGGACAGGCGCAGATGATTGCGGCCGGACACCTCGTCTACAGCTATCTCGGCAACCTGATGGCGGTGAGGTTCGACGCCGAGGAACACACCACTTCCGATGTGCCTGTGGCCATTGCGAAAGGCGTTCAGACGACGACGGGGTTCGGTGTGCTCGGCCGGTCGGGGTTCTCCGTTTCACACACCGGCACGCTCGCCTGGCTGCGTGCATCATCCGATGACGCGCGCAGCCGGCTGGTGCGCGTCCTGCCAGGCGGTCAGACGTCGTCGCTCTCGGCATCGGCAGAGATATTTCAGACGCCGCGCCTGTCGCCCGACGGCAAGCGCCTGGCTGTTGTCGTACGAAGCGGCATCATGACCCGTGAGATCAGGATCGTCGACGCCGCACAACCCGATCGCGTGACGTTGACCATTGCGGGCGGCGACAACCAGTCTCCCGTCTGGATGGACAACCGCCGCCTGACATTCGGCTCTAATCGCGAGGGCCTGCAGAAGATCTACGCAATGGCGGTAGACCGAGCCAGACCGCCGGTGCCGTTGTTTACGGCAGACGCGACCGCCGCGAGAAATCCGGCCAGCTGGTCGCGGCCGCCAAGGCTGCTGGCCTTGTACGAGATTGAACCCACGCGGGGCCGCGACGTGCTGGTCTACCGCGTCGGCGAGTCGATTGCACCGGTCGCCGCGACCAATGCCAACGAGCGATCGCCGACCGTCTCGCCCGATGGCCGCTGGATCGCGTACGTCGCCGACACGTCAGGGCGCGACGAGATCTACGCGACGCAACTCGATCGAGCACGAGAGACGCTGCAGTTGACGACCGCGGGCGCATCCGAGCCGTTATGGACGCGAGAAGGTCTCTTCTACAGAGAAGGCGAGCGGATGATGGCGCGTGCGTTCGTAAAGGGAGCGCCGGGCGAGCCTCGGCTGGCATTCGAAGGGCACTTCGAACGCGACCCCGGCTCCAATCTTGCCGCCTACGACATCGATGCGCAGGGGCGCTTCATCATGCTGAAGGGCGCCTTGAAACCGCGCGAGCTGCGCATCGTGCAGAACTGGGGAACGGAACTGCCCTAGTGATTCCTTGGGTTCCTGGTTCCGGTTCCAGGTTCCTGGTTCGCGGTGGCGCCTGGATGCAGTAGCGCATCTTTTGTGTAGAACTTGGAACCGGAACTCGGAACCGGAACCTGGAACCCGGAACCCGGAACCCTACCGATCCTTGTCTGTCTGCAGCGGCCGGCTGCGGGTGCGCAGGTTAGGGCGCCTTACGCTGACCTCGATCCTCTTCGGCGGGATGAGGCGTTCCGGCCGCGCGTAGGTCACACGATACTGGTTGGAAATCTCCGCACCCAGTTGCTGCGCTTTCAGCTCGAGAGCGGCCGGCGTGAGCACTTCTTCGAAGCGCCCGCCCGTCTCCGACGTTCCGCGCGAAACAACGATTTCGCGCCCCTGACCACCGATCCCCATCCCGAGCTGCAGGACATGCAAGGTGGCGCCGGCTTCGCGGAAAAAGCGCAGCACCTCGGTGTACTGACGATAGCTCAACTCCGGGCCGAGGCCGGTAATGACGGCGATGGCCGAACGCCACATGGTGCGCTTGGAGAGCGCCTGTGAGGTTTCTGCGATGCCGTCGAGCAGATAGTTGCCCGCCTCGAACGAAAACATCCGCTCGATGCTGGCGTGCAGTTGCTGGCGATCGGTCGTGTAGCCAACGGCGATCGTTGGACGCTCGGCGAGAGTGATGAGCGCGATCGGTACCCCGTCGCGGGTCGCGTTCACAAAGGCGGCAGCCGCCTTGCGCAGTTGCGGCAGCCGGGAGCGCATCGACGCGCTGTTGTCTACGAGCAGCGCCACCTGAAGCGGGTCGTCGTCCTTTGCCACCCGCAACACTTCGCGCGCCATCCCATCCTCGCGGACGACGAAATCCCTGGCAGTCAGATCGAGAGCGGGCGCGCCGTCCTTGTCGATGACGCTCGCGTAGACGACGCGCTCGTCGACCTGAGCGTGCGCCGCCGGCGCGGTGAACACTGCGAGAAGGAAAGAGACGGCCGCACCGGCGGCCCAACCTGTCATGTTGGAGTAGCTTCCTGCAGAAAACAAAAAAGGGCAAGCGAGCGGGTTGACCGCGCGCCTGCCCTCAAACGTGTAAGGTGACGAGCTACCAGCTACGAGCTCCGGCTACCGCCTCCACGTATACAGCATGCCGACGTAGATGCGGTGCGCGCCACGGCTCTTCGACTGCGCGAAGAACTGAGGAGCGTCGCCGTTCTCGTTGACGAAGATGTAGCGATAGTCGACACGGAAGCCCCAGTTCGGTGCCTCGGCGCCGCGGAAGAGCTTGATCCCTGCGCCGATGTTTTCGGCTATGAACGTCTGCGTCCCAACCCGATCGACGTCGTAGCCGAAAACCTTCGTCGGCACGCGCGGCGAGAGCGAGACGGCGCCGATGCCGCCGGTGACGTAGAACGGCGTCTGCTTGCCGGCCGTCCCGCCGGGGAAGAAGACGATGTTGCCCGAGTAGCTCCACACCGTGGGCATCTGGTTGTGGATGATCTTCGTGTTGTTGAAGTTCACGTCCTGCGCCCAGCCGACGCTGCCCGTGAATTCACCTTCAACGGCAACCACTTCAGTGAAGTAGTACGTCAGCCCGCCACCGGCGGTGTAGACGTTGAAGTTCACTTCCTTGTTGTCATCCCCGCCGATAAAGAACGTGCCGCCGCCGGGAAAGCCGCCAATTTCCAACTTCCCAGCGCCAACTGTCGCTTCCTGCGCAGACGCAATCGAGCAACCCGCCAGTACAACCAGCGCGGCAAGGAAAACCTTGAACCCACGAATCATTACACCCTCCTTCAAAGACCGGAGCGCACGCAAGATCGACGACAAAACAGGCCGGAAAAGCGTCACTTTATCGCCTAAACGGCGCGCAGTCTACCATAAGTCCTTGTCGCGGGTTGTATCACTTGGCGGCAGCCAGCAACTCCGTCGGCTCGATGGGGTTGGGCGTGAAACACAGCACGAAGATGATCATTGCGGCGGCAGCCAGCCAGATGCGCGCAGAGTCGAGCGGGATGTCCTCGTCGATGGTTCGCGGATGGCGCGGCCCCATGGCCAGCGTCATCGCAATGAGCAGGAACGTCCACACGAGCCAGCTCGTGGAGAAATATGTCAGGACGATCGCGACGCCGATGGAGCCGAGCGTGACGGCGGTCGATCCGCGGCCGAGCACAGCGTACGAAATATGGCCGCCGTCGAGCTGGCCGATTGGGAAGAGATTCAGCGCCGTTGCGAGCAGGCCGAACCACGCAGCAAAGGCCATCGGATGCAGGTTCAGCGAGTAGCCGTCGGGAACCGATCCCCATGTCAGCCACGACGCGGCCCTGAAGAGCAGCGGCTCTCCGAGATGGTAGCCGACGAGATCGACCGGCACCTGGACGACCGGTGACATCGCAACTCCGACGAAAAGCGCGGGCACCGCGAAGGCGAACCCCGCCAGCGGGCCGGCGACACCGATATCGAACAGCATCCGCTTGGTGGGAATGGGTTCGCGAATCTTGATGAACGCGCCGAGCGTGCCGGTGAGCACGACGGGCATCGGAATGAAGAACGGCAACGAGGCGTCTACCTGATAATATCGGCACGCCAGATAGTGCCCCAGCTCGTGCGCGCCGAGGATCACGAGGATCGTGCCGCTGTACCAGAAGCCGTGCAAAATCAGGTCGGGGCGGAACGTGACGGCCTGGCGGCCGAAGTCGGAAATGTAGCCGGCGTAGTACTCGGCGCCCGCAAGGGTGGTGCTGCCAATCGTCAGCACGAGCAGGGTCAGGTGCAGCCACCTGCGGTCCTGGAACTTGCGCGGGGATGTGACGGAGACGGGGAGCGGGGGCTCCGGAAACGGATCGTGCACGCGCAGTTCCGGCTAGCTGATGTTCTGGAGATCTTTGCCGGGCTTGAAGCGTATCGTCCGGCCGGGTGGAATGCGGACCTCCTTGCCGGTCCGCGGGTTGCGTCCGATGCCGCGCTTGCGCGGCTTCACCTGAAACACGCCGAAGCCGCGCAGCTCGATTCGCTCGCCTCGCTGCATGGACAGCCGCATCGCGTCGAACACCGCGTCGACGGCCACCTCGGCCTTCACCTTGGTGATGTCGGCGATCTTCGAAACCTCGTTGACGATGTCGACCTTGATCATGCTTAGGCTCTCCTGCGGGCTACTAAATATGTTAAGAAACAAGCACTTACGCTGTCAAGGTATCGGCTAAGTGGGCTTTTGACTGCAGTCATGGCGCCTAAAGAACTCCCCGCCGTCGTGTTGGTCGGTCGGCCTAATGTAGGAAAATCGACACTTTTCAACCGTGTTGCGGGCCGGAGGCGCGCCATCGTGGCCCCGACGGCCGGCACCACGCGCGACGTGATTCAGGAGCCGGCCAATTGGCGCACGGTGCCTTTTCTCCTGACCGATACCGCCGGTATGTTCGGACAGAGCGAGGATCCGCTGCAGAAGATCGTCCACGAGCACGGCCGGAAAGCTGTCTTGAATGCCGACGTTTTCGTGTTCGTGGTGGATGGCCGGGAGGGGCTCGTGCCGGCCGACTACGAAATCGCGAGCGCGGTGCGCTCGACCGGCCGCCCGGTCATTGTCGCTATCAACAAGACCGACGATCGGCGCGCACGCGCCGGATCGCTGGATTTCTACGAGCTCGGGTTCGAGCCCGTCGTCGAGATCTCAGCCGAGCACGGCCAGGGCATCGGCGACCTTCTCGACGAAGTCATCGAGCGCTTGCCGGCGAAAACCGAAGAGCAGAAAGCCGAAGCACCGGAACCGCGCATCGCGATCGTGGGCCGCCCGAATGTGGGCAAGTCGTCGCTTGTCAACCGCGTGCTGCGCGAAGAGCGCATGCTCGTGAGCGATCTCGCGGGCACGACGCGCGACGCCGTCGACACGAAATTCCGCTGGCACCAGCGGCAGTTCCGCATCGTGGATACCGCAGGAATCAGGAAACCGGGAAGGGTGGCGCGATCCGGCCAGGTCGAAGCGGTCAGCGTGCTCACGGCCAGGCGCGCGATTGCCGACGCCGATGTCGTAGTGCTCGTAATCGATGCGACGCTCGGCGCGTCCGATCAGGATGGCGCGATCGCCGGGGAAGCCGAGCGCGCCGGCCGCAGCGTGATTATCGCCGTCAACAAGTGGGACCTGGTGAAGGGCGAAGGGGCCGACTTCGCAAAGACGTTCGACGACAAGCTGCGGTTCCAATTGAAATTCCTCGAATACGCGCCGATCGTCCATATCTCGGCGCTCACCGGCGAGCGCACGCCGAAGCTGCTCGAGGCGGTGGAAAGAGTGCTGGCGGAGCGGACGCGCCGCGTGCCAACCCCCGAGCTGAATCGATTTCTGCAGGAGGTCACTGCCGCGCATCCCATCGCGAGCGGCGGCAGGAAGGCGGTACGAATTCTCTACGCCGCGCAGGTTGGTGTGTCGCCTCCGACCTTCGCGCTCTTCACCAACGTCCAGACGGAGCTGCATTTCTCGTACGAGCGCTTCCTGAAGAATCGTCTCAGGGAGAGGTTCGGGTTTGCCGGCACCCCGATTCGATTACAGGTGAGGAAGCGGAAGCATTGATTGCGTAAAGAATCTCAATCCATTCCCTCTTCAGCGGAGCGGTCGTACCTGCTATACTCGCCGCAACTTGCAGCAAGCAGGACTGTTTGTGAGCGACGTCGAAATTCCCAAGCGCGCCTTGTTCAAGTCGTCGGAAGTGTGCGAAATCGCCAGCGTCCAGCCGTACGTCCTGCGCTCGTGGGAATCTGAATTTCCCGACCTCGGCGTGTCGAAATCGGCCGGAGGACCGCGCATCTACCGGCGCTCCGACGTCGAGCGCGTGCTGCGTATCAAGCAGCTGGTGTTCACCGACGGGCTGACGCTCGCCGGCGTGCGCCGTCGCATCGAAGAAGAAGCCCCCCCTACGCTCGAAGAAGCCACGGCAGCCCCCATCAAGGAGCTGCTCGGGCGGAACGCGAAAGAACGGCTGGCCGAAGTGAAGCGCGGCCTCATCAGCATCCTGGAGATGCTCAACGCGCGGCCAGCCAACGGGGATGAACCGCCGCTGCCGCCGCCTCGCGCCGTTTCGCGGACGCCCGCGCGAGCCAAGACGAAGACGCGCACGAAGGCCGCACCTGCCAAGACGTCGCGGAAACGCCGCTAGGATCCCTGGCGGCGCGCATGGAACTGGTCACCATCCGCCGCGTCATCCTGGGCGTGTTGCTTTTCGGGATGACGGGCCTGCTCGCCGAGCTGTTTCTCCTGGCTCACTACGAAGACGTCAAACAGCAAATCCCGCTCGCGTTGCTGGCCATCGGCGTGGGCGCCATTCTTGTCGACCTGGTCGTTCGGCGGCCGTGGACGGCCGCGCTCCTTCAAGTGTCGATGGTGCTGTTTGTGGCAGCCGGACTGCTCGGCGTGTTCCTTCACTATCAGGGCAGCAAGGAATTTCAGCTCGAGATGGATCCGACAATGGGCGGCATCGACCTGATGTGGCACGTGCTGCGAGCGAAATCGCCGCCGACGCTGTCGCCGGGTACACTGGTGCAGATGGGGATTCTCGGCCTCGGCTACGCTTATCTGAGGAGGATGAAATGAAACCAGGTGCGATGGGTGCAATGGGTGCAATGGGTGCGGCTGTCGTGGTGCTCTTGTGCGCGGCGTCGGCCTCGGCGCAGGTGGGCAAGTCTCAGGGTGTGGTCGACGTGAATACGGCGACCGAGCAGGCCTTGATGGCGATGCCGCATATGACGGCGCCGATAGCGAAGGCGCTCGTCGCCGCGCGGCCGTTTGACAGTCCCGTCGCGCTCAACAAGTTTCTGCTCGGGCAGAAGCTCACGCAGGAACAGGTCAACGCGTTCTACGGCAAGGCGTTCGTGCACATCAACCTGAACACGGCGACGGCGGAAGAAATCATGCTGATTCCGGGCGCCGGCAAGCGGATGGCCCACGAGTTCGAAGAATACCGCCCGTGGCGCAACTGGGCGCAGTTTCAAAAAGAGATCGGCAAATACGTCAACGAGCAGGAGGTGGCGCGGCTGGCGCAGTACGCGTTCATCCCTGTCAACATCAACACCGCGAGCGACGCCGACATCCAGACGATTCCGGGCGTCGGGGCGCGCATGCTGCACGAGTTCAAGGAATACCGCCCGTGGAAGTCGATGGCGCAGTTCGACAAGGAGATCGGCAAGTACGTGGACGCGAAGGAAGTGCGGCGGCTGGCAAGGTATGTGGTGATCCAGTAATCGCAGATTCGCGGATTACTGGATTGATTGGTGGATTTGGAGATTGAGGGGTAAAATTCTCGCGTCGGGATGTGGCGCAGCCTGGTAGCGCACTTGACTGGGGGTCAAGGGGTCGCAGGTTCGAATCCTGTCATCCCGACCATTTAGCCGAACGTCCAACTCAGTGAGTTACGGCCAACCGCTCAGGTTGGCCGTCTTGCTGTACGCGGCTATTTCTGGCGCGTCGCGACTACGGGCTTGCCGTTCCAGTGAATCGTGATCCGCTCGACCGGCCCTCGGCCGCTTCCTCGAAAGTCGATGTACTCCAGGCCCACCAGCGGAAGGAGAGCCTTGTCGTCGGCTATCAACTCGCTCTGGCCCGTGGCGAACGAGAATTTCGCCGGGGCGCGCGCCAGCAGGTTGAGCTTCCGCTGGCCGTTCCAGTCCGCCCACAACTGCTGACCTTCGCGCGTGATTGTCACCACCTCTTTCCCGGGCAGCACGAAGCGGCCGACGTACCGATCGAGGAACTCGGCGTCAACAGGCCAGCCGCCAAACACCGATTTGAGGCCGGAAAACAGGGCGAGGCCCGCTGCCGTCGAATGCTTCACATCCGGCAAGGTCGCTGTGATCAGCCGGAAGCCTTCATACTGGCGTTCCTGCAGGATGCGCACGAACTCGCGCCAGGGCTCCACGCTTGTGCTCGATTCGGCCGATCCGATAGAAGTGAACAGCGTAACCGGAAGGTTGCGCTGCTTTGCGGCGTACGCGCTTTCGAGCGAGAACATCATGCGGTCGTTCCACCAGAGGGAAGGACTGCCCGCGACGTACTGCTGAAACGCGGACGGTGTCTGAAGCATCACGTACATCGCGAACAAGCCGCCAAGCGATCCACCGCCGAGCGTTCGATCGGCCGGATCGGTCCGATAGTTCTTCTCGATGAAGGGAACGAGCTCTTCTCGAACGAAACGCGAAAAGCGCGCCGCATCTCCCGACCCCGGGTAATCCTTGGCCGCGCCGGGAGTCAACTCCTGGGTCCGCCGGGTGTTCCACGTCGAGAGGGCCGACGAAATGTCGAGCCCGTAGCCAATTCCGACCAGAATCAGCTCGGGGATCTCCTGATCGTTCTGAGACACCTGATAGGCCGCGTGCGCCATCCCGAAGCTCGCATCGGCGTCGGTCACATACACAGCCGGATAGCGCTTCTCGGTTACCCGATAGCTCCACGGCAGCGCGACGTAGATCTGGAAATCCCGGGAGAGGATAGAGGACGACAAGGTTCGAACCTCAGTCGAACTGAGGGTGACTGCCGGATGCGTTGTCGCGCCAGGGTTCGGCGCCTGGGCCGCCGCGAGGCCGCTCCATCCCACTACGGCGACGACTCCACAAATGACCGTCCGGAACGCACTCATATCAGTTCTCCTCGAGGGCCTTATCGGCACGAGCTCGCGGCAATGTATCAGCTACCGGGAGCGGATGGTAGAGGTGCGAGCGACCGGTCCTGCGCTACTAGCGTACGGTTCGACCGAACCGCGCCGGCACTGCAAGGTAAGCTATTCGGGCTTGGTAGACAGCTGGCTGGTTTTCTGGGTTGCGCTCTTCACGGCGCTCGCGACAGGACTCGGTGCGCTTCCCGTGCTCTTTCTGAAACGCTCGGACCCGCGATGGCGCGGCATCGCCTCGGCCACCGCGAGCGGCATGATGCTCTCGGCCTCGGTCTTTGCGCTGGCGGACGAGGCACTGGGGCGCGGCGACGCCATCGAGGTCGTCGCGGGCATGCTGTCGGGTGCGTTGTTCTTCTCGTGGACCTCGCGGAAGATCGACGAACGCGAGTGGACCTTCCAGGGGTGGAGCTCGCGCAGCTCGAAGCAGGCGATTCTGCTGCTGCTCACCCTCTTCGTGCATAGCATTCCCGAGGGTGCCGCGATCGGCGTCGGCTATGCGACCGGGGAAATCAAGTTCGGATGGCTGCTGGCGGTGGCCATCGCAGTGCACAACATTCCCGAAGGCACTGCCGTCTCCCTGCCGCTGCGCGCCAACGGCGCATCGGTGGCGCGGTGCATCTGGTATTCGATTCTGACGAGCATGCCGCAGCCGATCGTCGCCGTGCCGGCGTTCCTGCTCGTATCTGTCTTCCAGCCGCTCCTCGCCGCGAGCCTCGGGTTCGCTGGCGGGGCCATGATCTTTCTCGTGATCCAGGAACTGTTGCCCGAGAGCTTCGAACATTCATCGCCAACTGAGGCCGCCTGGGGCGTCACGGTCGGCCTGGTCGGCATGCTCGGATTCATTGCGGCCATCGGGTTATAGAAAAGGGGGTCCCGACCCCTTTTTGGTACCTTCGAAATTCCCCAACCCTGCGAAAAAATCCGCGCCAACTGATGGCGTCTACGCCCGATATCGCGGGAATTCACGCGGATTTTCGCAAGTGCGAGCCGCGTCTTCGACGGCACGGCCGTTGCCCTATCTCCTTGCGTGCAGGCGCACAAAGGAGGAACCATGCCGAGTCCGCTGTTCAATTTTCTGTTTCTTGCGGCCCTGATTATCCCGGCAACGATGTACATCGTCGGCGTCCTCATCCTGATGATCTCACTTGTGGTGAGGCACTTCCGCGAGACAACGGCACACCACAAGCCCCAGATTGAAGCGATGGCGCACTGATTCGGACGTGTCCGGTTTCAGCCGGACGGTAGACCCTGAGGACACCCAATGCCCCGGAGATGGGAAACCCTGGATGGGAATGAGGCTTGTGCGCGCGTTGCGTATTCACTGAGCGACGTCATCGCAATTTATCCAATCACCCCCTCGTCGAGCATGGCGGAGGCGGCCGACGCGTGGGCGGCAGAACACAAGCCGAACCTGTGGGGAAGCGTGCCCACCGTCGTCGAGATGCAAAGCGAGGGGGGCGCCGCGGGTGCGGTGCACGGTGCCCTCCAGGGCGGCGGCCTCGCGACGACGTTTACCGCGAGCCAGGGGTTGCTGCTCATGATCCCCAACATGTACAAGATCGCGGGGGAGCTGACGCCCACCGTTTTTCATGTGTCGGCGCGCGCGATCGCGGCGCACGCGCTGTCGATCTTTGGCGATCACTCCGATGTGATGGCCGTCCGGTCTACCGGTTTTGCGATGCTGGCGTCGGCCTCGGTGCAGGAGGCGCAGGATCTCGCGCTTATCGCACATGCGTCCGCCCTGGAGGCGCGGGTGCCGTTCGTGCACTTCTTCGACGGCTTCCGCACCTCGCACGAAATCGCCAAGATCGAGGCGATCGACACCGAGGTCGTGCGCCAGATGATCGACGACCGGCTGGTCGAGGCGCACCGCGCCCGGGCGCTGACGCCCGACCATCCGGTCGTTCGCGGCACCGCGCAGAATCCCGACGTGTTCTTCCAGAATCGCGAGGCGGCCAACACGCACTACGCCGACACGCCGGCAGTGGTCGGGCGCACGATGGAGCGCTTCGAGCGTCTTACCGGTCGAGCCTATCAGCTGTTCCGTTATCACGGCGCTCCGGATGCCGAGCGCGTGATCGTCGTCATGGGCTCAGGCGCCGAAACGGCCGAGGGTGTTGTTGACGCGCTCGGCCCCGACGCAAGAATCGGGGTGTTGACGGTAAAGCTGTATCGACCTTTCAGCGTTCGCGACTTCGTGCAGGCGCTGCCGGCTACCGTGCGGGCCATCGCCGTGCTGGATCGGACCAAGGAACCCGGAGCGATCGGCGAGCCGCTGTATCAGGACGTCGTTACGGCCGTTGCAGAGGCGGTTGCCGATGGCATCGCGCCGTTTCCGGCGTTCCCGCGCATCATCGGCGGACGATACGGCCTTGGATCCAAAGAGTTCAGCCCGGCGATGGCCAAAGCAGTGTTCGACGAGCTCGATCGACCGGCCCCGAAACGGGAATTCACGGTCGGCATCATCGATGACGTGACGGGCCTTTCGCTTCCGGTAGACGAGCAGTTTCAGCTCGAGCCGGCGGAAAGCGTGCGCGCCGTGTTCTTCGGCCTCGGTGCTGATGGCACGGTTGGCGCGAACAAAAACACGATCAAGATCATCGGCGAAGAGACGGACAACTTTGCGCAGGCCTATTTCGTCTACGACTCGAAGAAGTCCGGCGCGGTCACCATCTCTCATCTGCGTTTCGGCTCGAAGCCCATCCGGGCGCCGTACCTCATCTCCAGCGCATCCTTCGTCGGCTGCCACCAGTTCAGCCTGCTGGGCCGCTACGACGTGCTCGATGTCGCCGAACCAGGCGGCGTGTTTCTGCTGAATGCGCCCGACCCGGCCGGCACGGTGTGGGAGGCGTTGCCGTTCGAGGTTCAGAACCAGATTTTGGCGAAGAAGCTGCGCTTCTACGTGATCGACGCGTATGCAGTCGCAAAGGCGGCGGGACTGGGCTCACGCATCAACACGGTCATGCAGACCTGCTTCTTCGCCATCTCTGGTGTGCTGCCGCCGGAAGACGCCATCGCGCGCATCAAGCACGCCATCGAGAAGACCTATTCAAAACGCGGCGCTTCCGTTGTTCAACGTAATTGCGAGGCGGTTGACGCGACGCTTGCCCACCTCCAGCAGGTGGCCGTGCCGGCGTCAGTAACCGCCTCGTACCGGCTGCCACCGCCCCCGGTTGCCGACGAGGTGTCCGACTTCGTGAAGCGCGTGACGACGGTGATGCTCTCCAATCATGGCGACAAGCTTCCTGTGAGCGCCTTCCCGATTGATGGAACGTGGCCGGTCGGCACGGCACGGTGGGAAAAGCGGAACCTCGCCGCCGAAATCCCGGTGTGGCGCGACGAGTTGTGCATTCAGTGCAACAAGTGCGCGATGGTGTGTCCGCATGCCGCGATCCGCGTGAAGGTGTACGCGCCCGAGCTCCTCGATGGCGCGCCGGAGACCTTCAAGAGCGTTCCGTACAAAGGGCCGGACCTGTCGGGAGGCTACACCGTTCAGGTGGCACCCGAAGACTGCACAGGCTGCGCGCTCTGTGTAGCCGTGTGCCCGGCGAAAGAGAAAACGGCGCCTGCGCGCAGGGCGCTCGAGATGGCCCCGCAGGCGCCATTGCGCGACCCCGAGCGGCGAAACTACGAGTTCTTTCTGCAGCTGCCCGAGGTCGACCGGACGGCCGTCGGCCACGACGTGAAGAGCGTGCAGCTCCTGGAACCACTGTTTGAATATTCGGGCGCCTGTGCGGGCTGCGGCGAGACGCCGTACATCAAGCTCGTGACGCAGTTGTTCGGCGACCGCGCGATTGTTGCGAATGCCACGGGGTGCTCTTCCATCTACGGCGGCAACCTGCCAACGACCCCCTACACGACCAACCGTGAAGGACGCGGCCCGGCATGGGCGAACTCGCTCTTCGAAGACAACGCCGAGTTCGGTCTCGGCATCCGGCTGGCCGTGGATCAGCACGAAGCGAAGGCGCGCGCCCTTGTTCAGCGACTCGCCCCGAACCTGCCCGCCGAACTCGTCGAAGGCCTCCTCTCGGGTGAACAGGGGTCGGAATCGGCCATCGCTATGCAGCGGGAGCGTCTCGCCGTGCTCCGCGCCTGGCTGTCGGCCATCCGCGCATCGCAGCAGCCTGAAGCGATTTGCAAGGCTGCGCAAGAGCTCGAGGCCATCGCGGATTACCTCGTGAAGAAGAGCATCTGGATTGTCGGCGGCGACGGCTGGGCCTACGACATCGGATACGGCGGCCTCGATCACGTGCTCGCGAGCGGAGCAAACGTGAACATTCTCGTGCTCGACACGGAAGTGTATTCGAACACCGGAGGCCAGCAGTCGAAGGCGACGCCGACGGCCGCCGCTGCCAAGTTCGCGTCGGCGGGCAAGGGCGGGGGCAAGAAAGACCTCGGTCTGATGGCGATGGCGTATGGCCACGTCTATGTGGCGCAGGTGGCGATGGGCGCCAAAGACTCGCAGACTTTGAAGGCGCTCATCGAAGCCGAGTCGTACGACGGGCCGTCGCTCGTCATTGCCTACAGCCATTGCATCGCTCACGGGTACGACATGGTTCACGGGCTCGAGCATCAGAAGCTCGCGGCCGAATCGGGCTATTGGCCGCTCTATCGCTACGATCCGAGGCGAGTGGCAGCCGGCGAGCACCGGCTCGTGATCGACTCGGCACATCCAAAAGCCGACGTGATGCGCCTCTTGACCGACGAGGCGCGATTCCAGATTACCGCGCAGCACGACGCGGAACGATTCCAGACCTTGGTGTCCGCCATGCAGCGACAGATTGCGAGGCGCATTGCTCTCTACGAAGAGCTGGCGAAAAACGGATGAAGCTCACAACAAGCTATCTGGGTCTCACGCTCAAGAACCCTTTCATGCCAGGCGCCTCGCCGCTGGCAGACGAGTTCGACGAAGTGCTCGCCCTGGAAGACGCCGGTGCGTCGGCCATCGTCATGCGATCGCTCTTCGAGGAGCAGCTGTGGAGCCGGCGCGTTGGATTCGCCTACGTTTCGAAGACGAGCACCGAGGCCGAACTAAAGGAGGCCGCCAACTTCCCGATGCTCGACGAGTTCGCGCTTGCGCCCGACACATATCTCGAGCAGGTGAGGCGCATCAAGTCGCGCGTCTCGATTCCGGTGATCGCTTCCATCAACGGCACCACGACGGACAAATGGCTCGAGTACGCCCGGCTGCTGCAGAAGGCGGGCGCCGACGCGCTCGAGCTGAACTTCTATCACGTGGCGACGGACAGCCGCGAAGACAGCGCGGCGATCGAGCGCAGGCTTCTCGACGTGGTGGCCGTGTTGAAGGAAACGCTCGTCATTCCGATCGCGGTGAAGCTCTCGCCGTTCTATTCGTCACTGCCGAATCTTGCGAAGAGGCTCGAGACGATCGGCGCCGACGGGCTCGTCATGTTCAATCGCTTCTATCAGCCCGACATCGATCCAGAGGAGCTCGAAGCCATGCCAAAAATCGAGCTCTCTTCGTCGGCCGATCTGCTGCTGAGGCTGCGCTGGCTGGCCATCGTGGCGCCCATCTTCGACCGCTCGCTCGCGGTCTCGGGAGGCATTCACCGACCCGTCGATGCGGTGAAAGCGGTGATGGCGGGCGCCGACGCCGTCCAGGTCGTGTCCGCGCTGCTGCAGCACGGTCCTCGATATCTGAGTTACCTGGTGCTCGCGTTCAATCAGTGGGGCAACGAGCACGGGTACGAAACCGTCGATGACATGCGCGACAAGATGAGCCTCGCGCAGTGCCGCGATCGGCAGGCGTTCGAGCGCGGCAGCTACCTGCGGGTTCTGCAATCGTGGCATCGGAAGGCGGGGTGACGCGGGAAGTCGACAGTCGATAGTCGACAGTCGATAGTCGACAGTCGATAGTCGATAGTCGATAGTCGGCTGCGGGTGGATCTGACGCAGAGACGCCAAGACGCAAAGGTCTGAAAGAAAGGATTTCTCTGCACCGCACCCTCAGCCGATTCGGCGGCTTCCGATCCATGTTGCGGCGACCATAATCCAGGCGCCCAATGCCACGTACACGAACGCGCCTGCGGCCTGCGCCAGCGCCGGAACGCCGAGCGCCTGTGAGAGGCGGAAGGTGCAGACCGTATACATGCCCAGCGGAAAGACCGCGCCCCAGTACAGCGGGTCGTATCTGATCGGAAAGTGTGCATAGCCGTGGCGCCATGCGCCGAGAACGACGAGCATCGGAATCCACCAGGTTGCCGTCGACCAGAAGAGCAGCGACAGTCCTTTCAGGAACGGGAGCAGGCTCAACAGCAGCGGAGACCCCGGGGCGGCGATGACGAGCAGCGCGCCGGCGAGCGTGGAGATCGCGACGGCGCCCATGTTGATCCAGTAGGGGGGCGCGAGGTCCGAGGGAAGCAGCGCGAAGAACATGTACCGATAGAAGATCAGGGAAATGATCCAGATATAGAGCATCCCGCCGCCCAGCCACAGGCACAGGCAGAAGAACAACACCGCTCCCTCACAATCGCCGAACCCCGGCGCCAGTTGGGTGCCGAGTACCACGACCGACTGCGCGGCCACGACGGGCAGCAGCCAGCCGCCATTGATGCCCTGCGCGAGGCTGGGCTTCTCCGCTTTCACCATCAGGATCGTCAGCACGCCGTAGGTCACGAGCGCCCATAAAGCGATGCCCGCCGCCCAGAGTATTGCGCCGGCTGCCCACGATTCTGCGAGGATGACAAACTGGCTGCCGAGCACGCACGTCGCGGCGACGATAGTGAAGAAGCCGACAGACCGGCCGTGATCGAGGAGGTCGGCGCGCACGCTCTCGCGGTGGCGCACCAGCCGCACGGCGGTAAGGCCCCACAGCCAGACGTAGAAGCCGATGTTGAGAACGAACAGAGCGAGCGCGATGACGCGAATGCCGGTCAGGTGCACGGCAATCGACACGATGCCTGTGGCCATGACCAGCGCGAAGTACGCGGGGTGCATTCCCGCGGCAGTCACGTGCGGACTCGTTCCATCCGAATCAGATATCGCCACAGACCGAGGTTCAGGAGCAGGCAGACGAGACTCGCACCTGCGGCCGGCCAGATTGCGGTCTCATCTCCACCGAGATAGGCATTCATCGTCGCGGTGAGCAACCACAACTGCAGAATCACCAGCGTCAGGACGAACGCCAGCATTCCGTAAACGATCGTGGCGCGCTGATCCCGTGTGAACGGGCGTATGGGAGACATTCAGACCGTCCGCAACTCTACGCCGCTGGCGTAAATGTCTGTCCCGCGCACGTCGAGCACCACCCGCGTGAGCGGCCGGTTGGGCGGCCCCGCGATCGGACGCCCCGACCGCAGATCGAACGCGCCCTCGTGGCACGGACAGGACCAGCGATTGTGCTCGGGCTGGGGCACGACGGCGCACGAGAGATGCGTGCACTGCTGGCTGTAGGCCACCAGCACGTCGGGCTCCGGGCGAATCAGGATACAGCGATCGGTCTCGTCCGGATACATGAAGGTGACGGCCCCGCCGACCGGCAGATCGGCGAGCGTTGCGATTCTCCTGCGCTCGGGCAGGCCCCGCCGTTGCCGCAGCCAGTTCTGGGCGGCAATCCAGAACTGGCCGACCGTGAACGCGAGGCTGGTGAGCACCATGAATTTCATGAAGTCGCGCCGCGCGACGTACTCATCCTGCGGCGTATCGATGGGGAAGTCGCGACGCCACTTGGGCTGCTCGTCGAGCGGCCGGCCGTCTGGCGCGCGAGTGATCTCCTCGGCGTCGATGCCCCGCAGATAAAGGTCGGCGGGCGCCGTGCCCGTCAACCCCTCGCGCCGTGGGGAGTCGATGCGCGCGTCGATGCGTTCCTGGCCGTCGTGCGGCTGATCCACGAATCAGACCTCCACTTCCGCGAATGGGTCGGCGATCACCTTCAGCGACATCGCCCGCGGCTGCGGGATGTCGCTCATGGCGGCCGTGACGTCGAGGAGCGGCTGCGCGCTGGCCATCTGGACGGGTGCCATGAGAAACACGCGCGTCGAGATCGTCTGGTTGCCGAATTGAAAGCGATTGACGGGTGCCGACATCGGCCGAAGCCGTTCGATCTCTTCTCTGGTGCCGAAGAAGAGCGCCTGGCTTGGGCACACTGTCGCGCACATCGGCTTGCGGCCCGAGCTCGTGCGGTCGTAACACATGTCGCACTTCATCATGAGCTGCCTGTCGTCGTACACCTCGGGCACGCCGAACGGGCAGGCGAGGACGCAGTTGCCGCACGCGATGCAGCGAGGTTTCAACGCCGACTGCACCACGCCGTCGCCGGTGCGTTTGATGGCGTCGGCCGGGCACACTTCGGCGCACGTCGGCTGCTCGCAGTGCATGCAGATGACGGGGACGGTCTGCACGCTCTGGGTGCGGTTGATGAACTCGAGGTGGATCATCGAATCGCCGCGGTGCGTATCGCACTCGGTGCACGCCTGCACGCAGGCCTGGCAGCCGATGCAGCGGTTGGGATCGATGAAAAAGTTCAGGCGTTCGGGTTTCGGCATAGTGTGCCTACTGCTGCGGTTCGAGCTTCGACGCGTAATCGGGCGGCACATCGCTTCTTCGTACGCGGCATCCGCAGACCTTGTACTGGGGAATCCTGCTGATGGGATCCTGCGCGGCCACCGTCAGCCGGTTAGCGCTCTTCTCTCCCGGCCAGTGATACGGCACGAAGATGGTATCGGGCCTGATCGTCGTGACGACCATCGCGCGAAGCGTCAGCGCGCCGCGCCGCGTCTCGACGACGGTCCATGCGCCGTCTTCGATGCCGAGCTTTTCCGCGAGCCGCGGATGGATTTCGATGCGAGGCTCCGGATACTGATCCACGAGCGGACCGATGCGCCGCGTCTGGGTTCCTGACAGGAACTGACTGATCACGCGGCCGGTCGTCAGAAACAACGGATACTCGTCGCTGATGTCGTCCACCGGAACGCGATATTCGGCGACGTTGAATCGGGCCTTCCCGTCGGCGAAATAGAACGGCCCGTTCCCCTTGGCGACCGGGTTGTAGCCGCCGGGTTCGAAGAGACGCGGCGTGCCTGGATGGTCGATCGGACGGCCGGTCTGCGGATCTTCGCTGTAGCATGGCCAGAACACGCCCATCTGGCGTTCGACTTTCTCATACGTGATGCCGGAGTAGTCCGCCACGCCGCCTTTGCTCGCGCGCCGCAGCTCGTCGAAAATCTCGCGCGGCTCCGAAAAGGTGAACCCCTGTGGCCGGCCAAGCGCCTTCGCCAGGTCCTGGACGATGATCCAGTCCTGCCGCGCCTCGCCCGGGCAATTGACCGCCTTGTTGATCTTGATGACGCGCCCTTCGACCTGCGTCACGACGCCTTCGTCTTCTTCCTGAAGGCTTCCGGGCAGCACGATGTCGGCGTGGCGCGCGGTGTCGTTGAGAAAGAAATCGATCGAGGCGTAGAACTCGAGCTTGTCGAGGCACCGCCGGATGAAATCGGAGTCGGGCAGCGAGATCTTCGGATTGAAGCAGATAGAGAGGAGCCCTTTGATCTCGCCCGCGTCGATCTTGCGGAACATCTCGTAGGCGTCAACGCCGGGGCCCGGCATGTCGCGCTCGTCGATGCCCCATACCTCCGCGATGTACTTGCGATGCTCGGGGTTGGTGATGTCGCGCCAGCCCGGCAACTGGTCGCATTTCTGCCCGTGCTCGCGCCCTCCCTGGCCGTTCGCCTGTCCCACGATCGTGCCATAGCCGCTCTTGGGTTTGCCGATGCGCCCCGATGCGAGCACGAGATTGATGGTGCCGAGCGCGTTCTGCACGCCGTTGGAGTGGTGCTCGATTCCGCGGGCGTGAAAGAGGAAGCTGGTCTTGGCCGTGCCCCACCACTCCGCTGCCTGCATCAGCGAGCGCCGGGGGACGCCGGTCACGTCTGACGTCTTCTCGAGCGTCCACTGCCGGCAGTAGGCGGCCACTTCGTCGAACCCCACTGTGCTTGTCTCGATGAACTCGCGGTCGATCCACCCGCGCTCGATCATCAGATTCAGCACGCCGGCGAAGAGCGCCGCATCGCGCCCGGGCTTGACAGGCAGGAAGAGATCGCAGGTGCGCGCGATTGGTGTGATGCGCGGATCCTGCACGATCACCTTCGCGCCCTGCTCGCGCGCCTGCCAGATGTAGTTGGTCGTGATGGGCGAGCACTCGGCAACGTTGGAGCCCGCAACCCAGATGACGTCGGTCCCGACCATGTCCGACCACGGGTTGGTCGTGCGGTCGATGCCGAAAGCTTTCTTGTTGGCGGCGCCGGCGCTGACCATGCAGAGGCGGCCGTTGTAATCGATGTAAGGTGTCTTCAGACACACCCGCGCGAATTTCCCGAGCAGGTAGGTCTTCTCGGTCGTGAGGCTCGCACCGCCGAGCAGCCCGATGGCGCTGTTTCCATAGGCGGCCTGAAGACGCTGAATCTCGGACGCGGTTTTCGCGATCGCCTCGTGGTAGGACATCGGCCGGAACCCGGCAGGCGCCGATTCGTCGCGCGCAAGCGCGGTGAGCAACCGGTCGGGGTGAGAGCCCTGCAGGTACCGCTTGACGCCTTTGGGGCAAAGCATGCCGCGATTGAACGGAAAGTCTTCCCACGGCTCGAACCCGATGACCTCGTTGTCTTTGACCTTCAGCTGGATTCCGCATTGCTGGCCGCAGAAGCAGCAATGCGTGCGAACGAGCCGTTCGGGCTCGACGCTCGTCGAGAGGCGGGCCCCCGTCATCCTGGACAGGTGCGGCCCGAATTCTCTGGTGATGCTCAGATCGTCAGCGGGAATGGTCGCCATGGTCGGTCAGCCGATCGGTGAGGGCGTGCTGCCACAGTGCGCCCTGCGCGAGGCCGAACAGCGCGCGGCGGCATCGCGGGCAGATCTGCTGATAGTGCGCGGCCGGGTGCTGCGGCGACAGCTCGTAGCGGAAGCCAAGCTGCTTTTCCACCGTCGACAGGTCTTCGACCATCATGCGCGAAGCGAACGGCGTTCCGCATCTGCCGCACGTCGCCTGTTCGCCAGTCCGTCCCGCGTCCTTGTAGAAGCTGACGCCGAGCTGCGCGGGGCGTTGAAAGATGTGAAACAGCTTTCCAAACGGCAGCCACAGCAGCGTGAATATCACCGTGATGGCGTGGATGATCGCGAGAAAGTCGTACGCGTACCCCTTCATCCACGTGTAGCTGGCCGTGAGCATCAGTCCCGTCACGCTGATGGCGAAGAGCAGCAGCAGCGGCAGAATATCGAGGCCGAATTGCTGAACGGCGACGGCGCCGTGGTCGTTCATCCGCCGCCGGAACGCGATCATCACGCCCGCGATTACGAGGAACGACGCCCAGACGAGGCCGTGAAAAATCACGAATCCAAACAATGACTCGATGGTGAAGACGTTGGCAGGAAAGCCGAACACGTAGGTTCGATACAGATCGAACCGCTGCGGGACCGTACGGAACTCGATCCAGCCCCATACCAGGGGGAAGGTAATGGCGGCCGCCAGGATGCAGCCCCACATGATGAGCCAGTGCGCCGTGCCCCGTAGCACGTTGCGACGGAAGATGAATCGATTGGCCGCGAACCCGAGGAACAGCCTGCGCGAGAGCTCCGCGACCTTGCCAAGCAGATTACGCCGTGTCAGGAAGGCTTGCCAGCCCCGGCGCCAGTACATGCGTGTGGGAGGGCGCTGCAGCCACATCGCATAGCGATAGGTGATGCCGAAAGTCGCAAACAACGTGGCGAAGGTATAGCCGACGAGCGCCGCGTCGAAGTGTTCGAGGCCGCGCGATCCGACCACGATCAGAATCGCGAGGGCACCCGTGAATGCTGTTCCCCACCCCGCCGCCCGGACTGTTTCTCGTTGCATGCGCTCGCCGATCTTCGCCGGGTGACGCCCTCGAGTCAATCACGCACCCGGTGGTGCAGGAATAACTGAGGGTCACCCGGCCGATCGGCGGCCAGCGCAGGTGGAGACTGCCCTGGCGCGATTGCTAGTCGGAGATGTGTGCGAACAAACCACCCACGAAGATTGCCGCACCCGCGAGTCCGATGACCAGGCCGACCGGGAGCATGATCATCGTCACGCCCAGACCCAGTCCGACGACCATCATCACGAAGCCGATGATGACGGCAGCGACGTGGCCGAGCACGCCTTCGATAGTCCTGACCGCCGGACTGTGCAACCAAGCGTTTACGTGTGTCATGGTCAGCCTCCACATTTCTTTCGGTATCCGTAGAACGTGACGACCGTACTGCTGCAATCGCGATGCCCGGCGATCAGGGCCGTTTTGGACGCGGGAATCGGGAAAACTCCCCATTCGTGCGAGATATTTCGTCGTCGTCTCGCGCAGCCTCATGGAAACTTCGCAAATAGCGTGGCGCTGAAATTGCTCACCGCATGACGACCGTCATAGGCGCGGCAATCGTCGCGGATTAGCCTCGTCATCAGGTTGACTGCCTTTACGAGCGGTTGCACTCATGGAGCATCCGGCTGCGGTCCGTGCGTCGTGGTGGGAGGGACGTAGCCCCCAGAACCTCTCCTATTGGCAGACGAATTTTCCCTGCCGAGCCGCCTGCCCGGTCAATACGAATGCCGGCGGCTATGTCAGTCTCATAGCTCAGGGGCGTTATCGTGACGCGTACCTTCTTGCCCGCGGTCCCAATCCGATGGCCTCGATCTGCGGCCGCGTCTGCGCGCACCCCTGCGAGGCGGCGTGCCGGCGTGCTCAGATCGACGAGCCGATTGCCATTCGCGCCCTCAAACGCTTCGTTACCGAACAGCATGGTGTCGAGAGCGCCGCTTCATTTGAAGACATTCTGAAGATCGTCGAGCGCCCGAGGCCGCGCGTGGAGCGAGGCTGTCGCGTTGCGATAGTCGGTGCGGGACCGGCGGGGCTCGCGTGCGCTCACGATCTCGCACTGATGGGACACACGGTGGTGGTGTTCGATGCCGCACCCGCGGGCGGCGGGATGATGCGGTTGGGCATCCCGGCGTATCGGCTGCCGCGCGAAGTGCTCGATCGCGAGATCGCTTTCATCGAGTGGCTTGGTGTCGAGTTCCGGTACGCGCACGAGATTGGCCGCGAGATCACCTTTGCCGGGCTGCGCGAACAGTTCGATGCAGTATTCCTTGCGCCAGGGTGCCGAAGGGGCAGAGCGCTGAAACTCCCAGGCGCGGAGATTCCGGGAGTCCTCACCGCCGTCGATTTCCTCG
>Ga0105106_10000725_pt1 | contig 23386 bp, 25 predicted proteins | sample PPLLaktember2015_5_FD_79109 | JGI IMG/M metagenome (GOLD analysis project Ga0105106, IMG submission 79109) | Freshwater sediment microbial communities from Prairie Pothole Lake near Jamestown, North Dakota, USA - PPLs Lake P8 Core (1) Depth... | ecosystem: Environmental > Aquatic > Freshwater >...
GAGATGCGCCCACGGGTCGAAGCCGGGCGTCGACCCGTGGCCCGGACCGACCTCCTGCAGACCGACGACGTCCGCGTCGATCTCGCGCAGGACGCGCGCGATGCGCTCGGGCGCGCGCCGCCCATCCACACCCACACAACGGTGCACGTTGTAGGACGCCACGCGGAGCGTCCCGTCGGAGCGTCGGGCGGCGGCGCGCGTCGTCAGATCCGTCCGAGCGCGACGAGGACCACGACCACGACGAGGACCAGGCCGAGTGCGCCCGACGGAAACACGCCCCAGCTCCTGCTGTGGGGCCACGCCGGAATCGCACCGATGAGGAGCAGGATCAGCACGACGAGAAGGATCGTTCCGAGGCTCATGTCGTCTCCCTTGCCGCGGGGGCGGCGGTATGGGGACGGGGAGAGCAGCAATCGTGCCAAGCCGACACTACGCCGCTTCCTGAGGGTCGCGCGCCGCACGCGCGCGCAGCGGCGAAGGCCGGCGCGCGAGCGAGTGCAGGCGCCGCACGAGATCGCCCGTGGTGCGCGCCACGACGACGGGCGAGGGCGCTCTCGGCGCCTCGCGGACGATCGCTTCGATCCGCGGGTCGATGCAGAGCGCGACGGCCGGCTCGGATCCGAGCGTCTCGAGCGCCGCGCGAATTCCCCGCGCCGACGAGGCGAGCAGACAGACCACCGCGTTCCCGTCGAGCGCGGGGCTTGCGCCGTCCGCCACGTCGAGGCCGCTGCTCGCGAGCACGTGCGCGATCCAGGTGCAGGCGAGGCGGTCGCCCGGCTCGGATCCCGACACGAGTCGGATCGGACGGAGGCCGGCGACGGGTTGGCGACGCTCCTGCGAGACGAGCGCCCCGCTCAGCACGTCGTCCATCTCCTGCGTCTTCGCGAGCTCGAGCGCGCCGCGGTCGACCTCGTGCTGCAGCCAGCGGAGCGCGGGCCAGACCACGCGGTCCGACGCGGCGCTGAGGCCGCCGTCGTCGATCGCGTCGCGGAGGATCTTGCGCGCTTCCGCCACGTCGAGGCAGAGGAGACGTTGGTACAAACGGGATACCGGCTCGAGCGGCGCCTCGTCCCCGAGGAGCGTACGCAGGAAGGCGAGCGGCTCGAGGAAGCGGCCGGCCACGACGACGCAGACCGTGAGCGGCGTCGCGAGGAAGAGCCCCGGCAATCCCCAGAGCCAGGTCCAGAACAGCGCCGAGAGCACCACGGCGAACGGGGTCAGGCCCACGGTCGTCCCGTAGAGCCACGGCTCGAGGACGTTGTTGCTCAGCAGCTCGAGGAACACGAAGAGCGCGATCGTCGCCATTGCCGGGCTCCAGCCTGGAAACGCCGCGATGGAGACCGCGATCGGGAAGGCGGCCGCGAGCCAGGGTCCGAGGTAGGGGATGAAGCGCAGGAGGCCCGCGGCGAGCCCCCAGAGCCAGGCGCCGGGAATCCCGATCGCGAACAGGCCGAGGCCCACGAGCACGCCGTGCGCGGCGCAGAGCAGCGACTGCGCGCCGAGGTAGCGCGAGAGTCGGGCCGTGGCGTCGTCGATCGCGTCCGTCGTCGCGGTGAGATCTCGCTGCCCGAGGATCGCCAGCAGGCGATCGCGCAGATCTTCCCGTTGCAGGAGCAGGAAGATCACGAGCACCGCGACCGCTGCCGCAGTGGCCAGCGGCGCGACGAGAGGACCGACCAACGCGCTGACCGCGGCGAGCGGCGAGGGGCGCTCGACGACCTCCACGGTCGTCGAGGCGCGCCGCTGACCGCGATCGAGCTCGTGCTCGACCTCGTCCAGGACGCGTCCCGCGCGCTCGAGTGCGCCGAGCGGCCCACGCATGGCGCGCACCTTCTGCAGCAGGTTCTCCCGGTAGACCGGAAGCTGGGGCGGCAGCTCCGCGAGCTGGCTGCCCGCGAGCCAGCCGCCGCCCAGCAGGAGCACGCCCACGAAGGTCGTGACGAGCAGCACCGACGCCACGCGCGGCAGGCCCACGCGCTCGACGCGGCCGACCACGGGGCTCAGCCAGAAGCCGAGCAGGACGGCGAGGGCGACGGGGATCAGGAAATCCCGACCCAGGTAGAGCGCCGCAACGACGGTCACGACCGAGACGATCGACGCGAGGAACGACGGGATGGCCACGCTTGGCCTCCTTTGCGCCCGGTGATGCAAGAGGCGCGCCCGGCGCGCTGGCACGCGCGGTGCACTGATTGCGGTGCACGGATGGCTCGAGGAGGTCGGAGGTGGCTCGACGTCGCGCCCTGCAGGTCCTCGTCGCCGCGATCCTGCTGCTCGGCGGGCTTCGGCTGCTGCTGCCGAGCCTCGCCGAGCGCTACGTCAATCACGTCCTGGCCCGTCAGCCCCACTACGTCGCCCGCATCGGCGACGTCACGCTCTCTCTCTGGCGCGGCGCCTGCGTCGTGGAGGAGATCCGGATCCTGAAGCGCACGGGCCGCGTTCCCACGCCGTTCTTCGCGGCGCCGCGGGTCGAGCTCTCGGTGGACGGGCGCGCCCTCCTCGACGGCGCGTTCGTCGCCGAGCTCGTGGTCCGGAGCCCGGAGATCAACCTCGTGGCGGGCCCGACGCGCGCCCAGAGCCAGACCGGCGCCGAGGTCGACTGGCGCGACGTCGTCGACCGTCTGATGCCGATCCGTCTGAACCGCGTCGAGATCCACGACGGCGCCATCCACTTCCGCAACTTCCACTCGACGCCGAAGGTCGACGTCTACCTCCAGCAGCTCGATCTCGTCGCCGAGAACCTGACCAACAGCGAGGAGATCTCGAAGTCCCGCGTGGCCCGCGTCGCACTGCGCGCGCTCGCGATGACGAGCGGGCGCCTGGTGGCGCGCGCCGCCTTCGATCCCTTCGCAGACACGCCGACGTTCGACCTCGACGGCAGCCTGGTGGGCGCGCGCCTCGCCGACTTGAACGACTTCCTGCGGGCGTACGCCGGGATCGACGTCGAATCGGGGTCGATGCGGCTCTACGTCGAGCTCGAGTCCGGCGAGCGACGCTTCGACGGCTACATCAAGCCCTTCTTCGAGAACGTGGAGGTGCTCGCGGCGGACGAGCTCGACGAGCAGGGCTTCTTGGCGTCGGCGTGGGAGGCCATCGTCGGCGGTCTGGCCGAGGCCTTCGAGGACCAGTCCCACGATCGCGTGGCGACGCGGGTCGCGATCTCGGGAACCGTGCGCGATCCCGAGGTGGGCTTCTGGCGGACGCTCGGGTCTGCGCTGAAGAACGCGTTCGTCGAATCGCTGGTTCCGCGCCTCGAGCAGAGCGTGCCGGAGCGCTGAGGCGCCTGCATTGAGATCCCCCCCGCCGCGGCGTAGGCTCCTGCAGATCGCTTCCTCCTCGCCACGCCGAGGGCCGGCATGCAGCACGAGACCTCCGACGGCTCCGATGCCGAGGCGCCGCCGAGCCGCGTGCTCGTGGTGGACGACGACGACGACAGCGCGGAGAGCCTCGCGCGCCTCGTCCAGGTCCTCGGCCACGTGGGACTGACCGCCGACGACGGGCCGAGCGCGATCGAGAGCGTGAGGGGCTTTCGGCCGCGGATCGTGCTGCTCGACATCGGCCTTCCGGGCATGAGCGGGTACGAGGTGGCCCGCCAGATCCGCGAGCTCCCCGAAGGTCAGGACGTGATCCTCGTCGCAGTCACCGGTTGGGACGACGCGGAGGCGCGCCAGCGCGCGCTCGAGGCGGGCTTCCAGCACCACGTGGTGAAGCCCGTGGACGTACAGAAGCTGCGGAAGATTCTACGCGGCGAGTGGAAGAGCGCGGACGCCTGACCTGCGGGCGCACGCCGGACGGGCTCCGAGCCCCGCAGCATCTCGGCACGAGCCTTGCTCTCTCCGAACGGTCATGAGCACGAACAATGCGCTCGCCGTCTACCTGAACGACCACCTCGCCGGCTCGGAGGCGGCCCTCGAGCTGCTCGCGCACCTCGCCGACGGCGCGACGAGCAGCGATCTGCGCGCCCGCTTCGTAGCGCTCCGCGCCGAGATCGAAGAGGACCAGACGGCGTTGCGCGGGCTCCTGGCTCGCATCGGCGAAGACGAGAGCTCGGTGAAGCGCGCCCTCGGCTGGCTCGCCGAGAAGGCGACCCGCCTCAAGCTCGGCGTCACGAAAGACGAGCGCGACGCCTTCGCCCTGTTCGAATCGCTGGAGATCCTCGCCCTCGGGATCGAGGGCAAGCGCAGCCTCTGGCGGGCGCTCGCCGTGATTGCCGCGAGCGATCCGAGGCTCGCAGGACTGGACGTGCCGAAGCTGATGGAGCGCGCGACGCAGCAGCATGACGAGGTCGAGCGCCTGCGGCTCGAGTTCGCGATCGATGCACTGGCTCCGCCCGAGCCGGCAGGAGGGAGACCCCGATGACACCGACGAGAACACGCCACGCATGCCTCGGCCTCTTGCTCGGCGCCGCGCTCGCGAGCGGCTGCGGAACCGTGACCGGCGCGGCCGTGGGCGCGGGAACCGGGGCGGCCGTCGGCGCCGGCACCGGCTACGGAGCCGGGAAGGGCGCGTTGATCGGCACGGGCGTCGGCGCGGCCGCCGGCGCCATCTACGACATCACCAAGCACCGCAGCGAGTGAGGAGGCCCGTCATGCGATCGACCCATCTCGGCTCCGTCATGATCCTGCTCTCCACCTTGGCGCTCGCGCCGACGCTCGCCGCCGCCGCGCCCCCGCAGCCGGCCGTGGTCGAAGGCGAGGTCGTCGAGGTCGACAAGGCGAGCTCGCGCGTCACCGTCCGCTCGAACGACGGCCAGATCCACGAGTTCGAGGCGAGCGCCGAGACCCTCGAGGATCTGAAGCCCGGTGATCGGATCGAGGCCCGCAAGCGCAGCAGCGGGAAGTGATCCCGCCGCGGTGTCGGAGTCGCTCACCGCCGATGTGGAAGTGCCCTGCGTCGCGTGCGGCAGCGACGCGCGCCGCGTGCTGCGCACGCGGAAGGAGATCGCAGGCGAGCTCGAGCTCCTGCGCCGCTTCCACGAGCGCCGGCTCGCCCGGCGCGTGCGTGGAGCGCTGCAGGAGCGAGCGTCCTTCACCCACGACGATCCCACGCGGATCGTGATCTGCGCCGCCTGCGACCTCCTGTCTCGCTCGCCGCGGCCGCCAGCGGACGACGTGCGCGCGGCCTACGAGGAGGAGCGCTACGGCGAGGGGCGACTGGAGCAGCTCGATCGCTCGCAGCTCGCCTCGTTCCGGCCGAAGGCGCGCGCGCTCGCGCGGGGGTTGGCGCCGGGCGCCCGGGTACTCGAGGTCGGGAGCTTCGTCGGCGGCTTCCTGCAGGCGGCCGCCGAGGCCGGGCTCGAGGCGACGGGCCTCGATCCGAGCGAGCAGCTCTCGCGACGCTCGCGTCGCCGGGGGCTCCGCGTCGAGCGCACGACCCTCGACGAGTTCGCCGGGGGCGCGCCCGGTGCGAGCTGGAACGCGATCTGCGTCTGGAACACCTTCGACCAGATTCCCCAACCCGGGCCGTTGCTGCAGGCCGCGACGAAGCTCCTCGCGCGCAACGGCGTGCTCGTGCTGCGGGTTCCAAACGGCGCCTGCTATCGCGCCTGGGCGCTGCGCTCGGGCCGGCCGGCCGCGCGCCGCACGTTCGCGGGTCTCGCGTGGAACAACCTGATCGGGTTCCCGTACCTCTTCGGCTATTCCCGCCGCTCGCTCGACGCGTTGCTCGCGCGCCACGGCTTCGTCCGCTGCGAGCTCTCGGGCGACACGCTCTGCATCCTCGCGGACGGCGACTACGCGGCGTGGGCGCGCGTCGAGGAAGCGCTGTGGAAGGCGGCGCAACAGATCCGCGCGCGGAGCCGTCCCGCGGCCGCGCCCTGGCTCGACGTGCTGTATCGCGTGGCCGCGAACGCCTAGCGACCCGGGCGGTCGAGGCGGGCGCGCGTCGGCGCCGTCTCGTCCTCGCGCGCACTGGTCGCGCGAGCGATGGGGACCGCGCGCGACTATTGGCCGAGCCCCTCCGGCAGGTTCTGGACGCGACCTGGCTGGATCACGAGCGCAGGCACGTTCGCTGCGACGTTCTGGAAGCCGGGATCCGAGAGGAATCCGTAGCCGTGCGCCAGCGGAGCGTGGCGAGTACGGTCGGTCGGAAGCGTCGCATGTGCAGATCCTCCCCGGTGGGCCCGGCTCGAGGGCGGGGCGAGCGTTCGGGCGCACAGCATACACCCGCGAGGAGCGGGACGGTGTCGGATCGACGGCACGCACCGATCGGGGCACACGCCTGCGTCGACACATGGCCTGGCTGACCGGCGCTGCTTCCGCGTCTCGCTCGGCTCGCCCATCCGCGGCACGCTGCCAGGATGGGAAATTTGCACGGCGAGACGCTCCGGGACCCGGTCGAGGTGCGCGCGACTTGCTCATCCCGAAGCGGTCGCTCTCGAATCCTTACTTCGCCGGTGCGCACTCCTGGCGGATCGTCGCGGTGGGCGGAACGAGCAGACTCCGCTGCAAGATGACGGCGTCCGAGATCGAGCAGGTCCCGCTCCCGTTCACGTCGCAGAGCTCCGGCTGCGTCTGCACCGCCGTCGGCGGGATGAGGAGCGAGCGCTGCATGACGACAGCATCGGCGAGCGTGACCCGGCCGTCGCCCGTGACATCGCCACACTGGCAGGCGTCGCCGATGCCATCCGGCGGGCTGGCTGCGCCGAGGCCGCCGAGGTCGCTCTGAGAGGGATTGGCCGCGAAGGGGCAGTTGTCGCAGGCATCGCCCACCCCGTCGCCGTCGGCGTCCTGCCCGGGCCCCGACGGACAGACCGGCGCGGTGAAGGCGCAGCGGCCGAAGCGGACGTTCTGGAGGCCCACCTTGTCGCCGACGAACTGCGTGCAGCCCTGGCCGTTGTCGACGCTGATCTCGCTCCCGACCGTCCCGAGATCCCAGAACGCGACGCCGTTCAACACCGTGTTGCTGAAGTCGAAGTGGGTGGCGTTGTCGTTCTTGAACGATACGAAGAGCACGCTGTTCAACCCGACGCCGCCGTCGCCCACGAGGACGTTCCCGTTCGAGATCTTGAAGTTGGCCGCGCCGTTCACCCGGAAGATCGCCACCGCGCCGGGCGGTCCGTCGATGACCAGGTTGGCGTTCTCGAGCGCGAAGTCGTTCCCGCCGGTGACGATGTCGATCACGTTCAGCCCGGGAGAGAGGTCGATGGTCGTGTCGCTCGTGATCTTCCCGCCGTTCCCGCTCGTGTCGAGAGTGCCGGTGGAGCGAGCGCTGGGATCTCGGTCCTGGCGTCGGTGAGCTCTCCGAAGAGCGCGCCGAAGTCGACGGTGCCGGTGACGCCGTTCGCCGGGATCGGGTTGCCGGGCGGGTTGAAGAAGGAGTTGGAGCTGCCGTCGTCGCAGCTTCCCGCCGAGCTGGCGCAGTGGATGCCGAGGTCGGCGTAGACGTTCACGTTGGAGAGCGTGTACTCACCCGCGGGATGTGTGACGGCGATGTTGCCGTTCCCGAAGATCCCGACTCCCACGGGCGCGATGCCGGCGGGGAGAGGGGGCACGTTCCCGGCCAACGTCGGATCGCTCGGCGACGGCACGGGCTTCTGATTCGCGCCGAGCTCGTAGTTGCTCACGTCGACGGCGTGTCCCACGCCGACGTTGGTGAACTGGCCGGTCGAGTCGTTGACCGGCCCGTTCCCGACCACGAGGTAGTGCTCGCCATGCGTCGTCGAGAATGCCGTCGCCTCGGTGCCGTGCAACACGAGTCCCATGGCGCACAGGAACGCGAACGTCGCATGCAGTCTCGTCATTTGCGCTCCTCCGGGAACGGGCGGATGCAGGTTGCATCCACTTACTCGTGGCTAGCAGGCGTCCGACGGGTGTCCAGGAGATCCCACGTCGATGAGTGCGTGGCCGGCGCTTCTCCCCTAGGGGCGCGTCGAGCGGATTCGTCGCGGGCTCTCCGGGCGTCGGCGCTCGCGGCGCGACACATCGCGGGCGCAGCGACCACCTCCCTGACAGAGCGCCGCCTTTCCGGCGCAGCGAAGGGACCCATGCGCGCCCATCTCGCTTTCTCCGTTCACAGCACGACGCTGATCGCTCTCCTCCTGATCGCGGGACGCCCCGTCCTGGCGGCGGACGGCGTGATCGAGATCAACGAGGCGCGCGCGCTCGCGGGCGGCATCTCGCCCGGGGACGCGCCTGGCTATCCGATCACGCTCTCGGCGCCCGGCAGCTATCGGCTCACGGGCGACCTCCTGGTCGCCGGTCGGATCTCGTCGAACACGAACATCATCGAGATCCCGGCCGACGGCGTGACGCTCGATCTCAACGGATTCCAGATCAACGGCGTCACCACCTGCACGGGCACCGGGGCCGGCGTCAGCTGCCTCCCGGGCGGGAGCGGGCGTGGCGTGGACGCCACCGGTTTCGGTGTGCTGATCCGGAACGGTCTCGTCACCGGCAACGCCAGCAACGGCATCTTCGCGAGCCTCGATGCGCGCATCGAGGGCGTGCGCGCGCTCGGAAACGGCGGGAACGGCATCTTCGCGGGGGCCGGCAGCGTGATCCGGGACTGCCAGGCGAGCCGCAACGGGGGCGCGGGCGTCGTCGGAAGCACGGCCGTACTGGTGCGCGACACCGTCGCGCGCGGGAACAAGCTCCACGGGATCTTCCTGCAGACCGACGGGCGCCTTGCGGGAAACGTGGCGAGCTCGAACGGTGGCGACGGGATCGTGGGCGGTGCGCGGACGCTGGTGTCCGACGCCAATGCGAGCAACAACGGTGGCGACGGCATCGCCGTGGGCGACGGAAGCAGCGTGGGGACGTCGACCGCCTCGGGCAACGACGGGACAGGCGTGGTAGCGGGCTCGAGCTCGCTCCAGGGGCTCGCGGTCGTGGCGAACGATCGCGGCATCGATGCGACGCGGAGCACGATCCGCGACGTCACCGCGAACGGCAACGCCGGTGCCGGCATCGACGCCGGCGAGGGAAGCGTCGTGCGCTCGAGCGCGGCCGCCGCGAACCAGGGAAACGGGATCCTCGCGGTCGGCTACAACGTGATCGCGGATTCCGCCGCCTTCTCCAACGTCGCCATCGGCATCAGCGCAGCGAACGGCAACCTGGTCCGGGGAAACGTCGTCGCGGAGAACGCCACGGGGGTGGGCTCCATCCTCGGTGACAATCGCGTCGAGGAGAACCATCTCCTCTCGAACACCTGCGGGTTCTGCGAGCTCGCCGTCGGGCGAACGCTGCTCACGAAGAACTCGGCGCGCCTCAACGGCACCGACTACGCCTTCGGAAGCTCGTGGTCGGGCGGGATCTGGAACGCTCCCATCCGCACGAATTGTTCGGGAGGGCCCTGCGTCAACGAAACCGCGCCGCCGTGGGTCAACTTCGCCCTGCAGCCGGAGTGACGCTTCGGTCGAGGCAAGCCAGGGTGGGGAGCCGGGCCGCGCCCTGGCCGCGGATCCAGGCTCCTGGCGTCGCAATTTCGTTGACCCGTTCCACCGAACGGCCATGCTCCACCCCGAGCTCCCAGCGGGGCTCGAAGAGGAGAGCAATGGGATTCCGACCTCGACTGCGATGGATCGACGAAATGCGGACCGCGCCGCGCGCGGCGGCGATCGCGCTGTGTGCAGCGCTGGCACTCGCTTCCGGTCCGGCCGCGGCGGAGCCCGCGGCGGCGAGCCCGATCGAGCCCGAGGCGAAGGCGATCCTCGAGCGGATGGCGTCGCTCCTGCAGAAGGCCACCGCGTTCTCCCTCGTCGCCGACCTCGCGTGGGACTCGGTGCAGGCCGATGGACAGAAGCTCGAGTTCGGCGAGACCCGGCGGATCGCCGTGCGCCGGCCCGATCGCCTGCGCTTCGACATCGAGCGTCGCACCGGCGAGAAGCGTGGAACGATCTACGACGGCAAGGAGATCGCGGTCTTCGACTTCGACGAGAAGGCGTACGCCTCGGTTCCGAAGACCGGGACGCTCGACGACGTGCTCGACTACGCGCAGGAGGATCTCGGCGTGCGGGTTCCGCTCGCCGAGATGTTCTCGGCGGAGTTCGGCAAGACGCTCTCGGAGCAGATCCGCGAGGCGAGCTCGGTCGACGTCGACCAGATCGGCGGTGTCGCGTGCGATCACGTGGCCTTCCGCACGGATACCGCGGACATACAGGTCTGGGTCGCGCAGGGCGACAAGCCGCTCGCGCGGCGCGTCGTGATCTCCTATCGCAACGAGATCGGCCAGCCGCAGTTCCGCGCGGATCTGCGCGACTGGAATCTCGCTGCGTCGCTGCCGGACTCGCTCTTCAGCGTCGCTCCGCCGGCGGGCAGCGAGCGCGTTCCCCTCGCGGCGCAGCCGAACGCGCCCGAGGCGGCGCGATGACGGGAAGACGGCTCGCGACGCTCGTGTGCCTCGTCGGCGTGCTCGCGTTCGCGAGTCTCGAGGCGTGGGCGCGCGGGGGAGGAGGGCGGGGCGGAGGCGGCCGCGGAGGAGGCGGTCGCGGAGGCGGCGGATACTCGCGCGGCGGCGCGGCGTCGAGCGGCTCCTTCGGCGGCGCGTCGGCGTCGCGCGGCAGTGCGTCTCGCGGCTCGTCCGCCGCAGCGCGGCCGTCGGGCGGCAGCTATGGCGGAGCGCGCCCCTCGACGGGTGGCGGGCGCGCGCAGACGCTCGACAGCCGGAATCGCGGCGGCGCCGCATCGAGCGGGAGCCTCGGCGCAGCGCGGCCGTCGACGCGACCGGCCGAGCGCCCCACGGCCGCCACGCGCCCGGCGACCGGACAGCGACCGGGTGCGGGAGAGCGACCGGGAGCGGGTGAGCGGCCCGGGGCCGGGGAGCGGCCCGGAACCGGGGAGCGACCCGGAACCGCCGAACGGCCCGATGGCGGCGATCGCCAGCAGCAGGCCCAGGACGCGGCCAAGCAGCGCCAGCAGGAGCGCCAGGGCGCGCAGGACCAGAACCGGGAGGACTGGCAGCAGCACCAGGACCAGAAGCGAGAGGACTGGCAGGACTACACGGACGATCACTTCGAGGAGTACGGGCACGGCGGCTACTACTACGGCGGCTACTGGCACACGGGTGGAGACGACGTGTGGCTCGCCTTCACTGCCGGCGCCGTGCTCGCTGCGGGCGTCGCCATCACGGCGAGCGCGATGCAGGAGTCCTCGTGCTCGATGACGGCGGTCTTCGTGGGCGGATCCACCTACTACCGCTGCGGCCAGAACTGGTACACGAAGGGGATGCAGGGCACCGAAGTGGTGTACATCGTGGTGACTCCGCCGCCTGGGCAGTGATCGGCTGATCGCGCCGCCGCCCGCACGCATGCGTTCCGGTCTCCGACGCTGGATCCCGGCGGCGCTCCTCGTCGCGGTCGCGCTGGCGCAGATCACGCTCGCGCGACGCGCGAATCTCTCACCCTGGCTCGGCGGCGGCTTCGGGATGTTCGCGTCGACCGACGGGTGGGGGCGACGCGAGGTGCGCGCGGTCGCCGTGCGCGAGGGGCTGCGCCGGCCGCTCGTGCCGATGCGCGACGCGCCGGCGGCGTCTCGCCGCGCGGCGGCCCTTCCGAGCGAGACGCAGCTCCGGGCTCTCGCCCGCGAGCTCGCGCGGCTTCCGAGCCGCGACGAGGCGCCCCTGCGCGCGATCGAGCTCGAGGTCTGGGGCGTTCGCTTCGAGCCCCACACCCTCGAGCGGAAGTCGGTCCGCTTGCGCGCGCTCACGGTGCCCGTCGATGCGGACTGACGCGCTGCTGCGTCGCGGCGCGAGCGCGGCTCGCGCGGTCGCGGCCCTCGAGCCGATGGACCTCGCGCTGCGCCTCACCGCGCTGGATCTGCTGCTGCGGCCCGTCGGCGGACCGCGCCTGCGCCCGGCCTTCCTGGGTCTCGCCGCGCTCGTGCTCTTCGTTCCGCCCATGGTGCGCGCCCGCGCCGCGTGGGCCGCGCTATCGGTCCTCGCCGCCGTGCGGCTCGTCGCCGACTGGCCCCTCGCCGACAACCACGCCTACCTCCTGGCCTACTGGTGCCTCGCCGTGACGCTCGCGCTGGGCGATTCCGCGCCCCGGGAGGTGCTCGCCCGAAGCGCGCGGCTCCTCGTGGGTCTCGCCTTCGCGTTCGCCGTGCTGTGGAAGGCGGTGCTCTCGCCGGAGTTCCTCGACGGCACGTTCCTGCGTGTGACGCTCCTCGCCGATCCGCGGCTCGACGCGTTGGCACCGCTGGCGAGCGGGCTCTCGCGCGAGGCGCTCCAGCTCTGGCGGGACTGGATCGCCGGACACGCGTCCGTGTCGGCCCCACCCGGCCCGCTGCCGCCGCGGCTGCAGCTCGTGGTGGGGATCGCGAGCGTGTGGACCCTCGCGCTGGAAGGAGCCGTCGCGGCATGCTTCCTAGCTCCGGCGAGGATGCATCTCGGCCGCGCGCGGGACGTCCTGCTTCTCGTGTTCTGCGTGACGACCTACGCCGTGCTGCCGGTGAAGGGCTTCGGCTGGCTCCTGCTGGCGATGGGCGCGGCGCAATCGCCGCCCGAGCGACGCGGCGTCCGGGCGGCATACCTCGCCGCGTTCGCCTGGATCGCGCTCTGCAGCGCGCTCCACGGCAAGCCGGGTTGACGATCCGACGTCAGCGGATTCCCGGGATGTGAGAAGGAGACGATGGCGGCGGGGCCGCGGCGTGGGCCTCGCAACGGCTGGCTTCGAGATGGCGGAGAGGGAGGGATTCGAACCCCCGGTACCCTTGCGGGTACACCTGATTTCGAGTCAGGCGCATTCAACCAGACTCTGCCACCTCTCCGCTCGATCGAGGCTCGGTCCATCCAGGGATGGGAGATCCCGGGGATGGGCGTCCGACGGGTCCGGGTCGTCGGAGGGCGCCCAACCTAGCACGGCCGTCCGGCGCGCTCAGCCCTGGCGGCGCACCACCAGGACGGGGCAGGGCGAGTGCTGCACCACGCGCTCGGCGGTGCTGCCGAGGAGCAGGCGCTGGAGGCCTGCGCGGCCGTGGGTTCCCATCGCGATCAGATCCACCGACTCGGCGCGCGCGATCTCCTCGATCACGGTCGGCGCGTAGCCCTCGCGCGCCAGGGTGTCGACCCGGAGTCCCTGGTCACGCAGCGGCTTCGCCATCTCCTCGAGATGCTTGCGCGCCTGCTCCTGGGCGTCGGCGAACAGGGTCGGCGTGACGGGCATGGTGCCGAGCGCCGTGAACTCGACGGGCAGGTGATAGGCGTGGAGGAGCAGGAGGCGCGCACCGGGCTCGGCGGCGCGCAGGATCCGCTGGGCCGTCCGCACGGCCAGCGCCGCATCCTCGGAGAAGTCGGTCGGCACCAGCACGGTGCGGATGGGTCGAGTCGCGTCGGGGTCGTTCGGGTGCACGACCAGTACGGGAACCTTTGCGCCGTGCACGATCCGCTCCGCGGTGCTGCCGAGGAGGAGATGGCGGAAGCCGGTGAGCCCGCGGGTGCCCACCACGATCACGTCGGCGCCATGCTTGGACGCGGCCTCGAGCACCGTCGCCGCCGGCGGGCCGATCAGGAGCTCGCTGCTCGTCTGCGGACCGGAGCGCTGGACCTCGTCGGCCTGGGCGACCAGACGCTGCTCCGCCGCCTGTCGGAAGTGGAGCTCGTAGTCGGGCGGGAGCACGATGAAGTCGGGGCTCCCCGCCGGGGGAATCGGGGGCGCGAGGGCATGCACCAGGACGACCTTCGCGCCGTGGAGACGGGCGAGGGCGGCGCCCCAGCGCGCCGCGGCGCCGGCCGTGGGAGAGAAGTCAGTTGCGACCAGGATGGTGCGAACCGCGATGGTGTGATCGGTCACATCGGCCTCCGGGCGCAGCGTCGCGCGCCGTCCGAGCCTACCACGGCGCGGCGCGCGCTCCCCGTGCACGCCCGACGCGTTTCCGAGGGGCCGGGCCCGTCCCCGCCCCGCCCGGAAAGATGTCGCCCCACCTTCGGGCCGTGCTAGGGTTGCCCGCGAGAGGCGTCCTGGTTCGGGTCCTTGGTTCGGTTCGGGTCGATGTCAGTCCCACCTCAGCCAGACTTTCGCGAGGCATGCCTTTCCCGTCCGGTGCGACATGAAGGTCTGGGTCGACAAGATTTCCTGACACTTCAGCGTGACTCGACGGCTCATTTCATCGGGCTCTCCGCGCATCGGATGTTCCGGGGCGGAGTGCGCCGAACGTGCGCACGTCGCGGATCGCCGCGTCACGGGCGCGGGGTACGGCTTCTTGGGCAAGCGGATCTATGTCGGCAACCTTCCCTTCTCGGCCACCGAGGACGAGCTTCGCGAGCTGTTCGAGCGCCACGGCGCCGTGCAGTCCGTGGCACTGATCAACGATCGTGAGACCGGCCGGCCGCGCGGCTTCGGATTCGTCGAGATGGACGATCCGGGCGCAACGAACGCGGTGAAGGCGCTCGACGGCCAGCCCTTCGGCGGCCGCAGCCTGCGCGTGTCGGAGGCGCAGGAGCGCCGCTCCGGCGGCGGCGGCGGTGGCTTCGGCGGCGGCGGCGGGGGCGGGGGCCGTGGCGGCTACGGCGGTGGCGGCGGCGGCGGTGGCCGCGGCGGTTACGGTGGCGGCGGCGGCGGTGGTCGCGGCGGCTTCGGCGGCGACCGCTACTAGAATACGGGCCGGCGGCGCGATCGCGCCGCCGGCCTTCCATTCTCGCATCGCTTCGCGGGCGTTCCGCCCGCACTGCATCCGGCGTGGAGGAATCGTTTGGCGCGTGACGACCTGATCCAGGCGACCGGCACCGTGGAGAAGATCCTCGGCGGAGGTCGCTACCAGATCACGCTCGATACCAAGCAAAGCGTGACGGCCCAGCTCTCGGGCCGGATGCGGCGCTTCCGGATCCGCGTGATCCCGGGCGATCGTGTGCAGGTCGGCCTGTCGCCCTACGACCCGAGCCATGGCTTCATCACCTTCCGCTTGCGTGAAGGCGACAAGCCGGAAGAGTGAGCGTGCGGCAACGCCTCGCGGCGGCCGCGCTCCGCGCGATCCAGGCGCTCGATCGGCGGCGCCTCGCGCGTCTCGCGCGGCTCCATCCCGGTCTCGAGATCCATCCCACGGCCAGCACCAACCTCGCGGTCGCGCGCTTCGACCTCGCGCCCGGCGCGCGGCTCGTGATCGGCGCGAACGTCCACACCGAGCGCACGCCCGGCGGTCTTCATTTCCGCGTGGGTGCGGGCGGCTCGATCGAGATCGGCGCAGGCACCTGGCTGCGTACCGAGCTCGCGCCGAATCATCTCGCGGCGTTTGCCGGCGCACGCCTGGTGCTCGGTCCGATGAGCTGGCTGAACGGTTGCCATCTCTCGGCGAAGCGCGAGATCCGCGGCGGGCGGCGCACCTGGGTCGGCCCCGGCTGTCGCGTGATCGACTCCGACCAGCACGACCTCGACGCCGAGCACCCGGAGCGCTCGGCGCCGATCGACCTCGGCGAGTGCGTCTGGATCACCGCCGACGTGACCGTCCTGCGCGGCGTCACGATCGGCCCCCACAGCGTGATCGGCGCGCGCTCGGTGGTGGTCGACGACGTGCCCGCCCACAGCCTGGCCTTCGGCATCCCGGCGCGCGTGCGCGGCGTCGTCGGAGATCGCTCGGCCACGCCCTGAAACTCGGATAGGGTCTCGCCATGGCGAAGCGCATCGCGGTGTTCGGGCAGGCGGCGTTCGGGAAGGACGTGCTCGTGAAGCTCGCCGACGCGGGCCACGAGATCGTCGGCGTCTACGCGCCGCCGGACAAGGGCCGGCCCGATCCCCTGGCCGCGGAGGCCGAGGCGCGCGGCCTTCGTCTGCTGCGACATCCGCGCTTCCGCCGTCAGGGCGTCGCGATCCCCGAGCTCGTGGCCGAGTACCTCGCCCTCGGCGCCGAGCTGAACGTGATGCCCTACACCACGGTCATCCTGCCGCCCGAGATCGTGGACGCGCCGGCTGCTGGCTCGCTCTGCTTCCACCCGTCGCTGCTGCCGCGCTTCCGCGGCGGCGCGGCAATCCCGTGGCAGATCATCCTCGGCGAGCGCGAGACCGGCGTGACCGTGTTCCAGCCCGACGCGGGCGTCGACACGGGGCCGATCGTGGTGCAACGCGGCGGCGTCACGATCGACGACGCGGACAACGCGGCGACGCTCTACTTCCAGAAGCTCTACCCGCTCGGCGTCGAGGCCGTGGCGGAAGCGGTCGATCTCGTGGACCGCGGCGCGGCGAGGCCGCAGGCCCAGGACGAGTCGCGCGCCACGTTCCAGGGCCTGGTGGACGAGGCCGTCGCGGCGATCGACTTCGCGAAGTCGGCGCGGGAGCTCGCCCGGCTCGTGCGCGGCTGCGACCCGCAGCCCGGCGCCTGGGCGCGTTTCGCGGGCGCGCCGATCCGCCTCTTCGACGCACGCTTCGTCGAAGGCGAGAGCTCGGCCGCGCCCGGGACGATCATCGACGCCGCGCCCGAGGCGATCGTCGTCGCCGCCCGCGGCGGCGCGATCCGCGTCGGACGCGTGAAGCTCGGCGACGGCAAGAAGGTCGCGCCCGGCGAGACGGCGCTCCGCTCGGGCGATCGCCTCGAATCCGCGGTCGCGTAGCGCGGCCGGCTCCATGACGGCGAGCGGCGAGGCGCGGCCCAGGGCCTTCGACGATGCGTTTCCGGACGCCGCGCGCTGCCTCGACGCTGCGGGCCTGTCGCCGCGCGGCGCGCTCGCGATCGATCGCTACGACGCGCTCGTCCCGCCCCCGTGGCGGAGCGCTGCCCTCGGGCCCGCGGCGCAGTCGGCGCTCGTGATCGCCGCCGGCGGACGGCGGCTCGGCGCGGCGCTCGCGCGCGCGCCGGAGGCCGCGCTGGCTCGCGATCCCCTCGACGCGTTCGTGATGCGTGTCGTCGGCGAAGCGGCGCTCGCCGCAGCGGCGCGTGGCTCGCCGGCGCGTGCGGCGTTTGCGTTCGAAACGCGCGGCGGCGTCCACGCGGACTTCGTCGCGCTCGGGCGCGAGGCCGGGCTGGGTGCGTCGAGCCGCCTCGGCCTGCTCGTCCACCCCGCGCACGGGCCCTGGCTCTCGCTGCGCGCGCTGCTGCTGCTGGATGCGCCCCTCGCCGCGACGCGGCCCCTCGCCGGCTTCGCGCCCTGCGACGGCTGCCCTGCGCCCTGCGCTTCCGCGTGTCACGGCGGCGCACTCGCGGGCCCGCGCTTCGACGTCTCGACCTGCGGTGCGACCCGGGCGCGCGAGCCCGCCTGCGCGCAGCGCTGCGACGCGCGCCATGCCTGTGTGCTCGGGCGCGAGCACGCCTATGCGCCGGCGGTGGAGGCCCGTCACATGGAGGCGTCGCGGGCGTCGATCGTCGCGCGCGCGACCGGCGGCGGGACGTGACGTCGCGGGGCGCGTGGTGAGCGCGTCCGGGCGAGGAACGCACCTCGCGCACGCGCACGCGCTCGCGCAGGGCGCGTCGTGAGCGCTCCCGCGCGGGACGAGGGCGTGACGCGCCTCCTCGCGCGCGCGGAGCGCCTGCTGCGCGACGGCGCCGCCCTCGACGCGCCCGCCCTCGACGACGACGCGGCGCTGCGTCGCGAGGCCCTGCGCCTGCGGCCGCGGCTCGAGGAGCTGGTCGGCCGGCGCTACGGGGCGCTTCCGCACATCGGCTACCGGAGCGGGCTCGAGGCGCGCGTCGCGGGCCCGTGGAGCCAGTACTTGACGCTCGGGCTCGGACCGACGCGCATCGTCCGCATGACGAGCTGGCCGAGCTCGCGACCGGTGATCCCGACGATCCTCGCCCACGAGCTCGCGCACCGCTTCGCGTTCGACGAGTCGGTGACGACGCTGCGGGGGATCGAGGTCTCGGCGCGGCTCGCCGAGGAGGGCGACGCGATGCATGCGCGGGCCGTGCGTCTCGAGCTCGGCCGCGTCGCCCTCGGCGCCGCCCTGGCCGCGGCCTGCCGCGGCGACGCCACCCGCCCGGTCGAGGCCTTCCTCGAGCGCATGGCCGGGGCGGCGGGGACCGAGCGGCTCGGGGCGCTCTGGCAGCGCACGCGCCGCGCGGCCGCGGCGGGGCAAGGGCCCGACTGCACCCTCGTCCTCTATGCGGAGATGCCGGCCGGCGCGCTCGAAGCCGCGCGGGCCTGCGGCACCCGACACGCGGCGCCGATGCCCTTCCCGCGCATTCCGGTTCGCGGGGCGCAGTCGCTCTTCCTCGCCCTCACCGCGCGCGCCGACGCCTGGACCGGCCGCCGCCGCGTCTGCGTCCCCCTCGACGCGACGCTCCGGCTCTGGGAGGCCGCAGGGGACTAGATCCGGGGCTCTTCGGGGGTCGCCGGAGAGCCGCGATGCGTTAAGCTCCCCGGCCTCATGGCGTACGACATCAATCGCGTCCGGAACATCGGGATCAGCGCCCACATCGACTCGGGCAAGACCACGCTCACCGAGCGGATCCTCTACTACACCAAGCGGATCCACAAGATCCACGAGGTGAAGGGCAAGGATCAGGTGGGCGCCACCATGGACTTCATGGAGCTCGAGCGCGAGCGCGGCATCACCATCACCTCCGCCGCGACCTACTGCGCCTGGAAAGACCACCACGTCAACATCATCGACACGCCCGGGCACGTCGACTTCACGATCGAAGTCGAGCGCTCGCTGCGCGTGCTCGACGGCGCGATCCTGGTGCTCTGCGGGGTCGCCGGCGTGCAGTCCCAGTCGATGACCGTCGACCGCCAGATGCGCCGCTACAAGGTCCCGCGCATCGCCTTCGTGAACAAGCTCGACCGTTCCGGCGCGAACCCCTTCAAGGTGACCGAGCAGCTCCGCGAGAAGCTGAAGCTGAACGCGGTCATGATCCAGATCCCGATCGGCCTCGAGAACGACCTGCAGGGCGTGATCGACCTGGTCACGATGAAGGCGATCTACTTCGACGGCGACAACGGCGAGAACATCCGCGAGGAGGCGATCCCGGCCGCGATGCAGGGCGACGCGGAGTCCGCCCGCGAGAACATGCTCGACGCCGTGTCGATGTTCTCCGACGAGCTGATGGAGGCGATCCTCGAGGGCCAGCCGACCGAGGACCAGATCCACGAGGCGATCCGCCGGGGCACGCTCGCGCTCGCATTCACGCCGGTGATGATGGGCTCGGCCTACAAGAACAAGGGCGTCCAGAAGCTCCTCGACGGCGTCACGCGCTACCTGCCGAGCCCGCTCGACATCGAGAACACCGGCGTCGATCTCTCGGCCAACGAGGCCCCGATCGTGCTGACGAGCGACCCGGGCAAGCCGCTGGTCTCGCTCGCCTTCAAGCTCGACGAGGGCCGCTACGGCCAGCTCACCTACATCCGCGTCTACCAGGGCACGCTCTCGAAGGGCATGTCGATCATCAACAGCCGCACGAAGAAGCGGCACAAGGTGGGTCGCCTGGTCCGCATGCACGCGGACGACATGGAGGACATCACGGAGTCGATGGCCGGCGACATCGTCGCGCTGTTCGGGATCGACTGTGCCTCCGGCGACACCTTCACCGACGAGTCCGTGCAGGTCGCGATGTCGTCGATGCACGTGCCGGCGCCCGTGATCTCGCTCTCGATCAAGCCCAAGGACAACGCCAGCGCCGACAACATGTCGAAGGCCCTCGGCCGCTTCACCCGCGAGGACCCGACCTTCCGCGCCGGCGTCGACGAGGAGAGCGGCGAGACCGTGATCTCGGGCATGGGCGAGCTCCACCTCGACGTCTACGTCGAGCGCATGCGCCGCGAGTACAGCGTCGAGGTCCAGACCGGCGCGCCCCAGGTGGCGTACCGCGAGACGATCTCCCAGCGCGCCGACTACAACTACACCCACAAGAAGCAGACCGGCGGCTCGGGCCAGTACGCGAAGGTCGGCGGCTACATCGAGCCCCTGGCCGAGGGTGGCGCCGAGTTCGAGTTCTCGAACGAGGTGCGCGGCGGCGCGATCCCGACGGAGTTCATCCCGTCGGTCGAGAAGGGCTTCCGCACCGCGATCCAGAAGGGCAAGCTGATCGGCTTCCCGGTGATCGGCGTGAAGGCCGTGGTGAACGACGGCCAGTCGCACGCGGTGGACTCGTCGGACATGGCCTTCCAGGTGGCCGCGCGCAGCGCGTTCCGCGAGGCCTACCAGAAGGCGAAGCCGATCGTGCTCGAGCCGGTCATGAAGGTGGCCGTCGAAGGCCCGGTCGAGTTCCAGGGCTCCTACATCAAGACCATCCTCCAGCGCCGCGGGACCATCATCGGCACGACCGAGGAAGAGGGCTTCTGCCGCGTCGAGTCCGAGGTGCCCCTCGCCGAGATGTTCGGCTACGCCACCGACCTGCGGTCGGCGAGCCAGGGCAAGGCGGAGTTCACCATGGAGTTCGCGCGCTACGTCCCGGCGCCGGGCGAGGTGCAGAAGGCGCTGGTCGAGAAGTACGGCTCCAAGCTGAAGGCGGACGAGGAGTGACCGGACCCGTTCGCGGCGGGGATCGGTAGCAGGGCGATCGCGGCCGGCGCAGCGAGAGGCGCACGGCGAGGGAGGTTCATGTACCGGAAGTTCGTGAATGCGCGGAGCCCGATGCGCCTGCTCGAGAAGGGTCTGCACGGCGGCCTCGGCGCCGGAAACCTCGGCGTGATCCTGGCGGGGCGCGGCGTCGGCAAGAGCGCGTTCCTGGTCGGCGTCGCCCTCGACGAGCTGCTCCGCGGCCAGCCCGTGCTCCACGTCTCCCTGGGCGACGGCGTGTCCCACGTCCGCGCGTACTACGACACGGTGTTCGATGACCTCGCCGCCAGCACCCGCCTCGACGGCGCGGCCGCGACGCGCGCCGAGATCGAGCGCCGCCGCAGCATCCGCACGTACCCGGCCGTGGGCTTCGGCGCTGCGAAGCTGCGCGAGGCGGTGAAGATCGAGGGCGAGGCCGGCTCCAAGCCCTCGCTCGTGATCGTCGAAGGCTACGAGCTCGAGGCCGCGTCGCGCGACGAGGTGCTCGAGCTGAAAGCTCTCGCGTCGGAGATCGGCGCCGAGATCTGGCTCTCGGCCTCGTGCCCCACGGACAAGGTCGAAGGCCTGCCGGGCGCGCTCGCTCGCGTCGAAGACGCGGTCAGCGTGATCCTCGCGCTCGAGCCCGCGGAGGCGACGGTCCGGCTGCGCGCGCTCAAGGACCACGGCAACCCCGACGTCTCGGCGCTGCACGTGTCCCTCGACCCGCGCACCCTGCTCCTCGTCCGCAGCTAGGCGGGCTTCACACAGCTTTACCTCTGCGCAGGACGCCCGAAACGCCGGGCTCCGATGCTGCGCCGGAACGGGCCGCTTCGACCGGCGCCGCTACGGCGCCAACGACGCGAGGATCGAGCAGGTGGTCCGCTGGCTCGCGCAGGCGGGTTTCGGCGGGATCCACATCGACGAGCGCGATGCCGCCGGCGAGGCGACGGCCTTCCTGCAGGCGCGGCGCTAGGCGCCGCGCAGCGCCCCCACGTGCGGCCGCCAGGCGCCGCGCAGCGCCAGCACCTCGCTGCGGTCGAAGCCGAGCTCCTCGCCGATCTGCACGATCTGCTGGCTCTCCGCGCTGCTGATGGTCTCGTCCGCGGCGGCCACCGCGAACAGGCAATGGAGCAGCTGGACCCGCTCCTCGCGCGAGGCGAGGCGGCGGTACTCGCGCGTCACCAGGTAGTCGTCGGTCCCGCCGGAACGGCGGGCGCGCCCCTTGGCCACCTCGACCGCGAGCCGCGCGGTCTCGGCGTCGAGGCCGCCCTCTTCGGCCACGATGCGCTCCATGGCCGCGCACTCCGCGTCGTCGATGCGCAAGTCCGCGTGGGCGACGCGCGCGAGCACGTAGGCGAACGCCGCGAGGCGCACGGCCTGGTCGCGCGGGAGCGCCTCGAGGCGGTCTGCGATCTGGCGCAGGGTCTCGGGCTCGTCCGACTCGCGGACGCTGGCGAAGCCGAGCAGGCGGAGGATCGACACGGCCGGCAGGATGGCAGACCGATGCGCCGCCGGGAAGGCGCGCCCCGGCGGCGACCGCGCGCGTCCCGCGGTTAACGAGCGTTACCGGCCCGGCGCGATCGGCTAGGCTCGACCCATGCCCGCGGGCTCCACGTCGAAGGCATCTCCGAGGACGCCGTCGCTCCGCGCTGCGCGACGGCCGCGCGCCGGCGCGCCGCGCCGTGAGCGCCTCGACGCGCGCGAGCGGGCCGCCCGCCTGGTGCAGGCCTTCGTGCGCGAGGCGCTGCGGCAGGGCTCGATCGAGGGCGTCGGGATGCGCGCCGTCTGCGAGCGCGCCGGCTGCACCGCGCCGGTCGCGTACCGGCTCTTCCGCGATCGCGCCGGGCTCGTGCGCGCCGCGATCCGCTCGACCCACGAGCGTCTCGAGGCCGAGCTCGAGGCGGCGGCCGCCGAGCCCGCCGCCGGCGCCGAGGAGCGCCTCCGCGCCGTCGCCGGGCCCTACCTGCGTCGCGCGACCGGCGACGCCGAGGTGTTCGAGGCCCTCGTCGTGGCCGAGTGTCGGAGCGACCCGCTGCTCGCGGCGGAGGTGCGGGCGATCTACGGGCGCTTCGCCGATCTGCTCGCGCGCATCCTGCGCGAGGGCGTCGCGCGCGGCGAGCTCGGCCGCGACGTCGACCCGATCTACGCGGCCTGGCGCCTGATCGACCTCGGGCTGTTCCGCAACCAGATGCGTCTCCTGCGGCTCCCCGAGCCCGAGCGCATCGACTACCTGGAGCGCGCCTTCGAGTCGCTGCTCGCGGAAATCCGCGGCGGGGCGCGACTGCAACGCGCCGGCGAGCGACGCGCGCGGCGAGGAGACGTCGATGGCTGAGCCCCTGCCCACCGTCCTGCGCTGGGAGTCCCTCACCAAGAAGGCGTTCGACCGGCTCGACCGCGCGCAGTGCGTGGTGCTCGTGACCTGCTCGCCGCTCGAGGTGCACGGTCCGCATCTGCCCTTCGCGGCAGATCTGCTCGAGGGCGACGGCCTGATCGAGCGCGCGCTGCGCTTCCTGCCCGAGCGACACCGCGGCAAGACGTTCCTGCGGCTTCCGTGGATCTGGGCCGCGTCCGACGTCGTGCCGCAGCCGGGCTCGATCGCGTTCCGGCCGGGCACCACCGTGCGCTTCCTCGAGGATCTCGGGCGCTCCCTCGCGGCGCAGGGCTTCCGCGACGTCCTGGTCTCGAACTTCCACGGCGGCCCGCGTCACTTCGTCGCGATCGAGCGCGCCTGCGACCGCGTGACGCGCGAGCGCGGAATCCGCATGGTGTCGGTGTTCTCGCTGATGCTCTCGCGGCTCACCGGTACGCCGGGCGAGACGCTCGAGGACCTGATCGGCGCGATCCCCGGCGTCGACCGGCGCGATCTCGTCGGCGACACGCACGGCGGTCTGCTCGAGACCTCGCAGCTCCTGGCCCTCGCCGGGAGCTGGGTCGACCCCGACTACAAGTCGCTGCCGCGCGTCACCTACGAGAGCTGGCTCGCGAGCGCCCAGGGCGGTCGCGCCGCGGCGCCCCGGCGCGGGCTCTTCGGGCTCTTCGACACCGTGAAGTCGTTCC